>Ga0265797_10006058_pt1 | contig 17346 bp, 19 predicted proteins | sample P2T30metagenome_FD_192433 | JGI IMG/M metagenome (GOLD analysis project Ga0265797, IMG submission 192433) | Plant litter microbial communities from East Loma Ridge, Irvine, California - P2 T30 | ecosystem: Environmental > Terrestrial > Plant litter > Unclassified | place: USA: California...
GATTATCACTTGGGCGATTTCGAATGCGCATTATCGACTCTTTTATTAGAAAATCAAGATCCCTTGCACCTCCCCATCCCGGTCCCCCGGGGGGATGAACCCAAATCACTACGAGTTCAGTGTGTTGAATGAGGATGGCTGATGCGATTGTTTTGCGATTTCGTTCAAATTGAGGATCAGCCATGGTGAGGAGATACAAGCACTCTTCATGTCGCATGATGAACTACTTCACGATCCGTATATACCCAGGGTGTCGGTTCGCAAACATCTACCAGCTCACATCACGAAAGCACCATCAATCACGACTTCATATCACACTCACATGTCAATCTCACTTACTCTAAGCAAGCACTACGATAAAGCAAACACATATGCTCATTGCCACATCACTAACACCCAAATAAAGTCTCGCCCAACATACATGATCGAAACCAAAAGACCAAACACATACTCTACCAAACCATTGGCTGGCCGGCCCTTCTCTATCCTCCCTTACCACGACCTTCGCTATCCTACCCCAGCACAGCAGCACCACACCACAATTCTCGATCCCGTCCTTTACGTCTTATCTCTTTTATGATCGAGCATACAATCGTGATACTTTGGGAGGCAAGAGGCCAGCCGACACATCCATCCAAGAAGCCGATTTCATCCATCCGCCCGGCCACGCTCAATTGGGAACCGTCGGAAGATATTTGCTGATCTTATTAATGGCGTGCTACGCGAAGACGGTTTTTGCTCTGACGGTTCTCCGCTTAGCTGATATGTACATTTACTTGGGTCGACTGACTCCCCTACGCTTGCTTGGTCGAATTGTAGTCACCCAGCGGTGCGAATTGAATGAAAAGCTGGATACCTGGGTAATTGTCTGTCCACTCTTTCTAGTCGACGGAATGGTCCAAGCTTACTGGGTACTGCTTACTGGGAAATACATGAAACGAGAGTCCTCGAGGCGCTGCACGAAATCCCAGACCTAGCATTATGATACATTGTATCTGCTCTGCTTGTTGGCTTTGTTCTTCCTAGCGTCGCTTGCGTGTCATGTCAGCCAGAGTTCCATTTCCCCCCTTTTTTGCATGAGGTATGGTACGCTGTTGTTTGTTGTTGTTCTGACAACTTTGCTCTTCATACCAACTGTGAATGTGGTTGTGATTGATTTCCTTTTTCGTGTTCTTCTTGAGGGATTTGATGGAATTGGTTTTAGTGCTGACTGTCAACAAGTGGCGTGACGATGGTCGCCGAGATGCAGTGGCCTTTCTCTTATCGGTCTCGATGGAAAGCGCCGTTTTCTCGTTGATGCAAAAAGAGTAACACATTGATGGAGGGTATAGCATAAATAGTCCACAATACATGTGTTGTACATACTTTTGGGTGGCCAGGAAGTGCATGCTTGTCCAGCACATGACTGTTTCGCCACACCAAGTCAATACGAGAAAGCCCACCGTCAGATCTAATCTTTTTTGTCGATTCTTGACGCCCAAACGCCGCCGCTATGATGCTTTTTGCCACTGTTCCAAAATGGCAGCCCTGAAATTCCACCTTTCTTTTCCCAATTTCTTCTTTCCTCTAAGCGAAAACGACCCTGTTGTCGAGAGGATCGACTCTCTTGGCGCCCTCGCCCGTCCTGAGACCCAAATCGCGATGCCTGGCCTTGCGCTCGATCTGGCTCTCTGTGCGCTCGTTGTAGCGGCCGGCCTTTGCTCTGCGCAGGTCGGAACGGATCTGGTTGGGGCTGACGAATTCCTTGTTCTCGTAGATGATGGGACCGCCGAATGAACCCTCCTGGATGACGATGGGTGTCAAGACGAGACGGGGTCCGATTTCGACGAGTGAGATGTTGGTCTCGCCCTTGAGTCCGGCGACTGTGGGGAGGGCCTTGGGGTCTGCGGGTGTGTCCTCGCCAGTGGGCTTGACGTGCTTTGCGGCTTCTTGCTCGGAGATCTGGTAGCAGCGGATCCAGACTTTGCCGTTGCCGGCGAGGGTGAAGCTCATGACGTGGTCGGTGAAGGGCTTGACTTTGCGGCTTCCGGGAGGGACACCGAAGGATTGAGTGAGAAGCTCCTTGATCACGCGAGTATGGGCTTGCTTGTCGAAGCTGGCGTCGAAGCTGAGGATGGGCCGGGAGCCCTTGAGACAGTTGCCGGTGAAGTTGAGCTCCTCGGTGGTGTGGACGTTCTGACAGTGCATCTTGACGGTGGGGCCGTTCGGAGGCTTGGACAGCCAGACGTAGAGATCCTTGCCTTTGCGGGCCTCAAAGAACATGACATTGTTGCAGTTGTAAAGGTCGGCGAGTTCGTTAAGCTGGGAGAGTTGGGTCTTTGTGTCGAGTTTGGCGTCTTTGCGCGAGTGAGGGAGGAGGGAGTGCAGGTCGTTGAGGAGGTGGCGGTGTCTGCATGTGTTGTTAGTACAGAGATATTTGGTTTCTTCACAGAATACAAGCTCGCGCATACCTCATGGTAACACCTCTGGAGCTGAGCATGAGCAGTCTCTGCCTGTTCCTGGGCTTCTCGGCGTCGGCATCGCGGGCGACGGAGTTGCTGGCGCCCTTGTTGAGCGACTTGTAGACTGCGGCCATGACTGAAAATGTGTATGTGGTGAATTGGCGCAATGGAAATCCAGACGATATAATCTCTCTCTCTCTCTCTCTCTCTCTCTCTCTCTCGTTGTCGCAAGGCGGAAAAAAGTTAGGTCACATGCAAAAGCGCGTTAGCGCGCGGGTGGGGCCGTTCAGGTGGAGTGCCCGATGCGGAAGGGAGGCAGAAGCACAGAGGAAGCAAGCGAGGCGCATCGTTCGTTCAGAAGAGCGTGGAGACGGATTCGACATGCTGCCAGCACCGCCAGCAATTGGCCACCCTGCGCGTGATAGAGACAATGCTGGAGGCAATGTGTGGATATGACAATAATAATCAAACCACGTGATAACAATGCCGTCGACGGAGGATATTAGCAGCACGCGTGGATTTATATATTTATATATTTATATATACACCATCCACTTTACTTTACATGCAGCCTCCCACTGCGCGTGTCACTCGTGTCTGGCTTTGGCTGCCAGCAACGCCGGCGCAGAAGACCAAGCGCTGCTCGCTCGCCAGCTCTGCGCTGCTTTGCTTTGCTTTGCCTGCTTGCTCTCTCGCGCGGGTGTCAGCGCGCGGGTCACAGCCAGCATCTGCCTCCAACCATCCAACATCCATCCTGCCCACGCGCCTAATACCCACCCACGTCGCCATCGCCATCACCCTGCCCTCCCCATCAACCAACCAACCCCCATCCATCCATCCGCCTTCGCCGCATCGCTACGCCAACACCACCTGCGACTTTGCGTGCCAAGCCCGTGCATACCAATCCATCCATCCCAAATCACGCCTGCTGCTCCAAGGGGTGGCGCTGCAACTGTGACCACCGCGCATCCACCGACTTGCTGCTGTCTACCTCCGTCCATATCGCGCCGCTCGCGATCAGCCCAGGGAGCCCTCACCACCGCCTGACCACCGCTATCACCACCCGCGATCCCTCGATCGACCCGCAGATGGCACCTTAGCCGCGCGATTTGCACACCCAGAGCACATCATAGTAATAAGATGTACAACCCGCGCCAGACGCCCGGCATGGACGGCGCGCAGAACCACCATCAATCGCCCATGCAAGCTCCTGCACGCGCATACACGCCCGCCGAACAGCACCAGCGAAACCGCTCCGGCTCTCACAACGGCATGCCGCTTTCTCCCAACCACTATCGCAGCCATCCGGCATCCCCATCGGCCAGCAGACCACTCAGACCCGTGTCGCCATCTGGACGCGATCGCCCGGCCTCGAGTTACTACGACCCGATAAGTGAAGGAAGGTCTGCTGCGAGAGACGTGACGAGCACACCATACCAGCCGAGGTCACCAGTACAAGTAAGTCGATTCGCTCGAGGATCACGCGCTGCGGAGCAATCAGAGACTGACAACCATGTGAAGAACCGTACGCCATATGAGCAGCAATCATCGGTGTACACTAATGGAAACCACCACGATCAACAAACTCCCATAACTCACGGCCACCCATTGCCAGGAAGTGACGCTAGGTCACCAAAGGGAGCATACGACCCAGCCCGTCCGAACGGCATGCATTCACACACAACGAGCCAAGAGTCTGCCACTACGCTACCTCCGCCGCCGCCGCCTCCCGTACGCTCATCGAACCCCATGTCGATGATGAACTTGCTCTCCGACGACACATCATCTGCGCCTGCGAGACCACCGACACCCCCGACCACGTCCGCGCCTAAACAATCACCTCTTCAACCTGCGAGTCGCAAATCGAGCGCTTCGACGAAGATTAAAGAAGAGGCGCCGGTAGTAGCATCGCGTTCGCGTAAATCATCACATAACGAGCGTGAGCCTAAAATGCCACCTCCTGTTGCACCGCTTCCGCAGCAGGCTCCTCGACCACCGCCAGTCCCGAAGCAGACTGGACCTCCGAACTTGACCATCCGTGATACTGAGCGAGCTTACGCCGAGATCGAAGCTCTCGATCTTTCTGACACCGAGCACGATCCGGAGCTTTTCGCAAAGGACAAGGAGGAATTCATGCAAAAGACGAACAAGCGTGCGCTTGAAATTGTGGTTGCGGAATCGCAGAGGCGCAAGCGAAGACGGATTACTCTATTGCAAAAATGGCACGACCAATTCAGCAGTGCTGCGGAAGCCGACCGTGCTGCATATATTGAAGCGCACAAGAATGAGGTCGAGCAAGAGGTCCGCCTCAAGGAAGTCGAAGAGGACAAGGAGCGCAAAAAGGACCAGCAGCGCAAACGTCGTCGCGAGAAGGCAATTGCGGACGAAAAAATCAAACGTGACGAGGCCATTCAGACCCTTGCCGAAGTTCAAGACGAAGATGAGAAGGCTCGTCTTCAGAAGGATATCGAGCGCGCGAATAAGAAAATTCGTGACACTGAATGGAGACTTCAAGGTATCACGCCTACGAAAGAGCTCCGTAACGAATCGCCTCACAATCAGGCTGCACTTGGCAGGCGCGAGAGGGAGGTCCTTATGGAGGGCGGTCTCATGACTTCGTTCCACAGCAGCCGCAGTGTGGGCGAAGACGGCACTCCCGAGTTCGTGACTAGCGGACGCGGCCGCGGTCGTGGTGGAAGAGGCGGTGCTGGTGCTGGTAGGGCCAGGAAAAGCAAAGAGCAGAAGCAAGCTGAAAAAGAGAATGCTGCTCGTGCTCAGATGTACATCGACCAAGGTGAAGAGCTACCGCCTCTTGCGCCAAAGGAGGAAGAGAGACTGAAACTCTTGGGAGAGCGCACACCCTTCGAGAGAGAAGACTCGGAGGGCGCGAGCGAGATGACGCCAGCAGCCTTCGACATTCAGCCAACTGCAGGCCTTACCGGTATGGCCAAATTCGATTCCAAGGGCTACAATCAGATCTATGAGCAGATTACCCGCGATATTTCGAAAGCGGTGCCCAAGGTCGTCCGAGTTAAGAATAACAGTCTGGATACCAAGGCTTCGAACGCTCGCAAGACTGCCCAACTCGCCGCCAAGGAAGCTCGCCGATGGCAACTTCGCACCAACAAGAGCACCAAGGACGTTGCTGCGCGTGCGAAGAGAGCTATGCGTGAAATGATGGGCTTCTGGAAGCGCAACGAGCGAGACGAGCGCGAGGGCAGGAAGGTCGCCGAGAGGCACGAGCTCGACAAGGCGAAGAAGGCTGAAGCTGAAAGAGAAGCCAACCGCCAAAAGAGAAAGCTCAATTTCTTGATCTCGCAAACAGAGCTGTACTCTCACTTCATCGGTAAGAAGGTGAAGACAGATGAGATTGAGAGGCATGGCACAGGCGAGGGTGATGGCGTTGCAAACAGCGGGCAGACTATCACAGAGGATCCCAACGCGGAGCACACTGTCAACCTACCAGACTCGGATGCTCCCAGTCGGCAAAAGGTCACAAACTTCGAGGATCTCGACTTCGATGCAGAGGATGAGACAGAACTCAAGAACGCTGCTATGGCCAACGCACAGCACGCAATCCAAGAGGCAAAGGACCGCGCCAAGGCTTTCGACAAGCAGTCTAGTGACGAAGAGAAGCCAGATGGCCCAACCGAGTTTGACGACGAGGGCGAGATGAACTTCCAGAACCCGACATCGCTCCAGAGCATGGACGTGGCACAGCCGAAGATGCTGTCTTGCACACTCAAGGAGTACCAGATCAAGGGTCTCAATTGGCTGGTCAACTTGTACGAACAGGGCATCAACGGTATTCTGGCAGATGAGATGGGTCTCGGCAAGACTGTACAGTCCATCTCCGTCATGGCGTACCTCGCTGAGCAGCACAACATCTGGGGTCCATTCCTGGTCATCGCTCCTGCCAGTACCTTGCATAACTGGCAGCAAGAAATTGCAAAGTTTGTGCCCAATTTGAAGGTCTTGCCCTACTGGGGCTCTGCGAAGGACCGAAAGATCCTTCGTAAGTTCTGGGACCGCAAGCACGTCACTTACACCAGAGACTCGCCATTCCATGTCCTTGTAACCTCCTACCAGATCGTGGTCGCCGACACACCATACTTCCAGAAGGTCAAGTGGCAGTACATGATTCTCGACGAAGCGCAAGCCATCAAGTCTTCTTCTTCCTCTCGATGGAAGGCACTGCTTGGATTCCACTGCCGTAATCGTCTCCTGTTGACCGGTACGCCAATCCAAAACAACATGCAAGAACTGTGGGCTCTGCTGCATTTCATCATGCCTTCGCTCTTCGACAGCCACGACGAGTTCAGCGAGTGGTTCTCCAAGGATATTGAGAATCACGCACAGTCGAACTCCAAGCTTAATGAGGATCAGCTACGCCGTCTCCACATGATCTTGAAGCCGTTCATGCTCCGACGTATCAAGAAGCACGTGCAGAAGGAGCTTGGAGACAAGATCGAGGAAGACGTGTACTGTGATCTGACTTACCGCCAGCGTGCAATGTACACCAAGCTTCGCGACCGCATCTCTATTCTCGACCTTATCGAGAAAGCGGCAAACGGTCAAGATGAAGACACGGCGAACCTCATGAACTTGGTCATGCAGTTCAGGAAGGTCTGCAATCATCCTGATCTGTTCGAAAGGGCGGACGTGTGGAGTCCACTGTCTACAAGCACGTACGCAGATACAGCCAGCTTCATGCGTGAAGGCACAAACCTCAATGTGTCGTACTCTGTACGCAGTCTGGTCGAGCTGTGGCTGCCGAACATGTTAATGGAAGACAGTGGCCGACTGGATCTTCCTGGTCCGCTCAACACGAAAGCAGGCTGGTTCCAGAAAGCACTTCAGACTGATCTGAGCGTCTGGAATGCGAATAATGTCAGCGAGAGTGCACTCAGAGATGGTAATTTCTCGTTCCTGCGATTCATCGACCAGTCCGCAAGCGAAGTTGAACACGCGGCAAATTTACCGCTCGTGAAGAAGATCACTGAGCTGCCTAGCGAAGATGATGACCGATTGGCGAAATTCAAGGTCGCGTACGATGACGAGGAGGAGAAGGAGAATGTCGGCTTTGCACCAGTGCACTCCATGCTCAACATCGTCAAGCGAAACGATCTCACGGCGCTGTCCAAGGTAGCCTCGGAGGGACGTCTGGCGAGCCTTTTCAACGTCTCCCAACATGTCATGAACGAGACAGGCTACGACACGATAGAAGCGTGCTACCTGCCTCGGTCTACTGCTCCTCCTGCTGAACTGGTTTGCTCGAGCCAGAAAGCGCTGCAAGAGAAGCAGACAACATTCTTCAACCCTGCGCTGCGACGCGCGCTCTACCCCGTAGATGCGCCTGTGGAGTCAGCTCTTCTTCACTCCAAGTTGCCACCAAGCAAGTACCCTGTACGTAACATGCTGCCAGCAGCTTCATCTCAGAAGCAGCGCTACACAGACATTCGCGTACCGAGCATGCGCCGCTTCGTGACCGACTCCGGCAAGCTTGCCCAACTGGATAGGCTCCTTCGCAAGCTCAAGGAAGGCGGACATCGTGTTTTGCTCTACTTCCAGATGACTCGCATGATCGACTTGATGGAAGAGTATCTCACTTACCGCAACTACAAGTACTGCCGCCTCGACGGATCTACCAAGCTGGAAGACCGTCGCGATACTGTCGCCGCTTTCCAGTCCACTCCCGAGATTTTCGTGTTCCTGCTGTCCACTCGTGCTGGTGGTCTCGGCATCAACCTCACATCCGCCGACACTGTCATCTTCTACGACAGCGATTGGAACCCGACCATCGACTCGCAAGCCATGGATCGCGCCCATCGTCTCGGCCAGACCAGGCAAGTCACCGTCTACCGCCTCATCACGCGTGGCACCATCGAAGAGCGTATCCGCAAGCGTGCTCTGCAAAAGGAAGAAGTCCAGCGCGTTGTCATCACAGGACAAGCCGGCGCAGGCGTCGACTTCAACAACCGCAGCACACGCGAGAACAACCGCACCAAGGACATCGCCATGTGGCTCGCCGACGACGACCAAGCTGCCGCTATCGAGCAGCGCGAAGCCGAGATCGCCGAGCAAGAAGCTCGCGACGGCGGCAAGAAGAAGCGCAAGAGCACTGCCGCGAAGAAGAAGGAAGTCTCTATGGACGACATGTATCATGAAGGTTCGTTTTATTCGCTTACTGTCACAGAAGATGAAGCACAAAATACTGACTGGAGCTCCACAGGCGAAGGACAATTCGACGACGCATCAGCCGACCCTTCAGGCGCCGCGACACCAATGTCCACCACCGACGGCGCGCCCGCGACCAAGAAGCAACGCAAAAACGCCGCGGGCATGTCGAAGAAGGCGAAGCTGGCCAAAGCTAGGCTCGCTGTCGTTGATGGAAATGTATGATTAGAGAAACAGTAAAAGCGGCTGTCGGTTTTGTTTTGCTGGAATGACCGGCTTGGTTTCCCTTGTTCGGCTTTAGAGGCTCTGGTGTTTCTATATTTATTTGGTTTTGTCTGTCCCAATTATAGTCTTCCAAGAAAGGTGTATGGAGGCTCGAAATGTACTTTTGGTTGTCATATTTTAAATTCGTGGCGGCGGATACGGCGAGGATGAATCGCTTGTGTGCCTGCCTTTGTACTGTGCCAGCAGGTTCCTTACATTAGATATCTAGGGGGTTTTCTTGCCTTGCTGTTGTACCCTTTATATCCTTAGATATTGGTTTATGTGGTTTTGAGCAAACTTGATAAATCTATCTTTTCCTCATGCCTGGATTTTTGGGGACAGAAACTTTCTTTCATATCTTGTTCATGGCTTTTTGTTATACTACAGCTGAATCGAATGTATACAATTGTTTTCCCGTGGATTGTTCAAAACGGGAGAAGTACTCCTCTTCCGAAGACATTTAGGTTGCCCACAGCTACAGTCACAACTTTCCTTTGTTTCTTTTTCAATCGTACAATTGGTGTTCCACCCCTTCCTACAATCAATCATAGACACACCCCTCAATTGGCTAAACTAAGCCTTCGTCATCTTCTCCACAATCACCTTCTCCTCCTCCCTCTTCTCGTCCACCGCCACGGCCAAATACGACGCCACGAGCAGCACGCTGCCAAACGTCACGCCGATGATCGCCCTGCCGCGAGCACCCTGCTTCGCTTTCAGCGCCGCGTCGTCGCCCAGGATCGTCACGGCGTTCTTGAGGAACGCGTAGCTCAGACCGCTCCAGACGGTCGTCGCCGCGACGACGTACTCGAAGTAGCGCTTCGCGCCGTGCACGTCGAGGCCGCCGATGCCGAGGTCGTGCAGCAAGGGAAGGTGGTGAGAGTCAGCGGTCAGGACGGGCAGGGCTAGCGCGGAGCCGAGGAGGAGGAGTTGCAGGAACGTGTTGTATTTGGATACCGTGGTGGGGTGGACTTCAGCGCTGGGCAGGGAGAAGTCCCAGTAGCGCAGGAAGGTCTTGGGGGCTGGGAGGGAGGCGTAGCGGTAGTAGAGGGCGGCTGTGGCGAGGGAGGCGTCGCGGCCTAGGATGAGCGCTGCGAGGGAGGCGGGGATGAGGCCTTTGACGCCGAGGGTGGCGGTCATGATGATCATGAGGGCTTTGTCGGCCATGGGGTCCATAACGGAACCCGCGACGGTTTGCAGGTTCCATTTGCGCGCGAGGTAGCCGTCGACGAGGTCGGTGATGCCGGCGTAGGCGAAGAGGAGGAGCGCGGCGGTGTGCTGGTCGTGGAGGAGGAGGTAGGCGGTTGCGGGGGCGGCGACGAGGCGCGTTGCGGTGAGGAAGTTGGGGATGTTGTAGATGTTTTCGTTTTTGGGACGGGTGCTGCGGGCGAGGGTGGAGCGGAGGGCTGAGGTGGCGGATTTGGTGCGCTCGCGGGCGGTTTCCAGGGTGGCTTTTAGAGGCGTTTTGGGTGTTGATGGTTGTTGTTGATGTTGCTCTTGTGGCGATGAAGGCGGCTGTTGTTCTATGTCAGTGGTCTATAATGACAACAGTGGTATTGCGGCAGCATGCAATTGACTTTGTTGTCACGTGATTGGGAGTATTGCAAGTGAGGTCGACCGCAGCGACACGGCCGGTGCCCTTGATCGCCAAGCGCCTACTGCATGCAAATGCAGAGCCACACTTGACAATCGCACTTCCCTCCGTAGGCAAGTCATCAGGCGGGTAGCTGCATCAACATTCTCTCATGTGACCAGGAACGAAAAAAGCTCGATGTCAGTGTGGAGTCGGGCCCGAAATCCTTCGTTAGGGTTGACTTTTGCACGTGGGCAACAAGCAAAAAGACAAAAGAGACAGCTGCATGATGTAACTTACATTAGTCTTGCCATCTGGTTGCTTTGTTGGCCGCTCTGGCCCTTCGGAGTATGGTCGGATGTGCGACAAAGATACAATAATGGGTCTTAAGAGATCACCGGTATGCCTAGGTCCAGGTTAGGAAGGTCGACTGGAAAGGTGCATTGCTCGGCCGGGCTCACAGTAGGACATTATTCGGAGAGTTGATCACCGACCTAGTGCTGTCGGCAAAAACGCCGAAGGATGGTGATCTTGCTGCCAGGGTGTGTCTGGCGGAGAAGCAAGCATTGTTTCTCCTGCTGGAAAGGGAGAATACTCGACGACCAGTAGCCAGGCGACGAGACGACGTTGATAGAATGCTGGCAGACAGAGGCCTTGACAGATGAAGGTCACATGACGCAGCAGCGGAGCGACAGAAGAGAGCGGACATGGCTCACAAAGGCCACACACACAGAGACAAGGACCACGGGCAGCAGGAAAGCAGGCGCTCAGAACAGCTGAGGTCGAGAAAAGGTCACGTGATGCGGACGATTAGGGCGAGGGCATGGAAGAGACTTTGGCGGGGCGCAGAAGCCGGGGGCACACAAGGGTTTGGAGAGGAGGACTAAAGTTACTGGCTTGATGACTGGCGGGCTTGGGCCCCGGCTGGTGTGTAGATCAAGGATGGAAGCGGATCGTCGAATCCTCCTCGCCTGATGATGACAAGGAGTCGTCTCCACTACTCTGCTGGCTGGTTGCTGGCTGGCTGCTGGCTGGCTGCTGGCTGCTGCTGCTGTGTGACCGTCTTGCTTTCCCGGCGTCCTGGATCGAGGCAAACGTTGCCGCCACCTTCAGACAGACCTCACTTCATCCGACAAACAGCTGTCTCGTAATCTTCTCGTATCTAAGTACTGTGGTACTCCCTCAATTTCACGTCAGCCGTTGATACCCAAAACAGACGTGACACTCGTGCAGTACATGCATGGCCTAAACCATCAACAACCTGAAACACAGACACATCTGTCACCATACACTTTTGCACATGCTCTCTAAGCCCTCTCTCCGAACTGCCATACATCGCCAAAACCTTCCGCCAGATGGGAGAAAAATTCCCCACTTGCACATTCAGCCTCCCAATTCTCCCCCAATGTCCCCTCCACATCCCATCGAAACCACCCCGCGGCCCCTAAGATCAGCAGTGCACCGTCATACGCTGCATACGCTATCAGTAATCGCCGCAAACACCACCACCACCATGCCCTTTGCATCACATCGGCAATAATAACCACGAGAAGGCCCGATTAGAGCTCGACAGCAGCAGCAGCCGACGATCAACTGACTTCCGGCATGGCTGGCTGTGTCGGAACACCCCCCTGCTGCCCGTTTCCGTCCCGGCACGCACCGGCAAAGGGAACATGCACCTTAGCGAGAGCACAAGAGAAAAACGGTTCTAGCACGCGCCGGCCAGGAACCGAAACGAGCCCTGCCACTCACAGACAATTGCGCCCCCGAGACGAGACGAACTGAACAATTATACCGCATACGAGATTATACCGACTCGCGCATACCAAATTGCTCTGTTCGCTCGCTCTCTCCAGGTCGTTCTTGTCCATGTCGCAGCGACGCTAGCGCTAAGAGGAGGCGCAGCACACGCACATCCATTCATCTAAGCCCATTCCTTCGCTTTGCTTTACCCCAGCAAGGCTGCCCAGCCCAGCGTTGCAGCAGGCGTGGCCGTTGCGTTTGGCACGTTGCACGCGCTGGCCACCACGGTCACTGGTCTTACCACCACTCTAACTACATACTGCTTACCTAGCCACAGCGGCTGCACTTTATTTCTCGTCGCGCCATGCCCATGGCGACGTCGGCATCCCCCGCGCTGGCGAAATACCGGATATGAGTTGAGCGACGTCTGATAAATTAATTGCTGCTGGGTTAAGTAGGGTCAGATCGAATGAATTGATACCCTTGGATGCTCAGAATAGCTGTACTAATCGTACGCATGGCCAATGGCACTGCCGCGCCTATTCGCGGTGTTAACAAACTGACCAGCATCATCCGCAACGACAACCGACAACGACCCATCGCGTGCTGTGCGCGTGCGTGCGCGTGCACGTGTGCGATTTGTCCCTGCGCCTTGCAGGTTGCTTTGCTGACTTGCTTTGCTTCGAGGCTTGTTAACTGTACGTGCTTGCTGCACTGCACGCCTTTAGCTCCAAACCCAGTACCACAGATCAGCCTGCTTGAACTCTGTTTCAATGGCGCTGCCTTCACAAGTTACAACATGCCCGGATGGGAAGGTGTGTATCACTATTCCCACCAGCAGCCCGCCAGCCAGACCTCATCGTTCGTTGGATGAAAAACAACCATGCACGAGAGACGCTCCGCGGACGGGAGGTGGAGCGATCGCTTCTGCTCGAACATCCCAGCCGAGCCAGCATCTCAGAAAAATGGTGGCTTTTACCGCTTTCGTCGCCCGCAAGGTCCAGTGTCCTCTTTTCATGCACGTTGGTTGGGTGGGGTTGGCCAGCCTTTCGGAGAGACTGCCGCCGCTGCTTGCTTTGCTGCGCCAGCAAATTACGGTTTTCCTCACTGCGGCCACTATCAAAAGTATCCTGCCCTCGAGCGCGATCAGCCCAAAAGCCGATCTTCAGGGCGGGGTGGGGAACTTTGTTTGGGGAGTCGACATCGATCACAAAAACCCCAGCCAAGCAAGCAAGTCGCATCATGGAACCAGACGGTAGAGTCTAGACATCTGATCGTCGTTCATGCATGCGTGCGTGCTACTGCGTGGCTGTGTTTTCTCGATTTCGGGCACCCGTGGTTACACTCGTGATGATCGGGTCGTAGAAAACGTCTGGTCGTCGCGAAATCTCGGGTGTGACGTACGTTGATCACCTCAGGCATTAATGATTGATGAGGGCTTGCTCGTAAAGTTCGTAACAGACCCGTCTCAGGAAGGCTGGACTTCAGGGTGCCGGTTGCTGGCAGCTCGTAACACGTGCTAACGTCCAACGTCAAATGTGAGGAGTGGAGAGTAAAGAGAGATGGGAGGTAGTACGGTTTGTGTGACACGTAGCAGAAGAACAATTGCAGTTGGTAGTCGATAATGATCATACTCAAATTGATGTAATCCAGTAGAATACTCAAACCCGTCGCTGTAACGCTTCAATTGCTAGAAACACTTTTTTTGTTCCCTTCGCTCGCTGCAGCAGTGCTAGAGCACAAAGACAAAAAGTACGAGTGAGAGAGTGGACATCTACACCTGCAAGAGTGAAACCCAAAGAATAAGATATAAACAATAAGATTTATAAACTCTGAGCAAGCAAGAAGCAAGAGGCTCAGATAAACTTATATAAGCAAAGAAGAATCGATCGCATGCATGGAAAGAAGAGAGCCAAATAATCCTTCTTCCTTCGCGCGATCGATAGCGGAAAAGCAAAAAAACACCAAACCACGAACAAAGTGCTGCAGCGCAGTAGTAGTAGGTGATTAAGAGACCCCAACTAAAAACACAAAAAGCCAGCCCTAAAGAGAAAAACGAAAAAAGCCTTCTCCAGAAACCCCAAAAAAGCAACGCGAGAGTTTTCGAAAACGCTCATACAGGCCTCCGTTTGTAACCTTGTTTTCCCTTTCCCTCCTCTGTTTGTGAGCGGCTTTCGAACGATGGAGTCCAGTCCCGTGAAATCGTACAGAGCCGTGTAGAGGCTTGCTTTTGTTTCGTAAAAAGCCGCCCATTAATCCCGTTCCCATCCGTCCCAATACATCCTCCAAGGTGTTCTTCCGAACCCTTCGTAATGTTGCTTGATGAAATCCCAATAATACCATGAACGCCAGCGTCTCATATGGAGCTAGTCCTGTAGGCTCTCTTCCTGACGCTTCGACCCCGGTGGAAAGTCCGGTTGCTCGGAAGTCAGCCTGGCGATCGCAGAAGAAAGTTGAAAGTGTCGACCAGTTTTCGATTCAGAAACCGAAAGGATTCTCGAATTTGATAAGACATTCCTCCTTCATAATCGCAGCCTCTTCTTTGACAGCCAATTCCATCTTCGTGGTGCAAGCCGATAGACTTTCCATCCAAGCCTGTTCTGCTCGCGAGTTCTACTGCGGGTAGTGGCCACCAGCAGACTGTGCTTCGCCAACGGGTCGGAAATTTTGGCCAGAAGAGCTGTAGTTGTGTCCGTAGCTTGGACCACCGCTGATACCGAGTCCATTCATGTCACCGCTGGGGTGTGTCGACTGGGGAGCTGCATAAGAGCTGGAGCGATAAGGATCATGAGACATGGTTTGTACAGGTGTGCTGCTGGTTGGTGCAGACGGGTGAGGACTCTTCATGGTGGTGTGGGGAGACTGCTGAGTGGTGGAACTCTGAGGTGTCCCCTGCATGCCATAGCTCTGTGCAGGTGAGCGCACAGCATAATGCTGTGAGGGTAGCGATTGAGATGCCTGAGGAGCGCTGTACATTTGATGAGGTTGGCCGTTGCTGGTAGGGCTTGGAACGCTTCCACTGTACGGTGGGCGGTTTGTGGGTGCGCTCATGTTGCCGAAAGTCGAGGAGTTCGGTTGGACGGGCGTCTGATAGTTCGACTGTGGCATCATGCTTGCTGAGCTGTGGGAGCCATCACGTTGCACACCCGGGTAAGATGCGGGATATGAGCTGCTGTAACCCATTGACTGCGTTGTGGGGGACGTATCCTCCTGCTTTGTTGATGCCTGCGAGCCAGACCTGTAGTAATTACCGTATGAAGGAGCACCGTATCCCGGATATGAGCCGCTGGAAGGCTGTGTCCATTGGGTTCCAGGCATGGCACTGTACAAAGCAGCTGGTGCAGCACCGGTAGTCGCCATTGGAGCGTACATGCCTGGGTACTGGCCGCCGCCGAAATACTGTCCTGGTCGAACCTGCTGTCCGTTTGGTGCCACGGAGTACATCATCTGTGGGTGAGCGTATGTTTGTCCATCGATTGCGTAGTGCTCGGTCTCCTCAATTGGTGCGCGGAAGTTCTGCTTAAGATACAGCTCGGGCCTGATGGAGATGTGCTGGAGACGCGGGTCCTGCATCGGTCGAGCAAGAGCGTTGTGCTTGACGTCGTCTACCTTGTAGTAGGAGACCATGTGATGGGAAATACCATTGATCGAAATGCTCATGGTCTTCTTGACGAGACCATCGGCACGGAAGCCATAGCTGTCGACCAGCGAACCGATAAGAGAGCGCTCGAGCTCCTTGTCTTGTTCAGAGCCGGGAGCGGCTGGCTTCGCATCGGGGTTGACGGGTGGCTCTGGTGGAGTGAGAGGTCTCGCCATCTCGGGGACTTCTTGTCCGTCAGACTCGCCACGTTGGAAGTTCTCGGCACCAGGAATGCTGCTGCGTTTACGCTTGATAGCACGCTTCTTCTCGCCGGGAGGGAAAGGCTTGTCTAGTTCGCGGTAGATCAGGAAGTTGCCTAGGATGCGACTGGGACTCCAGGCAACGCCGTCGGTCCATCGTTTGATGCCGCTGGCGTTTTCTTCATAGATGAAGATGTTGCCGCTTTTGATCAATTGGCTTCGCTCGCGGTCGTGAGGGCGTCGTGGGACGTGGTGCAGCTTGCCGCTGAGACAGGCCTCGAAGAGGATGAGGCCATCCATGCTGTTCTGGACGAATCCATGGAAGGTGGGCACAAGAGGCCCTGCTCCGCCTGCGCTCATGATGTCAATGTGAGTGTTGGAGGAGAGTGAAGTGAGGTGAGGATTGGTGAAGTCAAGAGTGGTATTTAAAGTCAATACGCAGGAGGATGAGCGTATATATTTGAGTTGTAAGCCAGCAAGATCCAGGGCAAAGCTTCGGGCAGCGACGGTTTGCGCTTGTTGCTTCACGACTCCACGCTAGAGGTGAGGACGACGCGGTTCCTGGATTTGACAGTATGAGTTGATGGTTCAGTCGTTAGGACACGGCACTGGGCCGGAGGTGATCAGTTGGCTCCTGGGAGATTGCATCCACTCCTCGGGGGAGGATCCGGACAGGTGCGACAGGGAGAGCGCGTGGGCAGCCCTACGGAGGGGCGAGAAGGTTGACGAGATGAGACGAGGGTGAGGTGGATGAGGATCAGGCTGACAATGGGGGAGGAGGTGATAAGAAGTGCCGGTGGTTTCAAGGGTCGAGTTGCAAGGCAACGGCAACGGCGACGGCAAGGCTTGAAGGCGAGCACAACGGCCACTGCGGTTTCGAGAGCGATGTGATGATGTGGTGGGAGGGGAGGGCGGTCTTCAGGACGCGGGCGGGCGAGTCAGAGTTAATTATGTGGGAAGCTCAAGGTTGGGCGCGCGAGTCTGGGGGAGGAGGTGGAAGGTTTGGAGGGTTGTGGCAGATGCGATGCAGATATTATCAATGCTTGCAGTCGGTGTCTGCAGCAGCAGCAGCAGCAGCAGCAGCAGTGTGAAGGGCTCAGCGGGCACGCACTACTACGACACTCTCACTCACTGATTGACCGACGACGACCGTGGAGCGCCGAGTCAGCGGCGGCAGGTGCGTGCGCACGGGACGCCGGCGGGCGCTGGCGGCGAGGCAGTTCTTCGACGAAGAGACTCCCTCCCGCGCACAGACGGCCATGGCCACTACCACCACTTGCCCACTTGCCCACTTGCACCAGCCTGCGC
>Ga0265797_10006059_pt1 | contig 17345 bp, 14 predicted proteins | sample P2T30metagenome_FD_192433 | JGI IMG/M metagenome (GOLD analysis project Ga0265797, IMG submission 192433) | Plant litter microbial communities from East Loma Ridge, Irvine, California - P2 T30 | ecosystem: Environmental > Terrestrial > Plant litter > Unclassified | place: USA: California...
AAAGTACTAGCATTCTAGAAACATTCTAGAACGCAGTCAAAGCAAGATTGGTTATCTGTTAATACCTCAAATTTTGAAAACTGAGCTACAAAGTTCTGTGATGCCTGTAGTCGTACAGTAGAACAGGTAAGCGAAGCAAGTTCACCCGTTGATCCGCCATGTCACCCCTCAAGCAGACTAACGCCAGCCATCAAACCAGTAAACACCGTATACACCCGAGCTTGCGCTTCAGAGCCTCTCAACCAAAACCCAAAACCCCCATTGAACGCCCAGGTCATTCTTTTTGCGCCAGTCAATGCAGTGCCCACTTCAAAAATCAAAACCAAACCGAGAGCCACGAGCCCTGGTTATTTAGGATATTTCCATCCCTTCTTCGTCCCCATCTGCGTCTTCCCCGTCAGCAGTTCCAGCGAGGCTGTTCAACCGGCCTCTCTTGCGACCAGAACCCCACATGCCACCTCCCATACCACTGCCTAGCCTCGCACCACCAAGTCCACCGACGGCCTCGAGCTCATCGCCACCGACGACACGACCTTCAGCATCGATGCCCTCGCAAAGCTCAAGCATTGTCGAGCGCTTGAGACGACGGAAACTATCCGTCCTGACCACACGGCCCCAGTGCGTCATACAGAAACTAGCAGCGCGACGCTTGAGCCAGTCTTCTTGCGCGGTGCTCGCCCGGTCGAAGATCAGTGCTGCGTGCATCACGTCCAGGTCTCGGACGAGCCTGTTGACGCAGAGGTGACGCAGGCGGGGCATGTCGTAGATGTTGCTCATGACCAGCATGTCTGCGACGTCTTCCAGAGTTGGTCCTGCTGCGAGAGAGCCGTTCTCGCCACTAGCGGATGACTGAGAGGAAATTGAGTCGGTGTAAAGGTAGTAGAGGAAAGCTTTGACAGCTGGGTAAGGTTCTGGGATGTGCATGCGTCGTGTGTGGAACTCTGACATCTGGGCATTGTAGAGACGCGAGAAGTGTGGCCAGCGGGCAGAGAGGATGAATCGATGGACGTGGATGGGCGAGCTTTGGTTTGCAGATGTGGAATTGTCAGATGGTGAGTTGGATTGGAAGCCGGCGCCATCTTCTGAACAGTTGTCGCCGTCATAGTCGCTGTCTGAAAGAGCAGTGATTGTGAAGTCTGTCCCTGATCCAGACTCCGGAGGCTGATTGAACGTGCGAGCCAGGTCCGCGCCAATCGCAGAAAGATGAGAAGACGCATATGTGTCTGAAGTCGGCATCCTCTGTTCGAAGCGAGCCTCATGGCTCATTTTGTTGCCCAGTAGTCCGAACTTTCGCAGGTCAATAGGTAAAACGTCACTAAGATAGTCCTCGGCCTCTCCATTACCACCTCCGCGTAGTTCTCGAGGACAGCCAAGCAGCCAGGCATGCGTACCATCTGCGTTGAGGCAACAATAATGCCATCTGTAAGAAGGCGCAAAGAGGTCTTTGCCGTCTGCGAGCCTCTGCCACCTCAACGTATCCAGATCCAGGGCTGATAGAGAAGTTTCGAGTGGCATGTTGGTCGCGGGAGTCACAAAGTCCAGCATACAACCCGAGCTGAAGACGTGGAAGTGTGTGCCAACACTTTGTATGGGCAGATTCGGCGATGAGATGAACTTCACCGAGCTGATAGCTCCAGGCGCGACGGGCGGACTGCGCTGAATCTGAGTTGCCGAATTCGACTGAACAGAGCTGCTGTTGGCGGCATAAGAGGTTGAGTTGTAGTTCTGTCCGCTGTATCCTGGGCTCAGTGCCCTGCCCTCGTCAGAACCAGCAACACCATATGCAGGTCCTCCCTCAAACGCAGGTGACCCTCTGAAGTCCAGCCACCAAATCTCGCTTGTCCGCTCCATCTCTTCGCTCATACCACCGCTGACCCAAATCTTGCCTCCCCAGACCCATGTCGCATGGTCGTATCGCGGAACGAACTTCCAGGTCCGACTCCAGGTCCAGGTCTTGAGGTCCAGGAAGCACAAATCGTCCAGTACGCCATTCTCATTGCCGCTCATGCCGCCACAGACAAACAGCTTGTCATCGTGGATGACAGCAGAGTGTCGCGCGCGGCCTCTGGGTATGGGCCCGTGGGTTTCGGGTTGTGTCCAGTGCGCAGTCTCGATGTCGAAGATGACAACGTCCGAGAGATGTATGCGGTGTTCGTTCTCTCCTCCATAAACAAGCAGCTTGTTGCCCTTCCACAGACAGGCTGTGTGACCCATGCGCACGCCGGGAATGTCTCCATAGTTGTCGACCAAACTCCATTGGCGCGCATTCAAATTGAGTTTGAGCACGTGGTTGTATACTTCGTCGGTGTACTGATCGAAGCCACCGAAGGCGTAGATGCAGTCGTTGCCGACATAGGTGACCGAGGCGTTGACCAGGCAGGCCGGACGCTGGCCGACGGTGGTGATGATTTTGGGCATGTACGGCTCGGAGGAGTGACGTCGGCTGCCTTTCACCGGCGAACCTGACATGACAAAGGTGTTGTTGGACATCCTCGCCGACCCTGAGGTAGGGGAGAGTGTGGCGGAGGGCCCAGCGAGGGCGGGGAGGAGAGTGGAGAGAGGGGTATGGGGCGGAGGTTGTATAGCGGGAACGGCAGCCATCAAAGGCGCATGTGCATGTGCATGTGCTGGTAGTGAGCGAGGGCGCTTGGATGATCTGGCAATCCTTGTTGAACGCTTTTCCTAGCGGCGCTGATAGTGTTAGGGTTCGGCGCAGGGAATGAGGCAATTACTAGTGGGGTGGATGACTAAGGCAGGAACGGAAAAGTTACGTGAGCGCGCAGTAGGTATGTTCGCAATTTGTACAGACCGCTCACACGCACTCATAATAATTCACTTCCAATCAGCATGGCCCTGATATCCATAGGTAGTAGGGTCACGATCCATGTGATAAAGAGTCTCGATTCAACAACTATCTTACCGACTAACCGACAGTAAACCCTCACAACACAACCTCCGTACAGCACAGAATCGGGTTGTCAAGAACAACACCAACCTTGAACTTCCGATCCGCCTCCGCATAATCCGGGTCATCGAGCAGCTTGCCGAAATGCCAAATACTCGGGTACATCACCAACGCAGCATCCTCCCAAACACCCGAGCCATTCGCTTCCGGATCAGCGACACCTGCACCCTCGGCGATACGTGAAGACCAATCTGTGACACTAGCCCCGAAGACCTGAGCACCGCCGCCGTATCGCGAGCCGACAGATTCGCGGAAAGCGGCGATGTACCTGAAGTAGCTCGACCGCTTGCCGGGATGGCATGCGATGATGTTGAACATGTTGACGGGCCCGCTGTGAGTCTGGCCGAAGGCTGAGATGAAAGATTTCAGGTCTTGGGGAGGGTCCTGCTTGGAGCTTCCGAGAGGAGTGGCAGCGAGTGCGAGAGAGGCTTCGACGTCAGACGGGGGGACTGAGGCTGTGAGGCTCGAATAGTCTGATGTGCTCCAACCTGGAGGGAGAGTTGGGGGAGTAGCTTTTCTCGCCTCTTCGTCTGATGAAGTGGAAAGATCAGCGGGAGCTGTGATTGACCAGTGGTCGAGGACTGTGGTGCTGTTCTGAAGATATGACGGAAGGACGAGAGGGTCATTGGCCTCAGCGTTGGCGATGACAAGGTAATCCCACTTTTGCATTCCTGACCCAGGTCCGGTGAGAGCATCGAGAGATGTTTTGGGACTGTGGATCCAGTGTTCGCAATGCCCGATGTAGAGAGGCTTTGCTTCAACTTTTGCCGAGCGAACGGTGTCGAGGAAAGCGTGCTCGTCGTTGACGGAGATGAGGTGGAAAGTGATTGGTGCCATTATGTGATGTGGCGTGCTGAACTTGATTGATTATTGTTGCTTCTTATGGACATCGAAATCGTTGTTCCCAACGGCATACTTATACCTTTCGCGCCTACACAGACCGTATGATCCAGAACTTGTCATCCGCCACAATTATTATCGATGGTGACTTCATACAGACACCGCCGTCATTAAACGCTGACGCTGACTAGTTTGTAATCAAAGCTGCCGCTCGCCTGAATGGTCCTGTATATTGCATTACGGCCGGAAGTCCAAGGAGGATCACGAAGGATCGGAAGGATCGGCCTCGAGACGAGGCTCGTTGACTTGCAAGTACGCTTTACAGTCCTCTACTTCATATATCTCGTACGCTCTGGTAAAGGTGAAATTGAATCAACCATCTATGATTGATAATATTGGTCTGCACATCGAGACACTGAATGACTTCAGGACCGTAGCCATCAGCGCTGGACAAACTGCTCAGCTTCCTCATTGGGTGACTTCTTAGTACTATAGCCAGAGCTTCCACGCTATAGTGATTGGTGGGTCGGGCCAGTAGTTTATGTACAAGTCTGTCTGACCTACTAGTCACTCTTAGCAGCGCGGTATGCATCCTAACCCAGTATAGCTCGATGTAATCGCGAGTGATGGTTGGCTATAGCACTCTTGGAGAGCTGTACTCTAAGGCATCCACTACTTGTATAATCTGTTCGGTGTCTTTGATTGTCAAGTAGTGTAACTAATTGGCTGCGATGACTACATGCTGAGATCGTCTACTGCCAATACATCAATATCAACATCAATATAAATTGATTGAAAGCTTTCCATGACATCATAAGTTCTGATCAAATCCATCACATCGATTGAAAGACATATCTTGATATGCAGCTTCCTTCCTACTCTTTCTAAGTGGTCTCCATCACCAACACATTAAACGCCTCAACGCCTCAATATGTCAACCTCCACAACACGCAACTACCTAATCACAGGCGGCGCCCGCGGCATAGGCCGCGGCCTAACCCGCCTCCTCCTCTCCTCCGGCCACCGCGTCTGCATACTCGACAACAACACCACCGAGCTCGACCACGCCGCCGCTCTCTTCGCCAAATCCCACACCCGCGGCCGTGACTTCGAAGCAATCCCCTGCAATCTCCGCCAACCGTCCGACATCCGCTCAGCAATAGATCAAGCCTCTAAACTCTTCAACGGCAACCTAGACGTCCTGATCAACAACGCCGCCTACACCGCCGGCGTCGGTGCCGCAAATGCCGGCAATATGACGTTAGATATGTGGAATGCTGCGATTGAAACTAATCTTACGGCGCCGATGCTCGTGAGCCAGTATTGCCTGCCCATGCTAGTAGCGAAACCCCCCTCTCGTTCTACAGGCGGCAGTATAGTGAATATCTCCTCCACACGAGCAATCATGTCCGAACCAGACAACGAGGCGTACTCAACGACCAAAGCCGGACTCTTAGGTTTGAGCCAGAGCATGGCCGTGTCTCTCGGCCCGCAAGGCGTGCGCGTGAATGCGATTCTGCCGGGCTGGATCCACGTTGAGAACGAGTGTAAAGCCGCTGATGAGGAAGGGCGGAAGTGGGAAGATGGGTTGGGGGAAGCGGATCATGCGTGGCATTTGACGGGGCGGGTGGGGAAGGTGGAGGATGTGTTTAGGGCGGTGCAGTATTTGAGTGAGAGTGAGGGGGTGAGTGGGACGGAGATGGTGGTTGACGGGGGTGTGACGAGGAAGATGGTGTATCCGGAAGAATGAATGAGTGGGTTATGCAAGGAGAACCAATTTGTTCTTTGTCGTTTATTTTCTCTGGTGCAATGTCGGAGTATGAACTGCCATTGTTGGCGGTTTAAACCGTGGATATCTCAAAAGAATTCAACGCTGTACATAAAGCCCATCAGATCATCGCCATTATATGCGTACGCCACTGTCACGATTGGTCAATTCCTTGACCCAAATCTCCATCTTGCCCATCTCTGCCCTCTCGACCTCGGCTGACTCCTTGCACGCCATCACCGCGAGATCTAAATCGTCCTGATCGCCCACAGTGACCATGTCACCATCTTCATCCCTGATCCGCAGTCGAATTTCCGACTTCAATGAGAACTTCACTCGGACTTGCTCCAGAAGCTCGAGATAATTTGGCGCGGCGCTTACCATCACATACCGCGTATCCTCTGGTGCATGGACTTTGATGCGGATCTTACGCATCGTTGGTACAGGGGCACGCCGTGATTGCGAGCGCTGGTGTCGTGGTCGAGAGGCGTGTCTACTGGGTGAGACGATCTCGTAAGGTAGTGGAGGCGAAGCAGAGAGAGTAGAGGATGTTTCGAAACCTTCGTTTTCTGCTTCAGGTTCTTCGATGATAGAGTGGTGGTGCAAAGAGTAGCCACCAGAGCGCGTGCGAGTGTGTTGTGAAATGGGCCTCGAATATGTTGAGGGGGGCGAGGATATTGGTATTGGGGCAGTGGTACTGTGGGCTTCAATAGGGTCAGGTTGGACATGGATGTCTGGTAGTGGGTCGTAAGTCTGGCTGCGGTGATCGGAGCGCTTGAAACTGTCATGGCTGCGTATCGAACTTTCTGAAAACCCACGGCGTGGTTGAGGCCTCTCTGACTCCGATCGCTTCGTTCCCAATCTTTGACGCTCTTGTTGTGCTTTCTGGTCAAAAGCCGCGGCACCAAGCTCCAGACGCAGAGGCTTTGCGGCAGGACGAGAAGCCTGCACACTGGAGAATTGTGAACTGAGACTCTCTGTCGATCTCCGCTTCTGGTTGTGTACAACATCTGGCCTCTCAAGCTCTGGTGGAGGCGTAGGCGGGAAAACATTGCGGTGCATCGGCGGCTCAGATTGCTGGCGTGATCTGCTCGAAAGTCCAGGTTTCACCATATTCAAAGCAGCGTATGAAAGCTTCTCTCCTGGCCTGTCGTCAATGCCCCTCGCCGCCAGTGCGGCCTGTTTTCTGGGGTCGGAATGCTGCTGTTCGTGTGCTGCCACCAGTCGTGCCTTGCCAAGGTAGTCCTGCTTCTTAAGGTTCTTGACCTTGGCCTCATTGGGACGGTATATCACGCCAACTGGAATGGAGAAGACCGTGTATCCTTCGGCTTGCTCCTTGATAGCCTCGTCGATGACATCGTGGTCGAGGACTGCCTTCTCGCGAGCAGCAAACACCAGATCTTGCAGACCAGCGTCTTTTTGTTGCAGGTAGATGTAGCACAGTCCACGGTTGAAAAGCACCTCGCACGAGTACAGTTTGAATTTCAGCCCGAGCTGGTCGTAGTCGATATGTCTGTTGCCGCGGAGATACAATAATGTGTCGTTGAAGTTTGCCAGTGCCTCTTCGAAGTCTCCCAGCAAGAAGTTGCTCACGCCTTGCTGGAAGTAAGCCACAGCGAGGTACTGGTCCAGCTGAACGGCACGCTGGTAGCATTCGACAGCCTTTGCGTGCTCACCAAGCGTAGCATGGATGACGCCTAGGTTGAAGAGGATCTTGGACGTGTCGGAGATGGCCTCAAAGCACCTGAGACTGTTGTCGAACTCATTGTTGTCGTATGCGGCCAGCGCTGCCACCCAGGTCTCGATCTCCTGCTTCAGCGACATCGTGCTCTGCGATATGCTGGTATGATGAGTGGCGAGGAGTGGTTTCTTCTTTCTATGCCGTTCATGCAGCAGTCTTTGGCTTCCAGTCCGGATGGTTTAGTAGACCAGCTCACAGTATAGCAATCCCCAACGTACTCTCGCACACTAGACTCAGTCGAAACGAGCGACGAAACGTACAGCGGAGCAGGAAAAGGCGAAGATCACAAACCTCTGGCCTCGCTTCCAAGCGGCTACAGGGAGTAGGTAAGTGAGAAGGATATAGATAGCAGCAAGCAGGCGGCTCCCGCTCCCAAGACTACCAAGCGCGCGTACAGAGCAGCCCTCAATGGCACTCGGGTATTGGGGGGCATGTCACTGCATCGGGCCAAGCGAGCGCGATCTCCGCCAGGCACCGCGACCCAGACGGCTGGAGACGATGACTGGCTGCCCTTCGCGCCCTGAGGTGTTCGTTGGCGAGATGCACACCAAGGTGACGCGAGAGGCATGCGAGCCATGCAGGGTTCCTGGCTGGCTGAACGCTGTCTGGGCCGGGGGGGGCGTTTGCTGCAAGCTGGGCCCGGCGCTTAGCTGAGCACTACTATTCGATGCGTGGGAGAGCACCCCCACGAGTTATTGGTCGAGCTAATACGATGGACTGATGATGAACCGATGATTTGCTGTTTGTGCCGTTGTGCTAGGCATTGCTAGTAGGTGTTATAGGTGCGCATGATCATGATCGCAAACCTTGTATGGTCCAGGGAGTCGTCACATCAATTAATCGTGGTCTATATCAAGAGTGAGTGGCGTACAAAAGATATATGGATGTATCATGATCCCCCAAAATAAACATGAAGTGAGCATCAGTGCGTATGCAATATATTTCATGTGCATATATTTCATCTCATCCCACGCATGCGTTGCGTAGTATTGCCGTGCCTCTCGACCTCCTGCGTCATCATCACTACGTCTCGTCGTTAAGCCCTTTATGTCTTTGGTCGTGAAGCGACAACCACATCGTCCCACTCCTCAGAGCATGCCCTTGGATGTCTGCTCCGTGCGCTCCTCCCATACCGTCTTGCCGCTGCAGCTACACACGGTCTTGTCGTTGTCCCAAACTCCTGCACTCCTCGCGATGACTCCAACAAGCGTATCGGGATCCTCCTTATCAAACTGCTCCGTCTTCCTGCTGACCACAATACTGCGACCGATCATCTCCCAGATCTGAATCGGCTTGTCCAAGAATACAGAACCAAGCCCGCTCTTCCCAACCTCGATCGTGCCAAACACTCCCTTTGCTGTCCTCGCAGGCAGCTCCTTCTTTGCTTCGAGAAGGTCCCAGATACCGCCAGTAGTAGCCGCTCCTTCGCTGATGTTGCCCGACTCTCGCACAGTCACGTTGTATGTACCGGGAGTCACGCCTCGTAGTGTCATGTCCAGAACAGTCATGGCTGGACCGACCTGCACCATGCGGATGAGGCCACGGACATGGTCTTTCACGGTTGAAGAATGCGTTTCCAGAATGCAAACGGCGGCGCTTTCGCCTTTGCCTGAGCCGCGTAGGATGGCGTCGCGGCCGGTGTCTTGAATAGCTGATACGATGGCGGAGGGAGCAGCGTTGCCGGTTACGGAGATGAGCTGTGCTTTGAGGTCGCCGGAGACATCACTGATGCCTTGAGTGAATGTCTATCAGTGCTGTGCCCAGAGAGTGTATTGATCACGAATCATACCATCGAGCTTGTAGAGAGATGTCGAGACGGCCTTGATGCATGCCTCGCAGCTGAGCGGTACGGCGAAAGTAGTTTCGAACGTCGGAATCATGATCGCAAGATGTGAATTGAGGTGATTGTGATTATATCGATTGGGATGCGTCTATCTAGAGTGGTAGCCATGTTTCTGTGCGAGATGGTGGGATGGTTTGTAATGCGGGCAAGCCAGCGAGGGCAGCCCCATGCTCGCTCGCTCGCCATCTCGACTCGACTCGACTTCACCTCCGCCGGCTCGGGAGTCTTGCGCGAACAGAAGTCGGCAGCGCAACCCTTTGCCATTGGCTAGTACAGACATCACCACCACCACCACCACCACACACGACCACAGCAACATCACTGCTCGACAGCAATTACCGCGACAAAGATCATACTCTCAGAGCCCCTCTTACCAAACAATCCTTGCGCCCTAGAGGGCAATCGACCGCCGCCGCCATGTCGCAATTCGTCGGACAGGTACATACCAATTAATTCCACCACTACACTCCAACTCAAGCCTCTAACGTACCCATCTCAACAGACCCGCCTCGCCTACTCCCGCGCATGGCACCACGTCGACGCCGGCACCGACCCCCGGCCCCTCGGCCGCCTGGCCTCCTCCATCGCCCTCACGCTCATGGGCAAGCACAAACCGATCTACGACCCCAGTACCGACTGCGGCGACTACGTCGTCATCACCGGCCTGTCGCAGCTGCACACCACCGGCAAGAAGATGCAGAAGAAGAAGTACTACTCGCACACCACCAGGCCCGGTAGCTTGAAGGAGATCACGATGGAGCGCATGATGGAGAAGTGGGGAGGCGGAGAGATCCTGAGGCGCGCGGTTAGGGGCATGTTGCCTAAGAACAGGCTGAGGGATGATCGTATGGCGAGGCTGAAGTGTGAGTATACATACTTGAGGTGATTTTCTGAGAGGACTTTAGGGCTGACGATATTTTGTGACAGGTTTCGAGGGCCACTCACACCCTTACAAGCAAAACATCCTCAGACTGGACGGCGAGAAGAGCAGCATACTGGACCTGCCAGAGGTCAAGGCGACGATGGAAAAGACTGCTCCCGCGCCTGCAGCTCCCGCATCAACATAGAAGAAGAAGGGCGAGGAGAAGCATGTTTTGAATAGCAAGAATCTGGCGTTATAGGGAGCGATATCACACTGTAAAGATACTATGGGATGGAATAGAAGAAACGGACGAAAGCATCATTGCGAAGGGAGTCTGTTTTTTGGGGTATATTCATGTGTACCATCAAAAGAAGAAGAAACAAGGCTATTTGCATCGCATGTAAAAAGATCTAAACCTTGGGTCTCGTGTCGGAAGAAAGACACACGAGAAGCACTACCCGCCACCGCAACGCCTATGGAAAATCATATCTCTATACTTTCGCCTAGAGCTTGGGGCTTGCGCCCTTGCGAGTAATAGTGCATTGAATCAGACCATTGGGGTCGGTCTGAGGAGCGTACACTTCAGCATCTGCGCCAGTGTTCTTCAGGCCATTGAACCAGCTGAGATCTGCAAGAAATTCCGTTAGCAACGAATTCACAACAGCAAGAGATATAAGCAATTCAACCCACCAATCTCAAAGTAGTGCTTGTTGGGCAAGCTGTAATCCACCGCCTCAACCCTCGGCACAGCCTCCAGAATCTTCTCGCCCATGATGTACATCGTGTTCTGCACGCTGGGGCTGTTCTCCTTCGCGAAAGTCTCCAGCGTGATTTTCCGCGCGTCTTCCCACGCCTTGTTGAAGCCCTCCTGGCTCTGCTTGACCTCTTCCACGCCCGTGAAGCGCTTCCAGTGCCAGCCGGCCTCGACCTCGGTGCTCAGCACGCGGTCCCAGGTCTCGGGCAAGCGTGTGTACTCGTCGCGGTGGAAACCCCAGAATTGCGAGCCGGTGCTCTTCAGCACGAGCAGGCCCTTGATGCCGCTGCGCACGCTGATGCCCTCGCCGCGGCGCGCCACGACTTCGACTGTCCTCGTCTCAGCGCCATCGCGCATGAAGGAGTGTGGGTGAGGCTGGCCATCGACCTGCATGCGCGCCCAGCGGTGCACAATGACACTCACGTGCGCGGCGGAGATGTGCGGGTAGGTGTCGATGTAGTGCTGGCCGAGGATGCTGGCGAAGAGCTCTGGCGGGTTGACGGGGTTGAGCTTGGCGGTCACGTAGGCGGTCTGCTTCTGGGTGTCGGTGGCGACGATGTTGGCGTTGTCGGCGTGGGTCCACGAGGCGGCGATGTCGCCTTCGAGCAGCGTGCAGACGGTCATCTCGGTCACATCTTGGGTTTGGTCGGCGTTGCGCTGGACTTTGTAGAGGCGCACGTTGTCTTTGCCGTAGCGGGCGGAGGAGAGGTAGCCTGGCATGGTGGCGGTATGGACTGGGTCAGTGGTGTATGTGGTTGTGGGTGTATCGCCTTCTATCTCAGGTTGCTGTTGGATGGTTATGTATACTCTGTCGTGGAAAGGTAGGAAAGTGAGAGACGGTGAGAAGCAAAAGGGTATCTGTATATCTGTATCTTGATAAGGACTTCAGAGTCAACCTGCTGGACCTACGGGCGGTACTTGTAGTGGTAGGCACGGGCGATCTCTTATCGCGCGGCGTGTTGACATGCGCGCCATGTCTGCTGCGAATTGGGAGTCGCATTGGTCGGATCTCACCTTCGAGAAGACAGCATGGGCTTCGGACCCGACCGCCAGCGCTTCTTCTCCACGCTGCAGATGGATCCGCTCCAAACCATTGAGCACGCTTTGACATTCTTTCTATATTCGATATTTGATATTTTGTGATTGAGCGATTTTGCGTGATATTTGAGCTCCTTTGGTGAGCGTGACTACTGGTCTACATTTAACTGCAGCTTAAACGGTCAGCTTATAGAGGCGTTTCCTCAATCAAAAGGCAAAAAAACAACACAAACCCAAATCGTTGGTATCAATTCACAAACACCCACCCACGTGCCATCCCTGCACTTAACAACATCCCCTGTTCAAACACGTCTGGGGTATCTCGCTGCCATATACCGCATTAGATCGACCAGCATACGCCGCCCAACACGCCATAACCAATCCATGTGACATCGGCCTTCAGGATTTTCGTGGTATGAGGATCTACGGCGACCTCCGAACACTTCACTCCCCCACTAGAGCCAACACGGTCCACTCCACCAACTGCTTTTTCCCGGCTCAATTCCTCCAAGGACTGGAAGGGGCCTTGGACACTGGTATGCCCATCTCGTAACTCTCGTCTCCCGATCCAGCGGCCTTTGGGTACCTTGCTGCTGCTCGTCCTCTGTTTAAGAGGAACGATGCGCTGATGATCAGCTTCATCGCTGAAATGACAAACAGTGAGCCAGTAGGACCAAAGCCCACAACTGCTCCAATGACGCATCCAGCAGCATAGGACGAGACGTACAGCAAGCGGCGGTTTCGCGCTGCGTTGTCTGCATGAAGCAGTCTAGGATCGTTCAACATCGCAATCTTGACTCTTTCGTCAGCTGTAGGTCTTTGTGTTGCATAGGTGCCAATACTTACAATCGCACCAGTCACCATAGTCGTGTTCAGCTCGGCCAGGCCTACCGTCACTGCCATACTGGTCTGTCCAGATGCTGCAAAGGCCAGAAGTGCCACGACCATTAGAGCAGATACATTAGTGATATCTTTCGAGGTCGAAGTCCAGCTCAACAGACTCGCCACAAGGGTCAAAGCGGTTTGTATCAGGCTCGTCGAAAGCAACCATCCTCGCTTTTTTGGCCGAGACTGGTGTGCGAAGTTACCGAAGAGAAAGCTTCCGATGCAAAAACTGTGCTCAAATCAGCTTCGTCGCGGCAATCGGTAAGCATGTTGACGAAATCGTCTTTGACATACAAGAGCAGGGATATGACGACATTCTGTTCGATCTTGGATCGCAGGTCTTTGTGACTGAACAGATACACTGCTAGGAAGAGTACATTGCCTGCAGGTTGTTCGTCAGTGTTCTGCTGGGAGGAGACTTGATGTCGAGAGCAATTCATTTCTCACCGGTCTGCTTGCTGGCGAATACACGGTAATGGACGAACGTCACTACATCTAGCATGCCAGACACTACGGTCATCTACGGTAGGAGTAAACCATCAGCAACTAGATGTTCGTGCACCTTTGCAGCACTTCTGCTGTGGGAGCCGAGCGGATATCGAGTCAGATAACACCTACTATTGTTATACAGGTCAGCTCGCTGGCTCACGTTCATCTCGCGTTCATTCGACTTACCGCCAAGTAATTGTGTCTCCAAATATCGATCCTTGGCCACATCTTGGGACAAAAACATCATCGATGCGATTTAAACATTGCCGAGCCGTTATAGCGTGTCTCATCTGATACATCTCTACTTATAACCACGAGCTCTTTCGAAGACAAAGACTTCCGAGGACATTTCTCCATGGACGTGGATGCGTGTTCCGGATATGGAGTTGAGTTGACATCCTTTGTTTGAGATGCCGCCCACGCCACATGCTCGCCGGATCATTTAACTCACACGTTCTGGTTCGCGAGTACAATCTTACAAAGAGTGCTCGATGGCGAGCGTGACAAGTGACATGTAGTTGCATGCTAGAAACAGTGTGTTGGTAATTCGCTAAGCACATGTATGTTGACAATGTCGCAACGGCTACACGCATGCAACAACAGCTTGTTCATGTCTTCCATTGGAGATATCTACAAGAATATCTACAACATCATCATACACCAATGCTTCGATACATGTAGACACCACTACATCACTGCAATACAATGGATAAATATTTGCACTTGATTAGTCATTATACCCTAACCCGACCTACCCTATTGACATCGTGTCACGACTGGATCGAAAACAACACATGTACATATACATTTGTTGAAGACTCGGAACATGTCACATCTGCATGCAGATCATGGGATCAGGCAACATTTCGCGTACCGGGGACGTTTTCGACCTCGTCAGCCCTACAAATGACAACGAGATCCGTCAGCAAACATCCGCTTGATCGTCTGACGGCTACAAATACACATCCCCGCTCACGCTCATCAGCCTTGCGTCGGAAGATATCGTAGGATCGAAAAGAAGGCATGCACGTCGCATCGATCCAGGCTGCAGCATCACAGGAAAGACTAGAGCGAGGTACGGGACCATTTCCATGGTACATAAGATCCTGTCAGTTCCGCTTCCGCTCCAACAGTCAGTCACCACATCTCTGCGGAGAGGTCCCCGAGAGAGATGAACTCCGCCATAGCCGCAATGCCATGTATACAATACAGTATTGCTGGCGCTGTCTTATCTGGCGGGGGATCAGATTTGTGGCTGCCTTACCAAGCCATATTGTATTGATAGCATCAAGGTTTGGTGTTTGCTGGAAGCCTAGCAGCTGGCTTGCCTCAGCTGACACAGGCCATGGCAGCCTCGAGACTGGTGAATGAATAAGGGCTTGCCTTCGCTTGCTGGAGCGAGCGCATGCCTGACTGCCTGCAGTGTCACGGTAGCAACGGCACACCTGATAAAACAGCCACGGCCACCACATACATGCATGTGCGATATCGTCGAGGAGGCATACGGTATATCGTCTAGGTTCGCGGTGAGCGTGGTTGGCCTGCACGCTACGCTCCTACACCGGAGCCTGACCGATGTGCTGGCGAGCTGGCCTCTCACCTATGCATGCCTACACCGATTGCCAGCCACACACACATAGCACGACATCCATGTATGTATCTCAACAGAACAGAGGACCTGCAACCACGCCAAGTCAAACGTTGCTCCAGCACCCTGCGGGCGGCGGAGTTTCGCCGGACGAGAAGAAGAAGGTTGCGTGGTGTGATTGCGACAACTCTCCACCGCCTTTCTTTCCCCGGCTCCTACTTTGTGGAGAGATTATGGAGACACTGATCCGCAAGATGCAAGATTGTGGAGAAGATCTGATCCGCAGAACGAGCCACTCGGATTCCTTCGTTGCGACGCGAGGGAACTTGCTTGGCAAAAAGCAAAGAAAGATTGATAAGATATCACGTGCCTTTCCCTGATTGCATGGAAGACACGGCTGGAAGTACGAACGGCATATGTGATCCAGATCGTCCAACGTCCGCCCGTCCCACAGCGGCGTCTCCGAAGTGAGACGAGACCATCTCGACCATGTGCAAGCGAAGCGAGGTCTCATGAAAACCCTTTTCCCTGCCTTCATCACAAGCCGAAACGGTGCGAAACGTGACAAACACAGGGAGAGCCAGCCTCGGCAGCCGTTGGTAGTAGGCAAAGGGGGGAAAAATCAACAGGCAGACTTTTCCCTTCTACTGTATACCTTTACAAAGCAAAATGTCAACACGGCGAGGTGTCGCCGGCGCCAAGTGCCTTGCCATCCGTCATGGAACCTCACGGTCCTAAACCCTAAATTATCGCAGAGAGCCGCAACATCTCCATCAACAAACAAAACGTAGAAAGACTTTCAGCGGAGGAGAGCCAAGAGCGTATTGATTTGCAAGCCAGCAGAAAAACTTTCCTTCTCGGCCGAGCTCACTCACAAAAAAGATGCGAGCGGTCCGAGTCCGAGCTTTCGCCAATGTGCAAAGTCGTGCTTGGACGATGTGATTGGGTTCTGCGCGTGACCCTTGCATTGTCCGCCTGGGTCCGCTGGCTCGGATCTTGGGCAAACGCCGGGTGGGCACGGATTTCTTCTTAGCGCAAACGGTCGTCGGTGTGCGAAAGGAGTGTGGCTTGTGCATGGAATGATTGTGCATGGGTCATGGAAGCAGGGATGCTTGTGCAAAGCGGAGGTACGTACCCTGGTATTGTTTGTTTTGTGTAAAAAATGACTATGATCGATGCGAAAATTGAGAATGAGAGTCAGAGATGATGTTGAGAATGAAAGTGGAATCGTGATTGATGTTTCAAAAATTGTTGTGTTCATGATTTGGTTTGATCACTAGCTAAAAGGGTGTTCTCGAACCTCTTCTCGAGGGAGATACAACCCATTCCTCCACCGTCCATGCCAATCGTAGAACGTTCCTCGTATGCGTTATCAGAGATGAGATCCAATGCCTGGCTTCTATGCCGGCTCCATATTTGTGACAAAAAAGAAAAAGAAAGAAAAACCCAAACGCTACGCTGAAGTGCTCAAGAAACTGCTCAAATGGGGTATATCGCTAAATCGTCAAAAAGAAAACATCGTTGCAGAAAGCCAGTCTAGTAGGCGCTAATGAGTGGCCTTTGGGGCTCGTGCATGATGTAGTCTTCCATTGACGCTGCTTGCGAGTTGTTGCCGTAGAGAGCAGTGCTGAGCTGTTGCCTTTCCTTTTCGTTGAGCTCCATGGTGGGCTGGTCGGGTGAAGGAGGCATCGAGTCGTCTTCAGAGTCGGAGTCGTCGAGTGCAAGCTCGGGTGGTGAGTGGCGGCTGGGAACGCGAACGAGAGTGTGCTCGTCGTCGAATTCCTCGTCGAATTCAGCATCGTCCTCATCGTCGCTGGAGAAGATCTCCTCAGACTCGATGACAACTGGTGCTGCGCGGATGCGGCGGACGGGAATGTTAAGAATCTCAGCGTCCTCGTCGTAGATGGAACCATCGTCAGACTCGTCGTCGGAGTCAGAGTCGCTGTCGTCCTCGAAGTCTTCCTGGATTGAGTCGAACCATTGAATGTGGCGAGATTCTGAGGGAGTGGCCTTGCTGACGGAAGAGTTGAACCAGGCTTCTTGCTCGCGCTCAGCGTCGGCAAGGTCGATCATGAGAGTGTCGAGGAGGTTGGCGTGACCGACGAGGCGGCGCAGGTTGTGGTCTGCACGGCTGGCCTCGCGACCAAGCTTCGACCTGGCGGTCGAGGCGACGGCGTATGTGCGGGTGAGAGACATCTTTTGCTTCTTCGCTGATGAAAGCTTGGGTGATGTCTGGTAAGAAGCGTCGGCTGTGAAGGGCTCGAAGGTGGATTGAAGTCGCAAGTGAGAAGGCATTGTGACCTTAATGTCGGTTGCGTCGTGAGTCAAGTTGAGTTTAATGATGGCGAGATCTCTGCCTGAGTCACACAATCTGTGGCTGTGGGTGTGGCTGGTGATGTTGTGCTTGGTAGTCGAGGTGATTGCCTGCGGTTGAGAAAGCTGTGTAGGCTTGGAAGGTTTTTGTTCGGATGTAGTCGTTGTGATTAGTTTGAGTAGTGTGTGGGAGCAGAAGAGTCGGTATGTCGAGCGGGCAGGCAGATGATATTTGTGTGCTGCGATCCGCTCGCAAGTT
>Ga0265797_10006060_pt1 | contig 17344 bp, 17 predicted proteins | sample P2T30metagenome_FD_192433 | JGI IMG/M metagenome (GOLD analysis project Ga0265797, IMG submission 192433) | Plant litter microbial communities from East Loma Ridge, Irvine, California - P2 T30 | ecosystem: Environmental > Terrestrial > Plant litter > Unclassified | place: USA: California...
GGCGGTACTGTTTGCTACAATGGACTAAACGACATTAGGTGACCATCATGCTGCGCTCGACACCCCGCTTTGCCCTCCTGACGCTGTGCCTGTTCGCCCACGCGGGCCTGGCATCGGCGCAGCCGACGACCCCACCGCAAACTCAGACCCAGCCAGCACAGTCAAGCCAACGCGCCACGCTCCCGGCCACGCCAGCCCAGCAGCAACGTCCAAGCGACGCGCCGCCGCAGCTCGAACGCATCGAGCCGGGCAGCGATGTGCCAGCCACGACGATTCCGCCGCGCCAGGGCACGCGCATCACCGAAAAACGTGGCAATGACGGCAAGGTCGCCGAAGTCGAAGTCCAAGCCGGCCCAAGCCGCTACACCATGAAGCCCAACGTTGCACCGGGAAATGCCCAACCAGGCGATATCTCGGGCAGCAGCATCCGCGCCCCACAATGGCAGGTGATGGAATTTGATTTTGGCAATCCCAAGAAAAAGAATACCGACGAGCAGCCGGCCGCTGCGGCGCCAGCCCGTGCCGGTGCAGCCGGGACCGTCCCTGCCCGCGCCGACGTGCCGCCGCCACCCGCGCTCGAGCCGACCACCAAACAATGATCCCGTCTGCCACATGCCACGGCATGCGGCAGTCTTGCGGCCATCGTCCACTTCTATTTCTTGCTAGCTCATGGCAGTTTTTACCGCGGTCTCGCTGGATGACCTTCACCAGTGGATCAAGCAGTTCCCCCTCGGCCAGGCCGTCGGGCTCGAAGGCATTTCCTCCGGCATCGACAACAGCAATTTCTTCTTGAATACAGAGCGCGGCAACTACGTTCTGACGATCTTCGAGAACCTGCGCTTCGACCAGCTTCCCTTCTATGTCAACCTGATGCGCCATCTGGCCGAGCGCGGCATTCCCGTGCCCGCGCCGGTGCCCAACAATGACGGCGACCTGCTCGTGAGTCTGCACGGCAAGCCGGCGATCATCGTCAGCCGCCTCAATGGCAGCTCGCAACTCGATCCGCGGCCGGTGCATTGCGCCGAAGTGGGCCGCATGCTGGCGCGGATGCACCTGGCGGCGCAGGATTTCGCGCTGCAGCAGCCGAACCTGCGCGGCATCGAGTGGTGGACGGCGACCGCGCCCGAGGTCGCCCCGCTGCTGAGCGACGCCGAAGCGACACTGCTGCGCGAAGAAGTCGCGTACCAGGCCGAATTTGCCACCAGCGCCACCTACGCGCAATTGACGCGCGGCCCGGTGCACGCCGACCTGTTTCGCAACAACGTGATGTTCGAGGGCGAGCGCCTGAGCGGCTGCTTCGACTTTTATTTCGCTGGCGTCGACACCTGGCTGTACGACGTGGCCGTGACCGTCAACGACTGGTGCGTCGACCTGGCCACCGGCAGGCTTGACGAAGCGCGCGTGCGCGCCCTGCTCGACGCCTACCACGCGGTGCGGCCGTTCACCGAGGCCGAGCAGACAGCCTGGCAACCGATGTTGCGCGCGGGCGCACTACGTTTCTGGCTGTCGCGCCTGTATGATCTGCACCTTCCACGCGCGGCCGAGCTGTTGACACCGCACGACCCCACCCATTTCGAACGTATTCTGCGCGAGCGCATTGCGCGCCCCGCGCCGGGCTTGCCCACCACTGTCATTACATGAACAAACTACCTGCAACTACCGGCTGGACCTGGCTCAAGAACGGCGCCCTGCTGTTTCGCCAACAACCGGCGGCGCTCACCACGCTGCTGTTCGCCAATATTCTGGTCAGTATCCTGATCAGCGCCGTGCCGCTGCTGGGCGCGATGGTGGCGGTGGTATTGATTCCGTCGTTTTCGATGGCGTTCATGATGGCCTGCTCGAGGATCGAGAATGGCCAGCGCGTCACGCCGGCCGTGGCGCTGACGGGTTTTCGCAAGCCGGTGCTGCGCGAACTGTGCAAGGTCGGCCTGGTCTATCTGGGCGTGTCGCTGATCCTGGCGCTGGTCACGCGCTTTGCCGTGCAGCCTGATTTCTGGGAACAGATACGGGCCCAGGGCGCGAGCGGCACCCCGGCCGTGCTGGCCGGACAGGATGTGCTGGCGATGTTCCTCATTTTCGCGCTCGATGTGGTGGCGCTGATCTCGCTGTGCTTTGCGGCGCCGCTGGCGTACTGGCAGAAAATGCCGCCGTTCAAGGCCGTGTTCTACAGCTTTTTTGCCGTCAAGCGCAGCGCGGGGATTTTCGTCGTGCTGCTGCTGGCGTGGTTCGGCATCTTCTTTACCGTCTGCATGGTAATTGCCGTGATCCTGGGTGGTAACAGCATCGCGCGCGTGGTGATCATGTGGGTGATCTTTTTATTCATCCTGCTGCTGCAGTGCGCATTGTATGTGGGCTATCGCGAGATTTTTGGCGCCCCGCCAGCCGTGGCAGGTGACAAGGTCAGCCTCGACAAATAAGGCGCCGTCTCTGTGTCTGTTGACGGGCTTGATTGCGATCGCGGCCATTGTGTGGTTCGTGACCTGGCCAGTTATCGAGAAACTCAGCGCCAGCCTGGATGATTTCGCTCAGGGCAAGTGTCGAAGGCATGCCCCCCCATGACGCGCTGGCGATGGCAGTCGACCTTCCACCCAGGCACCGCGCCAGTATGCCTTGTCTAACTTGCCCACCGTGTGAACGAATGATAACGTTGGTCACAAGGTGCTGATTTTTCGACGCAGTGGGCCAATGCCTGCACGGTGCCGGTCGCGTCCAGTGACTGCCGCAGGCAGCGGTTCGCGAGATGACAGGCGCAACCTGTTACTACTGGCCTCGCGCCTGAAAAACGTTGAAAATGCCTGAACTCGCGCCCATTTCTCAGAAAACACATCCATGAATACCGGTCAGCCGTCTCAGACGCAGGCGCTTCTGAGTATGCAACAAACTATATCGGCGCTGCGCGCCGAATGCCTCGGACTCCGGGCAGCAAACGAACGACTGGAATCTGCGCTTGCGGCATCGGATGTTATTGGATTGTGGGACTGGGTGGTGGAAACCGACCTCCTGCACGGTGATACCAACTTCGCACGTCTCTACGGCCTCGATCCGCAAAAGGCTGCATCGGGGCTGACTATGGAGGAGTATCAGGCGTTTGTGATCAAAGACGATCTGGCAGCGTTGCGAAGCGATATACACGACACCTTTGAGCGCGGAACGGATTTTTTGGCGGAATATCGCCTTGCCATTCCAGGTCAGCCCCTGCGCTGGGTCGAATGCAAGGGAAAAATGATGTACGACGCCGGTGGCAATCCAGTGCGATTTTCAGGCGCCGCAATCGACATCACCGCTCGCAAGCTCACCGATGAAAAAATTCGTACAGGCGCCGTCATTGCGCGTGAAAACGCCGAGCGCGTCCAGCTCGCCCTGCAGGCGGGCGCTATTATCGGGACCTGGGTCTGGAATATCGAGACAAGCCAGTTCGTCTGCGACGAGGGTTTTGCCGCTGCTTTCAGTCTCGATCCTGCATCGGGTTACCATGGCATTCGTATGGAACAGGTCATGGAGGCCGTTCATCCGGACGACAGGCAAGGTCTGGTTGAGGCGATGGACAAGGCATTCGAAAAATGCGGTGCTTACATGCATCAATATCGGGTGCGGCGTTCCGATGGGACTTATTATTGGGTCGAGGCAAATGGCAGGGTCGATCGCGGCCTCAACGGCCTGCCACAGCGCTTCCCGGGTGTGTTGATCGACATTACCGCGCGGCGTGACGTCGAGGCGGAACGTGATCGTGTTTCGGTTGCGCTGCGCGATCTGAATATGACACTCGAACAAAGGGTCATTGAACGTACCTCGGCACTCGTCGAAGCGCAGGAAGCGCTGCGCCAGTCACAGAAAATGGAGGCCGTTGGCCAACTCACCGGCGGCCTTGCTCACGATTTCAACAATCTCCTCGCTGGCATCTCGGGCGCACTTCAATTAATGCAGATTCGGCTTCTGAATGGTCAGTTCAAGGATTTTGAGCGCTACATTCTCATGGCACAAAGCGGCGTCAAGCGGGCCGCTTCGTTGACACACAGGCTGCTTGCTTTTTCGCGCAGGCAAACCCTGGATCCGCGTCCCGCCGATGTAAACCGCTTGATCGAGGACATGCAGGAGTTGATACAGCGTACTGTCGGGCCTGGTATTACGCTCGATGTCGTGAAAGCGGCCGGCCTGTGGCCCGCGCTGGTCGACTCACCCCAGCTCGAGAATGCCCTGCTCAATCTTTGCATCAATTCTCGCGACGCGATGCCAGATGGTGGCCGCATCACGATTGAGACGGCCAACATATCGCTCGACGACCGTACTGCAGGCACTTATGACATGTCCCCGGGCCAATATCTTTTACTGAGTGTCAGCGATTCCGGCACTGGCATTGCGCCCGAGCTCATCGATAAAATCTTCGAGCCTTTCTTCACCACGAAGCCACTGGGAGAGGGAACCGGCTTGGGCTTGTCGATGGTCTACGGTTTCGCGCAGCAATCGGGCGGGCAAATCCGTATCTCTTCCAAACTCGACATCGGGACCACGGCGCGCATTTATTTGCCGAGGTCGCTGAAAAATGTTGAGACAACGTCCTCCAGCGACGCATCAGCACCGCTTTCACCGCCGAAAACGCAACACACTGTCATGGTGGTAGAAGACGAGTCGACGATCCGCGTGATCATTTCTGACATGCTCAAGGACTTGGGCTATAACGTACTGGAGGCCAGCGACAGTGCCACAGGTCTGAAAATCCTTCAGTCAGATGTGAACATCGACCTGCTTATCTCCGACGTGGGCTTACCAGGCGGACTGAATGGACGCCAGATGGCGGACGCGGCGCGAATCGGGCGGCCCGGCCTGCAAGTATTGTTCATCACTGGCTATGCAGAAAGCGCGGCGATAGGTCATGGGCAGTTATCTCCGGGAATGCAAGTCATGACAAAGCCATTCGACATGCAACATCTGACTTCGTGCATTAGATCAATCGTCGAGGCCCCAACCTGAAATTGTTCATCAGTTCAAGCCGCTTCTATCGCTGGCGCTGACCGCATCACGGAGAAAAGTGTGCTAGCGACCCAGCCGTTCCAGCTTCGCGATCGACAGATCCAGCACTTTTACACCGGCCGAACCAAAGTTGATCTGGGCCCGCGCCGCACCGGCGCCGCCCTCGATATTGACGATCACGCCCTCGCCGAACTTGGCGTGGGCCACGCTCTCGCCCACCCGCCAGCCGCTCCCGTTACCCGACTTTTGCGTGATCTGCTGCGCGATCTTGTTGTCGCTGCCGCCTTCGCGGAACTTGGCGTCGTCCCATGCCGTTGTGGACTTGCGCCCGCCAAACCAGGCCGCCTGCACGCGCGGCGACAGCCACTTGATCGACTCTTCGGGCAACTCATCGAAGAAGCGTGACTTCATGTTGAAGCGGGTCTGGCCGTGCAGCATGCGCTGCTGCGTAAAGCTCATGTACAGGCGGCGGCGCGCGCGCGTGATCGCCACGTACATCAGGCGCCGTTCTTCGTCGACGCCGTCCGCTTCGCGCGCGCTGCTCTCGTGCGGGAACAGGCCCTCTTCGAGTCCCGTGATGAACACGGCGTCGAATTCCAGGCCCTTGGCCGAGTGCACGGTCATCAGTTGCAGCGCTTCTTGCCCGGCCTGCGCCTGGGCGTCGCCTGCCTCGAGCGATGCATGCGACAAGAACGCCGACAGCGGCGACATCACGGTCGGCAGCGGCGCGCCGGCGTCTAAAATCTCGATGCCGTCCTGATACACGACCGATTCGCCAGCCTGCGCCTGCGCCGGCGGGCCGAGATGGGCCGGCGCCTGCGTGCCGAAGCCTTCTTCTTGCACAAACTGCGTGGCGGCGCTGACCATCTGTTCCAGGTTCTCGATGCGGTCGGCGCCTTCTTTTTCGTTGCCGTAGTGCGTCAAGAGCGTACTGCGCTCGAGCACCACGCGCACCAGTTCTGGCAGCGGCAATTGCTGGGTCTCGAAACGGGCGCTTTCAATCAGCTTGACGAAGTTGCCCAGCACGGTGCCGGCCTTGCCCGTCATGTACGGTACGGCCGCATACAGCGAGATGCCATAGCTGTCGGCCGCCATCTGCAATTGCTCGATCGAGCGCGCGCCGATACCGCGTGTGGGGAAGTTCACCACGCGCATGAAAGCCGAATCGTTGTGCGGGTTGTCCATCAGCTGCAGGTAGGCGATGGCGTGCTTGACCTCGGCGCGCTGGAAGTAGCGCAGGCCGCCATACACCGTGTAGGGAATGCCGGCCGCAAACAGCGCATGCTCGATCACGCGGCTTTGCGCGTTGCTGCGGTACAGGATTGCGATTTCGTTGCGGCCCATGCCCTCGTTCATGAGGCTCTTGGATTCTTCGATGATCCACTGCGCTTCTTCGAGGTCGGACGAGGCTTCGTACACCCGCACCTGCTCGCCCTGCCCGGCATCCGTGCGCAGGTTCTTGCCCAGGCGCTTGGCATTGTTGGCGATCAGGAAGTTGGCGCTGTCGAGGATGTGGCCGTGCGAGCGGTAGTTTTGCTCGAGCTTGATCAGGTTTTTCACCTGGTAGTCGCGCTCGAACGCCGACATATTGCCCACGTTGGCGCCGCGGAAGGCGTAGATGCTCTGGTCATCGTCGCCCACGGCGAAGATGGCGCCGCCACCCGATTCGCCCTGCCCCGCCAGCAATTTCAGCAGGTTGTATTGCAGGTCATTGGTATCCTGGAACTCGTCGACCAGGATGTGGCGGAAGCGCATCTGGTAGTGGTGGCGCAAGGGGGTGTTGCGCGACAACAGTTCGTAGGAGCGCAACAGCAGCTCGGCGAAATCGACGACGCCCTCGCGCTGGCACTGCTGGTCGTACAGCTCATACAGCTCGACCATGCGGCGCTCGATCGGGTCATACGCTTCAACCTGCCCCGCGCGCAAACCCTGGTCCTTGGCGTTGTTGATGAAGTACATCAGCGCCTTGGCCGGGTATTTTTCATCATCGACATTGTGCGCCTTGAGCATGCGCTTGATGAGTGACAGTTGATCTTGCGAGTCGAGAATCTGGAACGTTTGCGGCAGTGCGGCGTCGCGGTAATGCGTGCGCAGCAAGCGGTTGCACAGGCCGTGGAAAGTGCCGATCCACATGCCGCGCGTGTTAATCGGCAGCATCGCCGACAAGCGCGTGAGCATTTCTTTTGCCGCCTTGTTCGTGAACGTCACCGCCATGATGCCGGCCGGCGAGACCTGGTTGGTCTGGATCAGCCAGGCAATGCGCGTGGTCAGCACGCGCGTCTTGCCAGAGCCAGCGCCGGCCAGGATCAGGGCGCTTTGCGCCGGCAAGGTGACGGCGGCAAATTGTTCAGGATTCAGGGTATCGAGTTTCAGCATCCGGCCATTATACCGCCGCGATATACTGTATGCCCATCCAGTTTCGTGCCGTACGCGCCACCACCGTTTGCGTCAAACGTTTTGATCACCGGTCGATGGAGCGCGCATGACATCGTCTACCCGTTCGTGCGGGTGGTCTGGAACTGCGGCAAGCCGCCGTCGAGCTTCAGCCAGCTCAGGCGGCTGCGGACGAATGTGTGGTCGAGCGGTGGGACCAGGTTCGGGTCGTCCAGGCTGGCGGTGGCGATATCGATCTCGGCCGGCCACGTATCGCTTTGGAAAGTGAGCGTCGTGCCGCACGCCGCGCAGAAGCCGCGCACGGCCTGCGGGCTCGAACGGCGCACCTGCATCTGGCCGGCGGCCCAGCGCAGCGTATTCGTCGGCACACTGAACCAGGCCACGGCCGGTGCGCCGGCAGCCTTGCGGCAATCGGCACAGTGGCACAACGTGCTATTGAACGGCGCGCCATCGGTCTCGAACCGCACGGCGCCACAGAAGCATCCACCACGCAAAGTCATCGCCCCCTCCTGTCGTTATCTCCGCACATTTCATCTAAGAAATTCGATGAACGTCGCGCAATTTACCTGAAACGGGTGTCTCAACCGCGCGCCCGACGATCATCGTTTAGCTTATGTTAACACCAGCGTTGCGACAAGCTCGTGAAAATCTTAACAAGGAGAATGATCATGCTAGGACGCGTAGTAACCGTGGCCGCACTGGCCGTTGGCGGCGTGATGCTGTCGAAAAAAATGAAACACAACCGTGGCTTTGGCGCCAGCTCGTCGATTGTCGAAACCATTGAAATCAATGTGCCGGTCCGCACGGCGTATAACCAGTTCACCCAATTCGAAGACTTCCCGCAATTCATGAAGAGCGTGAAAGAAATCCGCCAGCTCGACGACAAGCACCTGCATTGGCGTGCGAACGTGGCCGGCGAAGAAAAAGAATGGGACGCCGAGATCACCGAGCAAATTCCTGACGACCGCATCGCGTGGCGCAGCGTCACCGGTGTAAAGAATGGCGGCGTCGTCACCTTCCACAAAATTTCCGACACCGTCACGCGCATCGCGCTGCAGATGGATTACGAGCCCGAAGGCGCGCTGGAAACTTTGGGCGACGCGCTGGGCGCGGTGCGCATGGAAGCGCGCGCCAACCTGGCCAACTTCAAGGAACTGCTCGAGCAGCGTGGCAGCGAAACTGGCGCCTGGCGCGGCAAGGTCGACCAGCATTGACCGACCCGCACCCGCCATTCACGGCCGGCGGCTGTTCACCGCTTTGATAGACGCAGGCAACGCCACCCGCTCGACCGGCGTCGTCTGCGCGGCAATAAAACCTTCGAGGGCCAGCGACAGGTCGGCCACGATCTGCGTGCCGTAGGCTTCCTCGATGAGTTTGTACTGCCGCTCGATGAGCGGCGCAATCTCGTCGATCAGCTTGTCGCCTTTTGGCGCCAGGCGCACCCAGATACGGCGCTGGTCGGCCGCCACACGCTGGCGTTCGATCAGGCCCAGCTCTTCCATGCGCGACAGCACGCCGGTCATGCTCGGACTCAGGATCTGGCACAGTTCGCACATCTCGCGCGGTTCCAGTTGTTCATGCTCGTCCAGCACACGCAGGATGCGCCACTGTTGCTCGGTCACCCCGAAATGGTTGAGGATGGGGCGAAAGTGAAGCAGCAACGATTCACGCGCTTTCAGAAAAAGCTGGGGTAGGTTTCGGTGGGTGATCCGGCGGGCCAAGGAATGCTCCGTAATAGGTGAATCTGTCTCTGGTTCTGCGTCGAACGGTGCGCCAGCAGCGCAATAGCCGAGCTTGGCTGACTAATATACTTGCCAGCCGCCCGGTTTCACGCCCGTCCGCCCATTTTCAGCAGTTTTTTTGTGACCAGATATTACCTCAGCTGTTCACGCCACCGAAGCTCTCAACCCGCAGCGGGCGCCGGACGCGCCAAACCCTTCGCCTGCGCATCCCGGATCAACGCACGCACCGTCTTGTCGGCGATCTTGCTTTCGCGCTCCATTTCCTTGCCCAGCACGCCCATCTTTTCGCCCAGCGCTTTCATCGGCTTGCCGGCTTCTTCCATCCGGTCACCGATTGCGTCCATCGACGCGTATGATTTGCGCACCTGCGGCGAGTCGTATACCTGACCGATCTGGCGGCCGGCGTCATTCATGCGCGCGCCGGTGGCCGCCATCTCACGGCTCAGCCGCTCGCGGTCAAGCTGGGTCGGCGCATCCTCCATCTGACGGCCGAGACGCTCCATGTGCTGGCTCAGCGCCTGCATGCCGCCGTCAATTTCACGCATGTCGCGCTCGCTCGGCAAGATGGTCTTGTTGACGGCAACGCGGTCCATCTCGCGGCCCAGTCCATCCATTTTTCTGCTGTGCACATCCATTTCCTTGCTGTGCACGTCCATGCGGGCGCTCAGCCGATCCAGCGGCGCCCAGGCCGCGCGCACCTTGGCCATGGTTGCCGCATCTTGAATCACGTAATGGCGCCCGCCTTCCCTGAACCAGATAAATTCGCCTTTAATGGCGCGCTGAGCGGCTTTCACCGCCGGCCAGTCGTCGCTGCTGCCGCTGATATTGAAGCTGCCTTCCTTGCCGCGCACCAGCGCGTACGGCTCGCCCTGCGTCACGCGCACCGCGCGCGTGGTCTCCTGAGCAGCGGCCTGCGCCGGGGTGGTCAGTGCGTACGACGCGGCGTACAGCGCCAGGCCGATGAAGGGAAGCGCCAAGCGGCGCGTGAGCAATGCAGGATGCGGCATGTGATTCTCCTTGGGCCAGGGAAGATGGCAACGGGCCGGACGCAGCCGGCGATGAAGCCACTCTAGAGAAACGCCCGGCTACCGCCCAGCGGACTGCGACAGGCTGTCGAAAACGCAGGACAGGCCGTCATTCGCTGCCCGGAACGACAACGCGGCCTGAAGGCCGCGTCGCACACATGCATACCGTGCAGGCCGCAAGGCCTGCCATGCTTCAAAAGACGACGACCGAACGGATCGACTCGCCCGACTTCATCAAATCAAAGCCTTCGTTGATGCGCTCGAGCGGCAGGTGGTGGGTGATCAGGTCGTCGATATTGATCTTCTTTTCCATATACCAGTCGACGATCTTCGGCACGTCGGTGCGCCCGCGCGCGCCGCCGAACGCCGAACCCTTCCATTCGCGGCCGGTCACCAGCTGGAACGGCCGGGTGGAGATTTCCTGGCCGGCCGCGGCCACGCCGATGATGATCGACTTGCCCCAGCCCTTGTGGCAGCACTCGAGCGCCTGGCGCATCGTGTTCACGTTGCCGATGCATTCGAAGCTGTAGTCGGCGCCGCCGTCGGTCAGTTGCACGATGGCGTCGACCACGTTCTCGACCTGGGTCGGGTTGATGAAATGGGTCATGCCGAACTTGCGCGCCATCGCTTCGCGTTCCGGGTTCAGGTCGACGCCGATGATCTTGTCGGCGCCCACCATTTTTGCGGCCTGGATCACGTTCAGGCCGATGCCGCCCAGGCCGAACACGACCACGTTGGCGCCGGCCTCGACCTTGGCGGTGAAGATCACGGCGCCGATGCCGGTGGTCACGCCGCAACCGATATAGCAGATCTTGTCGAACGGCGCGTCATTGCGCACCTTCGCCAGGGCGATCTCGGGCACCACGATGTAGTTCGAGAAGGTCGACGTGCCCATGTAGTGATAGATCGGCTGGCCGTCGATCGAGAAGCGCGACGTGGCGTCGGGCATCAGGCCGCGGCCCTGCGTCGAGCGGATCGCCTGGCACAGATTGGTCTTTTGCGACAGGCAGAACTTGCACTGGCGGCATTCCGGCGTGTACAGCGGAATCACGTGGTCGTCCTTGCGCAGGCTGGTCACGCCCGGGCCGACATCGACCACCACGCCGGCGCCTTCATGGCCCAGGATCGACGGGAAGATGCCTTCCGGATCGGCGCCCGACAGCGTGTAGTAGTCGGTATGGCAGATGCCTGTGGCCTTGATTTCGACCAGCACTTCGCCGGCCTTCGGGCCTTCGAGTTCCACTTCTTCGATCGTCAGCGGATGGCCCGCCTTCCACGCAATAGCTGCCTTGGTTTTCATGTCGTCTTCCCGTTGCTTACATTGAGCCGCGCGCGCCCGCACGCTGCAAAAAAGCCATGATAACAAGCTTGGGGCGTCAAGGCCGCGCGCGGCTGCGGATGCGCTCGCCGATGTCACCGTGCAGACTGCCCAATCCTTCTTCGGTCGCCAGGATCTGCTCGGCCACCTCGCCGAGCTTGCGCCGCTGCGAGCGCGCATGCTCGCGCAGCACGTCGAACGCCTGATGCCGGTCGATATGAAAGCGCGCCATCAACACCCCGACCGCGATGCTGGTTTCGCGCCCCGCCGCCAGCGCCGAAGACAGGCTCGCTTCGCTGCGTCGCAACTGGCGGATATCGTCGGCCCGCGCCAGCGCCGCCTCGAACGCCGCCAGCAGCGGCCCGGCGTCGATCGGCTTGACGACATAGCCGACCGCGCCGGCCTCGGCCGCCGCGCGCGCGGTGGCGGCGTCGTCGCTGGCGGACAGGAACATGAACGGCACGGAGGTTTCCTGGCGCAGCAGGCAGGCCAGCTCCAGACCCGACATGCCTGGCATCTCGATATCGAGCAGCGCCAACGCGATCGCGGCGCCGTGCTGTTCGATCAGGCGCAGCGCCGCCGCCGACGACGCGGCTTGCAGCACCTCGTGGCCAGCGTGGCCCACGACTTCGGCCAGGTATTCGCGCAGCAGGCTGTCGTCGTCGACGATCAGCACCAGCCGGCGGGTCGGTGCAGGCAACTCCATGCAGCAAGCTCCATAGTAGACATTGCGCCTGCTGGCGGGCAGGACGCATGGGCCCGGGGCTGGACCCATGCAAAAAATATAGCACGCCGCTGTGGCCCGGCGCCGGGCTTTGGGCCACCGCCGCCGCCGCCGATGCTACAGCGGCGCATCCACCAGCAGCCCTGGCTGCAGTGCGCGGATGCGCCACTCCGTAAAATAGCCGCCGGCTTCGTTGTAGCGCAGGTAGTGGCGCCCGCACAGCGTGCAGCGCGCGACCGTGCAGCGGTTGTACGGATAAAAACGCGGTGCGATGGGAGCATCGTCGCACTCGTAGCGAGTGCCCAGCGGATGGTATTCGGTGAAGGTCGGCTCGTCGTACGGATCGTCCAGCAAGGTGCCGACGTCTTCAAGGCGGTCGAGCTCCAGCGTCAGCGGTTGCGCAGTCCAGGCAAGCAGGGATACCTGCGTACAACTGCACGGTGTCGTGACTGCCGAAGACGCCAGCGCCAGGCGCGTCAAGGTTGCGAAATCAATTTTCTGCATTGCCATCCAGGATGATCGGGTCGGTGCAGCGACTATACCGCGACCGCCCCGCACTGGCGAGGTCGCCTGTGCCTTCAGGCAATCTACGCTATGCTTGTCTGTTCGACTGTTCAGGTACACCGCACCATGCGTATTTACTCTCACCTCTCTGCGGGCGTCACGACACTCCCGCGCCACGACCCAGCAATCGCAGGCCGCGTCCCGGCACGAATGGAGCGCAGCTGATGTTTCATCTGATGTTCAGCATTCCCTGCCTGCTGGTTCTGGTGCGCTGGCTCTGGCCGCTGCCGTTGTCCACCAAATCCAAGGTCGCCAGCGCCGTCGTGCTGGTGCTGCTCTCGCAATACCACCTGTGGTCGCGCATCTCGTCGGGCAGCGTGTTCTCGCCCGAATTCCCGAAAGGCCTGGTCATCCTGTTCAACTGGGGCTTCGGCGCCATCCTGCTGCTGGCCGTGTTCCAGTTGCTGGTCGATGCCGGGACCGTGATCGTGATGGCGATCCGGCGCCGGCGCGTGGCCATCGCCCCGCGCGTGCGCTACGGCATTGCGATTGCCGCCGCGCTGCTGGCAGCGCTGGGCGTGAACCAGGCAATCAAATCGCCATCGCTCGAGGACGTGCTGATCGAGGTGAAGAACCTGCCGCATGAATTCGACGGCTACCAGGTCGTGCACCTGACCGACCTGCACATCAGCCGCCTGTTCGACGCGCCCTGGACGCGCAAGGTCGTCGACGACGCCAACGCGCTCGATGCCGACCTGATCGTCATCACCGGTGACCTCATCGACGGCAATATCGCGCAGCGCGAACTGGATGTGGCGGCGCTGCGCGACCTGCGCGCGCCCGATGGCGTCTGGGTCATTCCCGGCAACCACGAATACTTCTTCGGCCACAAGGAATGGATGGCCTATTTCGCCGGGCTGAACATGACGCCGCTCGACAACAGCCATACCGTTCTCAAGCGCGGCGCCGGGCAACTGGTGCTGGCCGGCGTGAACGACGTGACCGCGCCGCGGACCGGCGCCGCGCCGCCCGACCTCGATGCGGCCTTGCGCGGCGCGCCGGCCGGCGTGCCGGTGATCCTGCTCGACCATCAGCCGCGCAATGCGCGCTTGTCGGCCAGCCGCGGCGTTGCGCTGCAACTGTCCGGCCACACCCATGGCGGCATGATCGTCGGGCTCGACCGGGTGGTGGCGCACGCCAACAATGGCTTCGTATCGGGCCGTTACGATGTCGACGGAATGACGATGTACCTGAACAATGGCACGGCGCTGTGGCCGGGCTTTGCACTGCGGCTGGGTGTGCCGTCCGAGCTGACCCGGATTACGCTGCGGCGCCAGGCAAGCTGAACACCGACGCGCCGGCCATCACGCGCCGTGCACGAAAGCCAGCCGCATGCGCTGCTCGACCTGATCCGACCCCGGACGCATCGGCTCGCGCCAGCCCGTGGCGACGAAACCGGCGCGCGCGTACAAACCCAGCGCCGCATCGTTGGCGCAGTTGACACCGAGCTGCATGGCGCTCGCGCCGCGGGCACGCGCCCAGCGCACTGCCTCGTTCAGCAAGCCAGCAGCCACGCCCTGCCCGCGCGCTTCGGGCGCCACCCACATCTGGAACAGGTTCACCAGGGCCGGATCATCCGCATCCACCTTGGCCCAGGCCAGCCCGACGAGTTGGCCGCCGATCTCGGCCGCCAGTGCATGGTCGATGCCGGACGTGGCCGAGCGGGCCATGCGCGCCGCCCACTGTTCTGGCGGCAGCGCGGCCTCGACGGCCAGCGTGCTGCCGAAGGCGTCGGGTGCGTCTTCCAGCGCGCGCAGGCGGATCGCGCGGTAGAGCGGCCATTCGTCGGACGTGTAATTGCGGATCGTGCAGGCAGTCAGTCCATGCGCCATGCGCGTGCTCCTGTTGATGTTCGGAGGACGATTCTAGCAAGCAATTTCCTACACTCTCAATCTTGCTCCCAATCTTCCAGCTTGCGCTTGCGCGCGCGGCCGACCGAGACGCGGTTGCGCGTGGTGAACGCGATCAGGCGCGCCACGACCACCGCCAGGTACATCAGCCCGACCAGCATCTCGACGCTGGCCAGCGCCCGCGCCGGCGCGGTCAATGGGATCACGTCGCCGATGCCGGTGCTCGAGAGCAGCGCGAAGCTCAGGTAATTGAGTTCGGTCCAGGTGCGCGGCGCACTGGCGTTGACGGCGGCGGCGAAGGTGCCGGGATGAACTTCCTGCAGCAGGATGTACATGTGGGTGAAGGCCCAGGCCAGCAGCGTGAAGGTGGCGCCAGCCGCGAACAGCTCGTCGGTCGTGGCCCGCTCGTCTTCCATCATGTAGGCGATCAAGCTGCCTGCCGCGTAGAAGTAGAACAGCGCCTCGAGGCCCGACGACCACGCCAGCAGGTGGTTATAGCCGAGCAGGATCTGCGCCAGCAGCAGGCCGATGATCGGCACCGCCAGCGCCCAGCTCACGCGTACCTCGCCGGGCGTGCGCCGCACCATGCGGATGGCGAATGCCAGCACCACGATGCCGAAGCAGTTGAACGCCACGCGGCCGACCGGTGTACCCTCGATAAAGGGATACGTCAGCATGCCGATCAGCTGCACGAACAGCAGGATCGCGGACGGGTGGCGGCGGGTATGGATGAACAGGCGCGGAGCGAGCATGGTGGCGGGACAAAGTAGACAGTCCTGCCATTGTAGGTTCAGGCGGCCGAAAACAGTGTCTTGAATGCGCGCGCTGCCGCGTGGGGGTCGTTTGCACCGTACACGCTCGTGATGGCCGCGACCATTTCGGCGCCGCGCGCGACGAGCGGCGCGGCGTTTTCCGGCGTCATGCCACCGATGACGACGAGCGGCAGCCTGAACTCGGCGCGCGCCTGATCCAGGATTTCGGGCGGCGTGACGAACGTGTATTTCTTGACCGGCGACGGGTAAAAACCGCCGAAGGCAAGATAGCTCGCCCCGGCGTCGCGCGCGGCGCGCGCCAATGCCAGTTCGCCGTAGCACGAGGCGCCGACGATTTTCTCGGCGCCCAGCAGCGCGCGCGCGTCGGCGATGCCTCCATCCGTATGGCCCAGGTGCACGCCGTCGGCGTCGATGGCCTGGCACAGGTCGAGGTGGTCGTTGATGACGAGCGGGCAGCCGTGGCGGCGGCACAGCGCCAACAGCGCCGTCGCCTGTTCGAGACGGAGCGGCGCGTCGGCGTCCTTGTGGCGGTACTGCACCAGCGCCGCGCCGGCGCTCAGCGCGGCGTCGGTGGCGGCCAGCAGGCGGTCGGTGTCGTTCCAGTTCGGGGTAACAAGATACAGGCCCTTCATCACAGCGTTATTCATGATAGTTCCTTTCAGGTGAATGAAGCAGGCGGCGCGGGATGCGCTGGCCCGGCGCGATAGCGAACGATTGCGCCAGTGTGGTGTGCGTGTAGGCCTGCGCGTGCTCGAGGGCGATGTCCATCGACTCGCCCAGCGCGAGGCGCCCCGCCAGCGCCGCGGCCAGTGTGCAGCCGCTGCCGTGATAGGTATCGGGCAGGCGTGGCCAGTGCCACTGGCGCAGCTCGCGGTCGTTGTGCAGCCAGCGGTTGATGACGGTGTCGCCTGCTGCGTGACCGCCGGTGACGAGCACTTGCGTCACGCTCGACGCGCCCAGCGCGGCGCGTTCCGGCAGATTGGGCAGCACGATCGTCGCCAGCGCCAGCAAGTCGCGCAGCGCAGCGACGGCGCTGCCCTGCCCCAGCGCATCGCCATGGCCGCTGGCCAGCACCGGGTCGAGCACCACGGGCAGGTCGGAGCGCTGTGCCCGCAGGCTACGGATGATGGCCGCGATCGCCGCCGCATTGGCCGCGTTGCCGGGGATGCCCAGCTTGACGGCGCGGATATCGAAGGCGGCGACCAGCGGCGCGGCCTGGCGCGCGACCAGGCCGGCGTCGACCGGCTGCACCTCGACCACGCGGTTATTGTCCTGGCAGGTCAGCGCCGTGGCCACCGGCAGCGCGTGGACGCCTTGGGCGGCAACCGCCAGGATGTCGGCCGCCAGGCCCGCGCCGCCGCCAGGGTCGAGCCCGGCGAAGACCAGCACGCACGGCGTCATGCCGTGATTTTCCCATCCACCGGCGACGACGGCGAGGCCGCAAACCGTTTGGGCATGCGGCCGGCCAGATATGCATCGCGCCCGGCCAGCACCGCATGCTTCATCGCGCGCGCCATGCGCACCGGGTCGCGCGCCCCGGCAATGGCCGTGTTCATCAACACGCCGTCGCAGCCGAGCTCCATGGCGATCGCCGCATCCGACGCCGTGCCCACGCCGGCGTCGACCAGCACCGGCACCGTGGCCTGCTCGATGATCAGCGACAGGTTCCACGGGTTGAGGATGCCCATCCCCGAGCCGATCAGGGACGCCAGCGGCATCACCGCCACGCAGCCGATCTCCTGCAGGATGCGCGCCTGGATCGGATCGTCGCTGCAATAGACCATCACGTCGAAGCCATCGCGCACGAGCGTCTCGGCGGCTTTCAGTGTTTCTGGCATGTGCGGAAACAGCGTAGTGGCGTCGCCCAGAACCTCGAGCTTGACCAGCTTGCGCCCGCCCAGCAGCTCGCGCGCCATCTGCAGCGTGTAGACCGCATCCTTCGCATTGAAGCAGCCGGCCGTGTTGGGCAGGATGGTGAAATCGGAC
>Ga0265797_10006061_pt1 | contig 17344 bp, 20 predicted proteins | sample P2T30metagenome_FD_192433 | JGI IMG/M metagenome (GOLD analysis project Ga0265797, IMG submission 192433) | Plant litter microbial communities from East Loma Ridge, Irvine, California - P2 T30 | ecosystem: Environmental > Terrestrial > Plant litter > Unclassified | place: USA: California...
GCTGGAGAACACTCCACCCTGTGATGGAACATTATGACCCATCACGACGATCGTATGCGCCGACTTCATACCCAGCGCAGCAGCCACAGCAACCTGCTGCACAAACTGCCGGACCTTACACAACGCCAGGCTCTGTCGAACGGTTCAGACAAAGCAACTACTTGCAATCATCGCCCTCGGCGGCGCAAACATCCAGTCGTGCAAGTCACGATGCGCAACAGTTGTATAACTTCTCGCAAGGTGTGCAGTACGCGACAGGCACGTCCATACCTTCAAACCAACTACAACAGTATGGGCAGGAATACCAACCACAAGAGCCGCGACAGCAGACACAGCAATACCAACAGTATGGCACTGGTGTCATGTATGGCGTGCAACAAGGCCAACAACAAAGCCAAGCAGCATACGACCAAGTTCCAACTTTCAGGCAGTCGCGACCGGGCACTGCACCTGAGACACTCCCTTCTCAGTTTGGGGATCCACCAACAGGTCAATACTACCTTGCAGGAAATCCTGTGCCTACTAGCGCACCCGCTACCGACCTCGCGGCACCCCAGCTACCCTCACAGTATTCCCAATCTGCATACGCACAACCTGGCTCTTCAACACAACAATCCTACGCGATGCTTGACCCTGCGCAGTCGGCAGCCGCTTATTCGGCATACAACCAACAGACGCAGTATGCTGCAGCGCAGCCGCAACAGCAGGCCGACTCAATTGATCAGCTGTTCAACCAATACCAACTATCAATACGGACCATCTTCACAAACGCGCAAAACGGAACTCTGCGGGAATCGCCTGATCAGTTGATCCGGATATCACAATATCTATTGGGTCGTGCTGAAGGACTTGGTGAGTAAAGCTTTGCAGAAACGTCCCAAAGACAGGCAGCAACTAACAATGGCCAGGACTGACGAGAGACGATGAAGCACTACACGATGACCGCATCCGACTTTGGGACGAGTTCAACCGCGCTTGGCTTGCAACACTGCAGCGTCAACACGACCTCACTCAGGACATGATCCAATCTGGACAGGCCCTGCAAGATCCGCAATCGATCATCAGCACTCAAGGACTCGAACAGCTGGCCAGGGAGCTTGTGCGCCTATGCGACGATGTTGAGAAGCACGGCCTTGTCGATTACCAGATGGGCGTCGCAGAAGAGAACATCATGGATCGTGCGTGATCAGCTTTTACCCATTCTTGTTTTATTCTACTAACGATCAAATTAGTTCTTCTTCGATGCCTTTCTCTCCTCGAAGTACCGAGCGACCGACGTGACGACTCCACTTCACGACCCCAGAGCTCTTCAGCGGTTGGAGCGCAACGATGAGCATCTGCTCTTGACGTGGAATGACTCCTGGGCAGACCGAGCAACAGCCAACGGTGACACAGCTCAGCTAGTAGCAACGACCACAAGCGCCGGGCCGCACACCTATCCAAGCCAGGTGTGACAGGTGTGCGTCGCAGCGTTTCCCAATACCCAGGATTCTACTTCTTGTGCGAAAGGGACGTAACGGTGTAACACATACAAGCATACGAACGGGCGGGCGGCACAACCTGGAACATGAGCGCGGCGCAACTGGATGAAGCATTTCGTTATCTCTCCTTGCTTGCATGAGTGTCATTTTATTCGGAAGATATGTCTTGCACTGCCTACGGGCATGCAAACGGGGGCGGGTTTCTCGGTGGTTTTGCTTTTTGTTTTCTCTCTTCCTGTTTTGGGCGACTCCGATACCTTACCGGATCATAATGTCTTTCTGTTTCTCATTTCGTTCCGAAGCATTCCACTCTTGGTTTTTTCTTATTTCCTTCCTCTTTCTCTCTCTAATGCAACACTTCGCAGCAACGAATGGGACGAAAGAGACGAGAAAGACGACGCGAACACGCCTTCTTGGAATACACCAATCAGCGACGACAAAACAACCTTTGCTTCTTTCTTGGACGAGCAAAAATTGAAATACCCGATTATAGCATACGATACATTGATAAACATCTGTCAATAACCAATCCATCCTGTACATGTATCTACCCACCCAACCAAGCGCCCCGATGATCCCACTCCCCTCTCTCTGCCTAATCGTACATGCACACATGCTCCACTAGCCACAAGAAACCGATATAACTTGAGCCGAGCCGAGTATGACCAGTTAATTCTCCGCAACGCCCAAGCACAGGCAAAACAGACACGGCACCCAACCACCTCACCGACTTTCGGCTGGAAGCTTCAACTCTCTTTGTCACGAACGGATGAATTGAAAGCTAGGCTAGCTATACGGGTGGCTTGTGTCACGCGGCGGGAGCTTTTCTTGCTAAGGGTTCACATGCAGACGCAGCTCTCCTGCATCGTTCGTGTAACGTCTTGCTGCACGACACCGCACCTCACCCGTGCTACCACGGCAGGCGTAGTGTAGCCCCACCAGAGCTCCCTCCTTGGAACGGGATACCTCCTAGCAGTCAAGCACTGATCTACAAGACAGGTTCGAAAGAAAACGGCACACTACTGATGCTCAACGCAGGGGTGTTTTGGCCTACGCTAGTCTAAACTATTTCTAAAATTCATTACATCGTGGAGGATGCGTTTCGGGTATCTTTTCCTTTTACTTTTCTTCGCCTCTTGAGAAGAGTTTCCAAATTTTTATGTTCCCATGGCAATTGGTTGTTGAAACGCCGGTTCTAGAAGCACAAAATCGTCTAAATTCTCATGTTGGTGTCCCCGGACTTTTTGTGCTATGCTGTGTTGCTTTCTTGATGCAATCTAAGAAGAAGGGGAGTAGGTCTGCTTGGGAGACGGGTATCTGGTGTAGCTGGTCAGTACTACTGCATGATCTGTAGAATCCGGATTTCTGGACGCACCTAGGACCCTCCTCACGGATGGACAGAGCGGCGAGCCACTGGCCCATGTCGACGGAACGCTCGAGAGACTCGCCCTTGGCGACACCGGCGAAGAAGCCAGCGGCGAAGGCGTCACCGGCACCAGTGGTGTCGGCGATCTCGGACTTGTTGATCTCGTGAACGGGGAAAGACTTGACGTCGTCCTCGCCCTGAACGGCAACAACGGTGGGCTCGGTGCCCTGGGTGATGATGGCAATACGCTTGCGCTGCTCGTTCTTCTTGGGAAGGTTGGCGAGGTGCTTGGCGATGGTGGGAATGTCGGTGGTCTTCAGGTCGTGAGACTCGGCGTAGGCGGCGGCCTCGGTCTCGTTGCCGACAATGTAGTCCCAGTAGGGAGCGGTCTGGTCGAGCTGCTCCTTGAAGAACTGAGGAATGAAAGGTGCGTTCAGGGAGAGAGCGAAGGGCTATGCATGGTCAGCATTGTTTCAACATGTGGTTTTAGTGACTTTGAGCAGATCATACCTTGTTCTCCTTAGCAGCCTCCTCGGCCAAAGCCATGATGGCGGGCACGCAGACAGTAAGGTGGTAGCCACCAACGAAGTATGCCTTGCTCTTCTTGACAATGTCCCAGTGCTCCTGAAGGTGGTCGAGCTTGTAGCAGTTGGCAGCGGCGAGGTCGGTGCACAAGCTGCGGTCGTGGCCAGTGACAACGACACCGCAACGGCCAGTGGGCTGGGTCTCGTCGACGCGGTAGCGGACCTCAAGGCCAGCCTCCTTGGCGGCATCGGCGAGGATGTCGGCGTACTTGTCCTTGCCAACGCAGCCGAAGTAGACGACGGACTTGGGAGGGAGGATGTACTGAGGAATGAGTTAGAGCGAGGTCGTCCCGAGGTTGGAGCTTGTGTGATGTACCTGAGCACCTCTGGCGGTGTTCTGGGCGGCACCGCCAGCAGTGAGGATGGCCTTGCGGTTCTGGAGGACTGCGATGGTGTTACTACAGGCCAGATGTCCACGTATTCCCGGTGTACTCACGGTCCTCGAAGATGCCCATGTGTTTCTCCTCGGCGAGAATGGCGTCGTTGGCCTTCAGGCCGTACTTCTGGAGCATCTCCTCGTCGCTGTCGGTGTGTCAGACGTCTGTTCTTCAGATCTTCTTCTTTCGTGCAATGTCCATACCCGAAGCCTGTTCAATGTCATACGTCAGTGTTGGTCAATTATTGGAGCTGGGACAGGGCCATTCGTACCAAGGATGTCGAGGAGAGGGTTCTCCAGGCAGAGGAGCTCGTACTCGTGGGAAGACATGATGTAAGTGAAGTGAGGTGTTGTTTGAGGGGTATGAAAGTGTCGTGGTGGTTCTAGATTACCAGATGGAGGGGGTTGGGTGAGTAGTGGGAGAGAAGAGGACTTTTGTTAGTCTACCCCGCCGATCGCACAGCGACTGCAAGTGGGGCACGACATTGATGAGAGGTGAGAAAGGGTCCAAGCCAGGAACCGAGACATCATCATCGTCGTCAACCCAAGGAGACCGTCATCTTCCCCGATCGACAGTGATTCCCAACATCTTTTTCTTCTACTGCGACAATAACAATAACAGAGACAAGAGGCAGCATGTAAACTCATGTGTCCGCGTTTATTCCAAGCCCGTACGGCACGCTCCTTGCGACGTACCATGACCTCCCTTGCAGACCATCAAGCAACAGAGAGTCTGTCATGAGCCTTGTGCAAGACAGTATAAATATTGGTAAAATGTTGATGCCCTCCTGTATCCACTATCAAGAACCATAATCTATTGTTGAGCAATAGATGGCTACGACACCGAGACCACGTCAACTCCCTCCGCCACGCGGATCTGGTATACCACATATTGCACCACATGACCTACCACGCCTGATAAACTGGCTGTACCTCATTGATCGAGATTTCCTAGGCGATGCTCTCTGGCTACGCTACGACAGACTAAAACAACAAGCACACCGTACCCATGAATTCCTGCAGATATGTGACGGTGAACTCGCCTTCCCAAGGCCCATGCCGTCTGATGTGCACAATCAGCCATCGCCACACGTGCTGCTCTCATCCGAAGCTTTGCGATGCGACGCGAAAGACCACTTGACCGCTCTCCCTCACGATATCCGCCTGACCATCCTTGAATTCCTGCTCAAGCCACTTCCAGTCCTCCCGCCAGATCAGACCGAGGACGAGTCAGACGACGAATTACAAGATTGGACAGATTACATTCTTCCGCGCCGCCGCCCACCACATCCACTCAATCAACTCGCTGGCACTTCAAAAGTTTGGCGAGACCTGGTGGAAGCCTTCTGTGGCCATCAACTGCTTATCCTGAAACAGCAGATCGCACTTGGACGACAAGACGAATGAGTCTCTTGGAGAGAGCTCCGGACCTACACCAGTTGCGCTCGGATGGAGTTGGTGGTCAGGTTGAGCGAATGCTGCGCCTTTTGTGGGGTGGAGACCATTATGCAATCAGAGAAATGGCCTGGATTGACATGCTGTGCTCCATGCGAGGACCCGTTGAAAGCGCCAGAGGAGGCACGGAGGAAAGCAGCTGAAAAGGCGGCAAGATCAGAGCAAGCAGAACGGTGTCGGGGTATATTAGAATACACATTCTAGGATGGCCGTGAGTTTGGCCCAGCTTGTACGCCACGACAACTGAAGCATTGCTGTATTCCATTGTCCCGGTCCGAACAGCAGAGATCGATAGTCACGATCTCAGCATGGTCTTTGTTGACGTTATTTTGATTGACTGACCATTCGAGATACAAACGAGACGGTTCCCACCCGTCTAGGTGAGCAGCGTCTACGCTCTTGCGTATAAGTCTGCTAGGATAAGTCGACTAGGCTGATGGAGTCGAACAGGCATCGAAAGATGATTGCATAGCAGAGCGTTTTCAGCATTCGTGATACCATCGTCTTCGATGTGGGGAATTACACATTTGCTCGTCTACAGCTTGACCGGCGCAGTCTGGCTCAAGGTGTTGTCTATATCGATATGAGACCCCTGTAAGCCTATCGTGGACGCATAGACCGGTGAGTAACATGCCTCCCTTGCGGGTCAAATAGCCCGCGTTCCTTGTGACTACAAAACTGCTCGTGAGACTTTAACGAAACGATATTTTCCAGCTGGCTTTGATTCGATTTTAATGCCCATACGAAACAAGCTGCCACAATGACTACCTCCTGGTCCCCTTCCAACCTGCCAACCGACCAAACCGACTTGAAGAAACTCGTGCAATGGTTCCGCGAACATGATTCGGACTGGATGGCCGATGCGCTCTGGCTCCGCTATCTGAAGATCGCTAAACAAGTCTATCAGCCCCGCGACAGCGACTTGCTCTGGAAAAAGCGCGAGGCAGATTTCGATCAGCTCCCATTTAACAAGAAGAGCAAGGGCAAAACTCCTCTTCCCTTCACCTTCGAAATTCTGCCGGAAATTCCGCCGCGTGACGAGATCGATCGTTTGAGTGCGCTGCCTCACGACATCCGGGTCGGAGTTTTGTCTCATCTGCGTCTGCCGGATGTGCGGGAAGATATTTATGGCAATAGCGTTACCGTTAGACATCCGCTCAGCAATCTGGCGTTGGTATCGAGAGGGTGGCGGGATCAGGTGGAAGCGTTCTGTGACCATTCCTTGCTGGTGTGGAAACACGAAGCAGGGGCGCGACGCGAACTCGGCGCTGCATCAAGCTGGGTAGGGTGGCGGGAGCTGGCGACGTATACGGCGAATGCTCGGATGGAGTATGTATTTCGAACGAGGAGGTACTGCGGTGTGTGTGTACAGCCGGCGAGACAGTTAAGGTTATCGAGGGAGTGGCCGGAGTTGGTATGCTGTGATGACTGCGAGGTTGATGTTTATCGAGATTATTTCTGTTCGGACTCCTCTGACGGGTAGGTAGGGTGGTGGTCGACAGGGCGGTTGGTGAACCAAGTACAGAAAGCATGCAGTATTACAAAGCTGTAGACTGGATGCCAGCTCCGTCGTGCCGCCTTGGTTCAACATGATGTCTTCCGTAGTCCGGCGGCGGCTCGTTACCATCTCGAAGTCCAGAACTACCTCTGTTGGCATCACCACTGCTTCCCTCTCCGTTGTCAACAATATCTTCGTATCTTGGTAGATCCTCATCTTCTTTCTCGTCCTCGCTGTCGTAGTTCCTTTCAACACCGGCTCTCTTCTCTTTGCGGTTGGTCTCGGCCTGGAGCTGCCTGAGTCTCCTCTCGTCGTCGAGCACCTTTCTGCGTTTCATTTCTTTCTTCTCCTTGACTTTGTCGTGGATTATGGCACCGGCCAGAACAAGCAGGGCTGCCATCGTGAAGTAAACGCGGTGGCAAATTTAAGTGGTAAGATGCTTAGGCCTTATGTTGTAAATGTCAAGGGCTAATAAGTGTCGTAGATTATGTTGCAAGTCAATACTGTCAAAGCAGAAGTCAAATTCAAATAAGACCAAAGTACTCAATCTAGTGTTTAGTAATGTCTACCAAGACCCCACTCGACCTCGTGTCCAAATCGTTGACGCCATCCAAGACCAACACCAAGCGAACTTCAAGAGGTCATCCACCCCGCGCGGCCAGGCTATGCTCAGGCGAGAGTGGCGAAACGAACAAAGGACAACGCCACTTCTTCCTTCGACCGGCAAAATGGCCCCGAAGGCCGTGAGATCCGACCCCACATCTGTCTCCAGTCTTCTCCCACCGCACGTGATCGTGGAGGCATGGATGGGTAAGAGTTTGAGGTATGTGAATTACATAAGCAACGCCAGAGATGATGTTGTAACGGACAGGTACACCAAATGGAGCATGCCGTCGACCGCACCTTCAAAAACCGTGAGATCTATTTCCGAAAAAATCGACAAACATCTCGAGACCAACCAGAGCACCAACAGCTACAGCTATGTACAAAGTACCTGTTACAATTACATATAACCACCCCGAACGCCTGGGGAAGACTCCACCACAGAAACAAACTCAAACCCAAACTCAAAACCGCTCACATCACCCAACGAAAAGAAGAAAATCCCATCCATCCCAAACAAGCAAATGCGGAGCCCTATCTCCCTACCCGCAGCAAGCCCAGCCCATTCTGTACCCATACATGTACCTACAGTCGTACGTCAACGGGCAGGAACCTGAAACAAACCCACCCGCTCGTCCTGCTTACTCGCATATTCTGGGCTGCAGGATCCGGCGTTCACCATGCATGAACACGCGTACCTTTTTTCGGGTTTTCTGTTTTGTTGCTGCAGACCTGAGCTGCGTGTAAGCACGCGGGAATGGGTATGTGTAAGCGATGCGGTGTTCGATGTTTCTCTCGTTGGATCGGCGTGAATAGACGTGCCTAGATCCTACCTTGTAGATGGGGTGTCTGAGCTTGTGTTGAGAAGCTGCACATGTCAGCAATCATGACACACGTAGCACGAACGAAGCTTTCATCTTCCCGTGTAGCTCTCTAGAGGAGGGAAGAGCTGCGCTTCGGGAAGCTGCGTTTTTGAAAGGTAACACACAACAGCTTACTGAAACGTCAAATCGGCTACAATGACTTGATGACCGCAGCGCGGTCACACAAGCCGGAAGTTCTGGGCCGGGTCATTTCACGATGTGTGAGAATTACGACAGGATATTGCGAGGCACAGCAAAGCAATCACATTAGCCCAACCCACTATCGATCTCCTCTTAGTCAAAGGGAGAGCTTCTTCCTCACACACACACAATCTTGGGGGAACAACCAGAGAGAGAAAAGCGAAAGGAGACAAGAAAAAGGCAAAGAAGTGGTCAGAGAGAGCAAGACAATCCGCCGATCAATCACAATGAATAGAAGAAGTTCAGAATATGCCAAATTAAACTCCGGAAGGTCCCCCAGTTTCTCTTCGCGCCAGTTCCCATGTTCCCAATCAACACCAGCAGGAAAAGAGCAGAATAAGCAAAAAAGTTGAGCAAAGAGCAGTTTTTCCCAAGATGCAAGCGCTTAGTCCAGTGTCGAAAAGACAAAAGTAAAGTATTCAAGAAAGTTTTGTGAGCAATAACGACAGGAAGGGCTTTCGAGGGCCGATAGAAACAAAAATGGTGTCGCCTCCACGTTGCTTTGCTCCTCGAGCCAAAGTCTTTCGGTGCAAAATTGATCGCACGCTAGTGATTTTCGTGGCGTGGTATCGCGTTCCAGACATGGTCGGAAGCGTAGTGATTTTGGAAACAAGTTCCGCGTAAATTTTAAGAGAGGGTGAGTGAGATGCTCCAGGGTCGTTCATTTCCTCATTGTACGGTGGTTCCGGGGTCTGCGTGTAAAGTTGTGATGTATGGTGTCATTAGAAGAAGTGCGTGTGAGGCTTGCTCTGTTCGTGGACTTCCATCTCCTATGAAATAATTAGCACGTGCCAAAGTGTGAAGTGGAAGAATATGCGTACCATCTTGAACGTGTTGAGCTCCTCCTTGATCTGCTGTGCCAGGATGGGAGTCAAACGGTTGCAAGTCGCAATATCGCCACGGCGGTCGTAGTCGGAAGCACTCCAAGCATCGTGGAATTGAATGCGAGGAGAGAACGTGATGCCTTTGCCGCCAGTAGGTGTCGCGGGCATGCTGCGGGTGTTCGTCATCGACGCGATACGAGGCTGGCTGAAGTAGTCGTTGTTTGTAGTATCGCGGAATGATGCGCTGCGAGTAGATCCCTCCTTTGGTGTGCTGGGCATGGAAGAAGCCGGGCTGTCGAGAACGTGAGGTACACCGTCGCTGGGCCTGATTTCGGGGGTGCCGATTGGCGAGGATGTGCCAGAACGCTTGAGAATTCCCTTCTTCACAGCAGCAAGGACTTCTGCGCGGTCTTTGTCGCTACCAACGATGCTTCTCCTGGTGAACGAATCTGAGCCCTCCGCAGATGGTCTTGCAGAAGCATTTTGCGCATGTTGCGCGGCATCGACGGAGTTGCGCTCCAGCTTAGGGAAGCCGGTTGCTCCACCGCTCTTATCATCAAGTTCAGCATTGACGTTCACCTTCTGCCTTTCTGCCTCGACTGTTACCATCGAAACTTGTGCCATGCTGGGTTGCAGCGGAGAGCCGCGCTGTGCGTTTACAGGTCCATCAGCAGCGGGTACTCCAATGACGGACTTCGGTCTGAAGAGTCCCTTGATGCTTCTAGCACTTTTCTTGGCACCTTTGCCCATCTTGCGCAACATCATCGAGGCTGAAGAAGCCGTTGATGAAATGGAGATGTTGTCCGTGGAACCAGTGAAGCCACCCTGGCCAGAGTAGATGTTAGCACCAATGCCAGCTGCTTCTTGTCGTCTTGCGATCTCAAGCTGCTCTGGGTCCAATTCTTCTTCTGGTCGTTGCAATTGCTGTTCCCGTGCCTGTTGAGGTGCAGGAGCGGCGGTCTCCGCCCTTCTCAGTTCTTGAGCACTGCCGAAGGAGAATGCTCGTCTCAGGCGGGACTTCATGCCCTTGTTCAAGTCTCTGTCCGACACCGCTGCAAGGTGCTGTGCAGCCGCACTGGGCGGAGGATGCACGGCAGCTCTGGTCACCGAAGCGTACGATCTGTGTCTGGGTGCATTGGGAGTGGTTGTGGGCGGAGGCGCACTGGTATCGCTTGTTTGCCTTGACAAGGGTGATGGAGTAGCCATTCGCTTGTTGGGGTCTGATGCACCTCTGGGAGGAACGTTGACAGTCTTTTGAGAGACAGGAGCGTCGTTGCCCTTCACGCTAGAGCTGTCAGAGGTGGTGGAATTGTTCCTGTGGGGAGCAGTCTCAGGTCCGTCACGGCTGCTGGTTCGTTCATGGGTACCGACAGGGCGAATTGATGTGGGTGTAGAAGTCGCGCCGCCACCGTTGCTGGAGGAAGGTCGCTGTGCACCCGCACTCACTTGACCATCGCCATTGGGCACGGTGACGTGAGTATCAATAGTGTTCAGGCTGCGTCTACGGTATCGCTTCGCCAATTCTGTGCTCCCAGATTTGGGTAATGAGGTGCCATCAGAACTAGCTGTGCGTTCGATAGTGGGTGATGGTGGCGAAAGAACGCTTGTGAATGGTGTCGTGGGCGATCCTGCACCATTTGACGCTGCCTTGGGTACAGAATTATTGGAGTTTGTTCGCCGTGTGGCTCGCCTGTAGCGGTCGGGCGAGGGCTTTGCAAGCTGCTCGTATGAGTTCAATGACAAATCTGGGCTCGATGAGAAGTTTATCGAGGTTTCAGCCTGTGTACCGATCACCGAATCGTCCTTTGCAGAGGAGGCATCAGAAGAAGCAGTCGAGCTCGAGGCTGATTGCGAGTGGCCAGCGCGCTGTACGCTGAGATGATTTTGTCCTCCGTTTGATGCAGAGACTGTTCGCGTTTCTGGCTTCAAAGTGGGTGTGGCCTGGAATGCGTACGGCTGCACAGGCGCGGCCTGGCTTTTATACGATGTGTTGTTTGACCCATTGTACATGCTTCTGGGCGCCTGGCCGAGGCGAGGAGATTGTTGTTGAGGGCCCTGGAAGGCTTCGGCGGAGGAAGGGCGGGAGTGCAGCATCGTGATTGTGCTGGAAGATGTCATGGGAAGTGGCAGTACCTCGGCCATGGATCCTGTCGTCGAGGAGTGGCGGAGTGAACGAGAGTAGTGGTAATGGATATCGAATGTAGGGGCTTGGCGGAGCGGGAGTATCTATATTATCTGGACCGGCCAGCAGTCAGTGATGGAGTTCCGTGACGCGGTGATGAGACGCAGGCACGCAGGAGCGTGATGTGCTGTGTGGAGAGGGATCAATGGCGAACGGGTGAGGTGAATGTTGACGGGTGGGAAGGCGGACCCCTATCGCAGGGCCAGAACGCGGCTAAGCTCTGCAGTTCGAGACATGATGCGGTGGGCAGTGGGCGATGACAGCGGTGGAGTGAGTGGAAATAGAAAGAGACGGCAGTGGAGAGGGAGGAGTGTCTCGCAGTAGCAACATACCTGGGCGGCAGGCGTCTCAGCCCGTCGAGGGTGAAGAAAGGTAGCACGGCGGTAGTCTGCCGAAGCAGAGAAGCGGAGGGTCTCAGAACCACATCGAGGAGGGCGGGCGGGCTCAGCGAACGTTGGCGGCGGCGGTGGTGTGCCGGCGGTGGTGAAGAGGCGTGTTGATAGTGGTAGCGGTATTAGAGGTGGTGTCGAAAGGGCGGTTGTGGTGGATGGGCAGGCGTGTGCAGCGAGCGCTCCTGACGCTGGCTGTCTGCTTTCTCCTGGTGTTTAGGGAATGCTGGGCTGGCTTGAGCGTGCTCCTCGGCAAACTCCAGGGCGACGCGATGGGCAACGGCGGTGGGGAGGTGGCGGCGGCGGAACAATTACAGTAAGGGGAGGAGGAGGAGGTGGTGGTGGTGGTGGTGGAAGCAGTGAGGAATAATGGGACACGCAATGGATGTCTGGCAGCAATAATGCACTGCTGCAGAAGGGAAGAGTGCTCGCTCGCTCACTCGCCCACTCAACTCACTCCCGTCGCTGCAGGCAGGCAGAGAGGCGTTCCTAGGCGTGCGGCTTGTTCTTGCTCTCTGCGTGCTCTGCAGGCCGCTTGTTGCGCTAATCCGCTCTCCCTCGCCCATATCCAGCTAGGGCACGCCGTCAACTGGCCCCAGCTCCAAGTCCGCCGTTACTTGCACACGCCCATCGACGCCCTCACCCTGCTAGGCCCGAATGCTAGCCCGTCCTGCTATTCCACACACTTCTATTCTTGATCCTCCGCTATCCTGCTATGCACATCCTCTTATCTAAACCTCCGCCGTGCCCTCGTTGCTGCCCGCGAGCCTGCTGCATTCCACCACCCCCTCAAATCACCCGTCGCTGTCTCCTCGTCTGGGCGGCGGCGGCGGTGTGGACGCATGTGTTCATACGTCCATCTGCATCTCCTCTCCCATATGCCATTGTGCGCGTCCCTTTAGACTTCCCGATCATGCCACCTCCGGCTGCCTCGACCTGCAGCGGCTCGTCTACGTACAGGTACGGAGTAGCTTTGTAGCGTCTACATAGCTCGTTCGCCCTCGCAGCAGCAGCCCCGGCACCAGCATGAGCATGTCATCGCCTGCTCCGCTGCGATACGAGCTCCCATCGACATCGACGCGCTCTTGTGCTCTCGACAGCGACACAATCGCACCCGAGCTATGCAGGCTCCACAGTGCACAGCGTCCCTTGTCGTCCATCATTCCCGCTGCTTGACAATGATGATAGCTGTGAGCCTGTGATAGCAATTCCGCCCAGAGCACCACCGCCGTGAGAGCACGTGGAGAGAGACGGCCAACTTTTTTGCCGCCTCCCCTGCGCGAGACTATTATACTTTCACATGCGGCGCTCGTCTGCCGCAGTGCCGGGATGCATCGGTGCATCGCTTGCTGGCTTGAGTCGAGCGTCTAGTTCCTGTTCTACCGTCCCTCGCGTCCCTGGCCTGCAGCTTGAATAAGGTAATGTGCTCGAGCTCAAGGGCAGGACAGGCATTCGATTCGCCACACTCCTGCTCAACGCCATACCTCATGTAGCAGGCGACACAATCATAATCAACACGTCTTCAGCGTCTCACAGTAGTGCGCGTTTGCCCTTTCTTCACCAGATCGCATCCTTACATCATAGTCTTGAGCTTGTCGCCGCCGGCCCACGGGGGCACGCCTCGATTGTCTCAACCTCCATCTCCACAAGTCTGAACCGCCCAACGCCTTTTTATGCGCTTCCAGCGCGTCTGCACAATTCGAGCGAACGATTCAGAACGAGCCAAGTGCACTTTTCAACACCCGCTAGCGACGGACTGTAACTCCAGATCGCGAAGGCTACTGTATCGTCAAGCGTCCCTGATTTTCCCTCAGCTAGAGTTACTGCACTCTAATAGTCTAAAGACCACCTTGCGTGCTTTGCCTTGCCCTCCTCTTCAATCGTGCCTTCCAATCAAGCGCGTATATAGCCAATTTTAATATCTAGAGACAACTCATGCGTGAAGCTGCTGCCACCCCCATCACCAATATCACCCTCCAATCACACCCTCACCGCCCACATCGCATGTCTCTCACCAAAACACGCCATCTCTCCCATCGATGATACCTACTGCCCGCACCAATCACAGCGAGCATAGCACGTTTCTGAGCTTCTTCCTCCAGCTCACCCATACAGTAGTAGCAGAGTATAACGCGTCCCGCGCACGCCGCGGCGGCGGGCATCTCAGCAGCAGTGAGCAGCACAACACAAGCATCTCACATCTGACTACTGTAAACTACGACCACTCTCTAGAGCTGCCCACGAACTTCCATCCTGCGAACCCCTGCATTTTGTCCTGTGGCTGCGTTTACTGCGTTTCGCCGCGCTGGCCCATCCTCCCACGGAAATCCAATCCCCCTGCCTGCCCTGATGATCGCCCATCTTCGACCTTTCTCTACCCCACGTATTGCGCGTTCAATCTCACTGGCGGCGCGGCGTGCATTATGGCTTGCCTTGCCTGCAAGCTGAAGATTGAGGGGTGAGACATTATTTCGTCGTTGTGCTCCGACCGGTTGTTTTGGACGAGGATGGACTGTTGTGATCGCCGTCCACTAAGATGAAGAAGAAGATTTGCTTTTTCTGCTTTTAATCTGTTGTTTCACCGTCGTCGTCATCGTCGTCACCGCCACTCCTTCACGGCCGTTATTTTGTAACCAGGCAAGCCAGGCAGTTTTCTCGCAGAACGTTTTGTCCGAAACACGCATTAGGATATTTGATTTGCTTGCATTTGCCCAGAAAGGTCAACAAGCCAACGTCTTTTGTCTTGGCCTGGGGAGGAGTCGCGAAAGTCTGTCTTCAAATCATCAATCCCCGGCTGATGAAATGCGCGGAGAACCTTGGAATTTATTAAATCATGTAATCAAAATCAAAGACTTGCACAGCTTGCAATTTTTGTTGCATGCAAGGCGCCCGGACGTGGCTTGCATAATGCGTTAAGAGCATCGGGAAATCCGACTGAGACCACTACCACCACCACGCAATGGCCCAGTCCTCTGCATCGCATTGCATCGATCTCGTGGAGGATTCAGCCGGTGAGGCTCTTAGGCTTGCGGCCACAATTTGTAGTCAGTACAGTACCTTCAAGCAAGGTTTGGATCAATTGTATCTACCAGCCTCGCTTGCGGGGAGATCTCGAGATTTTGTCTGCGATCGCCTGTCTTGTTCCTTGCCGATCGGGGAAGAGAGGGTCTTATCGCTTGATATGAGGACCCTTTCTTCACTACTCTTTCTCAAACAACCACGCTGCACATCACAATAACAATTCGACCCGGCTATCCGTCCATCCATCGTCCGTCAGCACAGCCAGCGTCACGTCTCGGGTGTTGTCGTCATCTTCTTTTCTTCTTCAGCCAGGAGGTGTCGTGTCGGTCTGACGTCTTCCTTTGGTGGAGCCACAGGGCGCCTGTCGAAGGGCTGCGTGCCGGATGGCGTGTGAGGTGGATTGCTGACCTTTGTGTGCGTTGTTTGCAGCGTGCTTTTTCGTCGATGTTACATACTGTGCATACTATGCCGGGCTAAAACATTCTGGGAGCGTATAGCCTGTAAGCGTGTGGTTTTCGTGTGTCCCAGGAACGCGTATCCGTTCAGCCGGGTCGAGAACGAGCAGCTTATATGCTGCCGAAAGTGCTCATTCGTACGTGCATGTATAGCATCCCGGGCGTTGCATCTTGAGCTTGCGCGTGCTTACGGTTTGGCGATGCAGGAGGCATGCGGGCAATACTGTTGCTTGCAATGATGCCGGTGCTTCTCTATGTAGACAATGCTGTCTATTCATTGCTGATTATGGGTTGCCTGCCTGCCTGACGGTTGGGAAACCATCAATAGCAATGCCCTTCTCATGTACCTGGGTCCCTTCGATCAATCGCCCAAGATCAACATCCAGGAAGAGACACCCAATCCACAGTCTAACAAACGCCTTACCAAAACAACATCTCCCAAGCCCAAGCCAACCCGGCTTACGGCCATGCAACACGCACCCTGCAAGCCACAACCTGCAAGCCTACAACGCGCCTCTACGGCATTGATACCGCTACCATTTCCAATTCGCCAGCCTCTTGAGCCGCTTAGCAGGTCGCGCTGGCAAGCAGTCTCCATTCCCGGGGTTGCGCGCCTAAGCACGCCAATATATGTCTTTGCGTGTCTAGTGGAGAGGGAGCCAGCAACCAGCGAGTTGAGCCGGTTGATGTTCGTGCTTGCGAGTAGGTGGATGTTCTGCAGAATCGTAAATGCATGCTGCTGCTGCGCGACATATGATAGTTGCATGTGCGAGCGGAGCTGAAGGCTGGTTTGAACTGTGGGTCGCGGTGGGAGATCTTGAGGTGAGGAGCCCGGTAAGGTAGTGGTGGGTTTTGGTGTTACATAGAGATGTGACGAGAGATGGTGCTTGGTAGTATTGCAACAAGTCTCTGAAAGTCCGTGTGTAGCGTCCTCGTAAGAAATATCCTTCATTCACGTGTGGAGATCGTAGGATACGGTACATAATTGGTGGGATATGTGCATGCCCTGCTTCAGTGTCTCAGCGGGATGTAATCGAGCTGTGGTCTCCCTTCGCTGGTAATATCAGCATGGACAACTGTGGAAACATACGCGAAATTGTGAGTAAAAACTGTAACATTCGGAAAGAGAAAAGATCCCCTAGGGTATCCAGATACCGCTGTACAATCCAAAGAAGAATTTCCATCCACAGCCATCTAAACCTCAAGACCGGATACAAAGGTTAAACCATAAAAGCCCCTAGAACCTTCGCAGGGTCGCATAAACCCTTCCGTGCCATACTCACAGCCTTATACCATCGCGCACCTGAGCCATGGCCCAAACAAATTCCCACACCCACCCCTCATTCAAGCCTCCATTCTACGACTCCGTCCGCGGCGTGCTCGTCAAGACCGTATCCGCATCCTTCGTATCGTCATCTAGCTCCCAAAGCGGCCACTTCGAATCAACAATCCACTCTCCGCATGCCGGCTCGCCGCGTCGCCCTTCCTCGAGCCTTCGCCACACAGTGCTGACAACGCGACGGTTCTCCGCGTTCGTCTTCGCGGTGAGGTGCACTCCCGTGCCATACCGGCCGCGGTACACGGTGATACCGATGTCGCCGATGTAGATGTTGCGCAGCGCCATGACGATGGGCGAGCAGTCGTCGCCCCAGACTGTGCTATAGCTGTCGTCGCCGGGGTAGTAGATTCGCAATTCCAGCTTGTCGACTTCGTGGCGGCGGGCAGGGCCGAAGAGAGTTTTGATCATGTCTGCGAGCTGGGTGGGCGAATCTGGGATGATGCGGCCGTGGTAGTTGTGGGCGGAGGGGATCTCGGACTGGGGCGATGTGGGCAGGTAGGCACGGTGGGTTGGCGAGAAGGAGGTTGGGGTGTAGATGCCTGCGAGGTGGAGGGAGCGGGCCTGGCGGATCAGGGAGGGTGCGAGAGTGTTGAATATGTGTAGGCCGTGGGGATATGAGATGAAGATGTTTGCTGTGCGGCTGTGCATCAGGTTGAAGTGGCTCTTAAGCTCATTGTGGATTTGCTTGTTGACCAGGAGGAGTGGGT
>Ga0265797_10006063_pt1 | contig 17341 bp, 18 predicted proteins | sample P2T30metagenome_FD_192433 | JGI IMG/M metagenome (GOLD analysis project Ga0265797, IMG submission 192433) | Plant litter microbial communities from East Loma Ridge, Irvine, California - P2 T30 | ecosystem: Environmental > Terrestrial > Plant litter > Unclassified | place: USA: California...
GCGGTCTCTCGGAGCGGGAGCGGCGCAAGCTGCGGAAGAGAGCACTCTGATCAACGGTCATTCTGGACCCCACATCGCCGCTGTCGTCCTGCACGACGGCGGCGATTTGCCGTCCGCGCCAGGCGAGTCCCGCACCACCGAGGCAAGCAGCACCGAGCATCGGGACACTACGCCCGTCGAGCGCACCCGGGATGCCCTCGCGCAGCAGACCCGGCAGCCAGACAGCATCATCGAACTCTCCGCCGCGAGCTACCGCGGCGTCCAGGACCTCTCCCGTTCGCTGCGCTCCCAGCTGCTGGAGGATCGCCGGCAGGCCCGCCAGACCGCGACAACCGGCTCCACTGGGCTGAAGACCACACAGCTCTGGCGCAGCCTGGAACGCCAGCTCCCGGACGGATTCAATCCGCTGCACCAGTGGCTTTGGATCCTTCCCGCAGGCACCATTCCCACCACCGATGCCCTCGAACGGCTCGAGGAGCGTCTCTTCACCGTCAAGGACGAAGAGAATCACGCCGGGATCCAGGTGATCGGAGCCAAACAGCTCGACGCCGAAACCCCCGAACGCCTCGTCAACGTCGGTCTCTACAGCGCCCGTTCGGCAGAGGTGCTCACCCAGACCGAGCCCCGCGAGCTGGACCAGGGCCAGTACGACGGCCGTGACGCCGTGCCGGCTGTCTCGGGTGAGGCGATGCTCGTCCGAGCCTCGCTCTTCGGCGATCTTGGCGGCTTCGACCCGGGTCTGACCGGGGACTATGCCTCTGCGCAGTTCTGCCGTCGGGCACGTGAGGTCGGCGCGCACATCGTCATCGAACCCACCGCCCGCGTCCTGCGGGAGCATCCTCCGCGCCGGGACACGGTGCACCGTCTGGGCGGCAGCCTGTACCTCCCCGCCGAACAGCGCATCAGCCAGATCCGGCGCCGCCTCGCCACCGCGACACCGATCGCCGTCCCATTCCTGTGGGTCGGCATGTGGATCGCCGCGGTGCTGCGACTCATCGGTCTCACCGTGGTCAAGGCCCCCGACGCCGGTGTTGGCCAGTTCTTCGCCTCCGTCCGAGCGCTCTTCGGCTTCGGTACGACGGCGCATACTCGACGTTTCGACGCCCAGGGACGTAAGGCAACACTGGCGCGGCTGAGCCGGGATGAACAGATCGACTCTGCCTCCAGCCAGCTCCGCGCGGGACGCCAGGCCGAGGTAGACCTGCGACTGAGCAGCTCCGCGGTGCGTCAGCATCGTCGCACCGCGATGACCGCCGAGACCGTCTCGGTCCCACGCACACGCTTCACCCCCGGGTTCTACGGAGAACCCGATGACACTCCCGAGCGGGAGAACAACGAAGACGCGCTGCTCGAGGTAGGGGCCTCCGACGGCGAGTTCGATGAGATGCCCTCGCGGCGTTCCGGGGACCGACTCGGTCTGTTCCTGATGATGATCGCCCTGCTGGGGGCCTCCCTCCTTGCATTCCGGGATCTCCTCACCGCTGAGGCTGTCACCGGAGGCGCCGCGCTGCCGGTGGCCGGCTCGCTGCCCGAGGTATTCGCCCACACAGTCACCTTCCTCGCGACCGACAGTCTCGGTGCGCTCTCCGCGGCCGATCCGTTCAACCTGATCCTGCTGGCCCTCTCGGCGCTGAGCTTCGGAAATGCTTCCGCAGTCCTGGTCTGGCTGCTCATCCTGGCGCTGCCGCTGAGCGCATTGACCGCTTGGTACGCCGCTGGCCTCTGGTCCACCAAGGCGTCCCGACGCGTGGTCTCGGCGTTGCTCTGGGCGGCGATGCCCACGTTGCACATCGCAGTGGGCGAGGGCCGCATCGGGGCCGTGCTGGTCCACGTGCTGCTGCCGGTGGCTGTGGTCGCCACTGTGCGCGCGGTCGGCCGTGCTGCGGTCGGACTGGGAGTGGCGGGAAGTTGGGAGTACGCCACCGGAGCGGCCCTGCTTCTGATGGTGCTCACCGTCTCCGCGCCGGCGCTGCTTCCACTGGTCCTGCTCATCGGAGTGGTGCTGGCGCTGGTGCTTGGCCGGCGTGGTCGACCGCTGTGGCTGATCCCGCTCACCTCGCTTGCCGTGGCGACACCTATGATCGCCTCGGCCGTGGTGCAGGGCAAGAATCTGGCTGCGGTGCTGGTCCATGAACCCGGCCGCGCTTTGGCAGCCGATGCTGCCCCGGTCTGGCAGCAGCTGCTCGGGTTCTCCCGCGCCTTCGATCCCGCAGCAGGCCTCGCCGCGGCCGGTGCCGCAGGGTCCTGGCTCCCCGGTTACCTGGGCGGAGATTTCTGGAGCCTTCGCGTCGCACTGCTCATCGGACTGCCACTGCTGCTGATCGCCCTGCTGGGCATGTTCACCGGAAGCCGCTTGCGTCCGCTGCCGATCGTGGCTGGGATCATCCTGCTGGCGGCACTCGGGCTCTCGGTGCTGGTCTCACTGCTGGCAGCTGGCTCAGATGGCACCGCCGTGATCGGCGGCAACCCCGGACCAGTGGTCTCGGTGATGCTCTTCTGCCTGCTGGCCGCCGGAATGGCCTCACTTGATCGTTTCCCGCTGGCCTTCCCACGCGTGGGCGGCACGATCACCCCGGTGATCTCCACCCTGCTGGTGCTCTCCATCGGGGCCTCACTCGTGCTGTTCTATAGCCCGCGCGTGCTTCCCGGTGCCCAGCTGACCGGTCAGCCACTGACCGCGGTCAACAACGCGCCCACGCTGATCACTCCTGGGGTCGTGCGGCAGCTTCCCGCGACTGCCGCGGATCAAGGCACGGGTCCCGCGCAGCTTCGCACCCTGGTGCTTTCGGCCGCCGAGCCGGGCGTGATCGGTGAGCTGGTCTCTGGGGAGGGCCGCACGCTGGACAAGTCCCGTGCCGTGGTCGCTTCTGGTGATGCACCGCTGTGGGCCACACCGGAACAGATCCCAGTCTTCCTAGGTGGCAGCGGGTTCGAGAGCAGCGCCCAATTCGGGGATGTCCCTGGATTCAGGTCCGCAGAGGATATTGCCGAGACGCAGTTCTCGGCTGCCGATGACCGGCTCGCAGCACTCATCGCAGCACTCATCACCCCCGGGGCCGTGGAGACCGAGGACCTCATGGCCGAGCTCGGGGTCGGCTACGTGCTGATCGACACGGCCGAACCAGCCGCACTCAGCGATGCAGTGGACACCGCCGCCGGTCTCATCCCGGTGGGCGTCACCGATCGCGGTGAGCTCTGGCGTGCCGAGGTCGACGACAACAATCTCCTTCCTGCCGGCGCGGGAATCTCAGGTGTCTCCACCGCGTGGGCCCGAATCGTGAACGCCGACGGCACCGTGCAGGCTCTGCTCCCCAGTCAGGACCAGCAGCTGGACCTCGAGCTGAGTGAAGTCACCGCCGACGACGGCGCGGGCTTGGGTCTGAATCCCAACGGCACGTACTTCCTGGAGCTGGCTACCGAGCAGGCCAATGGTTGGCAGGCGAGCTGGGAGGGCGAGGCCCTCGACGTCGCGTCGGTGCAGTCCGGTGAGTCCACTCAGTCGGGTCAGTCCACTGAATCCGCTGATGACGAATCGGGTGCCTGGACGCAGCGTTTCGAGCTGCCTGCCGAGGCGCTGGATGAACAGGGCAATAGCTTTGAAGGACAGTTGAGCGCGGAGCACCGCAGCGTGTACCAGCTGCCTGTGCTGATTGCGCTGGCGGCTCTGTTGCTGCTGGTGGTCCTGATTGCGATTCCGCTTCCGCGGTCCTCACGCATCCTCCCCGTGGCAGATACCGACGAGCTGGAAGGACGCCGCGGATGAGCGCCAAAAAGGTCAAGGTCAAAAAGCTCATCAAGGAGCAGCGCCGCGCGCGGCAGAAGGCGATCCGCGAACAGGAACGTGCTGCCACCCAAAAGGCCAAAGCCGATGCCGCGGCAGCCCGCGCGGAGTGGAAGGCCGAGGAACAGCGGCTCCGCAGAGAGCAAGAGGCCCAGCAGCAGCCGGAGAAGAAGCGGTCTGCCGCGCCCGAGGCCACACCAGCTGGAGCAGAAGAGCCCGCTGCGCCCGCCGCAGTCCGCTCGTCGGAACTCAGCGCCGTGCCGGCGGTTGACGCCACACCCGCGCCCTCCGCGGCAGTCCCGGAACAACGTGAGCCGATGAGTCATTCGCGACGCGAGCGCCGGGACCAGCGCAAGCATGATCGCACACAGCGTGGACGCACTGACGCGGCCTCTCCTGCCAGCTCAGCAAACGGGAACAGCACTGCAAGTGGGAGCAGCACAGCTAAAGGTGCCGGCGCCAGGACGGGTGCACTTCTCGTGACGGCCGGCGTCGTCGCGGCGATGGTCGGCTCCGTGGTGCTCGATGGACTCATAGATGGCCGCTCTGCCGCAGCCACGGACCAGGGAGCCACCGCAGCCCTGGGTGCGGCCTCGGTGGCCGCGCCACAGACGGGGCAGAGCTTTATCTGCCCGCCCATGCCAGGACGGCCCGACTCGCTCACCACCGATGGTCAGCTGGAATACAACGATCGTGACTCCTCCGCCACCTCCCGGTTCTCCGCAGTGCTCTTCGCCACAGATTTGCGTGGAAGCTACCCCGACTCATCCTGGGCGCAGCTGAACCAGGAATCGTTGATCAACGACATCACGCTGACCGAAGCTGAGGGTGCGGAAGACGGGAACGCAGGCACCGAGATCGACGGCGCAGACAGCGCCGCCGAGGCATCCGAGCCGGCACCGCTGATCGAACGTGAAGCGACCTTCGTCTCGGCCGATAACTCCGTGCGGCCCCCACTGTTGAACACCGATGCATCCCCAGACGGGGGGCCTGTCGCAGCCGCCGGCCTCTATGAGTACCAGGCGGAGTCGGGACCGGTGACCGGGCTGGCAGTAGGGGAGTGCACCGCCCCGGAGCGCAATCAATGGTTCTTCGGCCCCGAGGTCGCGGCTGGGTCCACCTCCCTGCTGACCTTGGCGAATCCCTATGATCGACCAGCCACCGTAGAGGTCACCAGTGTCGACTCCGAAGGTGACCGTGGCGCCACTGGCAGCCGGTCCGTGGTCGTGCCGGGAGAGACCACACGCTCGGTCAATATCGCCGGGATCGCCACGGCCGGTGCCGAGATGGGTGTCTCAGTGCGTTCCTCGGGCGCCCCGGTCACGGCGCAGCTGCAGTCTTCACGCGCTGCGGGACTCACCGGTACCGGCGTCGAGTTCCTCCCCGGGACGACCGAGGCAGGGACCACTCATCTCCTGCCAGGTGTACCTGTGGCCGAAGGAATCCCCGACGCGGAGGATCAAGACTCCGAAGATGACGCCGGGCAGAGCGAGCCGACACCGCCCGAGCTGTGGATCCATGTCCCCGGTGATCAGGGCGCCACTGTGGAACTTCAGGTCTACGGTGAGAACGGTCAGCAGAGCATCGACACTCCTGGTGTCTTCACCGTGGACGGGGGAGAGGTGGACGTGATCAATCTCCAGGGACTCGAGGCCGGAATCAGCGATATCCGCGTGAACACCGACGTTCCGGCCTACGTATCGGTGCGAAGCGAAGCGGCTTCAGGCGCTGACTTCAGCTGGGCCGCGCCGACTCAGCCATTGGCCGAGGGTTCGGGGGCACTGCTGCCCGAGTTCGGAGAGACCGAGCTGCGACTCTTCGCCACAGGATCTGCCGGCAGCATCGCCTACCGGGTGATGGACACCGAAGGTGAGTTTGGCGAGGAACAGACCGTGGAGCTAGCGGCCGACGGAGCCGCGGTCATCACCGCAGAAGACCTCGTCTCAGCCGATGCTGCAGGTCAAGAGGGTGACATCGAAGAGGGCGAGGGTCAGGACGGGGAGGCAGAGCCCGCCGTCGTCGTCTTCGCCGACCCAGAGTTCAACGGTGAGGGCAGCGTGCACGCCACGATGGCCACCACCGATGGCGAGGATCAGGTCAGCTTGACCGCGGTCTCTCCACTGCGAGGGGCTGAGCAGTACGTGCCGGTGCGCCTCCTGCGCTGAGTGAGGAAGTTTTCACCTCACCGACTCTTGACTCTTTGCGAGTCGGCTCTGGAACATAGCCGGTATGAACGCCTCCCAGGCTGCGGCTGCCCCGTCCACGCAGTACCTCCAGCGCCCCGAAGGACGAATCGGCTACGACGTCCAAGGTGCGGGTCCACTCCTGGTTCTGGTGCCCGGAATGGGAGAGCTGCGCTCCTCCTACCGTCACCTCACACCGACGCTTCTTGCGGCGGGCTATACCGTGGCGACCTCGGACCTGCGCGGTCATGGCGATTCAGATACGTCCTTCACCGCCTACGGAGACCTTGAGACCGCGGGGGATATCAGCGCGCTGATTGCCGAGCTGGCTGGATCGGCGGTGATCATCGGCAACTCGCTGGCTGCCGGTGCAGCAGTCATCGTGGCGGCCGATCTTCCCGCGCAGGTCTCCGGACTGGTGCTCCTGGGACCCTTTGTCCGGAACCCGCCCGCGAACCGCGTCATCCTGGCAGTCTTTCGCGCCATGACCGCCCCCCTCTGGGTGGCGCGCATGTGGAAGGCCTATATGCCCACGCTGTACTCCGGTAAGAAGCCAGCTGATTTCACCGAGTACCGCGAATCGGTCATCGCCAGCCTGCGTCGACCGGAGTACGGCAAGGCGTTCTCCCAGACCACGCGGGAAACCGATCACGATCCCGCGGAAGAGCGGATCGATGCGGTGCGCGCACCAGCACTGGTCATCATGGGGGAGCGGGACCCCGACTTCAAGGATCCCGCAGCCGAGGCCGAATGGATCGCCGGATCCCTGCACGGGGACGTGGTGATGGTGGAGATGGTCCCCGAGGCAGGTCACTACCCGCAGTCCCAACAACCAGAGATCACCGCAGAAGCCGTGCTGGGATTCTTGGAGAAGATCAGTCACCGCTGAGTGCGCCCGATTCGCCGTCGCGCCTGTCTGCTGCGAGCCGGAGTGGTTGCTAGGGTGATGTCTCGTGGATTCCTCGCGTAGATGCACCCGAAACAGCTGTGAGCGGCCTGCCGCTGCCACGCTGACCTATTCCTATAAGGACTCCACTGTGGTGATCGGTCCGCTGAGCGTGTATGCAGAGCCGCATACCTACGATCTCTGCGACCGGCACGCGGCTTCCGTCACGCCACCGCGGGGCTGGGAAGTTCTGCGGCTCACGCTTCCCGGAGCGCCTCGTGAGGTGGACGATCTCCTGGCGCTGGCTGACGCTGTGCGTGAATCCCCCCAGGCCCGAGCCGAAGCTCGCGCTCAGGCAGAGCCTGCACAGGCGGCGCTGGAACGGGCTGATCGCGGTGAAGCTGAGAGTGACGACACTGGTCGAAACGGCGCTGCTCGCAACGGATCCGATCACTCGGGTCCGGAACTTCCCACCCGGGTGAACCGCGAGCGAATGGCGCCACCGGTTCGGGCAGGCGGCCCGGGCATCTCCCGCGGCCACCTGCGGATGCTTAACGATTGATATCGCCACAGGCAAATATGGGCCTGAGGGGGCGTTGATAGAGTGACGTGCCAATGACAGCGGGAGGTCGCGTGGGAACAGGTCCGCACGAAGAGACCATGCATATCGGCGAGCTCGCCGAGCGCACGGGAATGTCCCTGCGGACCATTCGGCACTACGGCGACGTCGGCCTGCTTCCGGCCAGCGCGCGAACCGAAGGCGGCTTCCGCGTCTACAGCGAGGCCGATCAGCAGCGACTGATGCGGATCAAATACCTCAAACCCCTTGGCTTCAGCCTGGAAGAACTGACTGAGGTAGTGGCTCTCCTGGAACTGGAGACCCTGGATGCGCAGCAGCGCGAACGGGCAGAGGCTTCGTTGGAGCACGTGGTCAAGGAGCGTCAGAAGCTGGCGGCGTATCTGGACCAGGCAGATATCCTCGCCGAGCAGCTCCGCGAGCAGCTGCGAGACTGACCTCAGGCAGAGTGAGACCTTGGTCACCTAAATCGAACCCTACCCTAACGTTAGGGTAGGGTTTGGCGAGTAGCCGGTTAGAGGTTGACTCACTGGCTCCCCAAACTTATCTGCGCAATGCCGCGCTCAGTCACGTCGTATGTATACCGCTGGATGCTGCTGTGTCCACAACCTGAGAACGGAGCCCCATGGCACAAACGCCCACGGCCGTCGCCGAGGAGCTGACCCCCGAAGAACGGCAGTCAGTCCTTCGTACGCTTAAATCACCCCGCCTGCTCAAGACCGAGGTCCTTGCCGGACTCGTCGTCGCCCTGGCGCTGATCCCGGAGGCAATCGCATTCTCGATCATCGCCGGAGTCGATCCGCGGTACGGTCTCTTTGCCTCCTTCACCATGGCGGTTTCCATCGCCTTCCTGGGTGGTCGCCCCGCGATGATCTCCGCCGCCACGGCGGCCACCGCACTGGTCATCGCCCCGTTGGTGGCCAGCCATGGCATCGACTACTTCATCGCCGCCGTCATCCTGGCGGGCGTATTCCAGGTGTTGCTGGCAGTGATCGGCGTCGCGAAGCTGATGCGCTTCATTCCACGTTCCGTGATGGTGGGCTTCGTCAACGCCCTGGCCATCCTGATCTTCACCTCCCAGTTCCCGGATCTCATCGGAGTGCCCTGGCTGGTCTACCCGCTGGTCGCGCTCGGACTCGTCGTCATCTTCCTGTTGCCGCGGATCACCAGCGTGGTCCCGCCGCCATTGGTCGCCATCGTGCTGATCACAGTGCTGGCTGTGGTGTTCGCACTGAACATCCCGACCGTGGGGGATAAGGGTGAGCTGCCGCAGTCGATCCCCTCGCTGTTCATCCCCGATGTCCCCTTCACCTTGGAGACGTTCCAGATCATCGCTCCTTACGCCCTGGGCATGGCGGCCGTCGGACTCCTGGAGTCCCTGATGACCGCAAAGCTGGTCGACGACGTCACTGATACCCGCTCGGACAAGGTCCGCGAGTCCTGGGGTCAGGGCGCTGCCAATATCATCACCGGCTTCTTCGGTGGCATGGGTGGCTGTGCCATGGTCGGCCAGACCATGATCAACGTCAAGGCCTCAGGGGCCCGCACTCGCATCTCCACCTTCGTGGCAGGTATCTTCATTCTCATCCTCGCGGTGAGCCTCGGCGATATCGTCGCCTTGATCCCGATGGCGGCATTAGTCGCCGTGATGATCTTCGTCTCTGTGGCCACCTTCGACTGGCACAGCATCAAGCCTTCCACGCTGAAGATGATGCCCAAGTCAGAGACCTCCGTCATGCTTGTCACCGTGATCGCGACGGTGTGGACGCATAACCTCGCGATAGGTGTCGGCCTCGGCGTACTCACCGCTATGGTGCTCTTTGCCCGCCGCGTGGCCCACCTGGCCACAGTTGACCGCCGGATCGAGCAGCACTTCGGCGAGGAGATCGCCAAGTACGAGGTTAAGGGCGAGCTGTTCTTCGCCTCCTCCAACGACCTCTACACGCAGTTCAACTACGTCGAGGACCCCGAGCACGTGGTCATCGACATGTACAACTCCCATGTCTGGGACGCTTCCACCGTGGCTTCACTGGACGCCATCACGGAGAAGTACGCGAAATACGGCAAGCGTGTGGAGATCTCGGGTCTCAATACGGCAAGCGCCGCCCTGCATGATCGCATGGCTGGCAACCTCGGCGCAGGTCACTGACCAGCGCTGATCTACCCAGAATCACCCCACAGGGGGCCGGTGTCCTCGGATGACGAGGCCGGCCCCCTGTTGCATGCCGCGCGGTAGGCTTAGGCACATGCCAAGTGCTGATCTTCCCGCCACCCAGAGCCCCCAATCGAGTTCTCCTGCTCGACCGAGTCGGGCCGCCGTCGCGCTCTCCACGGATCTGCTTGCGATCCTGCGCTGTCCGGTCACTGGCAGCAGGCTGCGCCAAGAAGGAGATCAGCTGATCTCCACCAGCGACGAGACCCTGCGCTACACAATCGAACGCGGCGTCCCGAAGCTGCTCGCGCCCCACTAAGGCGCCGGCCAGACCCCGCGTGACGGTCATAGACCTTGCGACAGCGGCGCTGCCGCACCACAGACTTTCACCAGACTCACCCGAGATAGCAGAAGGATGTCTACACCCATGAGCTTTGATTACCGCATCGCGGACATTACCCAGCACGAGGCCGGCCGCCACCAGATCCGGCTGGCTGAGCACGAGATGCCCGGACTGATGTCGCTGCGCGCCGAATACGGCGAATCCCAGCCGCTGGCCGGGGCTCGAATCGCCGGTTCGCTGCACATGACCGTGCAGACCGCCGTGCTGATCGAGACCCTGGTCGCGCTCGGCGCGCAGGTCCGCTGGGCCTCCTGCAATATCTTCTCCACCCAGGATGAGGCGGCGGCCGCCGTCGTCGTCGGTCCGCACGGCACCCCAGAGGATCCGCAGGGCGTCCCGGTCTTCGCCTGGAAGAACGAGTCCCTCGAGGAGTACTGGTGGACCGCCAGCCAGATCTTCGCGTGGCCCGGTGTGGATGAGGATCCCACCGTGGGCGCGAACATGATCCTCGACGACGGCGCGGATGCCACCATGCTGGTGCACAAGGGCGTGGAGTTCGAGGCTGCGGGTGCGGTTCCCTCTGCTCAGGATTCCGATCCCGAGGAGTACCACTACGTGCTGGCCACCCTGCGGAAGTCTCTCGAGGAGAACCCGCAGCGCTGGACCGGGATCGCCAAGAACCTGCGCGGCGTCACCGAAGAGACCACCACCGGTGTGAACCGGCTCTACCAGTTCGCGCGCGAGGGCAAGCTGCTCTTCCCGGCGATCAACGTCAACGACTCGGTGACCAAGTCTAAGTTCGACAATAAGTACGGCGTCCGCCACTCGCTGCCCGATGGCATCATGCGCGCCACCGATGTGCTCATCGGCGGCAAGGTCTCCGTGGTCTGCGGCTACGGCGATGTGGGCAAGGGCGCTGCTGAGGCGCTGCGTGGTCAGGGCTCACGCGTGATCATCACCGAGATCGACCCGATCAACGCGCTGCAAGCAGCCATGGACGGCTACCAGGTGGCACGCCTGGAAGACGTGCTGGAGACCGGCGACATTTTCATCACCACCACCGGCGGCAAGGACATCATCTCCGCCGATGCCATGCAGAAGATGAAGAACAAGGCGATCGTCGGCAACATCGGACACTTCGACAATGAGGTGGACATCGCCGGACTGGCAGCCATCCCGGGTGCGAAGAAGGTCGAGATCAAGCCGCAGGTGCACGAGTGGGTCATGCCCGCCGACGGCGTCCGCGCGGAGGGTCACTCCATCATCATGCTCTCCGAGGGCCGCCTGCTGAACCTGGGCAACGCCACCGGGCACCCCAGCTTCGTGATGAGCTCCTCATTCGCGAACCAGACCATCGCGCAGATCGAGCTCTTCGCCAAGACGGCTCCGGATTACACCGGCGAGGACCGCTACGAGACTGATGTCTACGTGCTGCCCAAGGTTCTTGATGAGAAGGTCGCCCGCCTGCACCTGGATGCCCTGGGCGCGAAGCTCACCGAGCTCTCCAAGGAACAGGCCGACTACCTCGGCGTGGACGTGGCCGGACCGTATAAGCCCGAGCACTACCGCTACTGATTCCGCATGTATCGCCGGAGGCTCACCGCGGCCCCGATCTTCCTGGGGCTGGCAGTGGTGTCTCCGGTGCTGCTAGTGGATTTCAACGACGACGGCGCGCCCGCCAGCTTCTGGCTGTTGGGCGCGCCGTTTGCGTGTGGCCTCGTAGCTGCCGCACTTGCCCTTTGGGGCCGCAGCTGCGGGCTTGCGGTGGTGAGTGCGTTCGTAGGGGCGCTTTCGGTGCCGGCGTGGATCTTCGTGATCTACCTGATCGCGGGACCGTAAAAAAGGTGCGGGACCCTAGAAGGGGCGCGCTGGGCTCTCTCAGGCGGCGTCTTCTGGGGTTTCCTGGACCGTTGAGATCAGCCCGCGCAAAAACTTCGCCGCACCGGCACGTTCTTCCTCGCTGAGCCCTTCGGCCTCGGCGAGAATCCGCTCCTGGATTCCCTCGGGGGTGTCATTGACCTGGTGCTCCGCATCGCCGAGGATCTCAAGCGCCACAGATCGCCGGTCCTCGGGGTGGGGAATACGTTGAACGTACCCTTCGCGGGAGAGTCGATCAATGAGCACACTGGTCGAGGCGGCGGTGAGTCCCAGGGCTTCGGCGAGATCACGCTGGCGCAGAACCCGTCCAGCGGCGCGCTCACGGATCAGAATGCGCAGCGCGGTGACATCAGTTTCACCTACCCGCATGGACTCACGCGAGCGGGAGCGCATCTGCTTCTCCACGTCCCGGTACTCGCGGAGCAGGTTCATCAGGTCGATTGAGGAGAACGACTCCTCTCGGCGAGTCTCCTCAGGGTTCGGCTCTCCAGTCCTGCTGGCGCGTTCATCGACGCCGTGATCGGTCTCGGATTCCGCTGCTGTTGAGTTGACTGCCACATCGGTGGCGCCAGAAGTCTTGATGCTCACTAGGGCCTCCTCCATTGATGCTCCGAGTGTACCCGCTTGCGTAAGACAGTCTAACCGTTATACGTTCTAACTGTTGGAGAAAGAACAGTTAGAGGGTAATGTTGGTCACGCAGTCCTTCGCAGGTTTTTGCGAGGAGCTCCGTTGACGAGAACTCAGGAGACCGCGATGGACGAGACAGCAACATCTCCAGGACCGCAGCAGCAACGCGCGCCGGACACAACGATCGAGGACGCTTCGGCGAGCCAGGCCGAGACTCAGCAGTATGACCAGATGGCCAAAGCAGCCTCTTCGGGACTCATGGCTCATACCTCCGTGGACAGTGCGGTGGTGGAGATCTCCGGTGAGCCCGGCAACCTCGTCTTTCACCTGCAGTGCACGCTCATCCCTGATGCGGACCCCTCAGGCGTGATGGAGCTTGTAGCGCACGGAGTGATTCCCAATGTCGAGCGCATGCTCGACCAGGTCTTCGTGTCCCGCGACCTACATTTCAACTTCGCGCCTTCGGCCTAGACCGCGATACATCACTGGAGGCCGACTCGTGCCGAATCTTGAAGGGAGTTCTGGATGGATCCGGCTCTGCTGTACACGCTGAACGCGTTTGGCTACGTGCTCATCGTCTTCGCCGCCCTCGCGCTGGCTGTCAAAGCACTGAGATCTCTGCTCAACAGCAGCAGAGAAAACCCCCACACTGTCCCGACTTCGGTCAGCGACTGCTGCCAGGGAGTCGGCACGCCAGGCGTTGATACTGCGGTTTTGGCCCGTGCAGACAACGTCACCCACTGAAAAACCACACCCCTAAAGGAGCAGAACCATGAGCATCATCGGTTGGATCATTCTTGGACTCATCGCCGGAGCAATCGCCCGGGCCATCCTTCCCGGCAAGCAGCCCGGTGGCTGGATCGTCACACTTATCACCGGTGTGCTCGGCGCTCTCCTCGGTGGTTGGATCGCCTCGGCGCTCTTTAACATCAACGTCAATGACGCGTTCTTCGATCTGGGCACCTGGCTCTTCGCCATCGGTGGCGGTCTGATCGTCTCCGTGATCTGGCAGGCCATCGTGCGCCGCCGCTAGAAGGTCGGCCCGTTGCCGTAGGCGAGTTCAGCAGATGTGAGGTTCGAGTACGGCAGGAAGCGGTGAGGAGGAGCGGTGCATTCAGATACTGGAATTCCACTCGATGCGTGCACTGCCCTCCTTATCCGCATCCAGTGTGGGGACGAGGGCGCTTTTACGGAGCTTTACGAGCGGGAGCGCCAGGTGCTCTTTCTGCTGCTGTTCAAGCAACTCGGCGGGCGAGAACCAACCGAGGCGTTGTTGCGTGAGTTGTTCACAGGTGTCTGGAGCGACTCGCAGAGATTCGATCCCGAACTCAGTTCAGGCAGAGCCTGGTTGTGCTCCCTGGCTCGGGATCTGGTGGCACGCGAGCAGGTGGCACGCGAGCAGGTGGTGCCGGAATCGCTGGAGCCGAGCACGGTCAGCGTCGTGGTGAGCGACGGAGATTCCTTAGTCCTGAGAGATTCCAAGGACGCGGACCTTCACCACAGCTGAGTCCTGTAGCTCCGATCCCAGCAGGGTTGCTACCTGCGCGTGGATGTCATCGACCACGGATCCTGCGGGGCGCGAGCCGTCGGTGTAGATATCGACGTAGATCATCACGCGGGCATCCGAGGTGTTGATGTCGACGCCGGAGGCCTGGGTGTCTTCCGCGCCGATCAGCTCTTTAGTCGTGGCGGTGAGAGCTTCCCTGAAGCTGGGCGCCAGACGGGCAACTCCGGGAAGAGTCCCAATCTTTTCTGTGATCAGCGATTCGAGTCTTTCTCGATGTGTTGCTGAAAGACCACTCATCGTAAATATCCTCCGCGATTAAATCTATGGATCCGATGCGAACCCCTACAGTTTCATTGAGGCTTCGTGCGATCCGAGTTCGTAAGAGATGTTGTTTTTCGGGGATCGACGTCCCCACGGAGACCGCCAGCCCCACGCGTACGTCAAGCGTCGCCGTGGGTGAGTGGGTACCCATGATTCGGATATCCCGTGCCTGGACCCCGGGCTCCCCATCCACCGTTTGGCGCACTTCGGAGCGCAGAGACCCTAGCGTGATGGCGTATCGGCGGCCGTGCGGAGTCAACAGGGCTGCGCACTCACCGCGCATAGTTTCGGCCGACACTAATCCCATGACCCTGCGCCTCAAGCCTTCCAGTTGGCCTGGATTCACAGGGTGGTGGCTGCGGTAGGCGTCGATCACCGTTGCCAGCCAGATGTCATCCTCATGGGGGTTATTCACTCAGACCGTCCCTCGATGCCTTCGACCACCACGGATCGGGCACGCTGCAGGCTTCGGCGTACCTGAGCTTCACTGACGTCGAGGATCACAGCGATCTCGGCGAGGGACTGACCGTCAATCTCATGGAGCAACCAGGTGAGGTGGTCTTCGACGGGAAGCTGCACCAGCAGCGCATCGAGCCGATGGACCTCCCTGGATGCACGAGACTGCAGAGACTCTTCGGCGCTGTCAGACATCGACTGCCCCTCCTCGGTGCGGTACTCCTTAGAGGCCGGTCGCTCGGCGCGGTTTCTCATGACGAAGATGCAGCGATGGGCTGCGAGGCGAAGAATCCAGGCTTTGAACCCGGTGTCGGCCGGAAGCGATTCCAAGCGTCTCCACGCCGTGAGGAAAGTGTCTTGAACGACGAGCTGGGATTCCGCTTCATAGCGGAGCAGGCGCAGGCACAGGCTCATCACCCGAGGCTCGTAGGACTCGAGGAGCACTGCGAAGGCGAGGAGGTCCCCGTCCTTGGCGCGCACGACTAACGTTGACTCTTGGCTGGGGCTGAGGCGTTTGTCCTGAACTTCGTTTCGGTGCGGTGTTGACGATGCGTCGTGAGCCAGTTCATCCTCCTGGCGATCAATAGCCTCTCCCCCTGAGAGACCTCGTGTGTATGGGAGCCGAGACAGACGCTGGCCCCGGCACGTGCCGGGGCCAGCGAACGGTCTTAGTTGGTGAGATCGCGGGCGGCGTCCTTGGTCTTCTCGCCGGCCTGCTTCATCTCTGCCTTCTTCTTCTGCGCAGCACCCTCGGCCTGGGTTTCGCGGTCACCGGTGGCCTTGCCCACGGTCTCCTTAGCGGCGCCAGCGGCCTTCTCTGCTGCGTTGCTGATCTTGTCTCCAACACTCATGATGAGAGTTCCTTTCGGTAGGTGATGCATCTGATTCTTCTGGTGTACCCACACGGGGTGGTCTTGACTTCCCGGAGCGTCAGGCCAGTTCCAGCTCGGCCTCGTGGGAGCGCCCTGTTCGGCGAACCGGGTCCACGATGACTCGCACCCCGGTCAGTTCCGTCTGCAGCGACTGCTCCACTTCTGCGCAGGTCTGTCGGTGCAGCTGCTGGACCGTGCTGCGGATATCGCTGCGCTCATCAACTTCGATCTTGATGAGCAGACCGGGCGCACTTGCAGTGCCTTCCAGTCGCACGGTGGCTGCTACGACTCCGGGCAGCTTCTCAGCGGAATCCGCAATTGCTCGCTGCAGGACAGATGAGCTGAGGCGGGTCACGCCGTCGCTCCCATCCCGGTGCAGCTGGAGATCGCCTGCCCGCTCGGAACGCGGGACGGCGGTGACGATCCACCACAGTCCCAGCAGGACCAGCAGCACGCTGGCTGCCAGCACCCCGGCGGGTAGCCAGGCCGGGAGCGCATCAGCGGAGCCGAGGGAGTCTCCGGGTTGCGGCGCCTGTTCCCACTGTGTGAGCAGACCTAGTGCTGCGCTCACCACGGCCGCGCCTGCTGCCAGCAGGACGATGCCGATGAGGAACAGGATGAACCTGTTGGGGGCCTTCGACACGGCGATCATCGCTTCTCCTTCGTCTGCATGTGCACCGAGACGCGGGGCGCACGCTTGAGCTCCAGGGCGGCGAACCGGGATCGGATCCGCTCCGTGAGGACCTTCTGCGCATCTTTATTGCTCTGCGCGACGGTCCCGACTGCCACCCGCACTGCGCCGGGTTTGGCATCGGTGCGTGTGGACACGGTGCCGTCAGTGCGCTCAGCTTCCGCAGCGGCGATGCGTCCCAGGCCGCGAGTGGTCACCACGGTGGTCCGTCCACGGCCTGATTCCTGCAGCGTCATCTCCACCACAGCTGCACGTCCCGGCTTGAGTGCGAGGACGATCAAGATCAGTCCGAGCAGAGCCGCGACGACGGCTGCTGCCACGACTGGGGCAGCACCCCAGGTCAGACCTTCAAGACCATCCAATCCGGGCAGCGGCTGCTGGGCTGCGAGGGCGGCGACGGACCACCAGATGCCGAGGGCGCCGAGCGCGGTGATCACGGTGGCGACGATCAGGGCGGGAATGCGGCGGTCTGGACGCCGGCGGATCTTTGGATCACTCATTGCAACGTCCTTTCTGCTGTTCCCACCAGGAGCTGATCGACCCGCACATCAACCCATCCCACGGAGACGCCGGTCAGGCGCTGAACCTCGGTACGAATGTGGTTGCGTGCGTGATCGGTGAGCTTCTCCAGCGGAGCCGGGTAGGGGAGAGCGAGGTGCACGGTGATATTCGCGACACCGCCGTTCATCTCCACCTCGGTCTTCGGTCGAGGCCGGGAACCAGACCCAAGACCTACACCGGCAATGCTGAACCGGTCGGTGGCTGAGACTCCGCTGAGTTGGCCTGCCACATGGGCGGCAGTGTTCTGCACCGCCGCGTCTTTGATGATGAGCCGCCCCCGGGTTCCCGGGTCGTTGCCCATCTGCTCTGGCCTGCTCATCGCCGACGCCGATCTGCACCGGTCAGGCTGTTCAGATCCACCCGACCTTCGAGGATCATGCCGACGAACAAGCCGAGCCCACCGAGGAAGGCGACCCCGAGGAACGCGAGGAACCCTTCAAGAATGGCGACCACGCCGAGGATGAGACCGACGAATAGTCCTACATATGATGTCTTCATGTGCTTA
>Ga0265797_10006064_pt1 | contig 17339 bp, 16 predicted proteins | sample P2T30metagenome_FD_192433 | JGI IMG/M metagenome (GOLD analysis project Ga0265797, IMG submission 192433) | Plant litter microbial communities from East Loma Ridge, Irvine, California - P2 T30 | ecosystem: Environmental > Terrestrial > Plant litter > Unclassified | place: USA: California...
GCCGTAGAATATGCGGATCTAGGCACGTGGTAGAAATAGTTTATATTGTTCCCGTCTTGTCGATCTCTTCTACTTCACTGCTGCTACCCGCTCTGGTGCTGCCTTGCTGCCGCTACCTTCCCTTCTCCTTTCATCCATCGCGACGACCATGGCGACCAAGCAATATTCCGAAACCGACCTGAGCGGAAAGGGCTCCGACCCGGAACAGGCTTCGCCACATGTCTCGTCCGCGGCAGGCTCAGATCTGGACGACAATTACAATTTGTACAAGCAGCATGAGGGCGAAGCGCCTGCAGACTCGACTGAGGCCAAGTCGGTGCTGAGAAAGATTGATTGGCGGGTGATGCCTGTGTTGTGGACTTTGTATCTGCTGCAATATCTTGACAAGAACGGCTTGAATTATGTACGTTTTTCTTTGGTCTGCCTAAATTTTCGTGGGAAAATCGATCAGCATTACGCGGTTTTTCAGATTTTTGCGAATGGGCCTACGATCAATTGCTGACATGTCATTTCTGTTGTCAAGGCCAGTGCTTACGGACTGCAAAAAGATCTCGGTCTCAAGGGCGGACAGTACGGCTGGCTCGGATCGATCTTCTACTTTGGTTACCTCGTTGCGCAGTTCCCGGCGGGATGGGCGATGCAGCGACTACCTGTGGGCAAATTCCTCGGATTCACAGGCATCTCATGGGGCATCATTCTGATGACGACTCCGGCTTGCACCAACTTCGCTGGTATCGCTGCAAACCGCTTCATGCTGGGACTGGTCGAAGCTGCTGTAAACCCTGGATTCGTTCTCGTCATGTCGATTTGGTACACTGCGCAGGAGCAACCGCTGCGTCTGGAAATCTACTACTGTACTAACGGTATCGCCACCATGTTTGGTGGACTACTTGGATACGCCATCGGCCATATTACGTCTGGACTCGCGAGGTGGATGTACGTGTTCATCATTTTCGGATCTATGTCTCTCGTGGCCGGAATCGCCACTCTGTGGTTCCTTCCTGATCTCCCATCAACGGCAAGGTTCCTTAACCAGCGAGAGCGCGCCGTCGCCGTCGAGCGAGTCGCTGCCAACCGACAGGGCGTCAAGAACCACAACTTCAAAGTCGATCAGGCCTGGCAAACTGCCGCTGACCCGAAGACCTGGATTCTCTTCATCCTGGCCGTTTCAGCGCAAGTCCCCAACGCCGCCATCACAAGTTTCACTTCCTTGATCATCAAGGACTTCGGCTTCGACACTCTCGGCTCGCAATACCTGCAAATCCCCGGTGGTTTCGTGCAATTTGCTGCTCTGCTCGGCGGCGGCTTCATCTGCAGTAAATGGCCCAACTCTCGCTGCCCGACTATGATGGTTGCCAACCTGATTTGCATTGCTGGTGCCGCAATGCTTGTTGGTTTGCCGGATAGCGCCACTTGGGCTCGTTTGGTCGCGCTGTGGCTGTGTTACTTCCAGGGTCTTGGATTCAGCATGAGCTTGACGATGATTAGCAGCAACATTTCTGGGTTCACGAAGAAGCAGCTTACTGCTGCTATTATGTTTACTGGCTACTGTGTGGGCAATATGTGAGTAAAATCGCTTGTAGAATGATGGCTCGACGATAAGATACTAATGCGTGCAACAGCATCGGACCTAAGACTTTCAAGGAGAGCGACAACTACCACTCGGCATACATTGCGTAAGTGCACCATTACACCAATACTACAGAACCGCAAACTAATCAGTCTCACAGCATGTTGGTCGGATACACAGTCAAGCTGCTGTCCGTCGTCGTTCTGTACATCTACATGTGGGGCGCAAACAAGAAGCGCGATCGCGAGGCCGCCAACTCCGGCCTATCGGAGGAAGAGCTCGAGAGAGCTGGCATCGAGAGCGGCATGCAGGACATGACGGAGCTGGAGAACAAGGCGTTCAGATACGTGCTATAAATCACGAGATTACGATGTGGTAATTTGAAGCAGGAGGCTGTAAAGGTTTGCTGGGGATGTACATAGTTCGACAGGATATGTGGGCATGGAAGACTCGCGGTCATCAGCATAGCGTACCTGATGTCGAGCAGTAAATGATGAATCGAGTTTGCTGGTCAAAGTCACAAAGCTAGAACTTTTTGCGCACTGAAAGCATCGACGTTCGCACCACCCTTGATGTTGCATCGATTCCTCGAACCATCTTCCGTTGTATCGAAGCCATAACCTCCAGTGAGATGGCGTACAACGCGAACGATCCAAACCAGCAATGGCAGCAACCAGTAGATCCGAACAATCAACAACACCTTCAAGCCTTCAACCAGCAAGCAACACCAGCCTCATCAACCCCCGGCGGAGGTAACTACCAACAAAGCCAGCAAAGCTACACCTGGACCGACGGCAACACCCAAGGACATCATCAATCCTCGCAGCAGAGCTGGTCATGGCAAGGCCAAACTGCCACTCCAGCAATTCAATCACCACCAGCGTTCTCGCCACCATCAATGCTAATGCAAGGAACCTCTCATCACCAGCTGCACCAGCAAATGCACCAAAACGCTATGAATCACTCCCAGCAAGCTCTTGCTCATCATCAGCAAGCGATGAACATGCGTCAAAGCATGGCCATGTCTATGAGCAATATGAGCAATATGACTTCGATCGTGCAGCAAACTCCACAGCCTCAGATAACGTACCAGAGTATGTCGCCGCAGCCACAGCCACTATATCAGCAGAGTGCAATGCAGTCTCCAATTCCTCAGCAGTCTCAGATCGTGCAACAACAGTCGCTGTTGATGAGCTCGCAGCCGCAGAGTCCGCTGTCGACGACACAGTATCAGCAGCAGCAGTATTCGCAGCAGCAAACATATGCTGGGTCACCACCGACATCTCCAACGGCTGCGCAGCCTCAACTGCAATACCCGCAGAGTATATACCAGCAGACACAATCACTCCAGAGCCCCAATCTCCAAGCGTCGCAGCAGGCATTGGAGCAGGCACCTCAGCACACACCTCTTGCCCAGCAATATTCTCAACCCACATACGATGGTGGCTTATCACAGAGCCAGCTAGCGGTTCAACAGCAGCCGCATGACCATCGCTTCTCCGAGCTAGAGAGCCAAAGAACTCAGGACATTGAGAACATGAACCGCGCCGGAGCTGAGATCAACAAGCGCCTTCGTGACCTTGAGTTGAACAAAACAAGCGTCCAAAGTAGCCATGAAGCGAAAGATCAAGAAGTTCGCCGACTGCAAGAGCAACTCGCTGCAGTCGAACGTCAAAGGCGTCAAGATGCTGAGCGTAATAGTCAACAACTCGCCGAGCTCGTGCGCTCACAGGCGACTTCTCCTTCGGCGCAAGCGCCGGCATTTGATATGAGCGCCCTTGAGAAAGTGATCCGTGAAACTCAAACCCAACAACTGTCAGCACAAGACATCGAGCGAGTGATCGAAGAGCAGGTCAGCAAGCGCCTCTCGGGCATGGCTACCAAGGCCGACATACAAAACGCCGGAGCGCAGATGCAAACTGCTTTGAGCCAAGTCCCTGCGGGTTTGAACGAGGAACAAGTACAGCAAGCTGTCAACCGGGAGCTAAACAGCGTGATGCAAGATGTTGCCAACCGTGTGAACCAGCAAAAGCGTATCGCAGGGCAAATGCAGCAAGACCCGCAGCCCTGGCAAGCTCCGCAACATCATGTGCAGACTGAGTTCGTCATTGAGGAGTTGCCGGACGAGATCACTGTCGTACAACCACATGGCGCTGCAAATGAAGCCACGGCGTTAACGTCCGCTCCAAACAACGGCGCTGGCGCAACGTATACACAAGGAGCAGCGATGCATGGATCTACTTACCCGACGTCAGCGTACAACGAGAACCAACCGGCGACCTCGCAAACCGCAGCCGGCCAATACTCTGGTGGGTCACAGTATGCAGCGATTGAAGCAGGCCAGCCGGTATCACCGATGCCTTATACTCACAGGGCTGCAATGATCGAGGCGCCTCCAATGGCTCACAATGTTCCTGGAAACGCTTTGGCACCAGCGAGCACATTTGTGCCGGCTGCGACAAACTTTAGAAATGCTCTCATGCCAGCTGCCTCAGGTACACAGTATGATCTGGCACAAGTCCAGCGACAGAATGCGGCAACCCAGCCTGCTCCGACCTACGGATGGGCCGTATCTCCATCGACTCAGATTGAAGCTGCCAGGCCGCAAGGACAACTGGGGGTTGCTCCTGCGCAGATGCCACAGATTGCAGGAGTCCCTCCCCAATTGCAGCTCGAGGCACCGACATCAGCTTCAATGGGATACGCGACAACCGGCCAAGAACTTGTGCACCAGAGCCGAGACCTCGAGAGACAGACTCCGCGTAGATAGAGTATTGAGTTTGATTTGCAGGAATATGCGTTCATGTGTGAAAAGACATACCGATGCGGTTATTCATTCGTGTTCATACTCGCGCCGTAATCCTTCAAAATGCCATATCATTCGTAATCTCAGGTCCCATAAACACCATCGCTAACCTCAAACATGCCGCTCTTATACTTTCAAACAAAACCACTCGTGGTCTCCCTCGTAGTCCCAAGCTCTTCTTATCTGTCATCGCCGCTTACAGTCCCAAGCTCTTCCTGACATCTGCCTTGACCCTGCTCTCAAACTCCGACCTTCTCTCCCTCCACATCCTCGCGGCATCCACATTGGCCGGACTCTCATCGTTCGGCTCGGCGATCATGCTCATGACACTGATCAAGATCTTCTCCACACTTTGGATCGGACTCCAGCGCTCGGAAGCTTGCTCGTAGTGGTTGGGGTCGTCGCCGGGAGGGTGCAGGATCGATATGCAGACGACGCCGTTAGCGTAGACTATAGCCACGTTAGTCCGGTTGATCCTATCTTTCCAACTGCTCCTGCTTGTAGTCCGTACCATTTGGGTGCCAGATGTCGCATTGGAACTTCATGGTAGGCGGCATGAGAGGGTAGTCCTTGGGAAATTTGAGCTCTGCTGGGAAGACGCCGCCTTCGTATGGTGTTCCCTCGGGGCCTTGGATCATGGCCTCCCAGAGGAAGAGGTCATCTTCGTTGACGGGGCCTGCTGTGATGCCCTCGGGTGGGTCGGTGGTAAGGTGCTTGTACTCTTGGAAGAGGCGTTTGGAGGCTACGGAGTTCATTGTGGTGACTGATATTGAGCTCCAGTATGTTTTTCTCCGGGTTTTGCAAAGTTACTTGTGGAAATGTTATGTTGATATCAAATGTGTAATGCGACAGGCAGTTACCTCGTGACTTCATGCTGTACAGGTATTCGGCATTCCCCGGCGATTGTCGGGCCGGACTTAGTCAGCAACGCGCCCACTCAAGGTTATCTGCTCTCAAAACCCTCGTTTTCGGATCTTACACATACATTTCTCATACTAACTAGAGGAGACATAAGATCGTCTAAAGCGGTTTCTTCGCTGTTCCTATACGCTGGTAGGAGGTACCACAGGCTATATACACACGGATGAGTGCGTCAACCATTAGAATACTTTAACCAGTGTCTTTGATATTACATGTCGGTCTCAAGAACTAGTATGCTACTCTCAGAAATAACAGTGACCAAACACCCTTGTCTGTCATAGAGGCTCTGTACGCAAACCAATGGCTGCAACATGCCAATGAGCTAAATTGCCCAATAGCCAAGGCTGTTCTCGACCAGAGAAGCAGACTCAATTTCCAAAACAAAAGTCTCTCAATTCTCGCACGAATACCCATCAAGGATAGTCAAAGGCCTCACCAATACCACCATCATCTCCGAACATCATGGCCCGCAAAGCAGTCGCAACACCAAGAGACACGGTAGTGCCGTACATACCAAAGCCGTAGGCAAGATAGATACCCAAAGTATCGTTGTCCTCGCCTTGGAAGCGATCGTCGACAAGGACTGAAGGGATTTTGCAGACCAGCGGCAGTCCATCCTGAGCAGTGCTAATGGTCGCGTGGCCGTGAGTAGATTTGGTCGAATCGTCGATGCCTTTCAACTGGTCTCTGGCCGCCAAGACAGCTTTCGAGAAGTGGGCTTTTCCGGTCTCGCTGTCTTTGAAGGGAACGTGCTGGATGCTTGGGCGGACAGAGGCCACGATCAGATCCTGCTCGGACTGTGCGGACATGATGACCGGATCGCCGCCGGGTTGACTGTGCATGACAAGGCTAACGTTGTCGGCGTCGCTGATCTTGGGACCCTGGAGATGGATGAAATCGCAGTGCTGCTTGATGTTCATGAGTGACGTCCTCGGCTCGATCCAAGGGACGAGCTCGTGAAGAGCGTTGAGGGTATTCGGGCCTGCAGCGACGACGAGGTTCTGACACGGAACCTCCACGAAGCGGTCAGGGTCGCCGACTCTCGCGACGTCGACGGACATAAGCTTTGCGGTCTTGGTTTTTTCGATGTTCGTGACCTCTTGGCGGAAACGGAATTTGACTCCCAGCTCTCTGCACTGTTGATAGAGGAGAGTGATGAATTTGCTTGTTGCACTGTATCATGGTCAGCTAAGAGGCTCTCATACATGTATTTAAAGTAGTATATGCCCATTGAGATGGATCAACGTCAGTCTGGAGAGGAGGAATGTACTCACATTGTGCCAACATCAGAGTCGTAAGTGTTGAGGACGTCCTCAGGGCGAGCGTTGTACCAGGCAGGTGCACTGGCCACGGCGGTATCCTCCTCGTGTGCTGTCTCACTCTCGACATGTATGATCCCGTCAGCTTGGTACTGGAGCTGCCTGCGAAAGCTGTCGTCTTCCGCGGCAAGAAGTGCATTCCAGGACTGGAGACTGAGAGCAAGGAGATGTTCATATCCTTCTGGGACGCCATGCTCGGCGATGATTCCGAAGCAGTGTTGAGAAGCTTCTTGGGCGATGCTCTTGCGCTTCTCGACAACAATGATCTGGTGGTCTGTGTGGGTGCTCCTGGTAGCAGCAGCCAATTCTCGTGCGATCGCGAGACCGATGGCACCTGCGCCGATGATGACGGTAGTTTTGTCATGAAGGTGTTCGATTTTCATATCTTGTTTGGGAGAAACCTCGGATGAGTAGTGCTGTACAGAGTCGACCGCTGGTGACTTCTTGCGCGCACGGAATGGGTCATCGAACCTAACTGCCGACTCTTCGTACCTGTAGTCACTGGGTGAGGCGGCCTCTTCGGGCTCGGTGGACTCGAGTTTCAGTCGCTTGGGCGCAGGCTGCTCGATGTCGGTTTCATCTTCTGAGTTCACCTCCTCTGACATCTTCGCACGCTTGGCTTGCATCTCTGCTGCAATAAGCTTCTCCATGCGCGCTTTCCTCGCCTCACTCGCGCCCTGCCACGCCGGGTTATACTTGGTGGGGAACCTGCACCAGCAGCCTTCCTCGTTCTGGACTCTGCCTTCAAAGAGCTCTTCGCCGTACTTATTGAATCGCTTACCTTCCCAGCATGGAGAACACATGCGCTTGTTGCAGTTTTCGCAAGTGACGCACCACTTGGTCCCAGCGAGACTTCTGCTGCAGAACATGCATTTGGCGGTCTGCTTTCCCCTCTCGATCCTCCATTTGTTCGGGTAGTCGTCATCGCGGTCGGCATTGGGGTCGGGAGCGGTGTCGTTCATCGGAGCCTTTCTCGGAGCACGACCTTTGGTGGCGGGTGGCGGCATGTCAGTAGTTGAAGACATAGTGAGGTGGTTCTGATGTTGTAATGATGGGTGTAGCTGGTTCTGTGAGGTTACGTGACGAACTCGAAGTGTACTGCGCGAGTAGGTTGTGTGATAATGTTTTGGCTCGGTTTTTTCAATCTTGCCGTGTTTTGTTTTGGGTGAGGTTGTCGCAGTTAAAGCTCAAGCGGGTGTAGTGAGGAAGGAGCGGAAGTCAAGCAGAGGTCCTTTTCTAATGCGTCAACGCAACGCCACTTCATTGAACGACGCGATTGTTTGCTAAAGCAAAAATCATGTGCGCACGCACGCGCACACGCTCACGCTCACTCACGTGGGCCGACTGCCAGTGAGAGCATCATTCTTGTGCTAGCCGGCCAAATGCACGCCTTGGTAAGCACCTTGACAACACATATGACAATTGCATGTACGGCTCGCAAGGCACGCGAGCGTGATACGGTTAATCTCGGACAGATTGCTACATGCCTTCGGCCTTGTTCTACAGCGTCAAACCTGGGCATGTGCTAAAATCCAGTGAGACGAGCCTGTGAAGGGAGTGACTACTCACAGCTACTTGATCATGAGGTATCGCATGGCGATCTTCACTTGTGACTCAATGCGAAGCTCAAGCATGTTCTCGAGGGTCGAGTGGCCGGCGTGAAGTCTGGAGTCGCTTGTATTAGCACAACGGGTGTCACCAGAACGACCCATCTCGGGAGTCCGGAAGAGCCTAAGAATGTTCGCGCAGCCTCTCGTTGTCGGCTTCGAATTTCATGTGGTGGTGATCCAGAAGATGATCTATCAGTGTCGCCATCTTCTCAACATTGCGACAGAGTGAAACGGCGTGGAGTGCTGTGCTAGGTAAAGGGTTGGCTCCCCGGAAAACGATATGGTCGAACAGCTCGGTATCTCCGTTCTTTGCTATGTTGTTGAGAACATTGAGAGAGTGATCAAGTTGGCCGCCTCCAAGAAGCAAACCAGTGTCCTCGCGATGGAGGTCTGTGAGACTGACATCTACTTCTTGATCAAGTAGCCATTCGAGATCCTCTCTGGAATTCGCGTAATCTCTACGGGACCATAAGCGACAGTGCAGACGCATATTGTGCTTGTGCACTTACTGGAGTATGATGTGGCCTTTGGACTTGACATCGCATCCAAATTCTGCCAGAAGTTTGACAACATCCAGAGGCCCATGGCGAGCAAGTCTGTGACATCAATGGCATCGAGAGGTTTCGTCTCAAACAGCTCGCAAACTCGCGACTTGTCGTGTGCCCAAGCTGCCAATACCAGCTTCTGCTTTGCATGGTCATAAGGCGTCGCGTCGCGTCTTCGGTGTGAGGACTGTCGATTCGGGGCATTTGCAAGCACCGCGAAGCACGCAATCGATGCTCCTATTGATGGTTACACAATGTCATCACAGGGAAAGATACTCATCTGACAAGCCTGCTGCCTGTCACTCTCGCAGCGTGCTCCGAAGGGGTTTTCGGCCTAATGCAGTCACTTCTCTTTACGGCTGCATACAAACAGATGCTTGCGCTCGGGTTCCTGAATAGGTTTATGCAGGTGAGCGGCCTAAAACCTCACTGACGTACCACCGTACACCCAAAAATTGCTTTTGTCACGATTGTCCCGAATACTTCACGGATTGGAATGACTGTTGACGTCTGGCCCAGGCCAGAAATGCAAAGATAGGGTAGCCCCGGCAAAACAATCGGGCTCCACAGCGGACGGTTCGGCGAGCTGCCACACCAAATTGGAGTGAGATTGTTTCAACGACCCCTCTTTTCCGCAAGCCGCCGACGGACTTCATCTCGTGATCTCTCTCTACATGGTACTTCTGCGCGGGCATGAACCGATCCACGTCGATGCCCTAGCCACGGTTGACGCCTTGCTTGTTGCTTGAATGCGCTGACGCTGTTGTTTTTCCAGCACACGACCAATCGATTGGGTTAAATCGTTGAATGTCGTATCGCTTTCTTACCATCAAGCGTAAGGTAAACGCTCCACTATGCCGGCCTATCTCGGTCCAATCCCATACTGGAAGGGCCAAACGAGACCCGACGACAATTGCTGGTGATTGTATATGCAGGTCGGAAGCCAGTCCCTCAGATAGAAGTGAGTCGAGGCCTTGTCTCAAATTTCTTCCATTATCCTCAATAGCTATATATCCATACTTTGCTGCCCGATCTTCCGCCGCGCGCGTTTTCCGGGCCAAGCACCACCAAGGGCACCATCATTTTCCTCGGTACCCGCCGCACGCATCATCCCACGCTGCAAGTCACCATCGCGGACCCGCCAGGATCACGTTGCAGCATTCTACGAGGGGAAAGAGCCTCGCTACTGGTCACATCACTCCGCCATCTGCAAGACCCCACGCTTCACTACGCCTTTCCCCATACTTACTCGTGCCACCAACACGTAACAGCCTGGACCTCCACGCGACGCAGCTGGGCCGACTACATTGACGACACCTGGTCTGTGACGTCTGCTGCCGCCCTCAGCTCGAACACCGGTGTTCGTCCGCTCCGCCTGAGTCCAAGTACTTGAAGCCAGCGTGATCTTCAGAAAAGCGTTCGACCTTTCGCCACATTCATTCCTACCACTGGAGCACTTTCGTAGCTACGGAGATTGGCAGCAGACTACTACGCATATAGCGACATGAACTTTCAGACCGTGACATACGCCGAGTATCCTTTGCCCGTCGAGCAGGTCAACCGCTGAGCGACGTAAGCAAATTGTACTCTGTATATAAACAGTCGTCAATTCAGAAAAAGATTGTTCAACAAAACGATCCTAGCCGTTACCATCCAGAACCAGGACCTTACCACCGGAGTGCCTTTACTTCAAAATGGACTCACCTATGATGCTGGGCGAGTCTCAAACACTACTCAACGCACAAATCAGCTTCCTTGTAAGCCAGTAATACTCGTACAGTATAAATGCCGGCTCGGCTAATCTCGTTTTAGAATACCCATGTCGCGCTTGTGCATATCCCCATGACAGCTTATCCTCATTTCTTCCAACCGATATCCCGGCTGCTGCTGCACAACACCAACTACGACGACGACGATGAACCCATAGAGCCAAAAAGGCCATGGGAATACTGGCATCCTCTTGTTAACATATCGATTGTACACAATGAGTGCTCGATCGCTTGTCCACGCGAGCTCGCTGTTGAGCTCTTTGCACCCGTCATCGCTGGACTCAAACCAGAGCTACAGAAAGGCGTGACGATCAGCAAAGAAGATTACTCAGTGATCGTGATTGGAGGAGAAGGCTTAGAAGCAGGCCAAAGAGTGCTTGATCTGAGCAGCCCTCTCGCTCTGGCCAAGATGTAAGCAGACCACGCCTGACTCGCCCCGACCTCACTAACATATCCAGTCCAATATTTTTCATCACCAGCTACTGGTCCGACTTCATCCTCGTCCCACTAAAATCCCGCGCAACAGTCATCCACGCTCTCGAAGACCGAGGCTTCCTCTTCGAAGCCGATCTAGAACCAGACAGTGAAGCTGGTCTAATGACAAACCCAGCCTCGCCACTCTTGCACTCACACAGCCGGAACGGCTCTTCCTTCGACTCCCCACCAATACCCATGACACCACCACCAGCGAGCGTCTCCGAGCTCCAACAGCGCACATTCAAACTCCTCAAACAACACAAGATCAAACCCCACGTCGATCCCGACATCGAATTGGTAACATGCGCCGGCATCAAAGACAACACGCCTTCCCTCTCCTCCAGCGCAAACTCCACTCAAGCAATTCTCCACCACGGTCTTCTCAGATGTCTCACTGCGCCGGAACTCCCACGCTTCCTTTCAATCACCCTGACCGCCGCGGACTCCGCTTCACTCACTCTCGAAAAGCGTTTACTATCTTTATTCCCAGACGGCGGCGAAGACATTCTCCTCGGCAAAGACGGCCCGGAGCAGGTCCCCATCACTCTAGACCTGCGCGAACTCCCTCTGGAAAGCACGGGAATTGTTTGCGGCGTTGCGAGTCGCTTGGTGGACGGCATGAGAGGGAGGTTCGGCGGAGGATCAGGAAGTGGGGCGAGATTCGAGATGAGCTATCTAAGCACAGCGAGGGCGGGGCATGTTGTTGTTTTTGAGGATGAGTTGGAGGATGCGATGGAAAGTTTGCAGGGGATTGGCGAGGGAGAGGAGTAGTGCTTTGGTCGGTCTAATGCTGGAGTAGTCTGTAGGATGTATCTGGAGCATGGACGTGGCGCTCTACATGTGTGGTAACTGAAAGATACGGCTTTCCGATTATTCCAGGCAAACGATTTCGGTAGTCATGTCACGATATGTAAAAGTCAAGTTCACAGAGCCTCTCAGTGGTTCGGACACACAATCAGCAGTTTTATGACACTTCGGATAGCTGGTGACCTACATCAGTCCGCTGAGAAGACCATTTGAAGTCCGCAACCAAGTATGCTGGAGGGGAATGAGATGGAGTTCCCTTTCGATGCAACGATCTCAACAGCTATGGCAGTGTCTACAGCTCTGGTCCTTTGCTCAGATGGAAGTACCATTGAGATACCGTTGCAGCCAAGATCGCAAAGACCACGTAAGATTAGGCCACTTTACAATCAGCACTTACTACTACATGTATCTATAGCGAAAATACCCGAGTCTATGCAATGGCATTCTCATCCGCATCATTTAGGTGTGCTGCTGGATGAGAGCTCTCTGGAGTCTTGTAACAATTACACTTTGCTCAGACGACAATCCGAAACTAGTGATAAAGCTGAGAAGCATACTGGTATGCCTACATGTACGATTGTTACCTCTCCCAGAGTCTCGGGAAATGTGCCATTCGATATTTATAAGAGCTTAGCACTACTTTAAATTGAGCAGAGAAACTGATGGCAAATTCGAGGAGGATCTTGGGATGCTTACACATACGATCGTTCGCTGTCCCAGAGCTTCGGGAAATGTGCCAGCCGCTACCTTGAACAGCTTGAATCCCGTTCAACTTGAAGCAAGGCTTTGGTGTGGCAGTATTCACGGCTATGGTACATGAATCATTGATATTTACCACTGAGAGGTCGATCACTAAAATTTAGTTCGTATCTCACAATCTGGTATGCTGGTACTGTTCAATTCTCAGTCAAAAGTGACTCAGCTTGCCTTTGAGAGACGGCCGATCACTTCACTCGCCTTTTATGGGATACGGCCGATCAGGAAAACTACAAACATAAGATATCACAATGTGATAATGATGGTGGGAAATGCACATGAAGTTTTTTATCAGAATGTCATTGGGTAAAATACATATATTTGGTCTGTATATCCCATCTCAGAAAATTCAAACGGCGAGCCACAAGTATAAGAAAGCATCAAGCGAGCACTTCGCCACAATCGATGCTCCCCCATCTTCATGCTCCCATGTCACCAAAGGGTATAAAGCGCTCCGCTCAAAAAGTACTGCACGTCAAGAATCGAAAAGGTGGTGGCATCGGTGGTGTTAAAGAACCAAAAGATGCCACATGCAAGCAAGCAACAACAATGCAAGTCGTTAGATAGTCGTCGACGCTCTCAGATTTATGCTTTGACGCATTGAGAGTAGTAGTCGTTCCACTTCTTGCAGGTCAAGCCTTCGGCGCAAGTAGTGGTACCCTTGTAGTCGCTGTTTCCACCACAAGTCGACCATTCTTTTCCTGCTTCAGTGCTGCCTCCTGCGCTTGAAGCAGAGGGAGCGGCAGCGGAAGAGGCGGCAGAGGAGGTAGCTTGAGCGGCAGAGGTCGCCTCAGCGGCGGAAGTGACAGGGTCGGCGACAGTCGTAGCGGTCGGCACGGCGACTTCAGTGTTGTTGCCCGCGGGAACGGAGGATTCGATGGCGGGAAGGCCAGTTGACAGAGGAGCAGTAGGCTGGGTGGAGACGGTGGTGTTGCTGGCGACGGGAGCAACTTCAGGGACCACAGTGGTGTTGCCGGCGCTGCTGGTGCTCTCGAGAGCAAGGATCTTCTCGGAAGCGTGCTCAGCGACGGAGACAATGAGGGCACTGGGGTTGGTGGTGATCATCTCGGGGAAGATGGATGCATCAACGACGAAGAGGTTCTCCATGCCGTAGACCTTGGTGTTGGTGTCGACAACGGCAGTTCCGTTTTCGAGACCAGAGTCGGTGCCCATCTTGCAGGAACCCATCCAGTGGTTGCCGCTGCGGCCACCAGTGGTCTGGGCGTAGTTCTCAAGGTGAGCGTCGATGGTGGTGTTCTTGGCGGGGAAGACCACCTCGACTTGCTTGTCGGCAGTCAAAGCGGCGATGACCATCTCGATGGAGCCCTTGGTGGCAGCAAGATCGTTCTCGTTGTTGAGGTAGGGAGTCTGGGAAACGATCATGTTGAGACCAGAGGTGATAGTGGTGCGACCTCTGGAGGTCTTGCCACGGCCGAGGTAGTGAGACAAGCTGATGGACTTGTTGCTCTTGACACCGTGACCGCTCTCGATACGAGCAGTCCACTGGTTGGAGCGAGTGATACCGTCGGGGCCAACCTGGTGGTGCCAGAAGACCACACCAAGGTTAGGAGCGGACTGCGCAAGGATGCCGGAGCGGGCGTCAAGGTACCTGTCGGCATCAGACTTGATGGGGTTGTCGTACGCCTCGTAGAAGTCGTAGAACTCGACGTTGGGGTGAGTAATGACGATCTCAGTGTTGGCGTGGTCATCAAGGTTCTCGCCGACGGGGAGGTTGATCCAGTCAGCCTCGTCAACCATCTTGTCGGCCTCAGCCTTCTTGACGATCTCGAGCTGGTCCTGGGGACCGATACCAGAGCGGAAGAGAATCTTGGGGGAACCGAAAGCACCAGCAGAAAGAACAACGCGACCACCAGTTGCGAGCTGAATGTCGCCACACTGTCCGCCAGGAAGGAAAGCCTGAACGTTGACACCAGTGGCGACGTTGCCATCACGGATGACACGGTTGACGGTGGTGTTGACCATAAGAGTGAAGTTGGGGAGCTCCTTGGCCTCGACAAGGTAGGTAGCCATGGGACCGCCACGTTCACCGTTGGAGAACATGTGGTTGGGGTGAGTGAACGAACGGTTCTTCTCAGCAGGCTCAAGACCAGCAGAGACGTTCTTCCAGCCAGCAGCTGCGAGAGCACCACCTATGAGAAGTCAGTAATCTGTTTGGCTGCGTGATGTGTATGGTTCGGGAGTATGACATACCAACAATATTGTAACCCTGAGCCTTGTACAATTCACCATCCTTGGAGGGGCGCTCGTTGAATGGGATCTTCTCAAAAGCGCGGCTGATAGCCGGCTCGATATCTGCGTGTTTCCAGCCTTCAGGGAAGCCTTCGTCAAAGTCAAGGGGATCGGGGTTCCACCAGAGGCCAGCGTTCACGGCAGTACCGCCACCGAGAACGCAACCGGCCATGACGGAGTAGTCAGTGCAAGCGATTCCGTCCGAGTTGGCCCAGATCTCGTTGTCAAGACCGGGAACATCGAAACGGGTGAGGTTAGTTCCAACGAGCCAGTCGGGCTTCATGGTGCCACCGTGGCGACCGGATGAAGCGGGACCGCGTTCAATGAGGAGGACTTTCTTACCAGACTCAGCGAGCTTAGCGGCGGTGGGGATGCCGCCAGCGCCAGAGCCAACAATGATGTAGTCGTAGGTTTGGTTGGCGTTCATGTTGTTGGTGGGGCAAGCAACGCCAGAGGGAACACCAGTGGGGCCAGCAGTTGCAGTACCGTTAGTGCCAGAAGGGTAAGGCGCCTCGGTCTCAGTCGGCTTTGCCAATGCGGCGTATTCGGTGTAGGCCTTGTTGCGAGCAGATGCAGCAACCATGTAGAACATGTTAGCAGAGGCGTGCTGGGTAATTGCACTGTGCTTGTCATCAGGAGTGGAAGGTGCCTTAGCTGCCTGAGCCCAACCCATGATCTGCCTGCTGGTCTCCTCGGTGCCAGGGATCTGGCTTCCGGAAGCTCCTTCGTGGTCCCAAACCCAGCAGTTTTGGCAGCGGTAGGTGAGCTCGAAGTAGGTCTCGTTGACGGAGTGGGAGATCTGGGTGAGAGTAGCATTTCCAGTGTAGGAGGCAGGAGACGTGTAGCCGCTGGCGTAGCGGAAATCAGTGATAACCTCGTCGCCGCTGGGCCAGGCCATCAGGATGAGGTTGCCAGTCATTCCGCTCTTGTGCGTGAGACCGAACCACGTTCCGGACTCGGGGATGGGAACGACCAAACGACCGATGTATTCATCGGTCAGGTCGTCCGCGTCCGCAGGCGGAAGCGCCATACCGAACTGCGCATCTCCAGTTCCTACATCGGTTGAAAGCTCGGCGTTCCAGAATTCGATGCCATTCGCGTCGGTGGCGGCGGCGTAATTGATTTGAGCAAGAGCTCCAGAAAGAAGGGCACAAACGGGGAGAAGAGTAATGAGCTGCATGATGCCTCGCCGGGAGGTTGTCTATGCAGAAACGATGGACAAGATAGCGAAAAGAACGAGTGGACGCTCTGTCAAAGAGCTGTATATAGGAAAAAAAGGGAACGAAAAGCGTTTGGAGTCTCACCGTTCAGAGCAACGAGCCGGGCTGTATATATGTCTTATGTCTCAGCGGTTGCGAGCTGCCGTCCGTGAAGCAACGGCAAGCATTGGGTTTTCGCTGACCCACCCACGGTCAGGCCCTTCGCGTGCAGGACGTAGTGAAGCATGCCTGCGACCGCCCAGAGCGCTGACGGGGCCATGGATGAGGGCCGGATAGTGCTATCGATGGGGGGAGGCCACTTTGGGCGTTGTCAGATAGATGAAGTAGCTTCTAGTTGAGGGCGTCGGGGCCGCTGCCAAGACCACAGTACCCGGCCTGTTCTCCAAGCGAGAGCGTCTGCGACGTTAACTTTGTTTCACCCACCCTGGTCGTCACCTAGAACCACTAACATCGCCCACCTACGCAATACACTAGCTCTACCTCTTCCATATCACCGCCCCGACCACCGCTTCCATCCCACATTCCGCTCGTCTTGTCTCACCCATCGTCGTCATGGCACTTACTCCCACGCCGACGCGTCTCACCAGCCACGTGCAACAGAGCCGTTTGGAGGCGTGCTGGCGCGAACAGAACTGCAGTTCCTGCGTGCGGAGCTCTCACGGTTGCGGGTGGTGTGCGCAAGTATGTCTCACGCCGTCGCGTGCGAGTCGTCTATCTCGAATACCCTATGCGGTGCAATCGCGGTGCTGTTCCAAGCGAGGCACTGCCACCGTCGCGGTGGTCGCATAGTCGCACCGTGCAAAGCGCCTGTCGATATCGATGATCGGCGGTTTATCTATTTATTTATGCTGACCATGAAGCAAAATAGAGTGCTACTTGCGTTCCGGCAGCCAGTCTCCTCGACCCGGTTTTCAAGCCGGACGTTTGCCCGTCAAGCCAGGATCGTTTCGAATTGCGCACTAGAACCCTTGGCTGCGGCTGTTCCACCACCACTTTACTCAGCGTGATTGTGACGGTCGTGAGCACATTAGTGGCACTCCTCATCTTGTACGCCATTCTGGTCTGCACCCGGGGTTTGAACCAAATCTATGGCACTGGAGCACGACGTGGTTGGGAGATTGAAGTTCTTGATGACGGCAGTCTGAAAGGAAAACCATGGGCTCGCCCATCCTGGTCCACTACTTTCCAATCTTGGTTCCACCGCAAGGATCTGACCGCACGCAGCGAGCAGGAAGAGCGCACCGAACGCTCGCGACTTCTGTCTGACCGTGCTTAGATCTTGACTCCGA
>Ga0265797_10006065_pt1 | contig 17338 bp, 24 predicted proteins | sample P2T30metagenome_FD_192433 | JGI IMG/M metagenome (GOLD analysis project Ga0265797, IMG submission 192433) | Plant litter microbial communities from East Loma Ridge, Irvine, California - P2 T30 | ecosystem: Environmental > Terrestrial > Plant litter > Unclassified | place: USA: California...
CCCGCCGGCTTGTAATGATCTGTACAGTTGCTGGAGAGTCAGTCTATGCGGCGCGATATGTAGTAACGAAGCTTAAGTTTGATCAATGATACTGGATAATGAGCTTGCTCCTAGCCCTCTGCACGAGAGGCTTTCCGAGTGGTGGTGACATTGAAGCCCGTGAGAAGACGTGATATGGAGACGGCACGAAAATGAAGAACTCTAGAGTCTGCTTTCAACTTGAATGCATCCCGCCTACCGTAGAAAGCTCTGTCAGCACAGCGGCTTGGCACACTAAGTTTCACAACAACAATTGACGGACCAGCTCGTCGCTTTACCAACCTTCGGAGTGTGCTTTGCAGAGAGCCTTACCGTTATCGCACATGTCATATTCTCTCAGTCAACCGCGCTGTCCGATGAGTTTGCTCAAGGCTGTGCTAGCCAGCGCGAATACGGCGTCTATCTTCCTTCCACTCTTCCGCGCTCGCGAACGCGATGACCATGGCCCTGCGTGAACGTCAAAACAGCTCTCTACGCGTGAAGGGTGTCACGCGATAGTTTGGGATACTCCCAAGCGGAGCGACACGTCGTGATTAACATCAGCAATGTGATATTGCGAGCCAACACAGCAACGCACGTCATATACCTGGGATATGGTCGATTTTAGTTCCTGAACTTCACCAAACCTTTTGTCTCTTGCGCAGGGAATAGAACAGAGACTTGAACCTTCATCAGTGCCCATAAATACACTTCGTCGACTATAACTAACAGCCACTTCTGATCAAAACAAACAGCAAACATGCCTTCCGGGAACTCCTACTATTCACCTCCACACACAGCTGAACACCCGTCAACGCGGCAAGGCAATTCCAAGAAGCGCAGGATCAGACGAGAATACGCTCTTGGGGAATTCGATTTCGAAAGCAATACTCCTCGGTCAGAAGATAGCATCGACATGCTCGCTGCTTACGGCTTGACGACGGACGGCAAGGTAGACGCCAGCGCTGATATCCAAAAGCGAGCTGTAAGGTTCTACGGTGATCAAACTCTGGTGCCCCATGGTTCGGTATCGCCATGCATCAATGCGACCGATCGCGCACGACGAGCGCGGCATACATGCATCAGAGAGCCAGAGGAACAACGTGACATGCCAATCACCAAGACTAGCACGTACTGCGATATCACGCCTCTTCTGTCCGAACCCCAGAATTCCAGGTCGGTCGCTCTGGGTGCCGAGGATAGCGAAGGCATATGGACTGACGACGGTCTTTTAGAAGACGACGAGATACCTGACATTCCCCTCACTGATGACGGAGACGACCCAGGTCAAGAGTTTGAGCTCGTCAAATATGAGCCAATGTCCGAGCACAACGGGACAGTCAGGCGATGGTACAGAGGCTTTAGGCATTGAAGCCGGAGTGTTTGGGCAGCAGTTGATCAAGTCGGAAAGTGAGATTCGTCACTCCAGGTATTGAAGCATTATCTCCCCACATCTTTCTTGCACGAGACCAAATCGTGCACGTCAACTTTCCCCTCGTCACGACTTATACTGACGCCCATGACCTATACTCATTTTTCCTTTCCGTCACAAGAACGCATCATCTTCCCTTGAAGGGCACCCTAGTGTTATCAACCAGCCCTTACACATCTTGCACTACAAAACCTCTGCACTCTCTCCATGAACTTTCTTAATACTATTACTCAAGATTTTCAACGTCTACTCAACAACGACATTGACGAAGATATCCATATGCCGCACAATCACACCAACCGCAACCGCCACAGGGCACCGGCTCCAGGTAGGGGCGCGCCTCGCATCACCAACCCTCCAGCTCTGGCCCCGGCAAATGCACCAGTCCAACAAGCTCCCGTCTTGGACACTTTTGGTAATCTTCCTTCACCTCGTACTCGACTTCCGTTGACGTTTGATGCTCCAGCTTTGGATAGCGCGAATACATCCAGCCCTCCTCAAAGCCAGCGCCGCTTCTCTTCGGCGTGCGATGGCCTTGAAGAGCGACTGGCACGCGGCCTGGGTGAACCGTCAGGGTACAACATGCATCCAAGGCGGCCAGACAATGCGAGGCGCCCGCCACCGATATCGACTGAGGGCCGTCACAGGAAGTTCAGGCCCTTCGCCGATGCACCAGTCTCTCCATGGGCTCAAGGACAGAGCAGCACCGCAGCCACACGTCCAGCTCTTATCTCCAAGGATCCAAACCGGAAGCTCGAGCCAGCTGGGCCTGCGAAGTTATCCGACTCAGATGTGCATGATCAGCCGACCCAGAAACCAAAGGTTGAAGCCTTGTTCGACCGCCGCAAGTCCACTGGATATAAAGACGCCTCGCCGATGTCTCCTCTCGTCGAAGAACTAGCTCCACTCAAGGTCGTCAAGAAGCTGCCAAGCGGGCAAGATGCCCCTCCGTCGCCGGTCATGGACGAAATCATGAGGCGCAAGCAAATTGAACGAGCTAGGAAGCAGGAACGCGAGATCGAGAATTTGAGTCACGAGATCAAGCAAGGCTCGATCGACATCTCTGAGGACATTCAGCCTTCACCAAACTTCATTCCGGCCCTGTCACTTCCGGACTTTAGCTGGTCGAAAAGCGTCCATAACTCCATCCGCTCGCAACCAGCGTCGAAGTACACTCCGCCCATCGAGATCGCTCTTCGTCGTCCAAGCGCAACGTCCGCATCTCTCAGCAAGAAAGTTGACGAACTCGCAGCCGAGATGTCAGATAATCCGCTCTCATCTTCGCCTTCCAGGAGCATGAGTCGCAAGAGCGCCATACCCGCCGGTCTCGACATGGATGCTATACAGGCTGCGAAGGCTGAGAACTGCAAGGCTGCGCAGGAGCAGAAGTCGGCCATGTCGAGCACGTCAAGCTTTGAGCGCATTCCGACGCCGACGGGGGAGGAGACGGAGCATAATGGTGAGCGGAGGAAGTGGTATAAGGGCTTCATGCGGTGAGTGAGAACAGAACGAGTAGTCAAAAATCTGGTACTCGCTTTTTGTATGTATTCACGTTTGTTTGAGATTGATGTATTCTTCCGATGCTAGCCTTCTTTCACTTCTCATTATACTCCTGCTGTCGTTATAGACCGCTCTGAGACAGGCGCATGCATCTGGTGAAATTGTCGCCATTAATGCTTGCCCTCGAACTACCATCTATCAGGTCAGGGTTCCTCCTCGCACGAACTTATTCAGACTTTCACACTTTACAAGAGCATCGCACCGACCGCGCCGATGACCGCAGCCACAGCACCCGATCCAATCTTGCCGGCCTCACCACTGGACTGAGGAAGCGATGGGCTCGCACTAGCACCCGCAGCGCTGCCGGCCGCGCCAGTAGAAGACATAGTAGGAGTAGGCAGGAAAGTCGGCTTCGAGACACCGCTGGGGCAGTGCCAGTGGTCGCCGTGAGGCTCGCACGTGGAGGCCGAAACGGCGTGATCGTGGTCGTGGTCGTGGTCCTCGTCATCATCATCGTGGGAGTGCGACGCTGAGGCTGAAGCTTGCGCTGGAACAGACCCAGATGGCGCAGGAGTTACGATAGCGACTGGAGGAGGCGTAGTGGGCTGGGGAACGCCGGCGGGACAGTGCCTTGGTGGTTGTTAGTTTGGGGACGAGGAAGAGTTTTTTTTTTTGAGAGAACCTACCAGTGGTCATCGTGAGGCTCGCAAACACCGCTACGAGTAGCAGTGACGGTGTCCTGAGCGGTAACGGCAGCAGCAAAGACCGCGAAGAGAGCGAGTGTGATTCTCATCTTGAAGTTGGTGATGTTGTATTGAGAGCGACCGTGAAGCGTAGGACTTGTGTCTTGGGGTACGAAATCCGAGAGAATGCTTGGTGGAAAGAAGTAGGAAACAATCGAGAAACAATGTTTATATGTAGGCTAGCATTGCGTGCAGGTGAGTATGCGAGCCGAGCCCAGAGCCAAGGCCGTGGGACACCTTGGCAGCGGACATGTAGGTACTCATCTTGCCGCAAACCTGCTGTCAAGAGTATCTGGTTGGCGGAGAGTAGAAGGAGACCTGGCGGAGTTACCGAAGAAGGGTTGTAGCGTGGGTAAGTGGCTGTTGGGAGTGAGAAGTCTGCTCTTGGCCGGTGGGTAGTTGGTAGATCCATCCGTTTGGTACTGGCGGAGAAGACCGACGAGCACTCTTCAACACCGAAATCCTCTAAAATGCTTCAATGGCGATGCGTAAGGGTCGTAAAATGCAAGTAATTCGAGTTTTGCGGGCTGTAGGAATGCTACGTTGGTGGTCAAGTTGAAGCAACGAATACATTAGAATTTGTCAACTTGTCGTACCAGAGCGCCATACGAGGCCTTTCAGTATGTCCGGTATTCTATATGTGTTTGAGAGCGGTAATTTGAAAATTCTCTGGTGTGATTCGTTGCGACCGATGCGTTTCGTCAATCCTTAGTACTGCACGTCTAATTTGTGCTTTGCTTTTTGGAGCCAGTGGCTGTGCCCTGCATGCCACAGACCACAGGTTCGGTCCCATGTACTAACGCGGGTACGAATTATACAGAGATACTAGCGTGAGCATTTCCCTCAAGCAGAATCTAGGCCGAAGTGTTGCTGCGTCCAGGGGTATACGAGAACCCTGGAATGTACGAGAAACAGTGCCAGGGTATTCGTCCTACAAAAGTGCGTATGATGGCTTCGAGAGGTACAAGTACTTTCGTCTACTGCTTGATGATACACCAACGTACTCTTCGGTAATAATTCGATTTTCGCTCGTTAATAAGCAACAAGTAGAATGCTAATAGTCACAAGGCTCATAGACCTTCGATACCGGATACAAAACTACAAGACAGTTAAACGAGGCAAATTTGCACCCACATCTTGATCCTCGATTTGGCACCATATGATATCCAAACCACAGCTCAAATTACAGCACGCTGGAACATACAAGCGAACATTCTATTCGGTAGTATTTATCAACTGAAAGTAGCTAGTTAATGACAACTACAACTATATTCCATCATGCAGACTAAAGCGTTATAATTTGACAGCGCACTCCTTAGATATGTTTCGAATTTCGCTCGTACGTGGTAATATCGGTATGCAAGTCAGACTGACAACGCGAAAATTGCGAAAACAAGGCCAGCGCTTTTCGTACTGCTTGTCACTGGAGTCATTAAGGACTCTTTCTCTCGGTATTCAGAACACAATATTCATGAAGTATCGAATAACTCCAGAACAAAAACATCCATTCGCCCACCTATGACCCTAACAAGCAATGGATTCCTCCCACCATCTCACGCCCCATCCCATTCCAACCCCAAATACCAAACAACATCCAATTAAACCCCACCACAAACCCTCTTTCCTCAAATCCGTGTTCTCGTCTAAAAAATAGTCGTTCCGTAATCTCCGATGCCCACCTCCCAACCTCCTCACCACCATCACCACTCCCCAAAACCACAACAAACAAAAAGCAAAAAGAAACAGACTGGTCACTACGAGGGTCGAACTCGCGACCTTGGCGTTATTAGCACCACGCTCTAACCAACTGAGCTAAGCGACCGATTTTTCAATGGTGTTGTTTTGCTCCATGTTAACTGTGGAAAAACATTGAACTTATATTGACTATTTTGAAAGACCAACAACAAGAAATAACTTTGGATAGGTGGAAGAGGAGCGTGTACGAACTTGAGCTTGAGGGAAGCAAGGAAGAGATTGGAGGTGATGTGGGGTGCTTGAGTCATCGTGTGCGGGGGGCCGGCAGATTTCGGATCGGATGACAGAAAAAGAAAGCTAGTATGAGCGAGAATTCCATCAGGACATTTTCGAAATGAAGTGATTGAATCGTGCGGAATAATTTTGCTTTGGATGATGTGATCTCAATCGTCAAGTTGCCGCGGAGCATGCTCCGGTTTCATTATGCTTCGTGAAGTCATTAAAGCGCACAGCACTCTTGTACGGGTGCCTGATAGACAGATTCGACATTGAAGTGTCATTACTTATGCAAACGCATTGTAAATGAACTTTTACACGAACGGCTAGCTGGACCCATTTCGCCCTGAACGCCCAAAGTCTCCTCGAGACCATGTCCATGCGCCTTCCACGCTGCGCCATATCCCCGTGAACTCGTCAAATACAAATAAATCCCCTATATCGCCCTTGTTCCGTGACTTCCTCACCAGTCAGCACCCAACCTCACCGATGACAGCGACTCGGTCACGGCTGCCATTGGAGCAGGAGGTGCAGGGCTCGTAGCTCCGGATGAGCCCTCACGATTCACATCGGGTGACAATGTAGCCCCAGCGGCTACGTTCTTGTTCTTCTTGTTCTTCTTGCCTGGCGCAGCTGGTGGCAGGCTCTTAGCATGATCCTTCAGCGTCACCTTGCTCTCCAAGTCCCCACCACTCGCCGACTCATCGGGCCAGTCGAAGCTCCAAATTCCGGCCTTGAAGGGCTGCTTGTTGATGAACTTTGAGACGTCGCCCTGGTGCCGAACGATCTCGAGATAGCCAGCAACCTCGCGCAGTACGTCTCCATCCAACTGCTCCTTCGTTGCTGCGAACTCGGGGATCTCGAGCAGATTGTGCGGCTGCGCGCTGGCCTTGAGTGCGGAGTCGTCGATGAGAACAGTGTTGTGCTGGCCAAATCGTCCGCCTGTCGCGTACTCCGGATGGTGCTGCTGGATCACGTCTCTGCTCCAGACTAGCCTCAGGTTCTTGTACACCTGGACATTCTGTCCGTAGTACTTGGCAGACAGACCAAAAGTGTCGCGAGCCCAGGTGCCTACGAGCATGGACCGCAGGTCTTTGTCGAGAGCCTTATCGACGAGCGCTTTGACGTTTTCCGGCTTCGCGCTTGACCACACCATAACCTTGAAATTCTGGAAAAGATACTGCAAGAAGGGCCTAAGGTAGGGACGCGCGATCATCGTCTGGGCGTTCTTGTTCGGGCGGAACAGAACAGTGCCGTTGAGATCGAGGATGACTAGGACGTGTGCTGTATTCTCGATGGCGTTCGGCTCTTCGGAGGCTTGGTCGAGGTAGAGGTCTGAAGGCTGGGGCGCGGGTAGCATGATCTTGGCGTCACCGTACCTGCCCTTACCAGCCTTTCCCGGTGGTGGAGTGCTACTGTGTCTCTTGTTAATACGCGAACTGCCAATATCTAGCGGATCCACGCGGTGGAGGGAGCCATACTCTTGCAGATCTTCCGCTGCAGCCTTCGCTTTAGCCTTTGCTTTCTTGCTCTTCTTGGAAGGTTGAGTTGGCGCCCTGTCATCAAAGTCAGCACCGCGTTTCTTCGACCTCATTCCCTCTATGAGAGCAGTAAAAGCGTACTGTATCTCTCCGTTGGTCGCACCCTGGGGCCAGCTTGCCTGCTGCATGGAGGAGAAGTGGGCAGGATGCGGGAAGCCTGGCTGACGCATGGGAGGACCACGCGGCTGGAACTGCGGTGGAAACTGCCGGTGTTGCTGCTGCTGCTGCTGCTGGAGGAACATTGGAGGTTGACCAAACGGCGGGAACGGTGGCTGAGGGCCTTGAGGACCGCCATGTCCGTGGCTTGGCGACCACTGGTTGTACTGTGCGCGCCCTTGGTCGAAGCCTTGCGCATGTTGAAACCCCTCGTGCTGGTTATAGCCGAACTGGTTGCCCTGGAAGAAGGGCGGCGGCGGCGGCGGCGGAGGGGGGAAATTTGGGTTCCAATGGCCACCCGGTGGCATGCCAAAAGGAGGCATGAGCTGGTGCTGAGGGTGAGGGTGAGGTGGCATATGCTCGTTACGACTGCGATTCCAGAGGCGGGGATCATTGCTGGCCCCGCCTGGCTGGAAAGGCATCGCCTGAGGGTTCATGTGGTCGTTCATGTCGGCGGCGGGAGGTTGGTAGCGAATGGCGCCAGATGGGGTGTCTCGACGACCGACTGCGGCGGTCTTGTCAAGGTTAGCGAGAGGTGCGACTGCTGGGGAGTCGTGGGGCATGTACCGAGCTGGCGGCGCGACTGTAGACATAGGGCAAACGGAGCTGCAGGCTTGGCTGGGCAGATGGTAGGAAGAGGTTGCAGGTGAACGGGCGGGTGAAGTGAGGAGGTGAGGGCAGAACCATCGACTGCCCCGGGTAAGCTATGCAAGTGAACGTTCGCCGCTGCCACGTGAATTTCTGGCAGCCTGTCAGTCTTTTCCAGAGCCGCATCGGCGGAAGCTAAATTAACGCCGCGTGTGTGGGGCTAACATAGATTCCGCCCGCGCAAAAAGTTGGAGAGCGCAACACCACCGAGACTCGAACTCACACACCCATTGCCATGCCTCTCCACACCAAACTCGATCGTAAACTGCGCGCGGCCGATGAGAGTTCAGACGGCGAGGAATACTATGAGGTCACAGACAGGTCATCCTCCGAGTCAGTCCTCGAGACTGGGGCCGGCGGCGAGGTCATAAGTTCAGACGACGATGGCTCGGAGGATGAAGAAATGGTGGGTAGCAGATTTGGTCATATATGCAGTAGGAGGGTCTAACAGCCAAAAGTCAGACGCCTCAGACAACGAACAAGCCCAAGCACAGATGAGCAAGGTCTCGTTCGGAGCCCTAGCCAAAGCACAGGACGCCCTCACGAAGAGCCAAACCGCGGACCGAAAGCGCAAGCGAGGCGAGGACACGTCCAAGTCACAGGAGGACAAGCTGGAAGCTTTGAGGGAGCGACTGCGCCAGATCAAGGCCGAGAAGTTGGCATCCGGCGCGAGCGCGAAGCCCAGCAAGAACAAGAAGCCCGAGGCAAAGAAGCGCAAGGTCATACAAGAGGAGTCCGACGAAGAAGAGGACGAGGATGTAGACAGCGACGACTCCGAGTCTGATGCAGCCCCAAAGGCGCGATCGAGCAAGCATGCCCCAGCGGTGCAGTCGAGCAAGCGCATGGTGTCACGGAAGCGCAAGGTAGTCGATGTGAAGAAGCCAGTCTTCCGAGATCCACGCTTCGACAACATGGGTGGTGCGGCGCCAGACGAGCACGTACTAGGCAACCGCTACTCTTTCCTCAACGACTACAAAGCATCGGAAATCGCAGAACTGCGCGGCACCATTAAGAAGACCAAGAATGAGGGCGAAAAGGAACGGTTGAAGAAGCAGCTTTTGTCCATGGAGTCGCAACAAAAGACTCGACAAGCGAAAGAGAAGCAGCAGGAGATTCTGCGCGACCACAAGCAGAAGGAGAAGGAGCTAGTCAAGCAGGGCAAGAAGCCCTTTTACCTGAAGCAATGTATGCCTTCCTTCTCATTGTATGGAATTAGTATGCTAATTGAATTCCAGCCGAGCAAAAGAAATTGTTCCTCGTCGACAAGTTCCAGAACATGAAGGGCAAACAGCGCGAGCACGCCATCGAGCGCCGTCGCAAGAAGATAACTTCCAAGGAGCGCAGAAACATGCCAGACGACCGCCGCGGAGTATGAGCGCATTGTCTACTGCAGGCTGGAGTATACGACGGAAGTCGCAAGAATTTTCACAAAATTTCAACCCAGCCAGGAGTTCTTCAGCAGTATTTTACAAGCTCACTTCATACACAACGAGATGTCGCCTCTTGAGCAGCCCTACGGTTGCCGTCGTATGCGACAACACGCAGTATCTGCAATTGTCAGGGAGAGCCAGAATTACATTAGCATACCCCAGATACCCAGTCCAATAGTAAGCTCTCTAACAGAACCTCTTCCATGGTGTTCTCCCACAATGCACGCTCCGATCTCCAGACTGCAGATGCAGCCCGGGACGGCTGCATTTGTAAAGTGGCCCACCCGCCTCATTTGGAGGCGTTCAGCGCTCCCAACACCAACTCGTCCACCCGTTCACCCAAAATGACCGCATAACGCCAAATGCGCATGTCAAGCTGCAGAATGGCATGCACACCGGCCGTCCTGATCTCCAAGATCCTTGGTCTCAGGTGGGTCCAAGCATGGGTCTGCGACACAAGTGGCAGGGGTTGCTCCAAGAAATCGTGCCGTCCTGCACATGCACCTTCGTCAATATCGACGTCATACCTCTGCATCCATCATCTCCCAGCCTCCTCCTGCCTGCTTTTTAGGCGGCACGGTCACACTTATCATTATCGCATCGCCGCTCACATCTTTTGTTGGTTTCTTTAACTTTTCTTCGCTGAACCCACTAGTAGCCGTTGATCCAAGTACCTAGTTGACGGGTTGACACGCTTGAGCCGCATTTTAGTACCAACGGTCAGAACTTCACACGCTATCCGTCATGTCAGGCACACAAGAGAAGCAGCTCCATGAGTACGTTACCCAGGATGCGATGGACCGCCGTCGCAAATTCTCTCCCATCGTAGGAAATACAAACTTACACCCACAACAGGCTCCTCTCCCGCTCCATGGTCGACATCTACGTCGGCCCCGAAAACACCCACTGGATCCTCCACGAAAAACTCCTATGCCACCACTCCCCCTTCTTCCGACGCATCTTCTACGCCCCCACCAACAGCTCCAAAACCTTCGGCCTCCCCGACGAAGAAGACGCGCCCTTCAAAACCTTCGTCGGCTGGCTCTACTCCTCCTCGCTGCCCGTCCCCCGCGAAGAGTCCGACCTAGGCCTCATGTTCGACCTGTACCTCATGGCCGAGAAATTCCAGATCCCGAACCTGATCGCAGACGTCCTGCAGGTCGTGCGCGAGTGGTACAAGTACAGCGACACGTACCCGGGTCTGCGCCGCGTGCAGTACGTGTATGCGAACACCGAAGAAGGGAGCCCGATGCGACACATGCTCGTGCACGCCGTTGCGCGCTTCATGGTGATTGAAAAGGGTATGCCCGCGCACTGGGACAAAGCGCTGCGCAAGAACGGGCAACTGGCTGTCGATATCATCCGCGCGATTCAAGACTGGCGTCTTGATGAGGATGTCGTGCCTGATGCGCGCGACGAGCCGGAAGACGCGGAGGAATTGGTGGACGTAGAAGCTGAGACGGAGAAGTTGGATAAGGAGGTTGAGGCTGAGATTGAGGGGGGTGAGGAGCTGGATGCTGAGGATGATTCGGAAGCTACTGTTGTTGATTCGCCGCAGTCGGCGAAGCGCGAGGGGGTCAAGAAAGTGGAGAAAAAGGGCGCTGATGTTAAGGGTAAGGGCACGGATCTTACAAAAGACTTTCAGAAGTTCAGTCTGAATGAGATGCCTAATGGGTTGTCCGGAGGGGATTTTGGTACGCTGAGAGCGTGAGAGTTGGGTTGAGGAAGATGATTTATATTTGGCTATAATTTGCATGGGCAGCGCGAGGGGTGGGATTGGGCATTTTGCCTGTGGCGTTGGTCGGGCTTGGACGTTACTTTCTTGCGAAAAGTCTAATATCTTTTTGTTTGCTTCGACGCTTTATTGTTTAGTAACTTGTATATTAGCATCGCTATTTGATCGCACGTCGTCTTTGAATTGCTTGCCGTTCGCGTGATACCATTTATGATGATACTCCCGTTCTTTCGCCTAGGCGATGATCATGACTTTACTCGTTCGCTTGAGACATGAGAATGCATATGCACTTCAATGCCCAGATGCGCTCGTACTTTTAGAGTCGCCGGTTCCAGCTATCAGCGTGTCCAATAGGTCGAATACAATACATACAAGCAACGTACCGTCACAGGCACGCACACCCGATCCACATGCTCGACTGGTCCAACAAACACCGCTCATCTACTTACTCATTCATCCCACAAGTGGTGAAACGGCCCGACATACCCGTTCCGTCCCTTTCTCGAGTCTCGCAAACGAGTGCTCGCACGTCTCTGCAACAGTGCGACGCAGCACGAGCTCCAAGGCGAGCGGATTACGTGCATCTAGTCGAGCACACGCGTTGCACATCAGTGCATGCATACAACCTTTATCAGCACAAAAAGATACTCGTTCGTCATACCACCTCCACCTCTACGCAAGGAAGAAATCCAGGGTCCGTACCGCTCGAGCTCACATCTTCGGGTGACGTAGCGTAGCCTAGCGTTCCATCAAAGGCTCTCTTGATTCTGCTCGCCTAAGTACGTTATTCGCGCTGCAGTCATTCGTCACCGCGCGAGACTCGAGACTGGCGATTATGCACGCGGGCTGCTGTGGCTGTTCGGAGTTTTTGGCTGGGGTGGTACGGGGAACGTTTTGAGAGGGTCCTCCGGTATGTTGTGCGTGGGGGTGGGGGCGTACGACGTGTTGGATGGGTGTCGGGTGAAGTTTCACTGGAGGTGTAGATGGGTGGCGGCGATTGTAGGAAGTCCGTAGGTGTGCTGCGACGACTTTTCTATTGTTGGGGTTTCCTGACCTACATGAATACTTGAAAGATAAATCTCTGCAGAAGCGTAAAGTTGATGCTATCATCGCCACACTCTCCTCCCCAACGGTCGACCCGCATGCACCCGTGTCCATCCCGTACTACAGCGGAAGTAGATCACATATTGGTACCACGAAGGCCATCCATGCGGCCGGTCGAAAGGGGCGATGTGCGACTTGAAACGGTTCTCGCGGCGTGCTTGGGAACGTGGGACAGTCGAATGCAGCTGCGTGGTACTACGGCAGAGTGAGTATCTTGTGTTGTGGTACAAAACTTGTCGACATGGGGCGTGCTGTGTGGTTAAGCGATGGATTAGGTGGATGTGCGAACGGGATTGGATTTGGCGAGGGTCTTGGTGTTGCTTACTGGTACGTACATTGCATGTCTGTCGGGTGAGTTGCTGTAATCGGATCAGTTGCCTCACTCGCTACGAATCTCGCTGACTCAATCTACACATCACGATCAATTACCTCACTTTACCTACTCGCCGTGAAGCCAAGATATTGACATCGCGACCTTACCACAGCGACGTCTAGGTCATCCCAGCTTTCAGGTCCTGGCAGCCGTTCAAAGTGCGCCATCGCTGGAAGCAATTACACAGACACTGAAAATAGATCGTCTGCAGATCACTTGCTGCTTCTGACGTTAGTGCTCTGCTGTCCCCTGGTCCCGGGCGCTCGGTTGGATGCAAGTGTGCTAAGACCCACACGTTCCATATTACAGAAAGAAGCCTATGGTGTGCGATCGCTTGCAGTTCTTGTAATTATCCAAGATGTTCTGTGGATGTGGGTTTTGTTTAGCAGGGTCGCTGGGAGAATGTAGACGGGTGCGGGTGACGCGATCGGTGTGAAGGATTCTAGGCGAGCGGATGTGGTTGTATAATAGTGATAGTAATAAGAAACTTTGTTCAAGTCGACCACGGTTGAAAGCCGTATTCATGGCAGTCCTGGTAAATGTCGCGTGGCTGCTTCCAGGATGCAGACGGACCCAGTCATAACGTACTCGAGCAATGGTGCTGTCGACATGCATGAGGAAGGAAATGGGACGTGAGGAAAATGAGAAGTGAAATATTGAAAGGCGAAATTGCAGAGCATCGTGATTGCGGAGTAACAACCTTCGTGGTGACATTGCGGAACATCTAGGATGCCTCATGTTGATGGTTGCTTGTGGCGACGGACATGGACTGCGTTTCAAGGAAGAAGTGTCTTGTGACAGCGTGCGTACAGCGTGATACTTATAAAGGCTGACTCGAGTTGCAGGTCGGTCAATCTAATTCGCGCTATTTTGGCTGTTCCCGGCCAGTTCGCAGCGGACGAGAGAGTCAGATGGGAGGCGTTTCCATGTGAGATGAGCTCCAGAGCCGGGTGAAGGCTGCAATGCACGCGGAAGCGAGGGCGCCGGGTGATGTCAAATGTCGGGCGGAGAATAATTGCAAGAAACGATGTTATGCTTGAAAATCGCTGGACTGTCTGGACTCTGCTGCTTCTCGAGTGTGCCTCACCTGCGCATGCTGAAACTTTTGCACATGGACGGCGTTCCTGGCCAATTAAGTGTGGGGTGCGGTGGTGGACGGAGGGGAAGGCGCGACCCCAAAGGGATGGACGTGCCTTCCCTTTTCGGGCGCGATCAAACGCGATCAAACATCTAGCGGAGAACGGCAGGGCTATGCATGGATGGTTCTTATTGGCGGGGTGCAGAGTATTGGCTGGACACGGGCGACCACTCATGGTGTTGGGCGCGCTGTTGGTCAGCTTCTCGTGGCTGTCGAGCTCGCGCATGATGCTCGCCGCCGCACAGTGAGTGGGCGGACGTCTGCGACCAAGACACGACGGCTGCGAGACGGCTCCTCAGCAGCAGTTCAGACGCTGGACGAGGGCCAGCCGTGGAGGAGGATGCTGAAACCTCGGAGGTATGCGATGCAACAAGCGGCTACTTAGGCAGGGTGACTAGGTTGCGCCACACGTCCAATGCCTGTCTCTGCACGCCGCGACGTCTCCCAGACCCCGGCCCGCGTCTGCACGTTGTTGGATGGCCGTCGAGGGTAATATTTCTAGCCGCGCATCGGTTCCTCTGCATCTAGGGCGCCCTCAAACCTTGGTGCCCCGTCGGCGACTTTGCGCTTCCTACTACCTACAACCTACCACCTACCTCCTCTGACTTCTCTCCGTGCCGTCTCGTCTCGTCTCCCTCCAACGCCTAATTTCTGCTGTCCTCGCCTCGCAGCGCATTGCAGCACCGCAGCGCACTTCCTGTCGCAGTAAGTTGCAGTTGCGTCCCCGCCTGGTCCGTCCACGGCCTGTCACACCAGCCTCTGATGTTCCCTAGCTGAGCGATCCTTCGACGCAAAGTGTCGCGGACTCTAACTCTGCCACGCTCCCTCAATCTGCCACCCTCTCCCACCCAACACCGCCCAACAGACCGCGCCGTGCCCAATGTCGAGCGCTGTAGCTTCGGGCACCCCTGCCTCGGGCGGCCGTACATACCCTCTGCTTGCCCCGTCCACCTCGTCACCTCACACTACGACTCCGAACCGCCTGTCTACGCTGCCTGTACACGATGCTTCACCTACCTCCTCCAGTAGTGATGCCATTGCATTCAGAGCGGACGGCAAGCGCTCGCCTCTTTCGTACGTCTTTTAGCCTTTCCACTCGTTCTACCTCTTCTTCCTCCTACCGCGGCCCCAGTGAGGGCTCGCCCACGTCCATGTCCCCTCCCTCTCGCATGTCGCCGCCGCGCAGAGATATCATGTCTAACCGCCCCTCGTCGAGCAGGTCCCGCGGCCCAGCACCCAAGATCATCGTCAAGCAGGAGCCCACCTCGCCCGACATGCCTCAGACGACCCGACACCGCCCGCAACGCCTCAACCTCTCGTCCAACCACAACATTGTCCACTCGTCGGGTGCACTCACCGCGCGGCCGTCGGGCCAGAGCAGTGCTAACTTGATGGACGTCGGCCTGGCGTGCCTGTCTCCGGGCTTCCACACGCAGGACCCCACCATGCGAGAACAGCTCCAACGGAGTCTGGACGTAAGAGAAAGACAACGGCAGATCATCGAGGACCGCCAGAAGCGTGGCGGCAAGGGACCAGGGCCAGAAGATGACGTCCCACGACACGGCGAGACAAGCGCCTTCGGACGGCCTATGAAGACGCCACAAACTTCACGTCGGAAGGGTCCCCCACCCGGCCTGTCCATTGCCCCACCAACTGCCCAGCAGTTCGCCCACGACCGTGTTGTGCAGTCCGCGCCTATCAACCAGACCTTCACCGGCCTCCGCAGTAATGCACCGCCCTCGCGTCAAATCGCCAATGGCCCATCGAACCTCTCGCAGACCTCACACATACATCACGTGCCCGCACAGCAGACCAACAACCGCCTGCCGCCAATTTCAGATGTCTTCCCAGAGCCCCTTGGGACGGCACGGAATCCTTACCACAACAGTAGCCCTGGCCACTCGTCGCACTCGAACGTGCAGCCGCCCATGCCTTCGCCGGGGTTTCCGCCCCATCACCATGCAACTCAGCCACCACCAACATCCCGGCCTCGCGAGTACAAGTCTGCTGAAGAAGCGGTAGCCTCAATGACTGGTGGTCGAGAAGATCTCCTTCCACGCCTTGTCCACTATGGTGGCCACCAACCACCCACGCCGCCTTCGCCCATGCCAGGTAGCAAGACAGGCACATCAGCATACCCTCCACATGCCGATCTGCACCGCAGCGGTAGCAACAGGAGACGTGGCCGTGACGAGTACGAGCAAGACAATGGTACACCACCACTAGGACGACAAGCACCTCGCATTGGACCTTTTGGAGCCGGTCGTGACTCGCCAGAGACTCAACAAAAGAAGAAGGACGAATTCATTGGCCTCTGTGCACGAGCCTGGGACCTTTTCCACTCGTGATATCAACAACATCATCACAATTTACGGCGTAATGTGGAGTAAGGATTTGCCCACCCGGCACACACCTTCGCTTGACCTATCTTGCTTTAATCTGGCCCGTCGACTTCCACGACCCAACTATTATTATCCTTGTCGTACTATTCTCATCACGCGCACGCAAGCATTTCGACCTTGAAGCACCCGCTCTTCATTATAGCACCACCTTCTATCCGACGCCACATATCAACATCTACTTTTCTATGTCATTTCGAAATCTACCACCACTACTACTTGAAATTTCTATTGTATTTCATCACACGATGATAGGGCTATGCGACGGGACGGCTTCGATGTTTTTGCTGATGCTGCTACGTACGCCTTTTTTTTTCTCTCGAAAACCGGTCAGGATGAAACAGGACTTGTCTCATGACCATATCATTATTTACATCTTCTTTGGCGATTAGCGCCGCGGCCGATTTGTTGTTTACCATTCGATCGGCGCTGTTTGGGATAGGCGTCTCTGGGCACGCAGTGGAGGAAATACCTAGTGTAGCTTTTTGGGTGAAGAATTGGTGGACATGAAATGAAGACGTTCACATCTCAAACACACAGTTTGTACTTTTGTCGTAGTGATCTGCGAACACGGCAGCGCACATCTTTGTCGATCTGCGTCACTGAAGGATTCGTGGATAAGGAATTTGCTTGGCTGGGGACCAGGCCTCCGACGTCCAACAACAATCCAACAACGTCTTCGGTTTCCGAGAGCCGTGTTCAGCGATAATGATTCACACGAGCAGCAGTACACTCCACAGCACTAACGACTCACGAGAAGTCTTTTGAAAGAGTCACATGTCACATACCCAAATCCTTTCAACCACTCATCTCATCTCGTCTACGTTGAAACACCGGCGCTCGGACCACGCCGTCTTGAAACAAAACCAAGCGGGAAACAAGCTAGAGGACACGCCACGGCACGAATAGGCGAGATTGTGAAAGGATTTTGTTTTTGGTTTGTTCATGCGCGAGTGAGCTGTATTCGTGAGCTGCTGTTTTTATTTGTGGGGGGGGAAGAAGGTTTGGTGGCTTGGGGAGATGGAGGATGTGGAGAAATTGAAGAAATGGTTTGGTGCTCGTGCCTGGGTTTTTCCGTGGAAGCAATGGTGATGGCGAGGAGCTGGGGTGGATGTTGAAGATGGGTGAATTTGATAATAGACGGGTGGAA
>Ga0265797_10006068_pt1 | contig 17334 bp, 11 predicted proteins | sample P2T30metagenome_FD_192433 | JGI IMG/M metagenome (GOLD analysis project Ga0265797, IMG submission 192433) | Plant litter microbial communities from East Loma Ridge, Irvine, California - P2 T30 | ecosystem: Environmental > Terrestrial > Plant litter > Unclassified | place: USA: California...
CGCAGCACGGCCTCGGACAGGCCGAGCTGGCGGTCCAGCTCGACGGTCGCGGCCGGGTTCGCGGTCAGCTGGACGACGGCGTAGATGCCCTCGGTCTTCTTCGCGATCTCGTAGGCGAGGCGACGACGGCCCCACACGTCGACGTCGTCGACCGTGCCGCCGTCGTTGCGGATGACGTTGAGGAACTTGTCCAAGCTCGGGGCGACGGTGCGCTCATCGATCTCGGGGTCCAGGATGACCATCAGTTCGTACTGGTGCATGGGTGACCCACCTCCTTCGGACTCGAACGGTCGCGGTCTCTCCGCGACAGGAGGGTTCATGCGGTGCGCGCGACCCGTGACGGGACGCACGCAACCTGGCGAGCTTACCTGCCCGCACCTCCTGAACTCAAGCGTCGCGGGCGACGGCCGGAGGCGCGCCCCGCGTCGTCGACGCCGTCACGCGTCCGCCGCGGCTCAGCGGGCGTCGCGCGCGGCCCACCAGGCGAGCAGGCGCGCGGTGGCCTCGTCCTCGCCGAGCGGCCCCTCGTCGGTGCGCAGCTCGAGCAGGAACCGGTAGGCCTCGCCGACCTCGCGGCTCGGCCCGATGCCGAGGACGCGCTGGATGGCGTCGCCGTCGAGGTCGGGGCGGAGGGAGTCGAGCTCCTCCTGCTCGCGGAGCTCGGCGATGCGCTGCTCGAGGTCGTCGTAGGCGAAGGCGAGCCGGTCGGACTTGCGCCGGTTGCGGGTGGTGACGTCGGCGCGGGTGAGGACGTGCAGGCGCTCGAGCTGGTCGCCGGCGTCGCGGACGTAGCGGCGGACGGCGGAGTCGGTCCACTTGCCCTCGGTGTAGCCGAAGAACCGCAGGTGCAGCTCGATGAGCCGGGCGACCGCGGTGGTCGTGGCGTTGTCGAAGCGGAGCGCCTTGAGCCGCTTCTTGGCGAGCTTGGCGCCGACGACGTCGTGGTGGTGGAAGGTGACGACGCCACCGGGCTCGAGGCGGCGCGTGGCGGGCTTGCCGCAGTCGTGCAGCAGCGCGGCGAGGCGCAGGGTGAGGTCGGGGGCCTCGCCGGGGTGCCGTTCCCGTTCGTGGTCGATGGCCTGCTCGAGGACGGTGAGGCTGTGCTCGTAGACGTCCTTGTGGTGGTGGTGCTCGTCGACCTCGAGGCGGAGGGCGGGCAGCTCGGGCAGCACCCGGTCGGCGAGGCCGGTGTCGACGAGCAGGCGGACGCCGTCGGTGGGGGAGTCGGTGCGCAGCAGCTTGGACAGCTCGTCGGTGACCCGCTCGACGCTGACGATGTCGAGCGTCGCTGCGCGCTCGACCATCGCGGCGCGCACCTCGTCCGAGACGGTGAAGCCGAGCTGGGCGGTGAACCGGGCGGCGCGCATCATGCGCAGCGGGTCGTCGCGGAACGAGTCGACGGCGCTGCCGGGCGTCTCGAGCCGGCCGGCGAGCAGGTGCTCCACGCCGCCCGAGGGGTCGACGAGCACCTGCTGGGGGAGTCGGAGCGCCATCGCGTTGACGGTGAAGTCGCGGCGGACGAGGTCGCCCTCGAGGCTGTCGCCGAACTCGACGACGGGCTTGCGGGTCTCGCCGTCGTAGGCGTCGCTGCGGTAGGTGGTGATCTCGACGACCTCGCCGTCGACCTTCGCGGCGATGGTGCCGAACTGGCGGCCGACGTCCCAGGTGGCCTCGGCGAGGGGCGTGACGATCGCGAGGATCCGGTCGGGGTCGGCGTCCGTCGTGAGGTCGAGGTCGTTGACGGGGCGGCCGAGGAACGCGTCGCGGACGGGTCCGCCGACGAGGGCGAGCTCGTGCCCGGCGTCCGCGAAGGCGGTGGCGAGGCGGGCGATGCGGGGGGAGCCGGCGAGACGTCCGAGTCGCTGCACGGCCGAGCTGACGTCGTCCATGACGCACCAGCTTGCCACGTCGGAGGACCTCACCCTCGGCGTCCAGGGCGGGGTTGCCTAGACTCGGCTCGTCCCGCGCGCGTCCCACGGCGCGGTGCGCACGCCTATGAGACCAGTCACCGCCCTCCTCGCCGCCGCCGCGTCGGCCCTCGTCGCCGTGGGCCTCGTCGCGCCCGCGACGGGCGCGCAGGCGGCGGCCACGCCGAGCCCGACGGCGTCGCCGTCCGCGTCGGCCGGGGGAGCGCGCACGTCGGCGGACGAGCCCCGTCTCGAGATCGCCCCGGCCGACGCGGGCACCCTCGTGCCCGGCTCCGACCTCACGGTCGCGCTGCGGGTGACGAACGGCTCGGACGACGACCTGCGGGCGGGGACGGTGCGCGTGTACCTCGACCGGCCGGCCTTCGACGGCGCCGCGGGCGTTGCCTCGTGGCTCGACCCGGACGACACGGGCGGGTCCGACTACCTGGGCTCGCTGGTCGCGAGCGTGCAGGTGCCGGCGGTGGACGCGGGCGAGACGGTGGAGCTCGACCCGGTGACGGTGCCGGAGTCGCGGCTCGGCCTGGCCGGGCAGGCCTGGGGTGCGCGGGCCCTCGGTGCGCGGTGGCTCGTGGGCGGCGACGAGGCGGCGCAGGTGCGCAGCAGCGTGACCTGGTTCCCCTCGCAGGACTTCGTGGCGACGCGGCTGGCGGTCGCGGCGCCCGTGACGACGCCGGAGACCTCGACGGGCGTGCTCGACGCCACGGCCCTGGCGGCGTACACGTCGCCGGGCGGGACGCTCACGAGGCAGCTCGACGCGTTGCTCGGCACGGACGCGGCGATCGGGGTGGACCCGATGGTCGTGGCGAGCATCCGCCTGCTCGGCGACGAGGCCCCGTCGTCCGCGACGGCGTGGCTCGCGGAGCTGGCGTCCGCGCCGAACGAGGTGTTCCCGCTGACGTATGCCGACAGCGACATCTCGGGGCTGCGGCAGGCCGGCGCGGCGTCGGTGCTGTCCCCGACCTCGTTCGACGACCTGGTGGACCCGTCGCGCTTCGACGCCACGGCGACGGCGTCGCCGTCTCCGCCCGCGGCCGAGCGCGAGCCGGCCACGGAGGAGATCCCGGCGTCCGGCGACACCACCTCGGGTGGTTCCGGTGCGTCGACCGACACCGCCCAGGGGGGTTCCGCACCGGGCGGATCGACCGGGACCGAGGGACAGGACGGCGCGGACGACGAGGGCGGCACCGGTCCCGCCCCGACGCCGAGCACGCCCGCGTCCGACGGGGACGCCCCGCCGACCCCCACCCTCGAGTCCCTGCTCTCGGTCCCCACGACCCTGCCCGCGCTCGCCTGGCCCGCCCGGGGCACGACCGTCGCGGCCGACCTTCCCGTCTTCGCCGCCTCCGGCTACGCCAGCACGATCCTCGACGGCACCGGCGCCACCGACGACGACGACACGACCGACGACGCGCACGCCACCGTCGCGGGCACCGACGCCCTCGTCTCCGACGCCGACGTCACCCGCCTCCTCGAAGAGGCCGCCGGGGCCCGCGACGACCTCGCCTGGCAGAGCGCCGTCGCCCGGCTCAGCGCCACCGTCGCGAGCGTCGCCCACGAGCGGCCCAGCGAGCCCCGCACCCTGCTCGCCACCCTCGACCGCGGCTGGTCGACCTCGTCGGGCCGGCTCGACGACACCCTGACGACCCTCGAGCAGCAGCCCTGGGCCACCGGCGCCCGGCTCGCCGACGCCCTCGCCGTCGCTCCCTCGGCGGCCACGATCACCGACCGTCCCGAGACCGACGACCGGGTCGCCGCGCTCGACACGCTCGTCACCGGCGACCGTCGCGTCACCGACTTCGCCACGGTGCTCGACGACCCCGACGTCGTGACCGGGACCGTGCGCCTCCGGACCCTCGCCCTCGCGTCCACCGCCTGGGCGACGAACGAGGACGGCCTCACCGACGAGCTCGCCGCCTACACGGCCGACGTCGACGCGGTCGTCTCGACCGTCTCCGTCGTCGAGGGCAGCGACGTCGCGATCCTCGGCGACCGGTCGTCGCTGCCGGTCTACGTGCAGAACGGGACCGACTCCGCCGCGACCGTGTACCTCACCGTCGAGCCCTCGAACTCGTTCCTCTCCGTCGAGGAGACGTCCATCCCGGTCACCGTGCAGGCGCAGTCCCAGGGGCGCGTCATGGTTCCCGTCACCTCCATCGCGAACGGACCCGTCGTCGTCACCATGACCCTCGCCAGCCAGACCGGCGTGCCCGTCGGCACCCCCGCCTCCGTGTCCATCACCGTGCAGGCCGGGTGGGAGACCGCCATCACGGGCACGCTCGGCGCGCTCGTCGTGCTGCTCTTCGGCGGCGGTATCCTGCGCAGCGTGCTCAAGCGGCGCCGGGCGCGGGCCGCGGGCGCGACGGGCGACCCGGGCGACCACTGGGACGTCGGCGACCACGGGGCACCGGAGGCCGCGGCGGGCCGGGAGCCCCGGGCGTGAGCCCGGCGAAGGGCGGGCTGGGCAGGGCGAGCGTCCTCCTGGCCAGCGGCACCCTCGTGTCGCGCGTGCTCGGCTTCGTCAAGACCGCCGTGCTCGCGGCCGCCATCGGCCAGACCGGCATCCGCGCCGCGGACGCCTTCTCGACCGCGAACCAGCTGCCCAACAACGTCTACGCGCTCATCGCCGGCGGCCTGCTCAGCGCCGTGCTCGTGCCGCAGATCGTGCGGGCCGCCGCGCACGACGACGGCGGGCAGCGGTTCGTCAACAAGATCGTCACCCTCGCGACCGTGCTCTTCGGCGTCGTGACCGTCGCCGCGACGCTGCTCGCGCCCGTGCTGGTCCGCGTCTACGTGCAGAGCTCTGACGACGGCGGCAGCGGCTTCAACGGCCCCCAGCTCGCGCTCGCCACGACGTTCGCGTTCTGGTGCCTGCCGCAGATCTTCTTCTACGCCATGTACTCGCTGCTCAGCGAGGTGCTCAACGCCCGGCAGGTCTTCGGCCCGTTCACCTGGGCCCCCGTCGTCAACAACGTCGTCGGCCTCGCCGGCCTCGTCGCCTTCATGGTCGCCTTCGGGGGAGCGGGCGAGAACTCCACCGTCGACGTGTGGGGCGCCGACCGCACGACGCTCATCGCGGGCACGACGACGCTCGGCGTCGTCGCGCAGGCCGCGTTCCTCGTGCTGTTCTGGCGTCGGGCGGGGCTCACCTACCGCCCGGACTTCCGCTGGCGCGGGGTGGGCCTCGGGGCGACCGGCAAGGCCGCCGGCTGGCTGTTCGGCATGGTGCTCGTCACCCAGCTCGCCGGCATCGTGCAGAGCCGCGTGGCGTCGCTCGGCTCCGACGTGGGAGCCGCCAGCGCGACCCTCGCGAACGCCTGGCTGCTCTTCATGCTGCCGCACGGCATCATCGCCGTCTCGATCGCGACCGCCTACTTCACCCGCATGAGCGGCCACGCCGAACGCGGCGACCTCCGCGCCGTCCGCACCGACCTCTCGCAGTCGCTGCGCACGATCGGCATGTTCATCGTCTTCGCGGCCGTCGCCATGTGCGTCGTCGCGTTCCCCTTCGCCCGCTTCTTCGAGGGCACCTTCGCGGGCGCCACGGCGATGGCGCAGGTGATCCTCGCGTACATGCCGGGCCTCGTGCTGTTCAGCCTGCTGTTCGTCGTGCAGCGGGTGTTTTACGCCCTGCACGACCAGCGGACGCCGTTCCTCATGCAGCTCAGCCAGTCGGTGGTGTTCGTCGTCGGCGCACTGCTCGCGGCCGCCCTCGTCGCCCCGGAGCGCATCGGCGTCGCCATCGCCCTCACCACGACGATCGCGGGCACCGTCCAGGCGGTCCTCGCCGTCGTGCTCGTGCGCCGACGGCTGGCCGGCATGGACGGCGTGTGGGTCTTCCGCCGCCACGCCCAGTACCTGCTCGCCGCCCTCGCCGCCGCCGTGGTGGGCGTCGTCGTCGCCACGCTCCTCGGGGCGTACACGGCGGACGGCTTCGCGCAGTCGGGACGCGTGCAGGCCGTCGTCGTCGTGGCCGTGGTCGGCGGCGTCATGGCCGTCGTGTACTTCGCCCTGCTGCTGCTCGGGCGCCTGCCCGAGGTCACCGGGATCGTGGGACCGCTCGCCGCACGGGCGCGCCCGCTCGTGGCGCGCCTCCGGCGTCGCTGAGGGAGCGCCTCGGCGCCCGCGCGCCGTGCGCCCGCGGCACGCCGTCCCCTCCTGCACGGGCCGGAGTCGGTGGTCCCCTGGACGCGCGCTGACAGCCCGTCCGCGCTCGGGAACAACCGGCCGGTACCCTGCGTTCAGTCGAACAGCACCACGACCAGCCGCCCTGGTCGTGCACCGTCCCGAGGAAGGTCCCATGCGCCAGATCATCATCGTCGGCTCCGGCCCGGCCGGCTACACCGCCGGCATCTACGCCGCCCGCGCGGGGCTCGAGCCGCTCATCGTGGCCAGCAGCGTCGAGGCCGGCGGCGAGCTCATGAAGACCACCGAGGTCGAGAACTTCCCCGGGTTCCCCGACGGGATCCAGGGCCCCGAGCTCATGTTCAAGCTGCAGGAGCAGGCCGAGAAGTTCGGCGCCGAGGTGCTGCTCGACGACGTCACGAGCGTCGACCTCACCGGCGACGTCAAGAAGGTCACCCTCGGCAGCGGCGCCGTCGAAGAGGCCGTCACGGTCATCTTCGCCACGGGCTCGGCCTACCGCAAGCTCGGCCTGCCCGACGAGGAGCGCCTCAGCGGCCGGGGCGTCAGCTGGTGCGCCACCTGCGACGGGTTCTTCTTCAAGGAGCGCACCATCGCCGTCGTCGGCGGCGGCGACTCGGCGATGGAAGAGGCGACCTTCCTGACGCGCTTCGCGTCGAAGGTCTACGTGGTCCACCGCTCGAAGACGCTGCGCGCGTCGAAGATCATGCAGCAGCGCGCCTTCGACAACGAGAAGATCGAGTTCCTGTACGACAAGACCGTCACCGCGATCCGGGGCGACGAGAAGGCCACCGGCGTGCAGCTGACCGACACGGTCGACGGCACGACGAGCGAGCTCGAGCTCGACGGCCTGTTCATCGCCATCGGCAACGACCCGCGCGTGCACCTCGTCCACGGCCAGCTCGACCTCACGACCGACGGCACCATCGCGGTCGAGGGGCGCAGCTCGAAGACCAACCTGACCGGCGTCTTCGCCGCCGGCGACGTCATCGATGCGACCTACCGGCAGGCGGCCACCGCGGCCGGTTCCGGCGTCGTCGCGGCCCTCGACGCCGAGCACTTCCTCGCCGCCCTCGACCAGCACTGGCTCGCCGAGCACACGCCCGGCGCAGCCGAGGGCGTCGAGACCGCCGAGAGCACCGAGGACGACCTCACCGTCCCGCGCACCGTCAGCGCCTGACGCACCGCCGACCCGTCCGGTCGTGCGCACCGGCACGAACAGACCAGGCGCCGCCCGGCGCCCGACCGAACCACCGAGAGGAACGACCATGAGCAACGCCAAGGCAGTGACCGACGCCAGCTTCGAGAGCGACGTCCTGAAGTCCGAGAAGACGATCCTCGTCGACTTCTGGGCCGAGTGGTGCGGCCCGTGCCGCGCCGTCGCCCCGATCCTCGACCAGATCGCCGACGAGCACGGCGAGAAGATCGAGATCGTCAAGCTCAACGTCGACGAGAACCCGAAGACCGCGATGCAGTACCAGATCACCTCGATCCCCGCGATGAAGGTGTTCCGCGGTGGCGAGGTCGCGAAGACCGTCATCGGAGCCAAGCCGAAGCCGGCCCTCGAGGCCGACCTCGCGGAGTTCCTCGCGTAGTCGACGCCCCGCGTCACGAGAGCCCGTCCGGCACCTGCCGGGCGGGCTCTCGCCGTGTGCTGAGGCGCGGCCTCCGCGCCGCTCCGTCCCACACCAGGCCTGCACGTCCCCGCGTGCTGCTGAGCGCCCGCGCGCCGTCGCATGCTGTCGGGCGCCACCTTGCCACCTCGGGACCGCTGGCTCCCTCCGGGGCCCCTCGTCGCGTTCCCGGACCCTCTCCCGCCGACCCGGGCTTATCCTGGACCGCACCGCCCCCGACAGAACAGGCATGCCCATGACGATGCCCGGCACGAACCTCGACCCCTGGTACGACTCCTACGCCGCCCGCACGGCCGGTCTGAGCGCCTCCGAGGTCCGAGCCCTGTTCGCCGTGGCGTCGCGTCCTGAGGTCGTGTCGCTGGCCGGGGGCATGCCCTACGTGTCGGCCCTGCCCCCGGAGCTCGTCTCGGGGTCGATCGAGCGCGTGCTGTCGTCGAACGCGGCCATGGCCCTGCAGTACGGCTCGGGCCAGGGCACGCCGGCCATCCGCGAGCACATCCTGCAGATCATGGCCATGGAGGGCATCCGGGGGAGCGCCGACGACGTCGTCGTGACCACGGGGTCGCAGCAGGCGCTCGACCTCGTGACCAGGATCTTCGTGGATCCCGGCGACGTCGTGCTGGCCGAGTCGCCGAGCTACGTCGGCGCCCTCGGCGTGTTCCGGGCGTACCAGGCCGACGTGCAGCACGTCGCGATGAACGACGAGGGACTGGTTCCGGAGGCGTTGCGCGAGGCCATCGCGCGGGTCACCGCCCGAGGCGGCCGCATCAAGTTCCTGTACACGATCCCGAACTTCCACAACCCGGCTGGCGTCACCCTCAGCTGGGCGCGACGCGTCGAGATCCTCGAGATCTGCCGCGAGGCCGGCATCCTCGTCCTCGAGGACAACCCGTACGGCCTGCTCTCGTTCGACCAGCCAGCGCCCCATGCCATGCGCTCGGTCGACGACGAGGGCGTCATCTACCTCGGCTCCTTCTCGAAGACCCTGGCACCGGGCTTCCGGGTCGGTTGGGCGCTGGCTCCGCACGCGATCCGCGAGAAGCTGATCCTGGCGAACGAGTCGGCGACGCTCGCCCCGAACTCGTTCGGCCAGTTCGTCATCACCGAGTACCTCGACCAGGCCGACTGGCGTGGCCAGATCGCCACCTTCCGCGACCTCTACCGCGAGCGTCGTGACGCGATGCTGACGGCGTTGGGGGAGTACCTGCCGTCGCTCACCTGGACGAGGCCCGACGGCGGGTTCTTCGTCTGGCTCACGCTGCCCGAGGAGCTCGACTCCAAGGCCATGCTCCCCCGAGCCGTGAAGGAGCTCGTCGCCTACACGCCCGGTACCGCGTTCTACGCCGACGGTCAGGGCCGGGGCAACATCCGCCTCTCGTTCTGCTACCCGACGCCGGAGGCGATCCGGACGGGCGTCGAGCGCCTCGCGCGGGTGGTCAACGGCGAGCTCGACCTGCTGCGGACGTTCTCCGGAGCCCGGCTCACCCGTGCGCACGACCAGCGCCCCGGGGTCGTCACGCCGCCGCCGAACACCGACTGACCTGCACCTTCGCCGACTCGCCGCGGTTCGTCGCCCGCGCGAGGAACACGTCCCCGAACCGTCCCGCCCCCTCTTGGAGGTCTGCCGATGTCCGCGTCCCACCCGTCCACCGTCACCGTCCTCGCCGGGGGCATCAGTCACGAGCGCGACGTCTCCCTCCGCTCCGGGCGGCGCGTGCTCGACGCCCTGTCCGCGCAGGGCCTGTCGGTGGAGCTCCGGGACCCGGACGCCAGCCTGCTCGCCCACCTGCGTGAGAACCGTCCTGACGTCGTCTGGCCCGTGCTGCACGGCGCGAGCGGCGAGGACGGCGCCCTGCGAGGCCTGCTGGAGGCCCTCGACGTCCCCTATGTCGGCTCGACGGCCGCTGCGGCCCGGCTCGCCTGGGACAAGCCGACGGCCAAAGAACTCGCTCGTCGTTCTGGCGTCGCCACGCCGAGGAGCATCACCCTCTCGCACGACTCGTTCCGCGAGCTCGGTGCGGCCGGCGTCCTCGACTCCCTGCGGGACGAGCACCCCGTGCCGCTCGTGGTGAAGCCGGCGCGCGGGGGCTCGGCCCAGGGAGTCACCGTCGTCGACGACGAGGAGATGCTCCCTCGAGCCATGGTCGACGCCTACACCTACTGCTCGGACGTGCTGGTCGAGCAGAAGATCGTGGGCACGGAGGTGGCTGTGGGCGTCCTCGACACAGGTGACGGCCCCCGGGCGCTGCCGGCGGTCGAGATCGTTCCTCGGAGTGGCGTGTACGGGTTCGAGGCTCGCTACAACGCGGGGGAGACGACGTTCTACACGCCGGCCCGTCTCGACGACGACGCGGCCCGTGCCGCTGCGGAGGCCGCGGTGACCGTGCATGAGACCTTGGGTCTGAGGCACCTCTCGCGCGTGGACCTCATGATCGATGCGGCGGGGACGGCGTGGTTCCTCGAGGTCAACGTCCTGCCCGGGCTCACGGAGACGTCACTGGTACCCATGGCCCTGGACGCGGCCGGCTTCGAACTGGGCCTGGTCTACGCGGCGCTGGCAGAGAAGGCCGTGCGCGACCACCACTGACGGGAGGGCGCCCTGTCTCGTCGTGCCCTGACGGCTGTGTCGGTCAAGCGTTTCACGTGAAACGCACCTCACAGAACGCTGCCCGCCACTGATCGTGTGCCGCTTGCCTGCGCAGCGGACCGGACTACGGACAGCAGACATTCTCCCGCGCAGCGGACTGGGCTGCAGACAGGAAATATCTGATGGCTGACGGCCGACAGCTGACAACCAACAACCAACAACCAACAACCAACAACCAACAACCAACAACCGATGATCGACAGCTCACCGGTGACAGCCGGCGGCCGAGACCCTACAGCTCACCGATGACCGCCGAACCGAAACCTGAAAGCCGCACACCGCGAAGCACTCACCGCTCACCGTTCCTTGCCGACAGTCACCGTAGGAAGCTCACGAGCCGGGCTACGCGCAGCCAGGCCGTTGCCACGGACGGGCTTCCATCGATACCTCGTGGCCCCGAGGACACGTGAGCCTAGACACGTCGGCGATCCGCGATTCACCCTTCGGTCACCGTTCAGCATCTGGAGCACCGAGCCGTCATACCGAGCACCGGCGACCCTTTCACCGTCGCCGTGTAGATGATCGCGTGCACCTAACTCGGTCGTCGATTAGAGTCTGCGTCGGCTCGCGATCGCGTCCCATGGACAACGCTGCCGAGGCCCGCCCCACCGTCTCGCAGTAAGTGGCCGTCAAGGCTTGTCGTCACGGGTCCCGAAAGCAGCATCGACACGCTGGCGTGCGGGGGAGGACACGCCCGGCGCCGTTTCACGTGAAACGAGCCGCGCCTGGACCCCACTCGCGACGGGGTTCCTGCATCAATCTCCGGCGACTCATCGTTGCCAGGAGCCGTCGTCGTACTCAGCGTGGACGACCCTCCGTGGACACGTGCAGCCCCAACATGTGGCCAGTTCATCCCCGGTTCAGATCCGCCACCGTGGACCCAGCTCTCCCACAGCCCTGATCGAGAGGGTAGAATCCAGAAGCTACCCTGTGAACATCGCGCTGGGCATCTGGTCGGACACCGCCGTGCGGAATCGTCGCGGAAGCGCCCACGTCATGCCTGCGACGCGGGCTTCGGCGGTGGAACGCACGTGCGTCGAGCGATCTGTTCAGCCCCTGCTCTGCGACGTCAACGCCCAGCACCGTCATGAGCGGCAGAGCTGCCCAGACGTGTCGCTCGCTAGTCCGTACCTGCGGCGACATCATCACCGGACCCTACCCTCACGACCTGTCGGGCAGACGACGGGACGGGCAAGAGTCAGGTCGACTGGCAAGATCCGCCATCGAGTGATGTGAACGACTCACGTCTACGTGGGCCGTGGCGGGAGCATGACTCACGACAGTCGCCACATCACGGTGCAGGCGTACGGCCAGCATCCGACCGGAGCCACGGTGATGCGTGGGCCAGCACCACCGTTTCACGTGAAACGGCCCGAGCTACAGTCCCTCGGTCTCCTGTCCGAGTTCGCCGAGGATCCTGTTGAGGTCCTCGACGGTAGCGAAGTCGATGGTGATGGAGCCCTTCCGAGCACCGAGCGCGACCTTGACCTTAGTGTTGAGACGATCGCCGAGGGTCTCGGCCACGGAGGACAGGTGTGCCTGATGAGGACCGCTCCTCGCGGACGACCGAGCAGTCTTCGGTCCAGCATTCATGCCACCAGCGATGGCCTCGGCAGCGCGCACGGACAGATCCTCGTTGATGATCTTGTCGGCGAGACGCTCCATGAGCACCGAACTACCGGCGCTGAGGATGGCCCGAGCGTGTCCCGCCGACAGGACCCCCGAGGCGACCTTGCGCTGGACGCTGGACGGCAGGCGGAGCAGCCGCAGCGTGTTCGAGATCTGCGGCCGGCTTCGCCCGATCTTCGACGACAACTCCTCCTGAGTGATGCCGAAGTCGGCAAGAAGTTGCTGATAAGCGGATGCTTCTTCGAGAGGGTTGAGTTCCGCTCGGTGCAGGTTCTCCAAGAGGGCGTCCCGGAGCATCGACTCGTCCGACGTCTCGCGGACGATCGCGGGGATGGAGGCCAGCCCGAGTTCCTTCGTCGCCCGCAGGCGGCGCTCGCCCATGATGAGCTCGTACTGAGGCCCCTTGGGCTTTGCGCCCGTGAGGGGCCGCACGACGATCGGCTGCAGGACCCCGACTTCACGGATGGAGGCCACGAGCTCCTGGAGCTCCTCCTCACGGAACTCCGTCCGCGGCTGCTGTGCGTTGGGCACGATGTCGAGCGGGTTGAGACCGGCAAGTCGAGCACCGGGCACAGCCACGAGGTCTTCTGCCGTCTGCTGTCCGCTCGGGAAGAACACGTCCACAGGCCGGTCCTGGGCCTCGTCGGCGGCGGGGATGAGCGCGCCGATGCCGCGTCCGAGTCCGGTTCTCTTGGTAGCCACTACTGGGGTGCTCCTCGACGTGCTAGTTCGGCGGCGGCCTCGAGGTACGAGATCGAGCCGGGGGAGTTGGTGTCGTAACTGATGACGGTCTGCCCGTATCCGGGAGCCTCACTGATGCGGACACTCCGGGGGATGAGGGTCTGCAGGGCCTCGTCAGGGAAGTGCTCGCGTACGTCCGCGACGACCTGCTGAGCGAGGTTCGTGCGCCCGTCGTACATGGTCAGCAGGATGCTGCTCACGCGCAAGGTCGGGTTGAGGTGCTTCTCGATGAGCTGGATGTTGCGGAGCAACTGGCTCAGACCCTCGAGAGCGTAGTACTCGCACTGGATGGGGATCAGGACCTCGTGGGCGGCTACGAACGCGTTGATCGTGAGGAGCCCGAGCGAAGGCGGGCAGTCGATGAACACGTAGTCGAACCGTTCTCCCGCCGCTTCGGTCTGCTGCAGGTGCTCCTCGAGGGCGCTCCGCAGCCTCTGCTCGCGGGCGACGAGCGAGACCAGTTCGATCTCGGCGCCGGCCAGGTGAATCGTCGCGGGAACGCAGTACAAGGAGGGGAACTCGGGGGACTGCTGGACGGCATCAGCCACCGAGCCGCCGCCGACCACGACGTCGTAGATGCTCGGCGTCTCCGCCCGGTGCTCGACACCCAGCGCGGTGGAGGCGTTGCCTTGCGGGTCGAGATCGATGACCAGGACGCGTGCGCCTCCGCGTGCCAAGCCCGCCGCCAAGTTGACTGTCGTGGTGGTCTTTCCCACGCCGCCCTTCTGGTTGGACACCGTGATGATCCGGGTCTTCGCCGGAACGGGGAGTGGTTCCGTCGACAGTGCCCGCCGACGCCGTTGCAGGTCTGCGAGCTCGCGCGCCAGCGGAGTACTGGCATCGAAGTCCGTCGAGGGTGTGCTCACAACTCTCCTGGCGCCTGTGTTTCACGTGAAACGGCGGCACCTGAGGCGCAGGTGCCCGACCGCGAAGACCTTGCAACTCTAACAAGGAAGGACTCCTTGTCAGAGTGCAACAGGGACTGTTGTGCACAACGACTCGACGTGCCCTGTGCGTCGCTCGAGCCGGGGCAGCGGCACCCTTGGTCACCCGCGAGGAAGGGAGCTGACGCGTCGTGACACCGGGTGCTCGGCGACGGCCGACGCGCCCTGCTCGAGCCGCTCACGAGGGGGGAGATCAGCACGCAGGGGAGACGGGAGTCCGTGAAAGCCTCGGGGGCACGCGGCCCCACGACGATCGGGTCGAGGGGTGCCTCCGCCAAGGGAGGGCAGGGCCCTACGAGCTCGTGCCCCCGTCCCGACCCGATGTGACCACATCCCGGGGAGCGCACCGAGATGGGGAGGGGAGGGAAGACTCTGGACTGCCGATGTCCCTCGGCACACCAGAGGGCAGGTCGCGCCGCGCGCGTCACACACCTCCACGGAAGCAGTTCCCACCCGTCTCCCGTCGACTCGTTCATCCTCCGAACCGCGAGACGCGCCGCCGAGAGCCTCGATGCCGCTCCCTGTAGCAGGTCAAACCGCGCTGTCGCCAGAGTCAGCCCTCGCCCGGTGACCAACTACGGCAGCGCAGTGCGATCATCCTCGCCGTCCTGCACCGCCTCCCGGCATCGAATGCTCGCCCAGTGACACGCCAGTCCCGCGCCACGGAACGCGGCAGGTCACCGCTCGCCTCGCAGCACACGGCTCGTGGGCGCACCACCCCGACCGGACGCACGCCCACCCCGAGCCCGCGACGAGCCCTCCGGCATCCACCTGGTCGACGGTGCCGGTCCCGGTGCCACTCGTCGGTGCTGGTCACCGCCACAGGTCGTCAGTGACGGTCGACAGGCACCTGTCGCCGCTCCGCTCCTGGGGCATGACGACGGGCGGCATCGACACTCGTCCTCGTCGACCCAGGGTGACGTCACGGTCCCTGGCATGTCGTCACGTCTTCCGAAGGCGACCACGCCTGGACCCCCGGCGGTCACCCGCGGCGAGTTCCCTCGCGACGGACGCGGCCGTGCACAGCGCGACGCGACATGGTCAGAGCCGGATCGACGCGACGCCTCACGCGCCCCCGGCACGAGTGGTGCGAGGCAGTGCCGTGCCGTGCCGTGCCGAGCAGTGCGGTGCAGTGCAGTGCAGTGCAGTGCAGTGCAGTGCAGTGCAGTGGTGCATGGTGCGGCGCAGTGCTGAGCGGTGCTGTGATGTGAAGGGCGGTGCTGAGCGCAGAACGGAGCGGTGCAGAGCGCGGTCGGAGGGCCGAGCCGAGCGGAGCGCAGAGCGGAGCGCCGAACCGAGCCGAGCGGAGCGTCGCATCGAGCCGAGCGGAGCGCCGCATCGAACCGAGCGGAGCGCAGCGCATAGCGGAGCGCAGAGCGGAGCGCAGAGCGCGAAGCGGAGCGCAGGGCAGAGCGGAGCGCCGCTTTGAACCGAGCGGAGCGGAGCGCAGAGCGGAGCGCAGAGCGGAGCGGAGCGCCGCATCGAGCCGAGCGGAGCGCAGCGCGGAGCGCGGAGCGCGGAGCGGGGCGCGGAGCGCAGAGCGGTGCACAGCGCGGGGCGGGGCGCCGAGCGGAGCGGAGCCCTGCGACGCAAGGGGACGCTCCGTGCCCGACTCCTGCACGCGTGCCCCTGGACGAAGGAGTCCACGATCGCCGTTCCCAGATGCGCCAGACCACTGCGTCCGTGGTCGAGGAGTGCGCACCCGGAGGTCTACGTCCGGCGAGTGCTGAGCCCAGGGGAGGCACGCGTCACCGCCGTGTCGTCAGGAACACCACTCACCTCCGTAGCCTGCTGGGTGCCTCAGAGCCGGCACACGCTCCAGTCCCTGACGCACGAGCGCCTCACGCGCGGGACAGCACTGTGGGTGGGGTACGCCCGCCCAGGGCACACCAGATCAGAACCTGCCGGAGACCGCGGCGCTGAGTCTTGTGGCGCCGATCGTTCGCTACAGCCACAGGGCCGGCACTGCGACGCAGGACCTGTGGACGAGCATCTCTTTCCCCAAGTTGTCCACACTGTGCAAAACTCGAAAAAGCACCCGTCAATAATACCTTTTCGAGCGGCACCCTCGCGTTGTCCACACGTTGTCCACAGACGTGCGAAAAGTCCTCACCGCGGCGTGCGGGAAAACGGCCGGTCGCGTCACGGGCGCTCGAGAATCCCTCCACAGGGCGATCGTGAGCAAGTTCGGGTGTGGACAGAGGGGGACGATCAGGACGCCGGCGGTCGTCGACCTCCGTCGACACTGAACTGCGTCCCGGGCCGCCCCGTCGAACGCCCCCCAGACGGATCACCACTCCGACGTGGTGCCCCGTCCACGGCCGTGACGCGGACGGTCCGCGCTCCCCGTGAGCTGGACCAGTGACGTTCCACCGCGACCGGGTCGCAGCCCACGATGCTGTGGCAGGTGCGCGCACACCACGCGCCGGCGACGACAGCTCGCACGCTGACGACGCCGCGGGAGACGTCAGTCCAGCGTCGCCCGGAACACCCGCGTGGGCTCGACACCGAGATCCTCGCCGAGCGTCAGCGTCTCGACGTCCACGAGGTGGTGCTTCGCGATCACCTTGCGCGCCGCCGTGACCTCGTCGTCGACTCGGGCGCCCTTGAGGAACACCAACTGCCCGCCGGTCCTCACGAGCGGCGCCGTCAGCGGGATCAGCTTGGAGAGCGCAGACACCGCTCGAGCCGTGGCCTGGTCCAGCCACGTGTCGAGTTCGGCCTCTTCGGCGCGCGCACGCACGACCTCGACGTTCTGCAGACCGAGCCGTCCGGTCTCCGCGAGCAACCAGTCGACGCGACGCTCCATGGGTTCGATGAGCACGAGCGTGACGTCGGGTCGTGCCGCGGCGAGCACCAGTCCCGGCAGGCCGGCCCCGGACCCGACGTCACCCACCCGTCCGGGCAGGAGCAGGGGAGCGAGCAGCCCACAGTTCACGATGTGCCTCGTCCAGAGCCGAGGCAGCTCCTGGGGCCCGATGAGGCCGAGCTCCTCGCCGTGCTCGGCGAGATCAGCCGTGTACTGCCGCACGACGTCGAGTCGATCTCCGAAGATCTGCCGGGCGACGGCGGGCTCGGGTTCGAGCTGGGACAGGTCGGTCATGGTGTTCGTTCCACGTGGAACGGCGTCAGCCGTCAGCCGCGCCGGACGACCGTGTGGCGGTCCCGGCCCTCGCCCTCGGACTCCGACGTGAAGCCCCGTGCGGCCACGATGTCGTGGACGAGCTTGCGCTCGTAGGACGACATGGGCGGTAGCGACGCAGCCGTCGCACCCTCTTCGAGCTTCTCGACGGCACGGTCGACCATCGCCCCCAACTCTGCCTCGCGGGTCGCCCGCGAGCCACCGATGTCGAGGATGAGCCGAGAGAACTCGCCGGTCTTCGCCTGCACGGCGATGCGGGTGAGCTCCTGCAGAGCGTTGACGGTGTCCGGCTTCGAGAGCACGCGGAGGTTGCTGTCCTCGGCCGACTCGATCGAGATGTAGGCGCGGCCACCACGGCTCTCGATCTCGATGTCGCCGTCGAGGTCGCAGATGTCGAGGAGCTCCTCGATGTAGTCCGCGGCGATGTCGCCCTCGTCACCCTCGCCACCAGCACCCTCATCACCGTCGGCACCGTCGGCGTCGAAGCCGTCCGTGTCGGGATCGGCCTCGGCGGACGAGGCGACGGGGG
>Ga0265797_10006070_pt1 | contig 17332 bp, 13 predicted proteins | sample P2T30metagenome_FD_192433 | JGI IMG/M metagenome (GOLD analysis project Ga0265797, IMG submission 192433) | Plant litter microbial communities from East Loma Ridge, Irvine, California - P2 T30 | ecosystem: Environmental > Terrestrial > Plant litter > Unclassified | place: USA: California...
CTGCTCGCCGACGAAGAGCAGGCGCACGAGGTCGAGGCGGACCGGGTCGGAGAGCACCTCGAACGGGTGCAGGACCCGCCGGTGCTGTCGCTGCGCTCTCATGCGCTCGCCCGGCCGATCGAGTGCTCTGGGCTGACGGGGCCTCCGGGGCCGTCGACGCGGGCGGGGCTGCCGGGGCTCACGCGGCTGCCGGGGCTCTGCGGCAGGGCGGCGGAGAAGTGTCGTCGCGGAATCGACGATTCGTCTCGAGACGAATCGTGCTCTCCTCGCGGAGACCTCCCCCGCTGGCGGAGGGGGCGTGGTCGTGGGGCGCACGATTCGTCTCGAATCGAATCGTGCTCTGCGCGCGAGCACTTCTCGGGAGAGGGCAGCCGGCGGCGGCGTCACGTGAGCTGCACGAGCCGCGGCCTCCGAGGTGGGTGGTCTGCATGGGGCGAGCGTGACGTCCCGCGCACCCCGCACCTCCGGCGTCACCCGCCCCGGGGGAGGCCGACCACGCGCACCCGGCTGGGGAGGACGAGGAGAGCGCTGTCCTCCCCAGCCCACGCGGCTTACGATGGAGGGCTCATGTCTGCCGCTCCCCTGCCTCCGCTCACGATCTCGTACCCCGCCGAGCTGCCCGTCAGCCAGCGGCGCGACGACATCGCCGCCGCGATCCGCGACCACCAGGTCGTGATCGTCGCGGGCTCGACCGGCTCCGGCAAGACCACGCAGCTGCCGAAGATCTGCCTCGAGCTCGGCCGCACCAGCATCGGCCACACGCAGCCCCGACGCATCGCCGCCCGCACCATCAGCGAGCGCATCGCCGAGGAGCTCGGCCAGGAGGTCGGCGGCCTCGTCGGCTACCAGGTGCGCTTCACCGACAAGGTCTCCCGCGACACGAAGATCAAGTTGATGACCGACGGGATCCTCCTCAACGAGATCCACTTCGACCGCGACCTGACCCGCTACGACACGATCATCATCGACGAGGCCCACGAACGCAGCCTCACGATCGACTTCCTGCTCGGCTACCTCAAGCAGCTGCTGCCCCGGCGCCCCGACCTCAAGCTCATCATCACGAGCGCGACGATCGACCCCGAGTCGTTCTCGAAGCACTTCGACGGCGCCCCCATCGTCGAGGTCTCCGGCCGCACCTACCCCGTCGAGATCCGGTACCGGCCGCTCGTCGCCGACGACGCGGCCAGCGCCCGCGCCGGCGGCGACGACGACGACGACCTCGACGAGCTCGACGAGGCCCCGCCGCGCCGCGCCGCGCCCGCGCGCTCCCCGCAGAAGGGCGCCCCCGCGCCCGCGAGGGCGGACGACAAGGACTACCTCCAGGGCATCAACGAGGCCCTCGACGAGCTCGCCCGCGAGTCGAGCGGCGACGTGCTCGTCTTCCTCAGCGGCGAGAACGAGATCCGCGACGCCGAGGACGCGATCCGCGGCCGGAACCTCCCCCACACCGAGGTGCTCCCCCTCTACGGACGCCTCAGCGCCGCCGACCAGCACCGGGTCTTCCAGCCGAGCACGACGGCCGGCACGCGCCGCCGCATCGTGCTCGCCACGAACGTCGCCGAGACCAGCCTCACCGTCCCGGGCATCAAGTACGTGATCGACGCCGGCACCGCCCGCATCAGCCGGTACTCCACCCGGGCGAAGGTGCAGCGCCTCCCCATCGAGGCCATCTCGCAGGCCAGCGCCAACCAGCGCTCCGGCCGCTCCGGCCGCACGAGCAGCGGCATCGCGATCCGCCTCTACAGCGAGACCGACTTCGAGAAGCGCCCCGAGTTCACCGAGCCCGAGATCCTCCGCACGAACCTCGCCGCCGTCATCCTGCAGATGATCTCGCTCGGCCTCGGCGACATCGCCGCCTTCCCCTTCCTGCAGCCGCCGGACTCCCGCGGCATCAAGGACGGCCTCGACCTCCTCCGCGAGCTCGGCGCCGTCACCCAGGGCGGCCAGATCACCCGCGTCGGCAAGCAGCTGACCCGCCTGCCGATCGACCCCCGCCTCGCGCGCATGGTGATCGAGTCGAAGACGCAGGGCACGACACGCGAGGTCATCGCGATCGTCGCCGCCCTCAGCATCCAGGACCCGCGCGAGCGCCCGCTCGAACGTCGCGCGCAGGCCGACGAGAAGCACTCGCGCTTCCGCGACCCCAAGGGCGACTTCCTCACCCTGCTCAACCTCTTCGACTACCTGGAGGACAAGCAGGCGGAGCTCAGCGGCAACGCCTTCAAGCGCCTCTGCCGAGACGAGTTCCTCAACTACCTCCGGGTGCGCGAGTGGCAGGACGTCTTCCGTCAGCTCTCCCGGGCCGCCCGCCCGCTCGGCCTGCACGTCGGCGAGCGCAGCGCGAACCCGGACGGGGTGCACCGCAGCCTGCTCGCGGGGCTGCTCAGCCAGATCGGCCTGTTCGACCCGCAGAAGAAGGACTACGTCGGCGCCCGCCAGACGCGCTTCGTGCTCTTCCCCGGCAGCTCGCTGGCCAAGAAGCCGCCGGTCGCCATCATGAGCGCCGAGCTCGTCGAGACCAGCCGCCTCTTCGCCCGCGTCGCCGGCACCATCGACCCCGCCTGGGCCGAGCCGCTCGCCCCCGACCTCGTCAAGAAGAGCTACGGCGAGCCCCACTGGGAGAAGAAGCAGGGCGCCGTCGTCGCCTACGAGCGCGTCACGCTCTACGGGGTGCCGATCGTGCCGCGCCGCCGCATCCAGTTCTCCCGCATCGACCCCGGCTACGCCCGCGAGCTGTTCATCCGGCACGCCCTCGTCGAGGGCGACTGGGAGAGCCGCCAGGCGTTCGAGGCGAAGAACCAGCAGCTGATCCGCGAGCTCACCGAGGTCGAGGAGCGCACCCGCCGTCGCGACATCCTCGTCGACGGCGACGCCGCCTTCGAGTTCTTCCAGCGCCGCGTGCCCGCCGACGTCACGAGCACCCGCGACTTCGAGGGCTGGTGGCGGACGGCCGAGCGGGAGACGCCGGACCTCCTCACGATGACCGCCGCCGACCTGCTCGGCGACGACGAGCCCGACGTCGACGAGGCGGGCTTCCCGAGCACGTGGCGGCAGGGCGACCAGACGCTGACCCTGCGCTACAAGTTCGAGCCGGGAGCCGACGACGACGGCGTGACGGTGGTCGTGCCCCTGCCGCTGCTGGCGCGCCTCCGTCCGGTCGGCTTCGACTGGCAGGTGCCGGGGCTCCGCGACGAGCTCGTGACCTCGTTGATCAAGTCGCTGCCGAAGCAGATCCGCAAGAACGTCGTGCCCGCCGCCGACTGGGCGTCGAAGATCACGGCCGAGCTGCCCGCCGAGCCGCCCGCCGACGTCGACGAGCCGTTCACCGCCACGATCGCCGCCGTCGTCCGCAAGCTCACCTACACGCCCGTGGCCGTCGACGACTTCGACCTCGAGCGCGTGCCGGCGCACCTCCGCGTCAGCTACGCCGTCGTCGACGACCGGGGCCGCACCGTCGGCGTCGACAAGCGCCTCGACCTCCTCCAGGAGCGCCTCAGCGACGACATGCGCGAGAGCGTCGCCCGTGTGACCCAGGGCCAGGCCCGGGGCGAGGGAGGCGCGGGTCGCTCCCGACGCGGACGCGGCGGCCCGCAGGCGGTCGCCTCCGGCGCTCCCCCGGCGAACGCCATCGAGCGCACCGGCATCACCACCTGGGACTTCGACGAGCTGCCGACCGTCGTCGACACGAAGCACGGCGACACCGTGATCCGGGCGTACCCGGCGCTGGTCGACGAGGGCGCCTCCGTCGCGATCCGCCTGATGGCGACCCCCGCCGACCAGGCGCTCGAGACCCCCCGCGGCGTCCGGCGGCTGCTCATGCTCGCGGTGCCGAGCCCGGTCGCCTACGTGCAGCAGCACCTCACCGCGCCCGAGAAGCTGATCCTCGCGACGAGCCCGTACCAGAACACCGCGGCGCTCTTCGCCGACTGCCTGGTCGCCGTCGTCGACGACGTGCTGCACCGCGTGAAGCCCGACGGGCAGCTCTACACGAAGAAGGAGTTCCTCACCGTCCGCGACCGTGTCTCGGCCGCGGTGATGGACTCGATGTTCCAGACCGTGTCGCTCGTGGCCCGCACCCTCACGGCCGCGCGCGACGCCGACAAGGCGATGAAGGGCGCGACGTCGATGACGCTGCTCGCCGCGCTCACCGACATGCGCCAGCAGCGCGAGCGGCTGATCTACCCGGGCTTCGTCTCCGCCACGGGCCTGCAGCAGCTGCAGCGGGTGCCCGTCTACCTCGTCGGCATCACCCGGCGCTCGGTGAAGCTGCTCGAGGCCCCCGGGCGCGACCGCGCGTGGCTGACCGAGGTGCAGCAGGCGACGGAGCGGTACGAGGCCGCGGGGGGCACCTTCCCGCCCGCCGCCACCGCCGCTCCCCCGCTGGTCAGGGCTCGCTGGCTGCTCGAGGAGTTCCGCATCAGCCTGTTCGCCCAGGACCTCCGGCCGAGCGAGAGCGTCTCGCTGCAGCGCATCGTCAAGGTGCTCGCCTCGGCCTGACCCGTCCCGCCGGGAGGTCGACGCGGAGGTCCGCCCAGGCGCCGATCACGGGGTCGTGCGTGGCCACGACGACGCTCGCTCCTCCGTGCCGCAGCTCGTCGAGCACATCGAGGACGTCCCGGACGGCGGCGCCGTCGAGCGCTGCCGTGGGCTCGTCCAGGACGATGAGTTCCCGCTGGCGCAGCACGACTCGCGCGAGAGCGACCCGCGAGCGTTCACCACCGCTGAGGACGGCCGTCGGTTCGGCGCCGCGGCCTCCCAGGCCCACCCGCTCGAGCGCTCGAGCGACGTCGGCGTCGAAGGAGCGCCGCCCGGTGGTCCAGCCGCGTACGGGGTCCAGCGCCTCGCGGATGGTCATCTCCGGTGAGACGAGGTCGTCCTGGGGAACGAAGCAGCAGGTGTCGCGGAAGAACCGTCGGTGCCGACGCCGCGTCAGCAGGCTCAGGTCGACGTCAGCGAACACCACCGTGCCCTCGACCACGGGTCGCAGTCCGACGAGGGAGGCCAGGAGGGTCGACTTGCCGCTGCCGCTCGCTCCCCGCACGGCCGCGGAGGATCCGGGCGGCACACGGAACGACACGCCACGCCAGAGCCGTCGCGGCGGTCTGCCCACGGCTGCGGCGAGACCCGTGACCACGAGGCCGTCACCGCTCATGACGTCCACCGCCGGCGGACGCTGCTCGAGCGGTGTCTGGACCAGGCCACGACGGCCCGGGTCACCTCCAGGACGAGGACGACCCCGACGCCGACGCCGACTGCAGCACCTCCGTCGGCGATGGCAGTCGCCTCGACGACTCCGGCCCCCGCTGCGACCCCGAGGGCGGACGTCGCGACAGCGACGACGGTGTGGTGGACGTCCGCCCGACCGACTCTCCTGCCCGCGACGAACAGTGCGTCGCCGGCGCGCCGACGACGCGTGGCGCGCGCCGCCGCGCCCGAGGCCACGCCGACCACGGCCGCGGAGCCCACCACGGCCGCGGACAGCACGGCTGCCGTCAGTCGTCGTCGAGATTCGGCGACGGCGGCCTCGTACCGGTCGCCGACCCGGTCGTAGGCCTGCACGAGCGAACCAGCCCCCTCCGAGGCGAGAGCCTCACGGACCCGGCTCGGGTCCGCGAAGAGCACGCGCCCGTTGAACGCCGACGCTGCCAGGTCCGCGTCGGACTGGCCTCCCGCGTCGGGCGGGAAGACCGCCACCGCAGTCACCTCGGGGCTGAAGGGGACGCCCCGGGCAGCCGAGACATCCACGGCCTCGACGTGCCCCTCCCCCGACGAGACCCCGAGAGGAGGGCTCTCGGACTGGAGGCCCCAGCTGAAGACGAGTCGATCGAACACGTCTCGCGCAGCCGAGCCCCCGTCGCCTGCCCCGGGAGTGGGGTGGACGACGACCTGGCCGAGGGGTTCGGGGACGGTCGTCGGGCCGTGGGTGGTCAGGAGGACGCCGGGCACGAGCTGCGCATCGGAGAGCACGGCAGCACCTCTCGCGAACTCGGCTCTGGTGATGCGCGCCAGGATGGGCTCGAGCCGCTCGTCGACGGCGCCGGCGATCCCGACGCCGAGAGTGTGGTGGTCCGAGAGGAACGACGAGGCCGCCAGGTGCTCCTGGGCGGACCGCGCCGCCGCCGCCGCGGCGGTCGCCACGGTCAGGTCGATCGTGAGCGTCGCCGCGAGCACGACCTGGACGACGGACGTCGCGGTGGTCGGACGGCGCGTGGCCCTGCCCGCCCCGGACCACCGCTGCTCGCCCTCCGCGACCACGCGGGCCGACCGGGCCACGGTGGAGACGACGACGCAGACGACCACGGTGCTGAGGCCCACGTCCAGCGAGAGGGGGACCACCACGTCGGGTCGGCGGAACGACGTCGAGACGCCCCAGGCCACCGCGGCGCACAGCGCTCCCCCCGCCGCGACGCTGCCCGACAGGCGCAGCGCCGCGAGCGCCTCGTCGAGCAGCATCCGCCGTCGGGACCAGCCCGCCAGCGCGCGGCCACGACGGCGGTCGCCGCCGCCGTCGGCGGCGACCGCAGCGGCGACGAGGACGGCGAGTGCAGCGCCCAGCAGCAGGAGCGAGGGTCCCGAGGTGGCCACCGACACCAGGGCACGATGTGGGTCGACCTCATCGACCTGGACGGAGAACCCCGCCCCGGCCAGTGCATCGGAGAGTTCCCGGAGATCGTCGCCGACCTCGTCGGTCGCCCACCAGCCCCTCAGCTCCTGGTCCGGTGCCGGTCGGACCGTCGTCGAGACGACGGTGTCGGTCACGAGCGGCAGCGGCCGCCCGTTCGCGACGACGAGCTCGAACGCGACGTCGTCGCCCGATCCGCCCGGACGGATCATCGACATGTCCGCGTGGTGACGACGAGCGACATCGGTCAGCGCCGCCGCTGGATCCCCGTCTGCTCCCGAGGGCAGCCCGTCGATGACGATGACGCCCCTGCCGAACGACTCGCCCTCCTCGTCCAGGCTGACCGCGGCCTGCACGACGAGCCACGCACCGAGCAGCACCACGACCAGCGAGGCGGCGGCGAGACCTGAACGACCGTGCACGTCACCGGACGTTCCAGTAGGCGGTGTTGCCCGACCGCGCCTTGGGGTGCGAAGCCACGGCGGTGATCCCGGCCTGCACCCAGCCCGAGTAGCCGCACTTCGCCCCGGCGCAGGCGGTCGCCTTGTGGACGCTTCGCGCGTGATGGTAATGGGAGTAGACGTTGATCGGGCCGACGCCGTAGCTCCACGTCCCCCCTCCGGGGTAGCTCTGGTGCAGGCCCGGCAGCTCTGCGTCGACACCCCCCGAAGAGGCTCTCGCCGCGGCGGGGGTCGTCGCGGTGAGCACCGCCACGACCGCGGAGACAGCGATGATCGAGGACGTCGTCGTTCTGCTGAAATGCTTCATTCTGCATGTGTACAGCTCGGTCCACCCAGCGTCAAGCCGATCTGCGGCGGGAGCAGGGCCCACGACGCGCGCGGCCCCCGCACTAGCCTGGGCAGATGCGCGCGACGGTGAAGGACGTGGCCGCCCTCGCGGGCGTCTCGCCGAAGACCGTGTCGAACGTCATCAACGGCGTCGTGCGGGTGGCGCCCGCGACGCGGGAACGCGTCGAGTCGGCCCTCGCCGAGCTCGACTACGTGCCGAACCTCAGCGCCCGCGGCCTCCGCAACGGCCGCACCGGCGCCATCGCCCTGGCCTTCCCCGACCTCACCACGCCCTACAGCGCCGAGATGTCGCACTGGTTCGTCGAGGTCGCCCACGAGCGCGGCTGGTCGGTGCAGCTCGAGCAGACCGGCGTGCGGCCCGAGCGCGAGCGCGAGCTGCTGCTGCGCGGCCGCGAGCACCTCGTCGACGGCCTCGTGCTGAACCCCGTCAGCCTCGGCGAGAGCGCCATCGTCGGCGCGGAGGAGCTGCCCCCCGTCGTCGTGATCGGCGAGGTCGAGCAGCACCTCGTCGACCAGGTGCGGGTCGACAGCGTCACGGCGGCGCGCGACATGACCGAGCACCTCATCGCCCTCGGCCACCGGCGCATCGCCGTGCTCGGCTGCCCCGGCGACGGCTTCGACTCGGCGACGGCCCGGGCCCGCACCCTCGGCTGGTCGCAGGCGATGACGGCGGCCGGCCTGCCGGTCGGCGACGACCTCCGCTGGGCGTGCCGCGCATGGGAGCCCGAGGCCGGCGCTGCCACGGTCGCCGACGCCCTGGCCCGCGGCGAGGCCCCCGACGCCCTCTTCTGCTTCACCGACTCGCTCGCCATCGGCGCCGTCCACGCCCTGTGGAGCGCCGGCCTCCGGGTGCCCGACGACGTCTCGGTCGCCGGCTTCGACGACATCGCCGACGGCCGGTTCACCCGCCCGCCGCTGACCACCGTCCGCCTCGACAAGCGCCTCTTCGCCGAGCGCACCCTCGAGCTGCTGGCGGCCCGCATCGCCGACCGCGACCGCGCGCCCGAGCTCGCCGTGATCCCCCACGAGGTCGTGCCGCGCGCCAGCACCGCGCGCCGGCCGCCCCGGCCCGCCGAGCCCGCCGCACCGTCCGCGCCGTCCGCCTGACGCGCTCCGCTTCGCTTTCCGGATGCCGCCTCCCGGTCGCCTGTCAAGGGCAGACGAGGAGGCGCGGGGCGGCCTACCGTCGCACTCCCGTGCACGAGACCGAGAGGCGCCGCCATGTCTGCTGACCAGTACGCATTCGAAGACCCCACCCAGAAGTTCGCCGACATCACCCCGAAGGCCCAGTACCTCGAGGGCGCCGGCACCGACGAGGAGCTCTCGTCGCCCGCCGACCACGGCGAGGAGACCTACCGCGGCTCGGGCCGCCTCGAGGGCCGCAAGGCGCTCGTCACCGGCGGCGACTCGGGCATCGGCGCGGCCGTCGCCATCGCCTACGCCCGCGAGGGCGCCGACGTCGCGATCAGCTACCTGCCCGAGGAGGAGGAGGACGCGCAGAAGATCGTCGCCCTCGTCGAGGCCGCGGGCCGCAAGGCCGTCGCCCTGCCCGGCGACATCACCGACCGCGAGTTCTGCACCCAGCTCGTCGAGAAGGCCGTCAGCGAGCTCGGCGGCCTCGACATCCTCGTCAACAACGCCGGCAAGCAGCAGCACGTCGAGGACTTCCTCGAGCTCGACGACGAGAACTTCGACGAGACCTACAAGACCAACGTCTACGCGATGTTCTGGATCACCAAAGCAGCTCTCCCCCACCTCGTGCCCGGCTCGACGATCATCAACACGACGTCGATCCAGGCGTACCAGCCGGCCCCGATGCTCGTCGACTACGCGTCGACCAAGGCCGCGATCAACACCTTCTCGAAGGGCCTCGCCATGCAGCTCGCGCCGAAGGGCATCCGCGTCAACGCGGTCGCCCCCGGCCCGATCTGGACGCCCCTGCAGCCGGCCGGCGGCCAGCCGTCGGACGCGATCCCCGACGTCGGCAGCCAGACGGCCCTCGGCCGCTGGGGCCAGCCGGCCGAGCTCGCGCCCGCCTACGTCTTCCTGGCGTCGGGCGAGTCGAGCTACGTCGTGGGCGAGACGCTCCACGTCGACGGCGGCATGCCCACGCCGTAGGTCGCACGCTCTCCCGGAGGGGCCGCCCGCGCATCGTCGCGGGCGGCCCCTCCGTCGTCGGCGGCCCGACCCGAGGAGGCGGCGGGTCACGTCGAGATCAGTGCTTGCGCTCTCTTTACAACGATGTAATGCTGTCCGCAGTCGACGCATCACGAAGGAGTGACCACCGATGACACCCCCTGAGCCCCTGCCCGCCCCCGCCCGGCCGCCCGGCCTGGCCGGCCTCTCCCGCCGCAGCCTCCTCCTCGGCGGCGCCGGCCTCGCGAGCGTGCTGGCGGTGGGCAGCCTGGCGGGCTGTGCGCCCGGCGCGACCACCGCCTCCGGAGCGACGGTCGAGCAGCTGAAGTTCTGGCACCTGCTGAGCGGGGGCGACGGCATCAAGATGTCGGCCCTCGTCGACCAGGCCAACGAGCAGAACCCCGGGTTCCACGCGACGCAGACCGTGCTCGCCTGGGGCACGCCGTACTACACGAAGCTCGCCATGGCCTCGGCCGGCGGCCGGGCGCCCGACGTCGCGATCATGCACGCGTCGCGCGTGCCCGGCTACGCGCCCGGCGGGCTGCTCGACCCGTGGGACATCGACAAGCTCGCCTCGTACGGCCTGCGCGAGCAGGACTTCGCCCCGGCGGTCTGGAAGGCCGGCTTCAACGGCGACCAGCTGTACTCGGTCGCCCTCGACTCGCACCCGTTCATCCTGCTCTACAACACCGACGTCGCCCAGCAGGCCGGTGCCCTCGGGCCGGACGGCCGCCTGGTCGACATCTCGAGCCCGGAGCAGTTCCTCGAGGTCGCGGCCGCCATGCAGGCGGTCACCGGCAAGCACGGCGCCTCGTGGGGGTACCTCAACGACGGCGCCCAGCTCTGGCGCATGTTCTACACGTTCTACAAGCAGCAGGGCGCCGACATGGTGCTCCGCGAGGGCGGCACCGTCGAGTACGACGAGGCCGCCGCGGTCACGGCCCTCGAGTTCATGCAGACGCTGACCGACGGCACCGCGATGGCCACCGCGAGCGACATCCAGTCCGGCATCGCCGAGTTCGTCAGCGGCGAGAGCGGGATGCTCTTCACCGGCGTGTGGGAGGTGCCGAGCGCCGAGGCGGCCGGCATCCCCTACGACGCGAGCATCATCCCGACGCTCTTCGGCACGCCGGCCGTCTACGCCGACTCGCACGCCTTCGTGCTGCCCCGCCAGAGCGACGTCGACGACGCCAAGCGGGAAGACGTCTACGAGATGGTCGCCACGATCCTGAAGGACAGCATCTCGTGGGCCGAGGCCGGGCACATCCCCGCCTACGGCCCGGTCGTCGACAGCCCCGAGTACGCGGCGCTCGTGCCGCAGGCCCACTACGCCGAGGCCGCCGACTACCTGAACTACGACCCGCCGGCCTGGTTCTCGGGCTCCGGGTCCGACTTCCAGACGTACTTCCTCGACAGCATCCAGTCCGTGATCCTCGCGAAGGACGACGCGGCCGCGGGCATGCGCGCCTTCGTCGCCCGGGTGGAGACGCAGCTGTCGCGACCGGCCCCGGTCTGAGCCGGCCCGCGCCTCCCCGTGCCCCGCCCCTCCCGCCCCACCTCCCTGCACGACGACGAAGGAGTCGATCTGTGACGACCACCACGGTGACCGCCCCCGCGGCCAGCGCCGACCGCGCGGCCTCGCCCGACCGCACCCGCAGCCGGGTGCGCACCCGCTCCGGCGGGCCGAGAGACACCAAGATCGGCTGGGGCTTCGCCGCGCCCTTCACGATCCTCTTCGTGCTCTTCCTCGTCTGGCCGCTCGTGCACGGGTTCTGGCTGAGCCTCACGGGCCAGAGCCTCACCGGCCAGGGCGGCGAGCTGATCGGCTTCGCCAACTACGCCGAGGCCTTCGCCGACGGCGCGATGTGGCGCTCGATGCTCAACACGCTGTGGTTCACCGTGCTCAGCACGATCCCGCTCGTGGTGGTCGCGCTCGTGCTGGCCCTGCTCGTCAACACCGGGCTGCCGGGCCAGTGGCTCTGGCGCCTCAGCTTCTTCCTGCCCTACCTGCTGGCCTCGACCGTCGTGTCGCTGTTCTGGATCCAGCTCTACAGCCCGACGCTCGGCCCGATCAACTCGGCGCTGGCGACGGTCGGGCTCCCGCAGCCCGCCTGGCTGCAGGACCCCGACACGGCGATGATCGCCGTCGTCGCCACCACCGTCTGGTGGACGGTCGGCTTCAACTTCCTGCTCTACCTCGCGGCGCTGCAGAACATCCCCGACCAGCAGTACGAGGCGGCCTCGCTCGACGGTGCGGGCCGATGGCGCTCGCTGGTGTCGATCACGATCCCGCAGCTCGGCCCCACCACCGGCCTGATCGTCATCCTCCAGGTGCTCGCGTCGCTCAAGGTCTTCGACCAGATCTACCAGATGACGAACGGCGGCCCGGCCGGCACGACCAGGTCGACCGTGCAGTACATCTTCGAGACCGGCTTCACCGGCTACCGCTTCGGCTACTCCAGCGCCATCTCGTACATCTTCTTCGCCGTCATCGTCGTGATCTCGATCGCGCAGTTCGCGGCGACGGCCCGCAACCGCAAGGGAGCCCAGAAGTGACCGCACCGGCCCTCGCCCCCACCGACGACCTCCGCGCCCCGACCGCCCGCCGCGGCCGCGAGCGTGCCCCGCACAAGCCCGGCCGGTCGCGCTTCGGCGTGATGAGCGTCGTGAGCGTCGTCATCCTCGTGGTGATGGCCGCGCTGTGGCTCATCCCCTTCCTCTGGTCGCTCGCCACCTCGTTCAAGAGCGAGGCCGACGCCGCGGCGACGCCGCAGACCTGGCTGCCGGCCGGCGGCTTCACCCTCGACGCGTACCGGGCGATCCTCGACCAGGGCAACATCCCGACCTGGCTCTTCAACAGCCTGTTCACGTCGATCGTCATCACGCTCATCGTCGTCGCGACGTCGGCGCTCGTGGCCTACGCGTTCTCGCGCCTCGACTTCCGGGGCAAGAAGTGGCTGTACGTCGCGACGATCGCCTCGATCATCGTGCCGCCGCAGGTGCTCATCGTGCCGCTCTTCTACCAGATGCTCGCGTTCGACATGGTCGACACGTACTGGGGCATCATCCTGCCGCAGGCGATCGCGCCCGCCATGGTCTTCGTGCTGAAGAAGTTCTTCGACCAGGTGCCGATCGAGCTGGAGGACGCCGCCCGCGTCGACGGCGCCGGGCGCATCCGGGTCTTCTTCACCATCCTGCTGCCGCTCTCGCGGCCCATCCTCGGCGCGGTCTCGATCTTCGTGTTCATCGGCGCGTGGAACAACTTCCTCTGGCCGTTCATCGTCACCAACGACGCGTCGCTGCTGACGCTCCCCGTCGGCCTCCAGACCATCAAGAGCGCCTACGGCATCCAGTACGCCCAGAACATGGCCGCGGCGATCCTCGCGGCCCTGCCGCTGATCCTCGTGTTCCTGTTCTTCCAGCGCCAGATCATCAAGGGCATCTCGACCACCGGGTTCGGCGGCCAGTGACTCCCCGCTCGACCGGCCCCGCGCCTCCCCCGCTCCCCCTCCGACCGTCCACCCGCCAGATCGCCGTCCCCCATCACCAGGAGAGAACCGCATGAGCACCGCCCGCATCACCGTCGACCGCGAGTTCGTCGTCGGCCCCGTGCCCCGCCGCCTGTTCGGCTCGTTCGTCGAGCACATGGGCCGGTGCGTCTACACCGGCATCTACGAGCCCGGCCACGAGACCGCCGACGAGAAGGGCTTCCGCCACGACGTGCTCGAGCTCACGAAGGAGCTCGGCGCCACCGTGATCCGCTACCCCGGCGGCAACTTCGTCTCGGGCTACAACTGGGAGGACGGCGTCGGGCCGGTCGACCAGCGCCCCCGCCGCCTCGACGGCGCGTGGCACACGGTCGAGACCAACGCCTTCGGCCTGCACGAGTTCGTCGAGTGGAGCGCGCTGGCCGGCACCGAGGTCATGGAGGCCGTCAACCTCGGCACCCGCGGCGTCGACGCGGCCCGCGAGCTCGTCGAGTACGCCAACCACCCGGGCGGCACCGCGCTGAGCGACCGCCGCATCGCCAACGGCGCGAAGGACCCGTTCGACATCAAGCTCTGGTGCCTCGGCAACGAGCTCGACGGCCCGTGGCAGATCGGCCACAAGACGGCCGGCGAGTACGGCCGCCTCGCCCAGGAGGCCGCGAAGGCGATGAAGTTCGTCGACCCGACCATCGAGCTCGTCGCGGTCGGCAGCTCGGGCCGGAACATGCCCACCTTCGGCTCGTGGGAGCACGAGGTGCTCACCCACGCGTACGACGAGGTCGACTACGTCTCGATGCACGCCTACTACCAGGAGCACGACGGCGACGCGACGAGCTTCCTCGCCACGGCGGTCGACATGGACGCCTTCATCGAGGAGGTCGTCTCCACCATCGACGGCGTCAGGGCAGCGGGCAAGCACCAGAAGCAGGTCGACATCTCGTTCGACGAGTGGAACGTCTGGTACCAGACGGGCCTCGACACCGACGACCAGCCGCACAACGTCTCGAAGGGCTGGGTCGAGCACCCGCGCCTCATCGAGGACCAGTACAACGTCACCGACGCGGTCGTCGTCGGCACCTTCCTCAACTCGCTGCTGCGGCACGGCGACCGGGTGAAGATCGCCAACCAGGCGCAGCTCGTCAACGTGATCGCGCCGATCCGGAGCGAGCAGGGCGGGCCCGCCTGGCGCCAGACGATCTTCTGGCCGTTCGCTCGCATGGCCGCCCTCGCCCGCGGCGAGATCCTCCGCACCGTGGTCGCCAGCGACAAGATCGACACCCCGAAGTACGGCGACGCCGACCTCGTCGACGTCAGCGCCACCTACGACGAGGAGACCGGACGCGTCGCGTTCTTCCTCGCCAACCGGGGCCTCGAGGAGGCGGCCGACGTCGAGGTCGCCCTCCGCGGCTTCTCGGACGGCCGGGTGACCCGGGCCGAGCTGCTGACGGTGCCCGAGGGCGGTGACCGCTTCACGAGCAACACCGAGCAGGTGCAGGACGCGGTGGGCCTCGTGCCGCTCGAGGGCGTCAGCGTCGACGGCGGCGTCGCCCGCCTGACGCTGCCCGCCCTGTCGTGGGCCGTCGTGGAGCTCGAGGTCGGCAAGGCCTGAGGCAGGCGCCGACCTCGACGGGGAGGAGGCCGGCGGCGGGGCGCGAGCCCGTCGCCGGCCTTCGCCGTGCCCGGCGTGCGTCGCCGCGACGGCGTACGTCGCCGGTGCCGCGCCGTCACGGTGCCGGCGCGACACGGAGCCGCGCAGCGCCCTACTTGCGGCGGGGGAAGAGCCGGGAGAGGGAGTCGCGCACCGACTCCTCGATGGTGTCGCTGAAGGTGTTCGAGAACGAGAGCGAGTCGGCCGACGCGCTCGACGCCGTCATCGAGCGGATGACCGCCTGGCCGTGGTGCGCCCGGGCCGCGCGCTGGTTCGGGAAGGCGACCCCCTGCGAGGCCGCGAGCTGCTCGAGGAGCGCGACCCGCGCCTCCTCGGCGAGGCCCGCGCCGTCGGCCAGGGCGCGCGCCGCATCGTCGTCGACCCCGTCGGCGACCCACTGCGCCGCCCGGGCCGTCAGGTCGGCGGCCGACACGAGTCCGAGCAGGCGCTTGGCCTCGTCGTCGCGGATCTCGGCGAGGGCGACCGACCGGTCGCGGGCAGGGGTGTCGGGCATGCTCCACTTTAACCCGGGCCCCGTGCGGCCCCTGCGGGTCAGCTGAACAGGCGGGTGGGCGTCGTCGCGTCGAGCTCGTGGGCCCGCAGGTCGGGCTCGCCGGCCGCGGCGTCGGCCCCGACGCGCACCGACTCCTCGATGCGGCGCTTCTCGGCGAGGCTCGACCGGATGAGCGGCAGCCCCCGGGCGATGGCGGCGCGGATCCGCTCCTGCAGCAGCGGAGCCGTCACGCGGCGGTCGGTGAAGTCGCTGGCGTGCGCGTAGACGCCGAGCGGCAGCGTCAGCGCCTGGAAGAACCCGAAGAGCGGCCGCAGCGAGTGCTCGAGGATGAGCGCGTGCCGCTCGCTGCCGCCGGTCGCGGCGAGCAGCACCGGCACGTCGACGAGCGCGTACTGCTCGACGAAGTCGAACAGGTGCTTGAAGAGCCCGGTGAAGGAGGCGCGGTACACCGGCGAGGCCGCGATCAGCAGGTCGGCCCCCTCGATGGCACGGAGCTCGCGCTCGACGCGCTCGTCGAGCTGGTCGCGCGTCAGCGCCCCCGCGAAGAGCGGGCCGAGCTCGCTGACCCGGATCACGTGCCGCTCGAGGGGCATCACCAGCGCGAGCTCGTCCAGGATCGCGTCGACCAGGGCGTCGGTCTTGCTCGGCGAGCTGAGCGTTCCCGACACGGCGACGACGCGCAGCGGAGGTGTCTGAGTCATGCCGTCCATGCTCCCCCGGGCACCGGACGTAACGTTCGCGTGTGACGTTCTGAGTCGTGCGACAGTGAGCGGGTGACGCATCACCGACCTGACTCCGCCGCCGCCCCCGTCGACCCGGCCGACGTGCTCGCGCTGCACGCCGCCTCCTTCGGCCTGGCCGCCGACGTGTACGAACGCGGCCGCCCCTCCTACCCCCGCGAGGCCGTCGAGTGGCTGCTGCCCCACGGCGCTCGCCACGTCGTCGACCTCGGGGCCGGCACGGGCAAGCTGACCCGCGTGCTGCTCGACCAGGTCGACGACGTCGTGGCGGTCGAGCCGAGCGGGGGCATGCGGGCGATCCTCGAGCAGGTCGTGCCGGGGGCGCGCTCGCTCGAGGGCTCGGCCGAGCGCATGCCGCTGCCCGACGACTCCGTCGACGCGGTGCTCGTCGCCCAGGCCTGGCACTGGGTCGACCGCGCGGCGGCCGTGCCCGAGGTGGCTCGCGTGCTGCGACCGGGCGGCACGCTGGGGCTGATCTGGAACATCCGCGACGAGAGCGTCCCGTGGCTCCGGGCGCTCAGCGAGGTGCTGAACCAGCCCGCCGAACGCGACATGCAGTCGGACGCGCCGGAGGTCGGGGCGCCCTTCGGCCCGGTCGAGCGGCACGACGTGGAGTGGGTGCACGAGCTCGAGCGCGAGGACTTCCTGGCGATGATCGCGTCTCGGAGCTACGTCATCACGCTCGCCGACGACGACCGTGCGCAGGTGCTGCGCGACGTCGCCGAGCTGCTCGACACGCACCCCGACACGCGGGGAGCCGACCTCATCCGGCTGCCGTACGTCGCGCGGTGCAGCCGGGTCGTGCTGCCGGCCTGAGGCTGCGGGGCCTGCGGCCGGGCGTCCGGATCGGCCACCGGCTCAGCGACCGGCTCGGCGCGGTGCGGGTCGCGGACCCGTACGGTGGAGCCCATGACCCCGGAGGCGCTTCTCGTCACGGTCGACCACGTCTGGTCGGGCCGGTGGCGCGGCCCGTCCGTCGTGCGCGCCACCCGCGAGGGGCTGCACCTCTTCGGCAGCCCCGACCCCGCCACGGCCGACGCGCTGCCGCACCTGCCCGGCACGCTGCTCTCCCCCTTCACCGACTCGCACGTGCACCTCGGGCTGGTCGACCCGACGCTGCTCGGGCCCGGCGGGATCGCCCGCGTGCTGGACCTCGGCTGGGACCCGGACACCGCCTCCCTCTGGCCCGAGCACGGCCGGCTCGACGACGCCTGGCCCGAGGTGAAGGTCGCGGGCGGCCTGCTCGGCGCCCCGGGCGGGTACCCGAGCCGCGCCTCCTGGGCTCCCGACACGGCGGCGGTGGCGCTCGACAGCCCGCAGGCCGCCCACCGCGAGGTGCGGCGCATGCACGACCTCGGCGCGTCGGTGATCAAGG
>Ga0265797_10006071_pt1 | contig 17325 bp, 15 predicted proteins | sample P2T30metagenome_FD_192433 | JGI IMG/M metagenome (GOLD analysis project Ga0265797, IMG submission 192433) | Plant litter microbial communities from East Loma Ridge, Irvine, California - P2 T30 | ecosystem: Environmental > Terrestrial > Plant litter > Unclassified | place: USA: California...
TCTTACAGCACTTGGAAGAATGACGCCCAGGGTCAGGATCAGAATTCGGGCCGAAGAATTCGGCCAGTAATTGCTGGCCAAAATACACATGAGCATAGATGTAAGTTCTTACAGGAGATGTCAGAATGACACCCAGCGTCAGAATGACACCCAGCGTCAGAATGACACCCAGAGTCAGATTGACACCCAGAGTCAGATTGACACCCAGCGTCAGATTGACATCCAGAGTCAGATTGACATCCAGCGTCAGATTGACACCCAGAGTCAGATTGACATCCAGCGTCAGATTGACACCCAGAGTCAGATTGACACCCAGAGTCAGATTGACACCCAGCGTCAGAATGACACCCAGCGTCAGACTTCACGGCGAGGAACTCGGCCAGCAGCTGCTGGCCAAACCACAAATGAGCATAGATGTAAGTTCTTACATGAGATGTAAGAATGACACCCAGAGTCAGACTTCAAGGAGAGGAATTCGGCCAGCAGCTGCTGGCTAAAATACAACTGATGATAGATGTAAGCCATCACGGGGCATGCAATAATTACACCAGGTTTTGGGGTTGACACGGAGTACTTACATCAGTAGCTACTGGTAGACTTCGATTTACCATGATAACTGCGGCGACAACATAGAACGTCTTGCATTCTCAGTCACACGATAGTTACTCATTCAGTGCATGCAAATCAATGGCAGTGAAACATTTCACAAACTCGAACTGTTATATGTGGTAGGCTTGATCATGCACTGTGACCATGGCCATCCTTCCGCTAAGTAACAATCACAAAGCTGAGATCGCAGTGCTCGACTGCGGTCGACCAGCAGACTAGCATAGGCCACTAGAATGCCTGACAGGAGCTCTGTTCTGCTTTGCGGAGTCGATTCTCGTGTTCTTCTCCAGTCTTGCTGGCGCTCCGATCAAAGGAAAAGGAAAGGAAAGGCAGAAGCGTCAAGTGTCCAGGTGTATTTGAGCATGATCTCCTCCCGTCTGGTTGCTCATTCATCTTCGGATTTTTCTTCATCCGATACTCCTTCATCTGTATCATCTTGTTCGGTGTTGACCTTTTTGGCATGCTCTGTGTACCAAGCGGCACAAGTGTCGAGGAAGTTGTCTCGAGCTTCCTTGAATGGCTGACCGTACCCGAAGTTCTCCCATCTTACTTCCAAGGCCGCGATATGGTCATCCGTAGGGTGAGAGAACTCTGTCATCCCCGGCGACCCACGTCCATCGAACACCATCTTGTTCGATGCCGGGCTTTTTCTTGGTAGTGCCTGCCACCCCAAGAATGAGAGGAGTTCTTGTATTGCGAGCCAAACACGGTGACGCTGTCGTTTGGTGAAGAAGTCTGGGTCGTCGAGATATAGGACGACCCACGTGAGACGACGGTAGTCCGCGGCTTTGGTGTGATCGTTGTCGTACAAAGTGCCTTCAAAGTATAGCAGCATGCATTTGATGCTTCTGTGGAAGTGCTCGGCAGTGTAGATGAATGAACCAGATATCATGGAATCGTCAGTTGGGGTCAACACGGCGTGTGGGGTTCCTGGTGCTTGAAAGCTGGGAAACGGTCGGTTAGCTTTTGGTAATGTGTCACTGGATCGGTTACATGCTAACATTACCGTGCCCGCTCTGATCTCGTAAGCGGTGACGCCGCCGAACCAGTTCGTGTTTTGAGTGCCGAGAACCATGAACTCTTTCCGAGTGTCCTCCCAATCACCTTTAGGGATAACCCAGATTTTCTTGCCTTCCACTCCGACGATGCAGGTAACCTGGCCAGCGCTATCAGCGTGGTAGTACGAGACTCCAGGTGCTTTGGTCAAGATCGTGAACTCCTCATTGGGGGGAACGTTGGCGGGTGTCCATTTCCCCATGTCGTCCAGATTGCGCTTCTCCGCCAGGGGGCTCTGCATAGCTGCTCCGTTATGTGTAGCAGGCTGGATGTCGGTGTCGTCAGTGCGCATGATTGACTTTGGCTTCACCATTCCCCTTTTGCGTATCTTCGCGATAATGTCCACCTCATCGATCTCGGTGGGGGTGAATCGCTGATTGGAGCTATTCTTCTTATCCAACACGTTCACGCCGCGGTCCTTGGGTAACAACTCCCCACCTGGACGGAAAATCCGTTTGATCTCGGCACCCTTAATGTTGTGGGTGGTGGATTTGGTCGCTTCACTCTTGGGACGGGCGGGCATGAACGCTTGACCAGTCTGTCCGTCGTCCAGGTCTCCGAGGACATCGGAAATACTCAGCAAAACGTGGTGGTCCTTGGGTGCGGGCATCAAAATCACGTCGAAGTCGGTAGAGAGCGCTTCCACAAGCTCTTTTCTCATCCCTTTGCCCCGTCGTACAACACGCACGTCTGCTTTGCGAACTTCAGAGGTTGGGTTTATCCGTCGGAGTACCTCGTTGGGTGACAAGGTTTTTTCCGACTTTATGTGCGTCCAGTTAACTCGGTTCGTCGTAGCGTAAGAGTCTTTGGTAGATTTGTGGAGAGCGACCATGAAGTTGACCTGAGCTCGCCATTCCTGGCTGTCGCCGTTGAGTGCCGCGGGCGCTGTGAATTCGTAATCGGTCCTGATTTTCTTCGAGAGGAAAACAAACTCGTTATCCCTTTGGCGTTTCTTCTGTTGGGATGCCCTGTTCTTGTCCCGCTTTATCTTCGCCCTCTCATCCTCATCCTTGTTATTCTTCTTCGCCGCCTCGTCCGCGCTGCTGGCATCATCTTCCGCGCTATCGACCTCCGCTCTCGGCCTTTTGGCCGGTCTTTCGGCGGTCTGCTGTCTGCTCTGATCGGCGTTGGGCTGACGAGATAGACGTCGGTACGACATTGTGTTGTTTCGCTGAGCGACTGATCGAGGTCGAGTTTGGGGTCGCCTATCCGCTATGCGGACAAGGGGCGAAGTGGCTGGCGAAGACGCGGAACCGTGCTTTATCACTGCCCGTTCCTATAGCGGTGGCCTTGTACGACGGTGTGAGGTAAGTGGAAGTAAGGTAGTGATACCTATGGAGCTTGGTGTCTTCAAGATGAGATGGTGCTCTGTACGTTCAATCGTCTGTGCTGGCAATTGAAGCGACGATCTAAGTCGAGATAGATACCACGGGTCGGATGGACCTATGATAGCCTTACGGACGTCTTCTGTTACCCTGCTCGTCTCTATTTATAACATTCTTCATTTGTCTTCATGCAACCTGCTAGGGGGGGCGTTGCAATCAATTTGGTCCCGTGTCGCAGGGATAGATACGAAGTCGCTTCACATTGTGCCCAGCGTTCATGGGTCAAACATTGATTTGTCCGTTTGTCCCGGCATCATACCTTGGCGTGTATCGCAGTGCCGCAATAGTGATGCAGATGTCAGGAGGTATGCAAGGATGCTAGCACACATCCAGTGCTGTCTTATGGCGCAATGCGCCTCAGCTGTACAACAAAGCTTTCTCTCCGACCGCTAGGGCTCTTCCCAACGCAACCTCGCTTACATTAACCTCAAATCGACAGAATCTTATCACTCGCTTGGTGTCGCTATCCGGTAACCCGTGGAGTTAGACGCAGACGGATCAAGGTTTGTAGCCGAAAAGGCGCCAATCAAGTGACCAGAAGGGGATCTTCCATGCCAACCCCGTGTTCTCCAAACTATCAATACAACCTCTCTTATCTTCCAAAGTTCCTCGAGTCCCTCACTTTTTGAAGTCCCTAAGCTTTCCAAGTAAGACTTTGTCAAACATGTCTTGCTCGTGGAGGTCGTCCGGAGACTCCGAGGTGACTTCCTTTACTCGAACGAGCCCTTCGTCCTGCAGCCATAGCGAGCTTTCGCAACCACGCGCGCATACGGATAGTCGGTTCCAGACTCCAAGCCTTTCTACTAGATCGGGATCATCATCAATTGGGAGTGCAAGGGGGAGGTCACTACGGCTTTCGAGCCCTTCCAAGCCGTGCTCCACCGCGACCGAGAGCACTTCAATGTCGCGCGCAAGTGTTGGATCGTCCTGGACAGACATACGCTCGAGTTCGCGAAGTTTCTCGAGGCAAGATTGCCTGTGTGCTGTATGGCCGGCGTCGTCGTGGTGCCAGTAGATGTCGTGGATGAAAGACGATAGCTGACATAGTTCTCGCCAAGCGGGCTCATTGATACCGAAGCTGAGAAGGGATGCAGGTGACGGAGTAAAAGTATGCGCTTCCGGGAGTTTAAGCAGGTGAAACAGCACGCAAGGACATGAGGGTGCCTCACACCGTGCTAGCTCACTCTTCATCGCGCTTTGCTCCTCAGTTTCCTCGGCATGCTTCCCTTTGGACTTTCCATACCAGTATCGCGAGGCCCATGTCAGTAACAAGGAGCATAGGATAGGCACAAGTGCTTTGCCAAGTGGATCACTCGGCCCTACATCAGCAAGTTGCTGCATGACATCGCCACACATGTCCTGTAATGCTGATTCGTTCTTGAACACCTCCAAGACCTGACCGTGCCGCAACGCATGATCTAGCAACGATTTTCGAAGCACAACCGCGTGGAGTGCTGTCATCTCGTGTCTTGATTGCCAGATCTCGTGACCGTCGATTCTGTTGTCATTGAACTCCAAAACCAGCTGAACGCTCTCTTTTTCCAACAGTGAAATTGCATAATAGAGATCCCCACACCAGTTGGCGTTCCAAACTTTGGTCCTGATCGTTAGCTCGAATGGTGTTGTGCTCCGCCGAGCGTACTGCCTCGAGGCCAAGACGGCCATCCAGAATGTCAAAGCGTCTAGGGTCACCACTGCTATGGTGCTCGTCGCATCCTGGGATGCACTTTTCCCATCCCGTGATCGGTCAGAAATACTGATGTCTGCGATGAACGACCGCTCCTTCTTTTGAGACGACAGGTTTAAAACCTCAATCATTTGTATCGACAAGAATGGTATGAATCTCCTCGGCGATAGCTTATCATCCGCTGCGTAGTGGAGAAGAACGAGTTTTTCGCGTCCGGTTATACCGCTGATTTTTCGATGGAATCCGGAACTGACTTCTGCGAGGCTTGGCTGAAGCTCATAGCACGCATGATCTCTATGCGACAGGATTCTGGCTCCGGAAGTCGACGCAAGAGAATTGAAACAATTGTCGGCTAGTTCGGGCGGAAGCTTGTCCACGTGTTCGGTCATCCTTCGAGGCCACCTTGAGCCCGGTGAGACTGCAATCCAGCCGGTATGAGGGAGTCGAGTGCTGACGAGAGTCGGTCTCAGGATTTGGCTTTCATGCGTCAACTGGAGTCCTTCCTTTGGTAGCCCATTTCACGGATCTCCTCCCACCTTAAAAATCGTATAAAGTCTGAGAGCTGCTGATTTGTAGAAGTATATTGGGATTCGATTCGATTGCAAGGTGATAACTGAGAAAGTCTGCTGAGGGAAATGAGAGTCGAGTGCTGAAGGCAACGGGTGGGAAATACAGGTTTTTTTGAGTGGGTCTTGTCCAGATCAGCAGTGCTTGCTTCACAGCTTTCCACGTGTGCTACATGTGAGGCAACAAGCGACGTTGATTCAGTACAGCCAACGCCTCTTCTATGTGTGAGGACTGGCATTGGGAAACACTAGAAGTCGACTGTTACTATTGAGTACTTGAATGACTTGTCTATGCTTGATATATGTAGGGAAATCTACAAATCGTCATCAGCAAGGAGACGGTTGGTTGTCCATTCTGTCTTGACTTGTAGTGCAGATATGCGGGGTAAGATTATGGTGTTGCCTCAACTTGGTCCTCCATTGGGTCGAATTACCGCCCGGGTGAAGCTTGGTCCATCACATCTGCATGGTCCCTGTCCGCGCAACGATCCAAGAATTGTTACTGTCTAACTCAATCAACTATTACGAGGGTGCTGTAAACAGCATAGCATTGCAGTGTCGTTAAAACCAGGTCCATTAACTCTATGACGCTAGCGGTAGCCTTGGAACAAACTAACAGGCGTATGCAGCGGTGTATCTAAGACGAGAGGCGCGCAAAAGTCCGTTTAGGTGTAACCAAGCGGCGATGATGACCAGAACATGGAAGATCTGGTGACTGCAGCCAAACATGTCGAACTTGAAAGGGAAAAGTCTTTCGGGAATCTGGAACGATCAGTAGCTGTCGATCTTTTGGAGCTGGGAGCATAGTTACCCGTGTTGCATATATTGTGGCGGCTATCAGGTTGGTGACCGCCATACACCCCATTTGAACCAGCGACATGCGACCTTCTTGCACTTTCCATCCATATATCAGGAGACCATGACTGATGAAAGAGATTGAACTTGCTCCGAAGCAGAAGTACAAGGCCGCTCGCCAGGATCTCAGACACGGGGAGGCGAAGCGAGTATCCAAGCTGACAATGGCGCAGCACGTTGCAGTGAGCGTGGTCTACTGTGACGTTAACTCATGACAGTAACGAGGTAGGGAGAAGCCAACATACAGTCATCCAGTAGAACAGACGTAGCTTTGGATCACAGGGAAAGCCAAAATAGATCGTAGAGATAGCGGCTCCCCACATGAGAATGACGATGCCGATGTAATCCAGCTTGTTGCAGTATTCCGACAACGTGATACTGTGGTTTTCAAGGACGTGGAAGCTAACTCCCGTCAGCTTATCCGCAATGATCATTTCCGTGGCGATACTTACACCACCGAGCAGAGAAAACACACTGCGACACTATAGCAGTAGACAGACAAGACAAATAAGTCGAGATCTTGGGCGATGATCTTGCCGCCGCGCACATCTTCAGCTATGCAGTGCGGAAATGCAAGAAACATGGCAGCACCAGCAATGTGTGAGTATGTGTTGACTGTTTGGTTGTTGAGGTAGAGTAAGCTCTTCAAAGAGGCTGTGACGGAGTTCGAAGTAGGTATTTATCACCAAGTCAGTGTCACGATTCCATCGAAAGATTCTGATAACTCACCTATATCCAGACCTCAAGTCTCTGTTGTCTCTTCGCCAATTCGGTATCTCATTGACATAGCGGAGTCGGCTATAGATACGGTTTTCTGGGTTCGAGTCCATATTGAATCTTGAACACGTGCGGTTTGATCAAAGTACCTCTTACCGGAGTTAGTTGTTAGATTGTAGAGTCAACCGACTGGAGAGAGCAATGATGACACCTCGATCGGGATGTGTTCTTAACAGACTCGGCTTTGATTGCAGTCTGTCGACTAAAATATATAGCATGTGTCCTGATTCATCGAGATTGAGCTCAAGTGGGACCACTGGGGGTCTCGTGAATCTTGATAGAGTGGAACTCAATAATCACCCTCTTTCGAAGCTCTGCAACTAGACCGGGTGCAGCTTGAAGCCAAGGGAAGGAACCATTCGAATGGTACGAAGCGTTGAGAGCGTTGAGAGCCGGGGGTCCAACTGAGAAAGCTTCTAGGATGCTCTCAATGCATTGGGAAACCTGCGACAAGCACACGAGGCTATATACATGGGTTCTCAGATTTGTAAGTATCGCCAAAGCTCATCTTGTAATCACTCCACTCGCTATCTACATCATAATCTGGTACCTCACCCATCATCATTTGGATCCTGGCTGCAATCGCTTTCGAATCAACGAGCCCTGATCACCGTTACAACGCAGAGCTCTCGCCACCAACTTTGGACTGTTCGTTTCGACAAATATGCGTCTCGCAATAGCGACTATTCTTCCGTGCTTGGTCGCTGGTGTGGTAATCGAGCCATACAGGATTGAAGGCTCATTTTCGAAGTTCAAGGCGGAAAACTTGACCGACGGTGTGCAGTGGACTGCGGAGATCTATGATCACTGCAGACAATACTACGACAATGCGCTCGTTAGCAAAGGCCGGCCATGTGTCTCAGAACTGTTGAAGACTATCTTTACCGCTCTGACCTTTGCGCGTCATGCGGACGAGAATGTAAAACTGGTCTACGACAATATCGGGTTCGAAACCAGACCAAAGCCTGAGACGGATTCTACTTCCACCTCTTCCACGCTTGCCGCCAAGCCGTCGCAGTCCGCTGACTTGGATTCTTATGGTGCTAAATTCGAACGAGGAGACGGCGTTATGAATGATGTACTCTTGAGGAGAATCAACAGTTATAACTGGAGGCAGTCTGATGATGCCCACATAGTGCGTGCTGTTCAGGTTGGCCATTCGATGGTTCACCCCCGGGATGGAGTTTCGGTGCGAACAAATGTACACAGCGATGACACCACCCTTCACGTACACACCAACGGCTCTCATGCAACTGCAATGTTCGAGAAGACTGCCATGTCCCAAATGAACCGTCGAGACGAAGGCCCTGCCCCAAAAATGCAGTTCCAATTCGGGAACGATGTTGAAGGCATCAAAGCGGAACTCGAATGGGCAAGCGACGACGAGCAGAAACGCTATGTGAGCTCGAATGATCTGGACTTCTACACCTCTGCTTTCGGACATGGGGACGGTCATGATGATCCGCCGTTCATGAAGTCCAACTCATGGAAGTTCATTGTGCGCAACACTACAGATAGCGTTAAATTGTTCCAAGGTAAGTTAATTTCATTACAGCATCCTTCGGACTACTCTTACGAGGAGGAGGAGGACATGGATTGTGACTAGATACTTCCTGCATCAACGTGTTCCTCCTGCAAACGCGGAGATTCAGTCGTATCATCAATCATCGGTTTAGGGTTGGGGAAATGCCGTAATACTTTGTTAGTTCTATATCCAGGTCATTGTAGTCTTTCATTGGAGAGGAGCTGCCGTTTTAGACATTCGTAGAGACTATTTCGATGACAACACCCAAGTCCGGAACAATCGGTGCGCTAGTATACATGTATCGCGAGAAGAATCAGCCGAGGCCGATTATACACAAGTTTGGCTATCCGTTGCTGTGTGTTGCTTCATACAGTACGTCCTTCCTATATGTCATGTCAGAAAATCTTACGGGTCTTCGGAATAGCAGCTAACCTAGAGCCCTCCTCATGACTAATCGTCAATTTAGAACATATCCCACGTTATATGTGCGCGAACATAAGGGGACAGACATCCGGATGACTATCTTGGCGCTTAGGAGGAAGAAAGTAACTTAGCATATATCTGTACAGTACTGTACTGTAATGCTGTCTCGCCTCATTCTATGTAGTCCAGATAGGTTCAACCGACATTCAACGCTCAATCTCTTGCGGACTCGATGAGACACTACGACGTGACTCAATCAACAGCAATCCCCTTTGCGTTCTTCACAAACTCTTTTCGAATTTTATAAACCACAAGGAGCGCTACACTTGCGATAACTTACGGCAAGACTGGAATCCTGCTAAGAACCAACAAACGTCGCAGCGAGGCCTCGTTACCTACAAGGGCCCGGAAGATCTCCAGAACCTACAGCACTCGCAGGAAAGTTTCCTCAACCCAGTATGGGCACTGGGAACCGCCTAATTCAAACATACGAGTTGCTAGAGCTGTGTCTCCTCAATCTTCCTAATAAGGACATCCTACTTTCTCAACTTGTTAACAAGGTTTTCGAATCGGTAATCAGGACTTCTCTACAGCTTCAAAGAAAACTATTCTTCACGATCGATCCAACTGCTGGAGTGGGTTCTGAGACAAGACTAAACCCGATCTTCGCGCATGATACTCTGCGGATTGCGGTTCCCCTTTTTTTTGATCACGAAGAAAATCGCCTCACGTGTCACTATCGAGATGGCCGCACAAGACTATACTGTCGTTCGATGAGGGCAACAAAAACACTAGTACACATGGATTTGTCTTCTGAGGAACCTATTGGTGATCCAGGTTTGACTTGTGAAAAGGTCACGCATCAGAGGCGGATATTGGAGCAGGGATCGTGGAAGCGAATGTACTTATCACAACCGATTTGTTCTATTAGTTGGCGTGTCCAATTCACGCAACTGACCGAGTTGGGATGCAAGGACAGCTATATCTCGTCTCGAGAGATCACGTACAATGGCTGTGTTGGGACACCGCAGGGCGAATGCACGTTGGGTGCGTTGCTCCGCCGTTTGGAATATTCATCAGTAATAGAAGGCAAGTAGTTCACGACTACGCAACCGATTCGTCGAGTTGATCCGATGTGGTCTACGAAGTTGCGAAGTCAGTGAGGGCTAGTAACGTTACAGTAGCAGGGTAACATTACTATGCAAACCTCTGACCGAGAAAGTGCCCGAGGAACGTAGTGTCTTCAAGAGAAATATGAGTTTACCATGACCTACTGTACGTGAACCGGTCTACTTGAGGATACGTGCACCCGTAAGTAACCTTAGATATTGCACCAAGATCTGACCACCGACTGTGTATACACGGAAGATCTTGCATGACTTCAACGGCTGACGCCTTCGCCGAGCGGGGAAAGTCGTGATATGAGGAGGCAGGTTAGTCTTGTCATATGCATCTACCTTAATGACTGACAATGCTCGGGTCCTCTATATGTACTATCAAACATCGTTTGTCGATACAAACATCATTCGTAGGTGGTCAGTCGTTTATATAGCTACCTTGATTGAAGTGAAAGATTACTATCATCTCCCTAGCGAATGATGTACTACTCCAAGGTCTGAAGCAAGTGTGATACGCTTACACCCCACGACTTCAGCGACAGGTTTCGATCTTCTAGTAAGTCTCATGTATGGTGGGAGTGACTGCAAGTCGAAGTGCGAGTTGTAATTAGCGGTCAAGTTGTTTACCTACTGTTGAACGAACGTGCACATCGGACGATAGACGGAAAAGGTTGGCTGAGTCTCTCCTAGAGAAGGCAGCATGTGGCAGCATCCTGACTTAGAAGATATCTAAGCTCTGCACTACGCCTCTCAGCTCCTGGCAAGTGCGCGAGCATTCGATATCAGTAAGCTTGACGAACTCCTCACATTCTTGTACCTTGAGCCTTTCAAGTTCCACTGTCTACTTGCCTTCGTCGACTTGTCGCTTGAGATCAGTTAATTCGCGGTCGAGCTCGACCATCCTGTCTCGCAGCTGTGTGGATTCCCTGTCAAGTGCTTCAAATCTTTGCATGTCCTGATCCACTGCGAATAGCGACTTGGAAAGCTCCGTGTCGGGGGACGTGACCTCCTTTCGTTCCGGCAGGCTATCGGCTGGAGACTGGTATTCAACCTTGAGTGGTCTCTGGAAGTGTAGATTCGAAATGCCGCCCAGGGATACGACTGTGTGTTGTATGAGGGCGTCTGGGAGGCCTCTGGGACCCCAGTCGCTGCTGCTTTGTCTGGGCTTTGGATCATCAGATTGGGCGATATCGAGCAGAGCATAGAGATGACTTCGACCGCCTTTGTCAGTGGTAGCCTTCTGTCGAACGACTTCTCCTTTCTCGATCATTGTATTCAAAGCCTGATTGACTGCGGCCTTGATGCTGTCCTTGTTGCTATATCTTCCGAGAAGCTCTTTCCGCTCGACCATTAACCAATCATGAATGTGAGTCGAAAAAAGGCCCGGCTGTTGCGAGTGAAGTGCGCTCTTAATGGCATCCTGTAAGTCGGCTTTTTCCAGCGCAGCTCCTCTCTCTTGGCTCTCAGGGATAGTCACAGCCGTAAGGGACGAAGGTGCTGACATCATCGCTGATGACTTCAGGCGCTTTGCGGTGTTGGTCATCTCCAGGCCTGGTGTAGATCCCGCTGTTAGTAGAGTTCGAAAGGCAGTAGCAGTCAAGAATCACCTGTTCGCTTCGTGGTTCCAGACTCTCTGCCAATATTGTTCCGAAAAACGACACTTGCGTTCCCACTTGAGGATGTGGACGTGGTGGGACTTGGGATTGAGCTCGAAGTATCACTTTCCACGCTAGACTTCGGGGGACGGTCGCATATGTAGTGTTCGATTGTGTTTGGGAACCTCATGATCACTCAAAGGTAATGACCCGGGTTGCAACGATGAGTAAGGTAAGCAAAAGAGTGCATTTCATTCTAGGATTTTCGCGGAGTTGTATGCACTGGGTTAGGAGGCAATATATCTGAATAGTTTAGTGCTAGGCTCCTAGCGTATTTCGTTTGCTCCTTATCAACATAAGGGACTTAGTATCATAAAGCGTGCAGGGTGATGCAATCGCTAGCGTGACTGTGGCCTAGAGGTCTAGAGACTTGCAACACCTTCACGCTCTAGTCTCTATCGATGAAGGAAAACATCTTTGACAAAATGACCAGACAAAGTTCGAGGTGAGGCACAGTATCGTCTTCTGCTGATCCTCGTGTGATGGCAGCCTTTCATATTCTATAAGGTTCGTAAACAATCAGCCAATATGTCGACTTTTAGGTCTGTGCGGTCACAGTAACGTAGACCTCAAGATGTTTAGAACCACTCATAAGTAACTCACGAGAGCTAGATTGATACGTCTCCTAGGAACACAGGCGCGGGATTTTGTGCGTCGAGCGATCGGCAATGACGGTCAAATCTGATTGACTTTATAAAATAGGCCTCAACTTTCGCTACGCTCCTCTCTATGAAGGTTAGATTTTCCATACTGCCCTCGACATGCCTGATCTGCACATCACCACAGCTCCTAGAATAGCTCACATTGCACCTACACAGCGATATAAGGAGTCATATCTTGCGATACCCCTGGCCGAAGATGAAACGGAGAATGTCCTGTCTTTGAAAGACGCACACTTGAGTGACGGACATAGAGTCACAGCAAAAAAAGCAGTGGTCGACCAGTCACAGTTGAAGTCTTCCTGGATATCAAAAAGAGGAAACTACAGTATCGGCGAAAGCAATGCATCAAGCGAAGCTCACAGTGACCAATGCGTGGGAACTCCCCCGCGCAGGTTTCACGAGCCTGTTCGTCAGAGGGATCGATGGATGTGCGATGAATGCCGTTCGATTTTCAAAGGCAGTCGGACTTGCTTCAAATGTCTGCATCAGAAAGTGTCTGCACCAGAAAGTCAGACACTGTGAAAGTTTCCAGTAGGTCGCAGTTTCCAGTGAATCGTAGACTTCACATTTGGAATGGAAGATTTTGTGACTGACATAGTCTCAAGGGCCAGGATTCATGCGACCCGGAGGTACGCCTAGTCGGTTGTTGGGCACATTGCTAACTCGATCGGTATTGATAACTTTCAATGATGAAGTAACAGACGCGGCCATATGGCGATAGTCTATCTCTTAGGTACAGAGTACGGTGATCTTATCTAATCAAGACCAAAGAAACGGCAGAGAGCAGTAGAATCTGGGTGCGAGGGGACTTGGAGACATCCTAACTATAGAACTTATACTCAGTAAGGTTTCCTCATTGAATGAATGTACAATACTTCCACCAGGAAGATCCTGTCTGGCACAGTCTAATATCTTCCAGGGAGGATTCACAGCACAGAATCCAGGCGCGAACGACACATACTTACAGCAAGATGGTCGACATGATGATATTGTAGTGACCGATGTGCACGAGCTACGGATCCAATCCGAAGTGAACCACTCCTAGTTTAACAGCGCCTGTATAGTGAAACCCCCTCTCCTGCGGATCTCATCATGGTTTGGGTGCTTAGCGATAGGTCCTGGTATCTGATGCGTCGATTCGTTGACGTTCTTTGTGAAGTTAGTTTCCAATTTCGACAAGCCTCGTTGAAACTGCTGTAGAGCTGACGCATCGCTGTTGCTGGTGTCGTTTCTCTCCATGGTATATAGTCGGCGGCTATGATTGATTGCGGCACGGAGAGCGGGGATGCTGAGCTGTGGATGGTGGTGGTGGTGGTTTCGAATGCAAGTCACTAAGCTGGACCTGAGAGATTTATAACCCAGTTCTAAAGTAAGCCCAAACTACGAACTGGTCGATTCCGAAAGTATGATATCCCCTATGGAAATCGTTACGCTCGACCCTTGAGATGTCGACTCAGATCAGGTGCTCAGACCTAGTGTCCCACTCTCTTAGCGTCATGTTTAAGCGAGCGATTCTTTGTCGGCTTTAGATTCCGATTGCAAGCTCGGCCGAGTGCTCCGTTCGCAATATAGTATTCATAAATAGCTTTCGTATCGTCTTGATCACTTTGAAACATCAGGATTGACCGACTTGCCATACCAACAACCTTTTTTATCATACCACACACAATGTCTCTAGCGGTGAACACAACCCCCCCTTTGACGATGCAGGGCGTTGTCTACAACGGTGTCCCTCATCAGGTTTCGGTTGCCGAACTGCCGATTCCCACGCTGGAAGCCGAAACCGATGCCGTAGTCAGAATCAAGATTGCTGGCATCTGCGGAACAGACTTACACATGTATCATGGCTTTAGAGGCCAGGACGCCCCATGGGGTATGGGTCATGAAGCTTTGGGATACATCTCTGAGATAGGATCTGGTGTCTCCTCGCTCGCAGTCGGCGATTACGTCGTAATCCCTGATAACGTTGACAGTGGTCATCTCGAAATGGGGCCACCAGCATTCGAAGTTTTCGGAGTCGGCAGAGGACTGGAGGGACTACAAGGTGAGTCGGAAAGACCTATGATCTAGCAAAGCTGCTAGAACGATGCACTGATACGTGACAGCGGAGTATGCACGCGTGCCATTCGCCGACCACAGCCTTATACCTGTGCCCTTGACTCACGAAACGACCAACCTTTCGATTGAGATGGATTTCGTGGCGTTGTCCGACATCTGGGCGACGGCATGGCAGGCGCTCGATGATGCTGGCTTTCTACCTGGAGACACTCTCGCAGTCTTTGGTGCCGGACCCGTTGGGCTTCTGGCTGCATACTCTGCGATCATCCGTGGTGCCTCGAAGGTATACCTGGTCGACAGGATAGCTATGCGGCTTGAGTGCGGACGGTCTTTTGGTGCGATACCCATCGACTTTTCGACATCGGATGCCGTCGACCAGATCTTATCCTACGAACCTCTAGGAGTCCAGCGGGCAGTTGACTGTGTTGGTATGGAAGCAGTCGACAAAAATGGCAATCCTGACCAAGGTCTGGTGACTCGGAGTATGGTCCGAGTTGCTGCACAGAGTGGGGGCCTTGGTCAGGTGGGTGTCTATGGAGCTCAAAACAACACCTCTGCTGCACCAAAAGCCAGCAGTATAAAACCCGACATTACCTTTCCACTAACCGACTTTTTCATGAAAGGCCTAAGCCTGAAAGGCGGCATAGTGAATCCAAGGTCTCTGGCACCGCAACTGCTAGCACTCATCGCACAAGGACGAGCTCATCCTGGACTGATCGCCAGTGCGGTAATCCCTATCGCCGACGCACCGCACTTCTACGATCGCTTCTCCAAGCACAAAGAAACCAAAGTGTACATCAAATTTTAAGATGCGCGGTAGTATATAGATTAGCAATTCTCGAACGGCTTGGACTCCAATGACAACGGAGTTTAATCATTGACACAAGACTCTTTCCTTTGTGTCAGTAGCTGGTTTGTTTCCCCTTGTTGTGAGAGATCTGTATGTCGTTTCGATCGCGCCTAATCATTACTCTAAATAGTTATTCCTCCCTCCCATTCCCAGTCCATGTCGCTTTCAGCGACTTTACAATCTTCTCTGTTCACAATAGGGACTCGCGATATTACACTATCCCGCATCCTGTTTGTCAAATCCAGATTATGTAGAGCGGCTCTCAGTTTCCCGTCTATGCTTCGAGTCTTGACCTGGACGTGGCCTCGCATATGTACTTGCTCGAAGATGCCTAGAATCTCAGCCTGCCGGGTAGAAATATCGCGAAATTGGTGCCAAGTTACAATCAGAACCCTCAGATCTCTTAATCTCCACCCGTTGTCGAACGCTCGGATCAAGTTGGCAAGCTGTTGAGCCAATACATCTTCCCAAAGCCTTGCGCTGTAAGGGTCAGGAAGATAAAGGTTAAGCCTCAAATGACGAAGTGTTGTGATGACGCCTGGGCACTGCCAGGGCAGCATAGACACTGGAGGGCATCCTGTAACGTCGTGTTTTTCGTTTACTTGCAAGTCCGAAAGAGGATATGTCGCCGGGTCTATAGCCTCCACCTGTGTTGCACAATGTCAGACAAGATTTCATGAGCGTGTACCATACAAGAGTAGAAAGTCGAACTTACCGCTTCTGGGTCGATGGTCCACGTGAAAGTATTGACGTAGTAAAAGACCCTGATTGCTTCTTCGCGTAGCATCTTGCAGACTTGTACGATTGGAGGCGTAAAGATAGACGGAGTCTCTACAGGTCGTTGCAATCTGATGCTGCCCTCCTGATAGAGTAGAGGCATAATAATCTGCTCACGGAGTTCGTAAGGCAGTGTAAGTAATGAGATAGCCATTTCGGAAACTAGGAACAGCGGTGTGGTTCTGAGGGCTTTGTAGAGGAGGCTGCTGAAGTGTGAAGAACAGAATGTTCATTTGCTTCACTTGTACGCATAACTTGTATGTTCGCGAAGAGGATTAGTGGCTGCTCAGTGATGAGATACCTCTTTGACCGGGGCAAGCATATTGCGCTCTAATGCACAGTGCATCCCACTGTGGCCGAGCTTCCGCCGGTCGCGGTCTGCTTCTTTTTTTCTTTTTTTTCTTCGTACTCCCATTGACCCTGTCACTTCCTGACGCTCAATTTGGACGGACTCTATGATGCGTTCAGGCGCCATTGCAGCCCATTGAGACCGATCTCAAAGGTAGTAATGTCATCATCGTCACGACAGTGCCCATGCAGTGTGTTGGGCGTGTGGACGCGGTGACGAGGGTAACGTGAGTGACGAGGATGCCAAGGATGTCGAGGGCGTTAACATAGTGCTGAGGGTGACGAGGGTGACGAGGGTAACGAGGGGGACAAGGATGGCAATGATGACAAGGGTGACAAGGGTAACGCGAGCGACGAGAGTGACGAGAATGCCAAGGTTGTCAAGGGCGTCAACACGGTGACGAGGGTAACGAGGGTGACGAGGGTAACGTGAGCGACGAGAGTGACGAGAATGCCAAGGTTGTCCAGGGCGTCATCACGGTGACAAGGGCGACGAGGGCGACGAGATTGACGAGGATGGCGAGGGTGACGAGGGCGACGAAGGTAACGTCAGCGACGAGAGTGACGAGAATGCCAAGGTCGTTGAAATCGTTCCACGCGCAGGATGTGCAGCTTAACGTTAGATTGCGGGCTAATGTATCCCGCGGGGTACCGGGCGCTGTCTTCCGGCTTCATCGTCTTCGAATTCATCGCATTTACCGCAATCGCGATCTGCTGGTTCCCTGAGATACCAAACATTTTATCAAATGTGCAGACTTCATCTCAGAAAAGCACCGAGTTGTCAATCGCCATCGCCGTTGCTAGCGACGTTCTTATCTTGCTTCGTTTGTGTCTATGTCATCCGTGAAATCTGATGCCTTACTCTTAACAGGCACGTGAACGACTACCAAACCATCCGCCTTTCCTACGAAGGGTCTTTGCAGCTATGGGCTTGTGTGGCGGCGGGTCTTTGAAAAGTGTCGTGTCTGCTGCGC
>Ga0265797_10006072_pt1 | contig 17322 bp, 16 predicted proteins | sample P2T30metagenome_FD_192433 | JGI IMG/M metagenome (GOLD analysis project Ga0265797, IMG submission 192433) | Plant litter microbial communities from East Loma Ridge, Irvine, California - P2 T30 | ecosystem: Environmental > Terrestrial > Plant litter > Unclassified | place: USA: California...
TTGTTTGACGTAACCTCGTATCTGCGGCAATCACTGCACCTGCATGAGTACATAATATCTAAGGAAGGATATTACGGGCTGAAGTCGCCAATCATCGTATCCTAAATCAAGTCAACGACACACTCGAATTGAAGCCTCGTCACTTTGACCAAACGTTTCATCGGCAACGCATCACCAAAACCGAAAAGCCAACACACAGAAAGACCATCAAAACGGCACAACCTCAGGAAGATCAGCACAGAAAATGGCAGACCGCGATAACCTCACGACTCGGACTATCCCTTTCATGGAGTTGTCTGATGGCTCGGATGCTTCGTTGACAGCGCCACCTGCGCCTTTGCCTCACTACTTGAATGCTGAGGGCAGAGCTATTGCGAGGTTTGCCGTCGAGGGCAACGTTGTCAGTAAGTGGTTTCACTCTTGAAACTTCCCTGGCCTCCCTTTTGCGCGTATGCGACGAGGGCAGATCTCTTCGAAAAAGCACATTTCCTTGAAACACAACGTCACGAGGTGATCGTTGCAACACTGAGACGGTCAACAAGCATTTTTGACATGCTCTGCTTGTAATGAGAGGCATAGCAAGCTGCAACAGACATGAAACGGTCGAGAATGGCCTTTTGTCCATACACACAGAGATTTGCACACACAGGCTGACCAACCCATCCAGTCACTGGAGGTGCCGGAACCCTAGGCCTCTCCTGTGCCCGCGCCATGCTCGAACACGGCGCGTCTGGAGTCTGCATCTGGGACCTCGACAGCACCCTCCGCTCCTCTCTCTCAGCCATCACAGCCCTAGCAGCCGAATTCCCAGCAATCCGCGTCTTCAGCATCGCCGTCGACGTAACAGACTCCGCCTCCGTAGCCGAAGGCGTCTCCTCCACCGTCTCCACCCTCGGCTCTTTAGACCACATGTTCTGCTTCGCCGGCATCGTCGGCTGCGTGCCCGCCATCTCCATGACCGACGAGCAGTGGCGCAAGACCGTCGACGTCAACACCACGGGCGCTTTCCTTTGCGCGCAAGCTGCTGCGAAGCACATGGCCGCCAACCCGTCGCCGAACCGCAGCATCACGCTCACGGCTTCGATCTCGGCACACCGTGTTAACTTCCCGCAGCCGCAGGTTGCGTATAACGTGAGCAAAGCGGCGATTGTGGCGCTCAAGTCTTCGCTTGCGGCTGAGTGGGCGAGTAAGGGGATTCGCGTGAATTCCATCTCGCCCGGCTACATGGACACTATTCTCAATGCTGGCGATGGTCTTGAGGAGATGAGGCAGAGCTGGGCTAGTCGTAACCCCATGGGTCGGATGGGCGCTGTGGGTGAGCTTGACGGTGTTTGTGTGCTCTTGGCGAGTCGCGCAGGAACCTACATCAACGGTGCGGACTTTGTTGTCGATGGAGGTGCCATTGTGTTCTAGGCGACGGGCGATTTGAGAGCCAGCCGACCGGCGCCTGTCAATTAGAAGCGTTAATGCTATAGATAACGAAAAGACACGAGAGGCTTTTGAAGCAGTCTTGAAAAACTGTAGAGGAAAATCGGTTTGCTGGCCAGCATATGACATGTTGTATACTCGCATAATCATGAAATCAATCAATCTAAACCTAAAACCCCCAAAAGCCTAGTACAGTACGGTACTCATACACGTATCCTACTGATTCTCCGTTCACATACCTGGGCATATGCGATCAGAAGAATCCTCCAAAATCTGACGATGAAGTGTCAGCTCTTTTACTTGCCACCGAACCAGGAGCTGCCGCTGCCGCTCTTGCCGGAGAACAAGTCCTTCCAGCTCGAAAGACCTGAACCGCCGAGGGAGGATGTACCGCCAGTAGATCCAGAGGAAGAGCTGTCGGCAGAGCCAGAGGCCGAACCACTGGCGGTACCAGAGGCAGAACCGCCAGCGGACGCAGAGGCGCTGCCAGAAGAGCTGGTGGCACTTCCGCCCTGTGTCTGGGCGATGATGAACTTAGCGCCCTCTTCGGTCATGCCGTTGCTGTGAAAAGATAGAATGTCAGTCAAAGTTGTCTGTTTGCCAGGTTCTGGGCTGTTGATACATACCTGGTGTAAGCAAGGTGAGCAGCGGTAATGGCAAAGGTACCAAGGCAGACGCCATCGCCAGTGACGCAGTAGTCCTTGACCTTGCTCTTGTCGAGGCCGCCAGCAGCCACGCGAGAAGGGTCACCGTAGACAACGGCGGCGGAGATGTCATCGGGGTTGACACCAGCACTGGAGATGGCGTTGGAAACGACGAAACCACCCTGAGAGTAGCCACCGAGAGCGATCTTGGTGTCGGGGCAGTTGGACCTGGCCTGCTTGACGAGCTTGGCCATGACAGGACCACCAGCACGGCCCATCTGGACGTTGCTGGCAATGGTGGCTTCGTAGTCGACACCCTGGATGGCAACGCCATCGGCACCGAGAGAGGAAGTGAGAGCCTTCGCGATGGAAGGACCGACGGAGCTGCCGAAGTTCTAGGTAAATGTCAGTAATATGTCCAGGTTCAGGCTATCAGGAGGGTCATACACCAGGCTCAGTAGAACCACGAGCGAAGATGAAGGTGACAGGAGCACATTTGCCGTCAACAATGTCGTTGCGGGTGCTTCCACCGCCCCCAAGGCCGAACTGGCGGGCCTCAAGCGGCGCAGCCACAGCGACGGAAGCTGCGTAGAGCAGGTAAGAGATGGTAGCGGTGTACTGCATTTTGGCTGTTGTTGGAAGTGATAGATTGCTGAGCGTGAAAATGAATGTGGTGGTAATGAGAAAGCGAAGACACCAGGTCTTTGTTGTGCGCGAAAAGAGCGAAAGTGTTGTAATGGACAGTCGATGTACTTGGAGATGGAGTTGGTGGACAGCAGCAAGAAGGTTCTCTTATATATGGAGGATTACCTACCCGGCCCTACCTGTTGATTATCGTATTATCCAAGGATCTCCACGCGGGAAGACTTTGTTGCATCTGTGTGCACCTGGAGGCGTGATCCACCGAGCCGTCTGCCACGCAAATAGACCAGAGTCATGGTCAAAACGGTAAACGCATGGCAGCGTGCACAGCCATCCTGCAGATATGTCGTAATGCTGTCAAGTTTCTCGCAATATCGTGATATCCGGTGTGATACCGCGTACCGCGAAACGACGAGTCAAGGGGCGGTCCGCCGAGATGTCGACTGTGTAAATTAGCGGATGCGCGTGGCTGCGAAGGGAAACATGGCCGCATTGTCTAGACATGCAAACTAACGTTTGATGTCCGTAAAGGAGAAGAAGATGCCCTACCGAGATGAAACTAGCAGAGTTAGGGTGGGAAGCGACGCCGATCTGGTGGCTTGGCGAGCCAGTGATGAAGATCACTCTGCAACTTGATTAGCAACTCCACCTCGTCCATATACTGTAAAGGTTCAATCGGACCAGTAAATCTATGTTCTGCCGATGGTGGATAGTAAAATTCTTTCATGCACGACGACGTATTGAATCAAGGGCACTTTACGCTGCCCTTCCGCAGTTGCCCATCTAAACTTCTGACCATCCAGGCATGAGCATACGCATAGGACTGTACTGTAATTGTGCTAAAGCTATACATACGGAGACTAGCTCATGGTAGTGACAGACGATAGGAAATCAGGGACCCAGGCTACAGCGAATAAATCCACATTCGAAGCGGCACCGAGCAGTATCAACGGTCGGCCCATACGGAAATCTCCAAAGTCACGATTAGTGCATCACAACGGTCGACTAAAGACCTGCTTGTTGGATGATAAACTTCGCTCCTTCGGCAATGTCTCCGTTACGAGTATAGGCTGAAGACAGAGGTCAGTACAGCGTGGCCGCCTATCTCATCTTTGCTGCTTACCGAGATGTGCGGATGTGATAGCAAAGCCGCCTGTTTCGCAGACACCGTCGCCTCGCTCACAGAATTTCTGCCGCCTGGTCAGTCATGCTTGAAGGCATTCTTAGGATGGTGCGACATTACCTTGGTCCTTGATGCGGGAAGACTACCGACACTTTCACGGTTCTGTGGGTCACCGTAGACAACGGCAGAAGAGACAACATTCGGACTCAGTCCGACAGTTTTCACCGCATAGTGGACCACCATGGCACCTTGAGAGTACCCGACAATTGCGATCTTGGTGCTGCTGCATCTCGCGAGCTGATCGTTGGCCAGTCTAGCCATGACCTTCCCGCCTTCGGATCCACGCAGTGCGTTCGATTGGATGGTGGCGGTACAGTCGACACCTTGAACAGAGACCTTGGAAGCACCAAGAGATGCGATAAGCTGCTTGGCTAGTGCTGGTCCAATGCTGCTTCCCATGGTCTTCAACAAGTCAGCGCGATCCCGATCTCAGACTACAATGTGACCTACGCCACGCTCAGTAGATCCACGGGCAAAGATGAACGTCAGAGGTGTACATGGTGCTGTGTACCGTTAGCGACACTCCGTCAAAACTTGCTTCGTTGTGTTTCGGACCCTTGTTGACGACATCGTTTGCAGTCGTGCCACCAGTGTAAGAGGTACGCCTCTCAATTGTAGCTGGAGCGGCAAGTACGGCCGTAGCTGTGTAAAGCATGCAAGACAAGATTGTCGTGAACTTCATCGTGGCTAGATCGAGGCCTTGCACAGCGGCAGAGATGACGGGGCAGATAGCTCTAGGGCAACGCTTTGAAACGACTGGATTGGAAGTCAGACCAGATCGTCAGATTTACGGTGCAAATTCCGGGACACGCCTGCTTTCTTATGTATCATATTATCTTGCCTTTTACAGTTCATCGAAGGCGTTCCGTCTCATCGTCGAAGAAGCCACAAATCTAGATTTGGACGCCTTGCAAGCCACCTTCAGCAGCCAGTGAGATATCATTCCTGGTACAGCAAGCCATTCCCATGCTGCCGAAGGCGAATGAAGCAACATGGGCTGAGCCATATGCTAAGCAGATCTATGAGCGAAAGTAAGGCTTCGCCGAACCGCTGTGCGGCTCATCATGCGAGTCGTTCCACAGGCTCCGCGGACGAGAATCCTTTGGTCGCTTGCGGTAGATCGAGCGCTTTGCATTTGGCGTCAGGGCTGGGCCAAGAATCAGGTTCATTATGCCGTCGCGTCCGAATGCAACAGTGCCTCCTAGGGCTGAACAGCCGCCAAGTCTGGACTTGAAGTGTGAGCGTGTCCCGGGTACTGGGACCTGATCCTCCTAGCTATAGTGCGACACAGTCCTACCAAGAGCCGAGATGCCCTCCGAATGGGCCTTCCATCACCTTGAAATCTCAATAGACTCAGAATCAAATGTGTTTCCGATCTGCTGAAACGGCTCGAGATCGTACCGCAGGATCTTTAGATGCCTTCGACGCATGTCGTAGCCTTTCCAGCCAACGGAAGTTCCAGATTGAGTTCTTGTGCAACGTCGGCGAAGAATATTCTGCCAGACAATAGGGCACGGCGCGGCAACGTCTTCTTGAAGCCATGGCTTTGCCCTACATGCGGCAGAAGGCGTAGTCCAACACGAGCACCACGTGAACGCTAGGTCCGTCCGAAGAATGTGCTGTGTGTGCTTACTGTCAACTCCCCACAGCAGCGGTCTTTTAGCCAGGATGGGATGGGGTTGAAGTGAAAGGTGGGTCGTCCCTCGGCATCCTGCCGCGACATGTGGGACGTGTTTGACGATCAATTCTTCGGCGCGAGCCTAATACACACCCATGCACGCATCATGCACCCTGATCTGAGTATGGATAAGGTCAAGTGACAGGTCCCACCGACACCATTAAGCGAGCACTGTACAATATATTGACCTACGCACGCCTTTAAAAATCTGACAGCAATGAAAGCGATAGCAGTGCTTTCCTTGACTCGGCTTGCTTCGGGTGCCTTCGGCTTGCTGAAAGCGGAAAAGTTAGACTCCTCTTCAGTTTTTGCCGGCATGATTCAGGTCGTCGTCTTCCGAAACGTGCTGCGTCAAACGCCATCGAACTCTGTTTCTAATCGAGTCTTGGATTTTGCCCTGCTTGCAGCATTTCGTGTACCTCGGTTGAGCCAGCACACCGTGTTGAGACCTGCCTAGGAGGTACTGGCTAATGCCACATACCCAGCAATAGCAGGGAACAGCGTGAAGCGCCACAGCTTAACAGGGAAACAGTTATGCCAATAGCTGTCTGTTTAGGCCAATCCTCCGCTCCGCCATGTGCGTTGACGTGCCGTTGCACAGGTTGTGACGAAAGTGCACGGGCTCTTGAGTGTTTCGGGTCAGCGGCATGACACCCTCGTTTCACCTTCAAGCACCCCTGCGCAGTTCAATAATGTTCCCTCGGCGCTTTCGACCTCACGTCGAGAACCAACTATCCTTGTCTGTTCATCGAGCGCCATATTGATGCTTTCGCTATCAGTCTACAGTTGCCGTCGTTAGTCGCCGCCGCCGGTCTTAGAATTCGTTATCGACCAAAAGTTCACCATGTCATCCCACCAGAGGCCACACGAGGCCAACAGCGAAGCCGCTGAGCCTCTATACAGAGATAGCAGCGATGAGGGAGAGAAGCCATCACAGCACGATCTTGACGCGCAAACACAAGTCTTGCTTGCATCGATTCGCCGGCTCAGAAGATGGCTTATCGCAGTGAGCGTCGTACTTGGACTGCTTTCCGCCTACACTCTATTCTCATTCAGACATGTCGTTGCTCGCGATCAAACATCTGCTAAACGCCATGGATTCGCCCCCGAGAGTATGCTGCACCATAATGCCACTCTTAGATGACAGCCCACTAACAATACATCTCAGTCCCCCAAAAATCAGTAACCTTCGAAAAGACCCTCTACGCCTCCCCCTCCACCCCGGAGGCAGACGAAGCCTGGGGCAACAACCTCACGCCCCCCGGCGACGGTTTCGTTCTCATCCCAGATCCTTCAGCCTACGACCTCCCACCAGGCCAGCCCTTGGACGCAGAGTACTCAACCACCGAAGGCGAGATTTACGACATCTCCGTCTTCCACCAGCTGCACTGCCTCAACCACGTTCGCACTTTCTTGTTCACGCTCAAAGCAGGCATGGAGTACAACAGGACGGCCGAGACGTACGATCATATGCTCAGACACCAGGAAGAGCATGTCTACCACTGCTTTGACTATATTCGCCAGGCGCTGATGTGTAATGCGGATTTGACTGTGGAGTGGCCGCGGACTGAGGCAGATGGGAGTAGGGTGGCGGTTGATGGGTGGGGAGTCACGCATCAGTGTAAGAATTGGGTAAGTGCGATGTTTTCATTGAGGTCCTCGAGGGCGTGTAGTATGAAGTATGTGGCTGACGAGAAAATCGCAGGACTCTGTGCTGGAATTCATGGGCAAGTACCAGATTCCTAACGCATGGTGAAGACGCGGATAGAAACAGAAATAATGACCTCGCGAGGCTGATCCTGCGAAATGAAGTGCAAACACTTTTGCCACGCGCCACCAACAGCATCAATCTCTGCCAATGACAATCCACCCGTCCTCCCCCTCCCCGTCACCTTCCCTTGCATCGCTCTCCATCATAGCCTCCACGTCCTCAACCGTGATCTTCTCGCCAGGCCCATCGACACGCGGAATGTCCCGATACCTGTGCTCACGCACAGTGTGCGAACACGCCTGTCCATCCTCGTGGTCTTGCGTACAGATTGTGCGAATCTTAGCGCCAGAGCGGTCGACAGAGATATGCGCCCACGTCATCAGATCGCTGTCGGTGGACTTGCGCCTCGCGTCATCCGCGGTCGTCTGCTCGTCATGTGTGCGAGTGTGGGTGTGAGCGTTGCGGACTGTGGGGCTGCTGGTCTGCACCGTATGCTCGTTTGTGGGGTTTGTGTCGTTAGTGATGTTTGCGTCCATGCTGGAAGGCAGTGAATCGGAGACTTTTGCCTTTCCCTTGGAAGAAGCGTCTTTCTTCATGGCCTTTGATGAAGACATGACTAGAAGTTCTCGATGATTTAGCGATAGAAGGTGCAGAAGCCAGCGTAGGATTGACCAGTGCTTGGGGTCTTGTAGGAAGGCCTCGCGCGTCAATTAAGCGTGTTGTCGAGAACAGTTTGCTGTAGATTTGTATATACACTATACGTGGACCTTGTTGACTGCCTGGTGACGTTTGCTGTGGGCTGCTGGCACAGTTTGAGGTCGCATCTTTGCGTTTGACAAGTCGACGGACAGAAGAACAAGGTGCTTTCAGTGTATGTATACGTGTGCGGGTCTGTTTGCTCTTGCGACTTGCGCTGCAGAGATGATTCATGTTACATTTGCGTTTAGGCACTAATCAATCTGGTTGAACATCATTGCTATCACAAGCACCAGCCGTTGGCAGCACTGGATTCGATCTTCAATATGTGGCGATCATCGGCAGTCTATCGTATTGTTTGGATTTGTCTATCATGCTCTCGTTATTGACTTTTTGGTGGCGCAAAGCTGTACATGCCACATGAAATCTACTGGAAGTAGCCAGGGAACAACCAGTCAAGCTTCTCCTTGGCCTCCTGCTTCCTGCCAGGAGCCGCGGTCATGCCACCAGCGAACTTCATTTGACCCTCGAGGTGCTTAGCGGCGACAAGATCCTTGTACTCATCCTTGCTCAGCTCGTCGAGAACGGCACCAACAAAGCGCCTGGCGTTCTCGGAGTTGGCCTTCATGTTGCCCATGACCATCTCGACGGTCACGCTCTCCTCGGATGAGTGCCAGCAGTCGTAATCGGTGCTCATGCAAATCATCTGGTATGCGATCTCAGCCTCCTTTGCGAGCTTGGCTTCGGGAAGCGCGCTCATGTTGATGACGCTGCCGCCCCACGAGCGGTACATGTGGGACTCGGCGCGGGTGCTGAACTGAGGGCCCTCCATGCAAATGACGGTACCCTTGTCGTGCAGGCGCACGCCGTCACCCTCCAGGCTGTGGCCGCACTGGCGCACGATCTTGGCGATGCCCTCGTCGAAGGGGTCGGCGAAACCAACGTGGCCGACCATGCCGCCCTCGAAGAAGGTGAAGGGACGGATGCCCTTGGTGCGGTCGATGATCTGGTCGGGGATGACGAAGTCGCGGGGCTTGATCTCCTCCTGCAAAGAGCCTACGGCGCTGAAGGCGATGATGGTGCGGACACCGAGGCTACGGAGAGCAGCGATGTTGGCGCGGGCGGGCACCTCGTGAGGAGCGATCTCGTGGTGGAGACCATGGCGGGAGATGAAGGCGACGGGGATGGGCTTGCCGTCGGCAGAGGGTGAGGAGTGGTGGAGGACGGCGATGGGAGAGGAGGGAGTGCCCCAGGGAGTGGTGACGTTGAGAGAGGCGACGGGAGTGAAGCCAGGGAGGGACTGGAGGCCGGTGCCACCGATCACCGCAATGGGGATGGGGCCTGGAGGTGTTGTCAGTAGGGTGTTGCGATAGCTAGAAGAAGTGTATTGTATGGCTATTCAAGCAGAGTCTAGTGCGTACCGTCGTAAGAGTCAGCAATGTTGGCCATTTTTCGGAAGCCGATGTGTATATATCGTTTAAGAGAGGTGTTGCGTGAGTATAGTCGTGGTAGAAACATTCACATGGGCTATCACTGATTACTGTTGACTTTCCTCTCGACTTTTCTGGCTGCCCCGCAACACGTGCGAGCCCAAAGTGACGCGATTGATGGCGGGGGCTGGCACTACGCTTTGAGCACTAGAATGGTTTATCTCATCTTGGTTGACAACACGATAAACTCGGCTTCCTGGCAGCATTCATCACGAGAGTTCCTCGTCAATGGCTGTCGCCTTTGTGAACCCTTGGCGCATACATGTACTCATCTCGAATCGTTCGGCTCAAAAATCACACAGACAGCACGCAAACTGGATAAGCATACGCTGGAGGGCAGCAGCATTGATTCCATGATCTCAATGGTAAACTTTGCTGCACGTATGCCTATGTTTGAAAGCCCCAGCATTTCTTCTGCTGGAATGCACTCCGTCCCTGCACGCCATCTCGCTGGAAAGCAAAGTCGGCTTGGTCTCTGTCTCTGATGGCTCAAGCATGGTACCCAATGAGATGCCCTGGAGCAGACCTGTGGTCTCCTGAACTCAGAGCCATGCTCTCATCATCCATCGAAGCACATAGAAGAATTGCATGTAGGCAACAACTATCCTATTCATCAGGATTCCAATGCTGAGTCGGAAGATTAAAGGTCATCGAGGGCTCTCGAAGCCATTGGTCGCTTGGTCCTGTCAAACGTCGAAGTCGGCTGGAGCCTGGAAGCGGGGACGGCGTCAAAAAAACCATCCGAAAGGTCCGGTCCCAAGGGCTGTTCCTTCGAGGTCTCAGACCACTGTCAACCTCTTCCCTCAAGAATGCTTGCTTGGTAATGTAGCAGACTATCGTCGAGCTCTTCCTCTCTTGCGATCTTTACGACTATTTGCTATTTTGTGCCACTGCTTGCCAGCTTCCGTCGTCAACACGTGAGATCAAGCATGGACAGCGTTCAGCGGCCGGCAGCCAGCGGTATCGGCATTAGTCGGACTGCGACCTCCGTTTCGAATTCTACTCGCAGCTGCATAACTTGTGCAAAGGCCAAAGCCAAATGCGTGAGAGAGCCTGGCAAACAGATATGCGAGAGATGTGCACGATTACACAAGGATTGTCAACTCAAAGAGCCCGTTCAAAGAAAACGGAAACCGGCCAAGCTCACGTGAGTATCAACTCCCCCTCCACGCTGGTGCTCTCCCAAGGCGCTGTATCCTCCGTTCCATCGATCGAGCCGTACCTCGGCCACTGAGATGCAGCCTAAGACGTACGGCCATGCTATCGTTCAGTGCGCTGGTACTATCAGACGTAGAACGATGTTCTACTCATGTTTGCCACTGAGATGCTGCTCATCTCTCCGGGATGTAGTGTCCCCGTAATCAAACAGCGTTCCATGCCATACCTCGCAAGACAACATGGGACATATGCACAAGTGTGTCTCGACCTCCAGACTAACATGGTAGCAGACGTACAGCTCAACTCGAGAACCTTGAGAACAAGCTCCACAATCTTGTTCATGCCCTATCGGCACAGCAAGCACAACAAACACAACAGTCTCAGCGAGAATCACAATCCATCGACAACCATGGCCACCCATCGCCATCAACGTCGAACGATGCCAGTGAGAGTCATGTTTCCATGGTCGAGCAGATCAAGACGACGATGCAATGCGATGGGACATTCAACAAACGCTCGTACGACTGCCACGATCCATCAGAAAAAGCATCGGCGGTCATCTCGCCACCGCTAAGCTTTCAGGCAACCCAGCCATTGAGCTCGGATTCATTGATGTCGCTATCGGACGCCTCGGTTCTATTTTACCGCTACATGCGCCTAATGGCACCATCGATGCCGTTCGTTGTGATACCTGATGGTACAGACCCGTGGGAGCTCGCCGAGCAGAAACCTTTCCTGATGCAAGTCATCACCACAGTTGCATACTTCCATGACCTGCCCAAACAGCAGGTCATGGTGAAAGACCTAATGCGGAAGATCAGCGAGAAGCTACTTATGCGGAACGAGAAGTCGTTGGAGGTCCTACAAGGCATTCTGGTACTGATTGCGTGGTACGTTCCCATGTGACTGCTCTGTTGAAGGAAGTCTAACACTTTCAGGTACCACCCTCACCTCGTCTGGGCTCAACAGTCTGTACTTCTCCTCCACCTCGCGATGTCCCTTACTGCGGATCTCAACATCGATCGCTCGCCAGATACGTGCGAGAAGTTCAGATTGGTGCATCAGGGAAGCGGCAAGATTCCCAAACCACCTCCATTCACCAATGATGAGCGTAGAGCGTTCTTGGGAACATACTACCTTACCTCAATGATGTCCACGTCATTCAAGAAGCTCAGTGCTCTAAAATGGTCATCATGGATGGTTGACTGTATCGCAGTCCTCGAGAAAGATGCCGAGTTCGAAAGCGACGCGTTCCTGGTGGCATTGGTACGCACACAACACCTCGCTGAAGACGTCGCTGGCATCGAGACTTTCGACGCGCCTGTGCGCTTCCTGGCCAATTCGTACCAGGCAGATCTCGACGCCATCATAGCACCGGCGCTATCGGGCAAGCCAAAATTACTGCTCGAACAGCAAAAAGCCAGTGCGCATGTGGCGATCTGGGGACATGCTCTTACTGGCTTGGTCGACAATAAAACGAAACAACAGAGCAGTATGCTACGCCAGCGTCTTGATGCCTTGTGGCGCTGCGTCGAGTCAATTCGCGCATACTTCGAACTCTACCTTGCCATTCATCCACAAGACTTCCTCGTCCTGCCGTTCCAAGTCTTTGGGCAATCGGTACAAGCGTCGGTCACCCTACTACGTCTTGCCACGCTCGAGTACGACGGCTGGGATCTCGCAGCACTACGCGAAGAATTGAGCTACTCGGCAATCGTGGGCGAGTTCACACGCAAATTCGAGCTCGTCGAAACGCTACCCGTGGATGGCATAGTCATCAACAACGACTCTTTCACAAAATGGGCCTCGAAGACCCGCTGGATGAAAACCCTGTACGATTCAAGATACCCTCCCGACAACACCTCACCAGCCGCTCCCGTAGACGTCTCGGCGGGAGGTCGCCGCTGGCCAGACGACATCCCACAACCGCAGAGTGTGCTTGCCGGCGCAACTTCTGTCAATAGTGTGCCTAACGCTCCACCTTATCCAACTCCTACGGACGATTGGACGGCGAGCATGACGAATCCGCAGAATGTGTTCACGTATTTCGATGAAGGGTTTTGGAGCTCGTTTAATTTTGACAATTTCGACTTCGGGGCGATGCCGGATGTTCAGATGAATTGATGGCGAAGAGAGGCGAGAATACGGATGGTGGGTTAATTTGAAAGGCGTTTTGGGATATGCCAGAATACAGTATGGCCTCGGTATTAGAACAAGCCCAGCGGAGGCAAAATGCAAATTCTACTCAATCCGTTTGTCTCGCCGGAGCTGTGCAGCAAAAATCTCAGGCAATTTCGCTGTGGGGTAAACGGACTTCAGGGTCAAGAGGACCAGTGCACCGTCGAGTACGATCCCGGCGGAGAGTTTCGAATTATAGGCATCGAGCATGAGCTGCTCGTATCTGACCAGGGTGTAAGCCAGGAATATGGATATGATCAGCATGGCGGAGACCATGATGGTTACAAGTCCGTTGCGTCTCGAGATCGGGCTTGTGCTATCGTCACTTTCTTGGGATGGTGGGTCTGACGAGTCTGTTTGCACTTCATGCTGCTCCCCGGCAGATGTGGGCGAAGGTTTGCCAGAGCAGGTATTGGGCTGTTCCTCGGGATTCTGACCGAAGGATTTATCGACCACGATGGAAACCACAATCGTCACGAGGAACAGGAGCGCCAAGAGCCCGTATAGAATGTAATATCCGAGCTCAAAGTCATGCAGCACGCTGCGCTCGTGTAGTGCCCTCTTCGCGATCCCCAGCGGCGGAGAAGCAGGGTTCGATAGCGCTAGATCGCACGCATTAGAGCGTAGTTCTACTCTATGATCGTACTAGCAACTAAGCCGGAAAGCGTTCTAGAGCTCCTATGATTCCTGCGGAGAGGGTGGATAGTCCTTCGTGATGTCTAAGTAATCTCGTACGAACGAAGCGATAGTAAAAGCTATCGCGACCTATACAGTAATCCTCTATATAAGTTCCTAGCAGCAGCGAAATCTAGACGGATTGACTTGCATTGTGGACACGGTTGACAACTGCACAGTGCTCGAGACACTAGTAGTGCTCGAGGGCAAGGCAGGACGCGAAATAGGTGATGGTGTCGATTGCAGGGCGGAAGTGGTCGGAGATGACGTGTTTGCCTGCTGCAGATTGTGTCCATTTGGAGCAACTGGAAGAGGTTGTGGAAAAATTGGGCTAGCATTTTCGTGACTGTATCCGGGCGGGATGGCCAAGGTCGTTGTAGCCATGACAGGGCTCCGAGTTTTCGAGACTTTTCGTTTGATTAGTAGGTTAAGATGGAACGCAACCAATATTAGACGATCGAGGTTCGTGCAGGCTAACACTTCGATGCACAGCAGTATTACTGCAGCTGATACTGCCAGTACATGCATTTACTGTAAACGAAAGCGGCTGAGCCACTGGTGATGGTAAAGGGACTCTACAAGAGCAGTATCATAGCCTTATACTCCAGACTGTAACAATATCACTTTGCTAGTCAAAAAGGTCCTGAGCAAGATGGAAATGCATTGAAAGGTCAAGTCGTTGCACAAAAGACGGACGGAATGCCAAGCTGCCACCGCCACCTCGTCAGCTTCCGCGCGGCAGGGAGAGACACAGACTTGACAGATCAACAGTCAACAACATCATGCTTGCAACACAGCTGCGCGATTCAGTTTCAGTCCAACTTATCGAGTCGCTCACGTAACATATCACCAAGTTACCAGACTGTGATTCCATCCGAGGTAACTCTCGCCGCTTCAAAGAGCACGCCGAGTCGCCAAGTCCTTTGCTCCTGTTCTCCCCGCCACCTCTTGTCTTGACGACTCTTTTATCAGGTTACGACCTTCCGTAAGCAGTTGCAACCTACCGTGGCAGTGCAGAAACACAAGGTTGGCCACATACTTGGCCGGCCTTGAATCACTCCGATGGTATTTCCCGGCTGATATGTTTCTGCCTCTACGAAGATACACCTTCTACCTGCATGTCTTGACCTGGGACAATGGCGCCAAGTCTTCAATACCAAGTAAAATCATCGGACAAGATGTAGGATACTGTGGGTTCTGAGGGGTTTTTGTCCTGCTATTTGAGGCTGTTGTTCCCAGCCATGAGGACCGCAGGACTAACAGATCATTCTCCGGTGAGAATCACGCAAATATGCTTACCTCTCTTCAAGTACTGCTTCTAGGTGCTGCTGGTGCATTTGCTCAGCTGCAGTATGGCAACAATGAGCGTGTCACGACCAAGGACAGCGCTACTGTCGCTGAGGCGTTCCCTGAGGTCGAAGGAATAGAATTGTTGTCGCCAGCTTTCCTGAGGCCCGAATCGACCCCACCCGGTTGGGAGAATGGCACGGATGGACCAACCTCTCTCGCTGAGATGGGTACGATCTGTGTGGTCCTCAATGATGACAATGCTAATACAATCTAGACTACTTCTATCGAACCATCGCGGAACGTCGCAGCTGGCTTACTTACCGAGCAGCCGATTTCGTGTCGGAAGAAGGCCGCCAGATCCCCTACCTGTTCCTGTCAGCGCCTTCACACGCGAGTAGCAACGCCACCAAGCTCAGAGTCTACATCCAAGCCTCCATCCACGGCGATGAGCCTGCGGCAGACCAAGCTGTGATGGCATTGGTTGGCAAAATGGATGGCAACGAAATATGGACTGCGTCTCTTCTCGAGAAGATGGACATCAAAATTCTTCCACGCTACAACGTCGATGGTGTTCACTACTTCCAACGCCAGCTGGCGTCCAACTATGATCCAAATCGTGATCTCAACAAGTTCGATCGAAAGCAAACCAGGGATATCAGGCGCGAATTCATCAACTTCAACCCACACCTCTGCATGGACCTTCATGAGTTTAGAGGCCCCGCCCTGTATGGAGGAGAGTGGCAACACGGCAACGATGGTCTTATCTACGCTTCCTACAACCTCAACATCCACGAGGACATCCGCTCGGCTCAAGATGACATCTTCATTCCGGTCATGGACGAGTATCTCTCCTCACATGGACTTCGTTGGGGCCCATATGTCGTCGGCTCAACATCAGACGAGCCCGGCACACGCATACATTTCTCCGAAGTCCTCTCCGAAGCCAAATACGCCCACTTCGGCTTTGGCATGACACAAGCTCTGTCGTTCCTCTTCGAAATGCGCGGCATCAGTCTAGCCAACCAACACTTCCAACGCCGCACCGCCACTGCTCTCCTGAAGCTAGAAGCAACTCTCGACACCGCCCGCGACCGTGCGGAGGAATTATACGACCTTGTCGAATCCGCTCGCAAAGAGTTCATCGAGTCAGCCGCCGACGTCGTCATCACCGAGCACACCACCCCAGAAGAGCGCCTCTTCACAATGGTGCACGCCCAGAACGGCTCCGTCGTCGACGTGCTAGTCGACTACAACCACTCCAACCCGGCCGTCGCGAATCTCACACGCGCTCGCCCAGAAGCCTACCTCATCCCCCGTACGTGGGTCGACATCGTCGAGCTGCTCAAGCTGCAAGGCCTGGAAGTGCAGACGCTTGAGCAGGAGTTTCACGGCACGGTCGAGACGCTCAACATCACGTCGAGCGAACTCGCGGGCGAGCTGTATGAAGGGCGAGTGTTGAACACGGTGACTACGGAGCCGAATTACAAGGAAGTGACGTTGCCGGCGGGTAGCTTCTTGATCAGCACGAGGCAGCAAAATGCGGCGTTGGCGTTTGCGTCGCTGGAGCCGGAGAATGTGGATTCGTTCGTGAGCTGGGGCATTATTCCCTTGCAAGTGGCGTGGGAGTATCCTATCTTCCGGGTGATGGAGTAGGTGTGGCACGCACGCACGCAGAGCGGCCCTCAGGACCGTGTGTTGGAGAACTGGCGTGATTGTGATGCACTTCATGTACATGAGCACTGCTCTACACGCGCGATATTCCTACTGGTGTAATAAGCATTCAATCGATGTATTTTCCGACACCTCGTGCAGTGGTGCCTGAGCAATACGTGGCTGGCGTTAATTGGAAGTACATTGTGTGGCGCAGACCTCAAGTCTGACATCTCTAACAGCGCCACAATTAAGTCGCGAAAAATCTCAAGACATTCCGAAGCTCCCCATTAGTGGAACACGTCCCACGTTATATCGTTGCCTTCACTTCCACAGCTATCAGGAACGCTCCATGGCAGAAGCATTCGGTATCGCTGCCGGCGTTGTCGGTCTCGCTTCGCTGGGCGTACAACTCACAGACACGATTGCGAAACTCAAAGATGCACGAAGGATATACAAAGATGCACCAAATGAGATCGAAGCACTCATCACCGCCCTCGAATTCCTAAACCGTATCCTAGCATACATTTGCCCACCAACTCAACAACTTCCGACCGCACACCCACAAAGCCAGCTCCTGGAAGACTGCAAGGCTTGGTGTCAAAACATCCGGAACGGTATCTTCAGCATAGTGCAAGAGTGTCAGAGCGATATCCTGTCGCAGCCTCGACTTGGCAAAGCAAAGTATGTCTTCCGAAAGGGGAGCATCGATCAGCTTCTGCATCGTTTACAGAGAGCCAAATTAGACCTACTCCTCGCGCATCAGATTTACGGAAGGTAAAGCCCAAGGTAATTTCCCTAGCAAAATCGCGAGACCTGACCAATCACAGACATGACATGGCTTACCAGCTTGTGGATCTGCACCAAGAGCTTCGACTGTTGCAGCAATACGAGCAGGC
>Ga0265797_10006073_pt1 | contig 17319 bp, 14 predicted proteins | sample P2T30metagenome_FD_192433 | JGI IMG/M metagenome (GOLD analysis project Ga0265797, IMG submission 192433) | Plant litter microbial communities from East Loma Ridge, Irvine, California - P2 T30 | ecosystem: Environmental > Terrestrial > Plant litter > Unclassified | place: USA: California...
GTCGCCGGGAAAGCCGGTTCTTGGGAGAAATTAAGTAACCCAAGATTAAAGATAACACAATAGCCTATCCTCACTTTATACTATTTCGTAATATGTAAAGTTTATATTGTAACACTTTGAAGAAAGGATAAATTATATAAACACCTTTAAGAGGTACAAAGTTTATATATACCTTTAAAGAAAGTATAAAGCTGTGTACGATTTATATTGTATTTTAGTATAAATTTTACTAAGAAATCTGTCACATCTAATTCTTTTTACTTAAATAACGCGAAATCGCATAATCTATCTTATCTATCTAAAAATTACGCCTTCTCTACGAATCGCTTCAGATCTAATACCGTAAGGGCATATTCAACTTCAAAAAATAAGGATTCCTCTTCTACAGACTCTTCTGAGGTTTTATCTAACCTGGGTATGAATTTAGATCCTTACTCAGTAACGGGCTTTATTGATGCTGAGGGCTGCCTCTCCATTAGTATAGTCATCCATCCCGACTTAAAAACGGGTTGAAGAGTTAAAGCTACCTTCCTAATAGGTCTTCATAAAAAAGATCGAATGATCTTGGAACTTATTCTAAAATTTTTTGGAGTGGGTGGTATTAAGCAGCAAGGTAAAGACAGTGTACAGTACAGGGTTACTTCTGTTAAGGATTTAATGGAAGTAATTATCCCACATCTTGAAAAATTTCCTTTAATCACTCAAAAATCCGCAGATTTTATTTTATTTAAACAAGTTGTAAATCTTATGTATAATAAAGAACATCTAACTATGGAGGGTTTTCAAAAGATACTAAATCTTAAAGCTTCAATGAATTTAGGTGTTCCTATGAGTTTAAAATTAGCTTTTCCTAATATTATTCCGGTTGAAAGACCTAGAATTGAAAATAGGGTCATTCGTAATCCTTTCTGATTCGCTGGGTTTACTTCAGGTGAAGGTTGTTTTATGATAAATATTAGTAAAAAATATGTCCAATTAGTCTTTTCAATCAATCAACATATTCGGGATAAAGAGTTAATGGAAAATTTCATTTCATATTTGGGATGTGGTACTTTCCGAGCTAAGAAAGATCATGTAGAAATCAGAGTTACCAAATCAAAGGATTTGACTGGGATCATTATTCCATTTTTTAATAAATATCCCATTGTTGGTGTCAAAGCTTTAGATTTTGCGGACTGATGTAAAGCCGCAGAGATTGTTAAAGATATGTCTCATCTTTCCACGCAAGGTTTTAAAGAGATTAGTCAAATTAAAGCTGGATTGAATAAGGGAAGAGAATAAGTCTTATTAATTAAGAAGGTTTTAGTATTGGCAAGGTAGACTCTCTTACTCAGTTAACGAATATCACCAAGCTAGACTCCGTTAAACGAGAAGGTAAAGGTATAGAAGTTACTAATATTAATACAAATGAAGTCATTAAATATTCTTCGCTTAGTTCAGCAGCTGAAGCTATAGGAATATCTCAGTCTAGTATTTCTACTTATTTAAGTAGGAAACGAACTACTCCGTTTAGAGGTATTTACCTTTTTAATTTAAATTATCTGACATGAGAAAAAGTGGGTACAGTTAATAGATTATATTTTCTATCAAGCCAGTATATCTTTATATTTAAAAGAAAATAGAACTAAACCTTTTAAAGGTAAATATTTGTTCAAATTTGTAAATTAGAATACTAAGATATACGTAGCGGATTTTAGATAGATACGCATACGTAACGAGATACGTTAAAAGCAATATATAACAATAAAATTGAATTTACATTAAGAAATAACATATTTTTAGGATGAATTTGTTGAACGATTATCAGGTCACATGCTTTTAAATATCTTAAGTGGATTTACATATAACATTATGAGTTCTGGTATCATTTTCTTTATCCTAGGATTATTACCATTAGCCTTTATAATAGCATTCTCCGGATTAGAACTAGGTATTGCCTTTATACAATCACAAGTATTTGTGGTATTATCTTGTTCATATATTAAAGATGCATTAGAATTACATTAAAGGTATATTACCTTTATTTTCTACCCCTGCGGGGTTCCTTTACTTTCTTTTTTTTAAGAAACAAACAGGAACCTTAAGGGGTTACCACAAGGGAAATAATTATACTTTTTTACTTTTTAAAAAGTCCTATACTATAGGAAAAAAGGGGTGTGTTGCATAGGGCTATGCATTTTGATTGCAGATCATAAATATAAGGTTCAACTCCTTCATATCCCTAGGTTATACAAATCTATAGAACATTTTCACCCGCTTTATAAAAAAAAAATAGTGTAGTATTTAACTTTATAAGTCCATTTATCTTACTTATTTCAGCTTTTTTTTAGCAAAAGGTATAGGAATATTCGGGGGCGGTATACATCCGAGAACAAAATATATTTCTAGACAGCTATGAAGGTAATAGCTCAAATTTCAAATTTAGATTTTTTCTTGTAAATTTCCGAGTTTTATCTTCAAAATCTGTTACGCTATAATACCTCTTTAAACTTAAACATAGTAAGTTTTATTGATAAAAATAAATGAATTAAATTTTTATAAAGTTTCTTTTTTTCTGACAAAAGAAAAAAAAGTTACAATGTGAGAGGAACTTTTTTTTTACATATTTCATGATATATTAAAAAAAAGAGTAAAAGGGAAAGAATTAGAAAACAAGTTTTTGTCTCGACCCGCACGTTTTATGAATTTCACATAAGATGTATTAGAAGAACATTAACTGTGGTATAATGTTGTATTCTAGAGAATTAGACTTTTTAAAAAGTCCTATACTATAGGAAAAAAGGGGTGTGTTGCATAGGGCTATGCATTTTGATTGCAGATCATAAATATAAGGTTCAACTCCTTCACATCCCTAGGTTGAATACCTTATTCTAATAATTTCGAAAAATTAATGGATTAAAAATTCTTATATTTGTCCCACGACGATTAGAAAATGACATAAAATCCCTATTAAGTATAAAACTTATTTTGAGGTTGCTTGGAGCCAGGGTTGCAAATCAAGTAGGCGTTAATCCTAAGGTTGGTCCCTTAAACATTCAAATTATTCTCTAACTCACCTGAGAAGGACCACACACATAATCGGAATAACCTGATTAGACTAGAGATAGGTGTGGATTAAATAGTGGTTTTGTGCCGATGACTTGGTATGAAATGCCGACTGTGTGGCAAGATAGTATACCAAATCCCAGTGTACCCGGGGCACTGGAAATAGCCTTATACAAATATAAGTGCAATGGGGGAGAAGCCTCAAAAGCTGAGTGGAATTATCATCATCCGTCATACTGTCTGGTAAAGCCCCTATACCCGTATAAAAACTTAAAAATAACGCTTATATTATCGTTAACTTGTTATGAAAATGGTAATATTTGTTCTTTATAGTCCCCTTCTTAATTTTTTTTTCTTTTGCAGCTTTTTAGTAGTTGAAGGGGTTTTTTTTTGTTATTTATCTGCGATAAATAACAAAAAAAAACCAGGCAAAAGAAAAAAAAAATAAGACCATCCCAAAAGGGTAGTTACATTTTTATCCATAATAGTATAACATATCCCAGTAGATAAAATTATCTAGTGGAAAATTGCATGAATAATTACGATTCCTAGAGCAATTACGGGGAGAAGACTAACATATCTAGTGGAAAATTACATGAATTATTACGATTCCTAGAGCAATTACGGGGAGAAGACTAACATATATACCTTGCCGTTTGTTAAAGCCCCATGTAAAGAATAACAGGAAATTTATAATATAGATCTTTCTACGCTACACAAAACGATTAGTGAAATAGTAATAAAAGGAGTATAAATTAACATAACTTATTAAATGAATTTAATTATAAAACAATATAAAATATATATGAGATTATTAAAAAGTCATCCCATTTTGAGATTAGCTAACTCTTACTTAGTAGATTCACCACAACCTTTAAATTTAAGTTACATGTGAAATTTTGGTTCTTTATTAGCCTTTTGTTTAATTATCCAGATTGTGACTGGAGTAACTTTAGCGATTAATGGGTTGCTATAAAATCTTACTATATGCTGGAACACCCTTATATATTCGATTAGTCATAACATTCATTCTGCAGTAATAGGGCAATCAGCAGGAAACCAAAGTAATTTAAATTAAATTATAATTAGGTCCCCCCCCCTAATTTTGCTAGTAATTTCATATAAATTACCCGCCCCCTTTTGTTACTTTTTTTTTCTTTTGCTAAAACTTGGCACTAAACACAAGCAAAAGAAAAAAAAAATAACAGTGCGACTGGCAAGAAAAAAAAAAATAAGGCGGGGACCAAACAGGATCCTCAGAGACTACACGTAAGACACATATGTTAATATGCTATATTTATATATGTGAAGATATAGTCCACACATTTTGAAAGAAATGGTAATTAGTATAAAAGCTTTTACCTTTATACTCTTATTTTAATATTATGCATTTATTTATGTCTTTATGGTTATAAACAATCAAAAGATCGTTATAATTATCTTTCTAGGCGTAAAAATTTAACTGGGCAAGCTAGATATAGTAGTACTAATAAACAAATATTATCTAATACGTTTACTTTAAATCCTTGATGGGTTACAGGATTCTCTGATGCAGAGGGTTCATTTAATATGTCTATATTTAAATCTAAAACTGCTGCTATAGGTTGAACTATAGAGCCTTGTTTTATTATAACTTTAAATATTAGAGATTTAGAGTTATTAAATGCTATTAAAGATTTTTTTTCTGTCGGTTCTGTATCTGTAGTAGGTAAAGATGCACGGTTTAGAGTTAGATCCAGATCAGAACTTAGCGTAATTATTAACCATTTTAATGAATATCCTTTACAAAGTACTAAAGCTCTTAATTTCATATATTTTTGTGAAATTTTTAATCTTATTAATAACAAAGTTCATACTAATATTTCAGGGTTTTTAAATTTAGCTTCTTTAATAAATAGATTAAATAGACCTTTATCTGATGATTTATTAGCTAAATTAGTGCTATTAGGCCCTCTACCAAAAGTAGAGTTTGAAACATCTTATAACTTTTCCGCAAATCAGGTGCAAACTCTAAATCCCTTCTGGATATCTGGGTTCGCTTCAGGTGAAGGTTCATTTACTTATTTTACAAAAACTCGTGTTAATTCTGCAGGCAAGCCCGTGAAGGATTATTCTCTTGTGTTTGAAATTAGTCAAAGAACCCAAGATTTACATATATTAAATTTAATAGCTTCTTATTTTAAAACAGGAAAAGTTTATACTGAAACTAGCGGTGTTAGCAGACTTAGATTTCGTAATAAAGATCATATTATTAGTACCTTAGTGCCCTACTTTAGAGATTATCCGTTACAAGGGCATAAGAATCTACAATATTTAGCATGGTTAAAAGCAGTTACTATTTTAACTGACCAGGTTAAAACAAATAAAAGAGACGCAGAATTAGAAATAGTAATAAAAGAGTTATCTAGTTTAAAGTAGAGCTAATAAAGTATAAATTCTAGGATGTGGCATTACAACCCTAGTGTAGCAGAAGCATTTAATAGTGTTGAGCATAGCATGGTGTGCTCCTTAAATCAACCTATATGCTGGAAACTCCTAAAGCTTAAAAGATTAAACTTTGCTTACGAAGTTTATAAAAATATTTAATATATATATGGAAAATCAGCAGGAAACCAAAGTAATTCAATTACGAGTAAAATCCTCAGAGACTATGTGGTTGACATATTCATTATATGATGGTATAGTCCTATATTGGTTGAAAGATCGATAGTTAAAGATTAATCAATTATACCTATTTAATGGTATAATATTATTACCTGCTTATGTATCGGGTCATAAAAATAAAATGGGATTTTGTCACTTATCTACTAAATGTAATAAAAAATCTAATGTACGTACTGAAGACAACCTATTGAAAAATGTTTCCAGCGAGTTCTTATATTGGTTTTCAGGATTTACAGATGGAGAGGGTAACTTTTTAATTTCGATAGATCGTGAGTATGTAAGATTTAGATTTAAAATATCTTTGCACATTGATGATGTAGAAGTTCTTAATACAATTAAATCTAATTTAAATGTAGGTACTGTTACATTAGAAAGTAGTAGAAACCGTTGTTCTTATATTATACAAGACTACGAAGTAATTAAAAGTGTAATATGCCCTATCTTTAATGCATTTCCTTTGCATACTAGTAAAAGATTAGACTTTGAAAATTTTTTTCAAGCGGTCTTTATTAAAGATAATAAAAAATTATCTAATACTGATATGAGCAAAATAGTATCCCTTAAAAATACTATGAACACTAAAAGAGAAATATTTACATATAATACTACAAAATCTCAAATTATAATAAACCCTAATTGATTCATAGGATTTCTAGAAGGTGAAGGTACGTTTGGTATTAAGACAGGATCGGCTTTATATTTTCAAATTGCTCAAAAAAATACAAGTCAAGAAAGTTTAAATGCTATAACAACCTTTTTAACTGGACTATCTAATAATGTTTTACAAAACAGTAAAATATTACCTTTGAATGTAATAAGTACAACGAATGTTAGAACAGGTGTAGTATCTTTAGTTGTAAATAGTGTAGATTCTCTTTATTATTACCTTTTACCTTTATTGGATACCTCTAAAATGTATTCGCGAAAGGCTATAGATTTTAATTTATGAAGAGTAGCCCTTTTATTGAAAATAAAAGGTTATTACTATTTACCTGAAGGTAAAACCCTGTTTTTGGATATATCTGACATTCTTAATAAAAGATACAGTACAAATACTACTAAAAATATGTCTGAAATTATTGATAACATTTTTAAAAGATCTCAAACCATTTTTGAAAAAGATCCTCCCTTTGATGTTAAATCTAATATACCCCACTCAGACAATGTTCGGAAATTTAGTATACAAAATAGATCTGATAACCCTAAAGTTGTATATATATACACAAATAAGGGTATGGTTAAAGGTTCTCCTTTTGTTTCATACAGTTCAGCACATAAGGCGTTAGGATTAAATCCTAGTAGTAATACATGTAATCGTTACATAGATACAGGTAGGTTCTATAAAAATAATTTTATTTTTTCATCTAAACCCATAGATAGTGCGTCTAGGGATTAGATATTGATAAATGATTAATCTTTAAAATTTAGATTATGAGCGGCCCCAATTCGTTATTTTCTATGACACTTTTTTCCAACAAGGACTTAGCTACTAAGACTAAGGAAATTTTTGGAAAAAGCGAAATCTCAAAATTCATAAGTAACTTAAATGTCAAGTTACCAGATAACAATACTAAAGATTTACCCAACCATCTTAAAAAAAACATGCCTAGTGCTACCAGAGAATTTATACAATGACTGGTAGGGTTTACCGATGCTGAAGGTACTTTTTATATTTATAATAACAAAAGTTGAACTGCAGCTTCATTAAGATTTAGTATAGAATTACATTCAGATGACATAGGAATTTTATACAAAATAGCTCAAACTTTAGGTGTTGGAAGGGTAGTGAAAGATAAAATACGTAATTCTGCTGTATTTTATGTAGTTAATTTTAATGATATTATTAGAGTGATCAAACCATTATTTGAGGAGTTCCCTTTACAAACTTCTAAATATTTGGATTTCATTTGTTTCTCTAAAGCAGCCCAAATAAAGTCGAAAAGCCCCGAAGGTGTAAGTAAAATAAGTAATACAGATCTAATGGAGATAAAAAAATTAAAGGAAAGTATGAACAGTAAAAGATTGACAATAGATAAAAGGCAAGAAGATTTTTTAAGTAACAAAGTTTCTATTAATATATGATGATTGTTAGGTTTTGTAGAAGGAGAGGGAACATTTGGGTATAAACACCTTGTTCCGTATTTCCAAATTGCTCAACATAAAAAAAATCTCTTTGTTTTAATTGCTATAGAAACTTTTTGTCCAATACATTCAAAGAATCAACTAACACATTAGATTGCGAGGAATTCAATGTAAAATATACATTGAATAAGAAAACAGGTGTTTATAGTATGACCCTTGAAAGAATCGATTCTATTATTTGTTGTATTGTACCTTTATTTGAATCCGTGTCATTTTTTACCAGAAAATCTGTAGATTATCATTATTGAGTTATTTCTGTTGTAATGCACAAATTTGGTTATTACTACTTACCCGAGGGGAAAAAAATTGCTCTACAGATATCTTCAGGGACGAATAAATACCGTCATAATACTAACGATTTAAATAAAACAGAACTACCTAGTGTTGACTCTTTATCAAAACTTTTTGCTCAAACGCCACCTTTTGATGTAAGTAGTGGTCGTACTCACTTTGAGTTAGTTAGAGAATTTACTATATCTAAAGGTGGACGTAAAGGTTTTACTGTTTATGTTAGTAGTTCTGAAGGTTATAAAGAATTAAAAGGTTCACCTTTTTCTACTTATGGTGCCGCACATGTAGCTATAGACCTAAAGTCTGGTAGTAGAGTGGTAGGGAGATATATCGATACGGGAAAAGCATATAAAGATAAATATATCTTTTCTTCTGTTCCTGTATAAATAAATTATACATAAAATTAGTTATTACTTAAATTTTTATATTGTTATTTCTGATGAATTTTGAGTTTTTACATATATAATACAAATTGGCACAGACTCAATTTAAACATAGATTATGCGTGATGTAAACAACGGATGATTAATACGTTATTTACATAGTAATACTGCTTCAGCATTTTTCTTCGTGGTTTACTTACACATCGGTAGAGGTATGTACTATGGATCATACAGAGCACCTAGAACTCTAGTATGAACTATTGGTACTGTTATCTTTATCTTAATGATGGCTATTAAAAATACGTGGCCAAATTTATTGTTGGTATCTCGAGTTAAAGATGATGATAAGATTATTTCTCCTACTTTACCATTTAATAAAAGTAGAACGAGAGCTATCCATAGAATAGGTCCTCATAACATTGATGCATTATCTATAATAATATGTGGTATGCTGGGTGATTGATGAGGTAACAAGATAAAAGGTCAACAGATGGATAGTGTTCGGTTTAGTATAGAACAAGGTGTAAAAAATTCTGCTTATATTCACGATCTTACTATTATTTTACATGAATTAGGTTATTGCTCTAATGTTACACCTAAACTGGTGGTTAAATCAGAAGCAAGTGTTGACAAACGATCAGATCCTACATCAACTCGCTATAACTATAGATTAACAACTTATAGTTTTACTAATCTATTGTGAATCTATAATTCATTTTATCACGAAGTTGATGGTGTTATGACAAAAAAAATACAAGAGTGAATAGGAGAATTTATTACACCGATAGGTTTAGCCCATCTTGTTATGCAGATAGGATCTCTTAAAGAGGAAGGGTTAATATTATATACAAAATTTAATGATCTGGAGGGTATATCTCTTATAAAAACCACTCTAAAAAATAGATATAATATTGATAGTGCTATTATTCATGAGCATCGGGAAGATAAGGTAAATACAGTATTATGTATTAGAGTGGAATCTATAGCTCTTTTACGTTCAATTATTCATCCATATATGCATCCTTCTTTATCTTATATATTAGAAACTAACACTTTAAATTCTAAAAATACTTTATGTAAATCTAAAATAGCAGCAGTAACTACTTATACTAATGCTGATGAACAAAAACAATTAGCTGTTAAAGAAAATAGAGGGAAATCCGGTATATATCGTTGAATAAATAAAAAAAACAGGTCATAGTTATGTAGGGTCTAGTATGAATTTGAGTAGAAGATTTAATCAATACTACAATTATAACCACATAGCTGACCCTAAGCGTAATATGCGTATAGACAGGGCTCTTTTAAAATATGGGTATTATAATTTTCAGTTAGATATACTAGAATATTGTGAAGGATCTAATTTGATTGAGAGAGAACAATATTATCTAGATCTTCTAAAGCCTGAATATAATATTTTACTTATAGCGGGTTCAAGTTTAGGGTTTAAACATAAAAGTGAAACCATTTTAAAAATGAAAAAAGCTAAAAGCCCAGAAACTTTATCCAAAATAAGAAATCATTTGGCTAAGTTAAATGCTTCCCCCTTCTCTCCTGAAATTAGAGCAAAAATTAGCGCAGGAACGGCTAATTTCAATGTTTTGACTAAAAGTAAAAAAGTTGTATTTACGGATATAGAAACACAAGAAAGATTAAGTTTTGTTTCTTATAGAGATGCATCATTAAAGATGAATATTTCTAGAAATACTATTAATAAGTATTTATTAAGCAAAGAGGTATACGTTAAATACCTAATTTCGCTAGAATAGTTCTTATTTTTATTTAGTTGGATTATTCTAACTGCATGCAGGATGGGTCGAGACAAATGGGTCAAGGAATCTGTCTTGCAACTAACAGTTTTACATATGAGGATTGTGTTTATTTAAGTAAAATACTTAGTGTTAAATATGGCCTAAAGACTAGTGTTATAAAAGCAGGACATATAAATCAATGAAAAATAAGCATATGAAAACAATCTATGTCTGACTTAGTTTTAATAGTTAAACCTTATGTTGTAGATGAAATGAAATATAAATTTAAAGGGTATCTTTAACTTGACACCAATAATTAAAGTTCTACTTGATTATAGAGTATATGCAATATATTATTAAAAATATACTGTTTTAATTAATTGCATTAGCATTAATTAAAAACTAAAGTAGAATACCCTTACAGGGGTATTGGGTATATTACCTGGCTACACCAGTGAAAACGGTTAAATATTCGTTATCTGTTTATAGACCGTCGGTTAATAATATAATCGCGACAGACTGGGTCACTGGTGGGTGGCTGAATATGCTACTTAATGTACAGTCGGAAGTTCCTAACCTAAAAGGTTACACAAGGCTTTAAATGATAAAGATATCTCCCGCAAAATATCGGGGACTAATATTTTAAAGTACAGGGGCGCTATACAGATAAATTTAGGTTGTAGTTAGCCGGAACTTAGACAGCCTTCCTGGGTTACCAACATAGCCCAAAATGGTTTAATATAAGTAATAAAAAAAGTATAAATTATAATACAAAAAATGTAATAAATTTTAAATTAAACAATAAAAGACTGTTTAACAAAAGTATAATAAAAAGAGGATATTCTACAAGTAGTTCCTCAAATAGTCTTGGAATGTCTGAAAGACTAGGAATAATAATTAAAGAGTTAGGTTTAAACCCCGTATACTATTATGAATATTTAAATTTAGAAGAAACTAGAAAACAAATATTAAATGATACAAGAGGTTTAAGTGGTATATATATGATAATAAATAAAACAACTAAAGATTATTATATAGGTTCTGCATCAACTAATAGATTTTATGCTAGGTTCTGTAACCATGTTATTTATTTTAAAGGTAGCAAAATAGTTAAATTAGCTATTAAAAAATATGATTTGAAAAATTTTGCTTTTGTTATATTAGATTTATACCCTAATATTGTTACCAAAGAGAATAACAATGAATTGTTGCATTTAGAAGATAAATATTTAAAGTTATTAGTGCCTAATTACAATATTTTAACAGAAGCAGGTTCTAGTTTCGGTTACAAACACACTGAGATTGATCGTAAAAAGATGAAAGATCTTTATAGTGATGCTAGACGGGAACTAATAGGTAAGTTAAATAAAGGTAAAAAACTTTCTCCTGAAACAATAGAAAAAATTAGAGAAAAAGCTTTAACTAGAGTTCCCATGTCAGACGAAACTAAGAAAAAGTGTATAACGAACACAAGACCTGTTGTGTTGTATAATTTAGATAGAACCATTTATGGTAAATATCCTACTATTATAGAAGCAGCTAAGGCCATTAACTGTGATGAAAAAACTCTAAGGAGGGCATTGCAAACAACAAAGAAATTCGTTAAAAAACAATGAATAGTAGAAGATATGTCTTCTGATAAATAGGTCTTTTCGTTAAAAACTACTTCTATACTTTATTTAAAAATTACATTTTAAAATAATACTTTATTCTTATATAGATCATAGTCCCATTAGTAAGAATCTTTTTGCAATCTTTATAGAAAAAAAAAGATTAAAGTGGTATAACCCGACAGGGTTATAGAATAATATATATTATTTGGCGATATTAGTGAAAACGGTCAAAGAAGTTTAAGCTTTAAGACCGTCGGTGATATAAAGAATCGCTACAGGCTGGGTCACTAATGGGTGGCTGAAATGCTGCTTAATGTACAGTCGGAACTTTTAGTTATAAGTGCTTAACTAATAAAATATACGAATCCAAAGTTATTTTAGCTTATTGTTAATATATTAACAATAAGTAAGTTTGTACGTTTTACCCTACGGGCAAATGTCATTATGAGGTGCTACAGTTAAAAAGGCGAAGTAATAGCTGTAGTAAAATACCACTAATTGCTGGAAACCCTTAAAAGACAATCAGCAGGAACCTATATTAAATATGGCGCAGCTGTATATAACGAATTCAACTTTTGGTTCCTCAGAGACTACACGTGGTACATTTTTTTAATAAAAGTAAAAGCATTTAAATAAGTTTTATAAAAGTAATTATATAGTTAAAAAGATGAAGATATAGTCCGATCCGTTAACGAGAGTTAGCGATAGGAGAGTCGCGCCTCCACTTTTAGATAAATTTATCAGTATCTCCCAATTTTTTTAATAGATGCTGGGTTGCAAATCCTAAAGGCTTAAAGTATTACTTTTTTAATCGCACCTTTTTTATAAGAGTGTTATCAAATTTATTTTTCAACTCATTTTCCCTATGAAGGGGAACAGGATGAGAATAAAAACGATAAGATTAATGATTTATCAACAGGTGTCCATAAAGAATTACCTAAATTACCTATAGATAATAATTTTATAGAATGATTTATAGGCATTTGTGAAGCGGAATCTAATTTTTTAATAAGGACAAGAAAAAATGAAAAAGGAGAAGTAGGAGGTTTTGAATTTGTATTTAGAATTGCTTTACACTTTTCTAGTTTCATTAGTTCTTATTTTAAGACGACTTTAAGTTGTTTTTAGATTTTAAACCCAGTATAAAAAAAAAGAAGATACTTTTAAATAGGTTGGTTTGTATTACTTTTTTGTTTACAATTAGAGACTTTCATAATAGAATATCTGTACAAAAAGCGAATACAAATTCTCTAGCGACACCTTTTTCTTCAAATGCTATAATATCAAAAGATCCCAAATTAAATCCTTATTTTATTGTAGGATTTGTAGATGCTGAGGGGTGTTTTTCTATTAAATTAAAAAAAAAATAAAAAGATGAAATTAGGTTGATCCATTTATCTTACTTTTGAGATACATTTACATAGAAAAGATAGAGAATTATTAACTAATATAAGAGAAGTTTTAGGAAGAGTAGGTACTATATATGTCGGTAGTAATAAAAGTATTTTATATAGCGTGGGATCTTTATCAGAAATAATTCATACAATAATACCTTTTTTTGATAAATATTGTTTATTGTCGAAAAAATCTATAGATTATGAACTTTTTAGAAAAGCTGCCTTAATTATGGATAAAAAAGAGCACTTAACAGAAAAAGGTTTTTATCAAATCTTATCTATTAAAGCAGCTATGCGTAATGGATTAACGGAAGTTTTAGCTGAAAGTTTCCCTAATATTTCCCCAGTTTTTTTTAAATTTAATAAGCCGTTACCTGAAGTAATAAATCCATATTGAATAGCCGGATTTACAGAGGGTGAAGGTTCTTTTATGATTCATATCCAGAAGCATGAAGAGTGTAAGACAGGTAAAGCTGTAAAATTAAAATTTCAAATTACTCAACATGAAAAAGATAAAGAGCTTTTAAATTTAATTTTGATGAGTTTTAATTGTGGAACCTTAATTAGTAATAATAATAGTAAAGTATTTGCAGTTTGAAAATTTGAGGATGTTTTTAACATTATTATTCCTTTTTTTCAAAATTATTCTTTACAAGGAAATAAAAAATTAAATTTCTTAGATTTTATCAAAGTTGCACATTTAATTAAGAATAAAGCTCACTTAATCGTGGAAGGGCTAGATAAAATAGAATCTATAAAATCTGGAATGCATTATGGAAGAGATAATTAAAAGATTAATAAAAATTTCTAAAACGATAGAAAAAATACGTGAATTTATTTTAAGTTTATTAGACGAACACTCTTATATATTAGGTAGTACTACTAAACTAATAAATATTTCCGATAAAAAAGTAAAAAGTGAATTTAGACCTATTTCTATATTAGAAATCTACCAAATTGATTTTATTCATAATATATTAATTCCTTACTTAGACAGTGTTAAATTTAGAACTAAAAAATTTAAAGATTATTCAGATTTTAAAACAATAGCTTGTTTAATCTTAGAGGGTAAACATTTAACTGAAAAAGGTAAAGAGTTAATAATAAAACTGGGGGATTGTATGAATAATAATAGATTATCTACAAACTTAAATCCTCTATTGGATGAAATTGTTAAATCAGAATTAGATCTTTTAATTAAAGCAGAACCTTTAATACATATTGATTCTGAAGGTAGAGCAATGATAATTTCGGAAAAAAAATATATTAGATCTACTTATATTATAAAAGCTTATTTTTTAAACAGTTCTTTTAATTATTTTACTAATAGAATTTCATGTGCTAAATTTCTTCATGTAAGTAATAATACTATAACCGCTCGTTTAAATGACGGTAAACCTATAAAAAATAAAGAAGGTTTAGTAGTCGCTAAATGCATAAAAAGAATAAAAGCTTACTCTTCTCTTAAATCAAATTTTTCTCATATTAAAAATTAGTTAAAGCAATCATCTTATTGTAAATTTTGTATTACTAACCTTATGAGTGCCATCCCTTGAGTAGGACAAGATATAGTTGAGTCAAATCATTTTGCAGACCGTTGTATAACAGTTTATTCCTTATCTAGTCTATTGCCTACGATAGGTACTGTTAATACCAACGCATTAAAAAAAGGAAATAAAAATGTGAGATTGAATAAAGAAGAATATTTATCTATACCTCCTTCTTTTCTTTCTTTTTTAGTAGGATTTATTGATGGAGACGGTTACATACAAATAACAAAAACAACTAAAGGATTCATAGCTATTAAACTTGTTATATCTATTCATTTGAAAGATATCTCAACTTTAGAGTATATACGTTCTGTTCTTAATATAGGTAAAATTACTATATACAAAGATAATAGGAGTCCAACTTGTAAGTTAATTATTAACAAAACCGATCTACAAGAAGTTTTATTTCCATTGTTGTTACACCACAACATATTTTTTTTAACTGAAACAAGAAATAACCAATTTAATACTGCTATGGTAATACTAGAACAAGACATAAAAATGTTCGATAATATACCAAATATAGGTAACATACCTATATTGTTTTATTTAGTAAATGCAGCAGATTATGCTAAATTAACTTTCTTTAAAAATTGAATAGTTGGTTTCACAATGGCAGAAGGATCATTTTTTATAAAAAGTAATAATGACGGTTGTTTTCAATTGAAACAAAGAATACATACTAGTTTATTTGAATCATTCAAATTAGTATTTAATACAAATAGGAAGATTGATATTGAAAATAATATGTATAATCAATTTTCTGTTAGTTCCAAAGCTGATATACAAACTGTCATAAATTTCTTTTCTTTTTCGGGGTTACACCCTTTGATAGGACGTCGGTTAATTGAATATTTAAGGTGGCTAGATGCTTTAGAAGGGCGTAATTATCAGATAGATTCTAAAAAAATATTACATAGCAGTTTTTTGTCTAGTAATCAAATTCTTTTCTGTATAATATATATACTTTGTCTTATTATGTACTGTATTAACCCTGAATGGGCTACTAATTTAAATGACATTTGTTTGAATATAACTCCTCTAGTGTTGTATGCTAATGCAGACAAAGATAAGGTTATAGCTATTAATAACAATAGAAAAAAGTCGGGAATATATAAATGAACACATAGAGAATCAGGAAAATATTACATTGGTTCATCAATAGATCTAGGCCGGCGTTTTTCTTATTATTTTTCTTACCCTTCAATATCTAGTCAAGCTAAAACTAGCATAATTTGTAAATCTCTTTTAAAATATGGGTATTCTGAGTTTAGTTTAGAGATAATCGAATATTGTGACATTAAAGATACAATAAACAGAGAACAATTTTATATTGATTCCTTAAACCCAGAATATAATATCTTAAAAATAGCAGTTAAAAATAAAAACTAAAATCTTCTTACATATTATAAAAAGATCCATTATATTTAGATTTTATTTTTATTTTTTTTTTTACACGGTTAGGTTCTAAACAATCTACAGAGAGTAAGGCTAAAATTATATTAGCTTTAACTGGACGTAATATCTCTGCTATTACAAAGAGCAAACAAAGAGCAGTCAAACTAGGCATAGCTCGTAGCGATGCTACTAGAGCTAAATTAAAAGAGCATTTAACTCCATTAAATAAAAACGTGCTTGCTAAGAAAAATGGTATAAAAGTAACTGTGCTTGACTTAGAAACCAGTATTACTACTGAGTATGACTCCATAAGAAAAGCAGCCCAAGCTATGCATAGTTACGCTCATGTTGTTATTAAACATGAGAATTTACAATTAAATAAAGGCTATAAAAACCCTTCAAAGGCCGTTATGAAATAAAAATTCATAGAATCTCGGTTTAAAAATATTTCTTATCTAAAATGATTAAACGATTTAAAAAGTAGTAACCGTTGTGGTAATCTTAATTATCCTTCAAACAAATAAACATATTCAACCACATTTATATTTTCTTTATCTGTATATATGGGCTCCTTGTAATGGTAACATTATAGAGGCAAATGGGGAGAATTGCAAGAACGTCTATTAATAATAACCACCAGTTTATAGATTACTTGCAGCGGAGCTTGATTCGGTATAACAGATGGATCAAGAACGTTCAACGGCTAATGAGTGAGTAATACCAACAATAAGCTCGACACGAGTACCCCACAACTAATAATATTTAGTTGAAGACATAGTCTAAACACCAAATATATATAAAATTGGTGAAAATAGGGATTAAATGCCCTATTGAAACGATTAATATTCGTTTATTTCGTCATTTGAGGTGGTTTAAAAACAGTTGGACCACACTACGGTGACGTAGTGTTAAAAATCTTGCTTAATGCTGGAAAATCCCCTAATTTAGTATTTGCATACGATTTATTCTTTTTATTAATAACAATTATTTACGTGAAAATTGCAATGACACGGGGACAATCAGCCGGGGTGAGAAATATACATACTTCGGAGGCCTCTCAGAGACTACACGCAGGAGATCTCTCG
>Ga0265797_10006075_pt1 | contig 17313 bp, 18 predicted proteins | sample P2T30metagenome_FD_192433 | JGI IMG/M metagenome (GOLD analysis project Ga0265797, IMG submission 192433) | Plant litter microbial communities from East Loma Ridge, Irvine, California - P2 T30 | ecosystem: Environmental > Terrestrial > Plant litter > Unclassified | place: USA: California...
GTCGTCGGCTACGTCTACAGCAATTTCGGCCAGGTCGCCTTCGTGCATGACGGCACGAGCATGCGCAGCCTGGGCACGCTGAACGGCGGACGCTTCTCCGATGCGAATGCCATCAACGCCTCCGGCCTGATCGTCGGCCAGGCGGTCAACGGCAACACCGGGCCCGAGCACGCCGTCGCCTGGGGGCCTGAGTATGGCCTGGTCGACCTGAATACGCGGGTGAAGGATTTGCCGGCGGGCGTCGTGCTGCTGGAGGCCGAGGCGGTGGCCGACGATGGCGCGATTGCCGTGCGTACCAACACCGGGTTGGGCCTGCTACGACCGAGAAAGGACGATGGCAAATAAGCGTTCAAGGAACGACAACGGCGCCACAGGGGCGCCGTTTTTTATTTGCATCCAGGACTCAGGATGCAAATTCTGTATGCACGCTTATTTTTGCAACAGATTGTTCACCGGCACCAGGTCGGCCTCGCGCAGCGCACCGGCCGCCGCTTTCAGGCGCAGGCCGTTCAGGATGGTGTTGTAGCGCGCGCGGGCCAGGTCGGTGCGGGTCGAGTAGAGCTGGCGCTGGGCGTTCAGGACGTCGATGTTGATCCGCACGCCCACCTGGTAGCCCAGCTTGTTCGATTCCAGCGCCGACTGGCTCGACACTTCGGCCGCTTCCAGCGCCTTGACTTGCGCCATGCCGCTGTTCACTCCCAGGAAAGCCTGGCGCGCCTGCAGGGCCGCGTTGCGGCGCGTGGTTTCGAGGTCGTTGCGGGCCTTGTCTTCCAGCGCGATCGATTCGCGCACGCGGCTGGTGACGGCGTAGCCGCTGAAGATCGGCACCGACCACTGCACGCCGATCGAGTTGTTGCGGCCGTCGCCGGAACTGACAGTGCGGCCGCTGACGTTGCTGCGGCCGGTGTTCGCCACCAGGTCCAGCGTCGGCAGATGGCCGGCGCGGTTGCGCGAGATGTCGCGCTTGGCCGATTCCAGCGCCAGTTCCGAGGCGGTCACGCCATAGTTCTGGGTTTCGGCCGAGCTGACCCAGGGGTCGACCACGGCCGGCTGCGGCGAAGTCAGCGAGACGCCGGCCTGCAGCGGCGCCAGTGCATCCGGCGCCTGGCCGATGATCATCTGCAGCATGGTGCGGCGGTTTTCCAGCTCGTTGACGGCGGCAAACTCCTGCGCCACCACCAGGTCGTACGCGGCCTGCGCTTCATGGGTGTCGGTGATGGTCTGGGTGCCGACCTCGAAGTTGCGCTTGGCCGAGGCCAGCTGCTCGGTCACGGCGCTTTTCTGGGCGCGGGTCGATTCCAGCGTGTCTTGCGCCGCCAGCACGTCGAAGTAGGCCTGCGCCACGCGCGTGATCAGGTCTTGCTGGGCCTGCGCAAACTGGGCTTCGGCAATCGCCTGGGCGAGTTTGCTTTGCTCGTAGGTCTGCCAGCGGTCCCAGCGGAACAGCGGCTGGGTCAGCGACAGGCCGTACTGGTTGGTGCGCAGGTCGGAACCGCTGCCGGCAATCACGGTCGGCACACCGCCGATGACCACCGTCTGGCCCTGGTTGAAGGGCGAAAAATCGTTGTCGTTCTTGGCGTAGGACCCCGATGCCGCAACCGTCGGCAGCAACCCCGCACGCCCCTGTGTCACCCGTTCGCGGCCGGCGGCGAGCGAAGCGCGCGCGCTGGCGTAGGCGGCATCGTTGGCCAGGGCCTGCTGGTAAACCTGGATCAGGTCGATCGCGTTCGCATCGAACGACACGAACGCGCTGGCCAGCAGCATGGCGATGAGGGGTTTCTGCATTGCGGTCTCCGTCGGAGTCATCAAAAGTTAGGAAAGCAGGTCAATACTTCGGCATGGCCGGATCGACCTGGACAGCCCAGGCGTGTATTCCGCCCGTCAAATTCGTTACGTTGTCGAAGCCGTTACGCTCCAAAAAGGCGGCCACCTGCATGCTGCGCGCGCCGTGGTGGCAGATGCAGACGATTTCCTGGTCGTCGGGCAGCTCGCCGGCACGGATCGGGACCAGGTGCATCGGGATCTGGGTCGAGCCTGCGATGTGGCAGGTGGCGAATTCCCAGTTCTCGCGCACGTCCAGCAGCAGCGGGCGCTCGCCTTCGGGAGCGGCCGCGCTTGCAGCCAACTTCGCAGCCAGCTCGGGAGCGGTGATGTGCTGCATCGTGCCGTCCTTAGAAAGTGAAGCGCGAGGCAACCGGCGCGCCGGCCAGCGGCTTGGCGTTGGTCTCGAACAGCTTGACCGTGTCGTAGCCGGTTTCCGACACGCGCGTCACGATCTCGCAGGTCATGGCCGGCGCCTGGCCGACGATGGCGGCGATACGGCCGCCCACCTTCAGCTGCTGGAGGAAGGCTGCCGGCAGGCTTTCCAGGCCGCCCGAGATGACGATCACGTCGAACGGTGCGCCCTTGTCCCAGCCGGCGGCGGCATTGCCTTCGACCACCGTCACGTTATCGACGCCGGCCTTTTTCAGGTTCTGCTCGGCCAGCGCCTTGATTTCCGGCGACAGCTCGACGGTAGTGACCTGGCGTGCCTGGTGCGCCATCAGCGCGGCCATGTAGCCGGAACCGGCGCCAACTTCCAGCACGGTTTCGTTCTTTTGCAGCTTCAGTTCCTGCAGGATGCGCGCTTCGACTTTTGGATTGAACATCGCCACGCCGCCCGGCAGCGGGATCTCGACGTCGGCGAAGGCCAGGTTCTGGTACGCCTCGGGCACGAACTGTTCGCGCTTGACCACGTGCAGCAGGTCGAGGACGTCCTGGTCCAGCACGTTCCAGGGACGGATCTGCTGTTCGATCATGTTGAAGCGGGCTTGTTCGATATTCATCTTGATACTCAGTGGTAAAAGAAATAATCCGATATTTTATCGTTGAACTGCCTCAGGACGCACATCTTATCGGGATGGCATCGCGAGATCGCGAAATTGCGACAGTCTGCAGTTTAAGTGGAATGAACGCCCGGAAAAGGCGTCCTGAAGAGACTGGACATTCACCCCGCCGTGGGGCTGGCCGGAGGCAGCAGGCCGTGCAGCGCCATGTCGAGGAAGGAATCGAGGAAGGCCAGCGGTTCGAGGTCGCCGCGCTCGCAGGGGCCGACCGAATGCTTCCAGGTGACCAGCATCAGCATGGGCGCCATCAGCACTTGCGTCATTTGGGTGACATTGATTGAGCGGAATTCGCCGCGGGCGATGCCGCGTTCGAGCATGCTGGAAATCATGCGCGTGCCGCGGTTGATGACTTCATCCTGGTAGAACTTGGCCAGCTCGGGAAAGTTGTTCGCCTCGGCCATGACCAGCTTGACGATGCCGGAGACCTTGCTCGCGCCGACCCGGTCCCACCAGTTCATCAGCACCGTGCGCAGCAGTTCGGCGCTGTGGCCTTCGAATTCGGCGACCGAGGATTCGGCCTGGCCGATCACCGGCACGATGCTGTTGCGCACCACGGCCTTGAACAGTTCTTCCTTGTTCTCGAAATACAGGTACAGGGTGCCCTTCGACACGCCGGCGCGGCGGGCGACATCCTCCAGCCGGGTGGCGGCAAAGCCGCGCTCGACGAACAGGTCGATGGCCGCCGCCAATAACTCCTGCGGACGCGCATCCTTGCGGCGCTCCCAGCGCGGCTTGGTGTCAAAGGGGCATTCCATGCTTCTGTCCGACAACTTTCAAAGAGTCATCGAATATAGTCCCGGGTGGGAGGCCAGTCAAGCGCGCATGCGCCTGTCGTGGCAATCCATCCGGCCCGTGTTTACCTGCCGTTCTACTTGCCTGCCTTGCCGTTGCCGCAACCATAGATGCGCCCCTCCGCACCGGCCCGGTAGAGAGCGCCTTCGCGCGTTCGCGCCGGCTGGTCGGTCTGCTGGCGCGGCACCTGGAAGGCCGCCATCACATCGGCCACGCCCGGCAGGAATTTTTCCACGGCCACATCCAGGCTGGCCATGACGCCGACTTTTACATTGCGCGCCGGCGTCGTGGCTGCATCCAGGATTGCTTCGGCCACCTGGTGCGGGTCGAGCTGGGGCGACGGCAGCTTTGGCTCATGCGCCATGTAGTTGCGCGCGTGCTGGGGCAGCGGCGTGTCAACCGCGGTCGGCTGGATCAGCGTAATCGACACCGCAGCGCCGTCGACCTGCTCGACCTCGATGCGCAAGGCGTCGGTAAAGCCCTTCACCGCGTGCTTGCTGGCCGTATACATGCCCTGCAGCGGAATCGCCACTTCGGATGCCTCGCTGCCGACGTTGACCAGGGCGCCGCCGGTCAGGCGCAGGTGCGGCAGCGCCGCCAGCGAGCCGTTCACGATGCCCCAGAAATTCACGTCGAACAGGCGCCGGCTGTCGGCCTCGTTCACTTCGTCCAGGCGCCCGTAGATAGTGCTGCCGGCCACGTTGGCCCAGGTGTCGATGCGGCCGAAGCGCTCGATCGCCGCCATGGCCACCGCGTCCACCTGGGCCCGGTCGGAGACGTCGGCCACCACGTGGATGGCTTCGACGCCGCCGGCGCGCAGGCCCTCGACCACCGCTGCCAGCACGTCGCCGCTGCGCGCGGCCAGCACCAGCTTGGCGCCGCGCCGGCCCGCGTCTTGCGCCGTGGCCAGGCCGATGCCGCTGGAGGCGCCGGTGATGACCATGACTTGCTGGTCCAGGGGTTTCAGCGAACTGGCCATCTGCTGTGCTCCGGTAATGTGGTGCGCCAACCATAGCAGGAACGTCAACAACGCAGCGCCCGCCAAGCATTGCTGTCCAGGGGCTGCGCTGGCGCGTTATACTTGCCGGCTGCCGGGCGCATGCCGGGCGCCTACTCCCCTTGGAACACATGAATTGCCGCGACCATTGCGGTGCCTGCTGCACCGCGCCTTCGATCACCAGTCCGATACCCGGCATGCCGCAGGGTAAGCCGGCCGGCGTGCGCTGTGTGCAGCTGGCCGACGACAACCGCTGCCGCATTTTCGGGCAGCCGGGACGGCCGGCCGTGTGCACCGGCTTGCAGCCGTCACTGGAGATGTGCGGCAGCAGCCGCGAGCAGGCGATGCATTGGCTGGACGAACTCGAACGGGCGACGGCGCCCTGAACCTGGGGTTTATTGCTTGCTGTCGTCAGCGTCGGCGTCAGACTCGCCTGGCATCAGCAGGCGCGCCTTTTTCTTCTTCTTGACCGTGGTGGAAATTTCTTGCCCGGGCTTGGTGGCCGGCGGCGGCGCTACCGGAATCGGGAAGCCGAGAAACACCATGATGAAAAACACCGGCAGCAGCAGGTAGAAGAGCGGACGCTTCCAGTTGAGCTTTTGTTTCATCATTGCCAATAGATGAGCATTGGCAATGGCAGTTCAAGAGTTGCAGTGTAAATATCTTGCGCAGCGAGCGGTTCGGGCCACCCCTCGCTGTCAGCGCGACGCCGGACGCGCCTGCTGGATATGCGAGAACAAGGCGCCCAGTGTCAGGCGCTCGTCCCAGATGTCTTCGAGCACGACGCCGAAGCGGGTACGCAGGTCGCGCGCAAAGGTCTCGAACTCGGCGGCATCGGCTGCCCATTTCGACGGGTGCAGGGTGCGGCAGATGCCGACCAGTTGATCGTCGGGACGGAACTTCAGCATGTCGACATCGCGGAAATCGAAGGCCGAGGTGAAGACGGACAGGAATTCGCGGATTTGCTTGTTCGACGCCCGCGGAAAGGCGCGGCGCCATGAACGGCCCTGGCTGGTGCGGGTAAGCAGGGGGTTGGGCAGTTGACCGAATGTCAGCGCCGACCATGCAACGGCCAGCAGGACGAGGATCGCCAATATGCTCATTGGAAAACGGCAGCGTTACTCATGCGGACCAGTCTAGCACGATCAAACCGGCGTGGCGCACATCCATCACGGAATTGTGCGCGTCTGTACCAGGCTTGCAGAGAGGGCAATTTCCGGTAACAAACAGGCAATCTTCGCGTCGTAAAATATCCCCGGCCGTTGTGGCCAACTCAGCGGCACAGGTCCTGTCCGTGGTAAGCTTCGACGCCTTGTGGGTCGCCTCCACTTCATCCGCGCCTTTACTTTCCCCCCCACTCATCACACGCACACCTTCATGGATATTCTTCTCGCCGTCAAAGCGATCATCATGGGCCTGGTCGAGGGCTTCACCGAGTTCCTGCCGATTTCCTCGACCGGCCACCTGATCCTCGCGGGCAGCCTGCTCAATTTCACGGGCGAGAAAGTGAAGGTCTTCGAAATCGCGATCCAGGCCGGCGCCATGCTGGCCGTGATCTGGGAATACCGCGCGCGCATCGCCCGCGTCTGCAGCGGCCTGTTCAGCGAGCGGCGCCAGCAGAAGTTCGTGATCAACCTGATCGTCGCCTTCCTGCCGGCCGCCTGCCTCGGCCTGATCTTCAGCCGCGCCATCAAGGACGAGCTGTTCAAGCCAGTGCCGGTGGCGATGGCCTTCATCGTCGGCGCCTTTGTCATCCTCTGGGTCGAACGCCGCCACAAGAACATGCCGAAAGCCGCGCGCATCGAGACCGTCGACGACATGACGGTACTGGACGCATTGAAGGTCGGCTGCGCCCAGGCCTTTGCCCTGATCCCGGGCACCAGCCGCTCGGGCGCCACCATCATCGGCGGCATGCTGTTCGGCCTGTCGCGCAAGGCGGCCACCGAGTTCTCGTTCTTCCTGGCGATCCCGACCCTGCTGTCGGCCACCGTGTATTCGGTGTACAAGGAACGCGCGCTGCTGTCGATGAGCGACCTGCCGATGTTCGGCATCGGCGGCCTGGCCGCCTTCGTCTCGGCCTTCCTGTGCGTGCGCTGGCTGCTGCGCTACATCAGCACGCACGACTTCACGATCTTCGCCTGGTACCGTATCGTGTTCGGCGTGATCGTCCTCGTCACCGCGCATTACGGCCTGGTGAACTGGGCGGAATAAAGCCAGGAATTTTTATCATGAATACCGAGATCGACGCCCAGGACACCGAAGCGCGCGCACTGCACGTCTTGCAGACCGTCTTCGGCTACCCCGCGTTCCGCGGGAACCAGGGCGACATCGTCCAGCACGTGGCGAATGGCGGCGACGCCCTGGTCCTGATGCCCACCGGCGGCGGCAAGTCGCTGTGCTACCAGATCCCGGCGCTGCTGCGCGACGGTGTGGGCGTGGTCGTCTCGCCGCTGATCGCGCTGATGCAGGACCAGGTCGACGCACTGGAAGAAGTCGGCGTGCGCGCCGCCTTTTTGAACTCGACCCAGACCTTCGAGGAAACCCTGCGCATCGAGCGCCTGGTGCGCACCGGCGAGATCGACCTGGTCTACGTGGCGCCCGAGCGCCTGATGACCCAGCGCTGCCTCGATTTGTTCGCCGATTCGCGCATTTCGCTGTTTGCCATCGACGAGGCGCACTGCGTATCGCAATGGGGCCACGACTTCCGCCCCGAGTACATCCGCCTGTCGATCCTGCACGAGCGCTTTCCGGAAGTGCCGCGCATCGCCCTCACGGCAACGGCCGACCAGCAGACCCGCGCCGAGATCGCGCACCGCCTGCAGCTGGACGAAGCGCGCCAGTTCGTGTCCTCGTTCGACCGCCCGAACATCCGCTACGCCATCGTCGAAAAGACCACCGGCCGCAAGCAGCTGATCGACTTCATCAGCGCCGAGCACCCGGGCGACTCGGGCATTGTGTACTGCCTGTCGCGCAAGAAGGTCGAGGAGACCGCCGCTTTCCTGAACGAGAACGGCATCCGCGCCCTCGCCTACCACGCCGGCATGGACCACACCCTGCGCGCGTCGAACCAGGCGCGCTTCCTGCGCGAAGAGAACATCGTGATGGTGGCGACGATTGCCTTCGGCATGGGCATCGACAAGCCGGACGTGCGCTTCGTCTGCCACCTCGACCTGCCGAAGAGCATCGAGGGCTATTACCAGGAGACGGGACGTGCCGGCCGCGACGGCGCACCGGCCAGTGCCTGGATGGCCTATGGCTTGCAGGACGTGGTGCTGCAACGCCGGATGATCGACGAATCCGAGGCCGACGAAACTTTCAAGCGCGTGCTGTCGGTGAAGCTCGACGCCATGCTCGGGCTGTGCGAAACCCTCTCGTGCCGGCGCATGCGCCTGCTCGACTACTTTGGCGAACAATCCGGCCCCTGCGGCAACTGCGATACCTGCCTGATTCCGCCGGTGAGTTTTGATGCGACGGTGCCGGTGCAGAAGCTGCTGTCGGCGATCTACCGCGTCGACCAGCGCTTCGCCGCCGGCCACGTGATCGACGTGCTGCGCGGCGTGCAGACCGACCGCATCAGCCAATGGCACCACGATGCGCTGTCGGTGTACGGCATCGGCAGCGACCGCAGCGAACAGGAATGGCGCGCCATCGTGCGCCAGACCATCGCGCTCGGCCTGCTGACGGTCGACCACGACGCCTACAGTTCGCTGAAACTCACCGACGCCGCGCGCCCGGTGCTCAAGGGCGGGCAAAAGGTGCAGCTGCGCCAGTACCAGAAGCCGGTCAAGCCGAAGCGCAGCTTTGCTTCGTCGAAGGGTTACGAGGAGCTGGAACTGTCGAAGTCCGAGCAGGCGATTTTCGAGCGCCTGCGCTCCTGGCGCATGGGCGCGGCGCGCGAGCACGGCGTGCCGGCCTATGTGGTGTTCCAGGACGCGACCCTGCGCGAGATCGCCAAGGTCAAGCCGACCTCGCTGCAGGAACTGCGCGGCGTGTCCGGCGTGGGCGAGAAGAAGCTGGTGTCCTACGGCGACGACATCGTCGGTATCATCAACGAGATGCTGTAGCCCTTTGGCGCGGCACGATTCAACCATTCACCTCATGCACATCGAATCCTCTACCGCTTCTTCCCCTGCCGCCGCCCATGCAGTGCCGGCGAATGCCGCCAGCCTGCAGACCTTCGTCTTTGCGCTGTTCTTCATCTTCGGCGGCATCACCAGCCTGAACGACGTCATCATCCCCAAGCTGAAGGACCTGTTCACGCTCAGCTATGCGCAGGCGATGCTGGTGCAGTCGGCCTTCTTTGCCGCCTACTTCGTCGTCTCGATCCCGGCCGCCGCCATCGTGCAGCGCATCGGCTACATGCGCACGGCCGTGGTGGGCTTGCTGACCATGACGGCGGGCTGCCTGCTGTTCATTCCGGCTTCGTCTTCGGGCATGTTCGCCACCTTCCTGGTCGCGCTGTTCGTGCTGGCTTCGGGCATCACCATCGTGCAGGTGGTGGCCAATCCGCTGATTTCCTTGCTCGGCGCGCCGCAGACGGCGCACAGCCGCCTGACCTTTGCCCAGGCCTTCAATTCGCTCGGCACGACGGTGTTCCCGTATGTGGGCGCGATCCTGATCCTCGGCTCGCTGGCGAGCATCGATGCCTCGACCCTGAGCGGCGCCGCGCTGGACGCCTACCGCGCCGAGGAAACGCGCGTGGTGGTGCAGACCTATATCGGCCTGGCGGTGGCGCTGGTGATCGTGGCGGCGCTGGTCTGGCACAACCGCACCAAGCTGGTGGAGACGCCGGCGCCGAAGGTCAGCATGATGAAGGCCTTCGAGCTGCTGCGCCAGCCGCGCTTTGCGTTCGGCGCCGCCTGCATCTTCCTGTACGTGGGCGCCGAAGTGGCGGTCGGTTCGGTGATCGTGAACTACCTGATGGAAGCCAACGTGCTGGGGCTGGGCGCGGAAGCGGCCGGCAAGCACGTGCCGCTGTACTGGGGCGGCGCGATGGTCGGCCGCTTCATCGGCGCGGCCCTGCTGCGCATGTTCTCGCCGGGGAAAGTGCTGGCCTGCGCGGCCGGCACGACGATTTTGCTGCTGCTGGTGTCGGCGAACAGCACCGGCGCGGTGTCGGGCTGGTCGCTGCTGGCGGTGGGGCTGTTCAATTCGATCATGTTCCCGACCATCTTCTCGCTTGCTTGCGAGGGCTTGGGCGAGCGCGCGGCGGAAGGCTCGGGCCTGATCTGCGTGGCAATCGTCGGCGGCGCGATCGTGCCCCTGATTACCGGGCATGCGGCCGACCTGGTGGGATTGAAGATGGCGCTGGCCGTGCCGGCGATCTGCTATGCCATCATCTTGTGCTTCGGGATCTTTGCCCGCCGGCCACGCGCGGTGTGATACGCGTTCGGTGGATGGCGATGCCATCCACCTGTCCTCTGCTTACTTCTTGGTGAACACCAGGTCCCACACACCATGGCCGAGCTTCAGGCCACGGTTCTCGAACTTGGTCAGCGGCCGGTACGCCGGCTGCGGCGCATAGCCCTCGGCGGTATTGGCCAGCATGTCTTCCGCGCCCAGCACTTCCAGCATCTGCACCGCGTAGTCTTCCCAGTCGGTTGCCAGGTGGAGGTAGCCGCCCGTTTCCAGCTTCTGGCACAGCAGCTTGACGAACGGAGCCTGGATCAGGCGGCGCTTGTTGTGGCGCGCCTTGTGCCAGGGGTCGGGGAAGAACACGTGCACGCCGGCCAGCGAGCCGTCCGGGATCATGTGGTTCAGCACTTCGAACACGTCGTGCTGGATCAGGCGCAGGTTCGTGATCGACTGCTCGCCGATCTGCTTGAGCAGGCTGCCGACGCCGGGCGTGTGCACTTCGACGCCAATAAAATCCTTTTCCGGCATCAGGCGCGCGATGTGGGCCGTGGTGTCGCCCATGCCGAAGCCGATTTCCAGGACGACCGGTGCCTTGCGCCCAAAAGCGGCCGTGTAGTCGAGTTGCTCCTTCTTGTACTCGACCAGGAATTGCGGCCCGAATTCCTCAAAGGCGCGCGCCTGCCCCGTCGACAGCCTGCCGGCGCGCGTGACGAAACTGCGGATGCGGTGTTCGGTAGGGTCGTACAGCATCGTACGGGCTGGGCCGTTGCTTGGCTTTTCTTCGGACATGGGAATCTGGGATAGGAGGACAGAACGGCGGACATTATAGCCTACCCTCCCGGCATCATTACCGTCGCAACCCTGCCGCAGAGCTGTTGCTGCGCCACATTACGATGTGATCATAAAAGCAATTTGCGCGATAATATTTCCTCCTTCCAGCAGCCGCCGAGGCCATGATGCATTCGACCAAACACCCGATCGCGATCGAAGACAACGTCGCCACTTTCCAGCTTACCTCCTTCCACTACGGCCAGCCCGGTGTCGGCAAGAAGGTGTATATGCAGGCCTCGCTGCACGCCGACGAAGTGCCGGCCATGCTGGTCGCCCACTTCCTGCGCCAGGAACTCGACCGCCTGGAAGCCGAGGGCCGCATCCAGGGCGAAATCATCCTGGTGCCCGCGGCGAATCCGATCGGCCTGTCGCAGACCATCCACGGCACACCCTTCGGCCGCTACGATTTGTCGACCGGCGTGAACTTCAACCGCGCTTACAAGCACGTGGCGCAGGATCTCAAGCAATCGCTGGAAGGCAAGCTGGGCCAGGATGCCGAGGCGAATGTCGCCCTGATCCGCGAGCACGCGCGCAGCTCGCTTGCCGAATGGATGCCCTCCACCGCAGGCGGCGTGCTGAAGAAAGCCTTGCTGTCGATGGCGATCGACGCCGACATCATGCTCGACCTGCATTGCGACAACGAATCGGTGCTGCACATGTACGCCGGCGAACCGCTGGCAGAGGCGGCGCAGCCGCTGGCGGCGCTGATGGGCGCGCATGCCGTGCTACTGGCGCGCGAGTCGGGCGGCGAGCCTTTCGATGAAGCCTGCAGCCGCCTGTGGTGGGACCTGGCCGAGCACTTCGGGCCGGAGGTGGCGATTCCGCCGGCCTGCGTGGCAATCACCGTCGAGCTGCGCGGCGAAAACGACGTGCGCTACGACCTGGCCCAGCCGGATGCGCAGGCGCTGCTGCAATACCTGGCGCGCGCCGGCGTGCTCGACATCCCGGTGGAACCGCTGCCGCAGGCGATCTGCCAGCCAACCCCGCTCGATGCCGTGGAACCCCTGGCCGCGCCGCACTCGGGCGTGCTGGTGTTCCTGAAAAAGCTGGGCGACCGGGTGCAAGCCGAGGAAACCGTGGCCGAGATCGTCAACCCGGTGACGGGCAAGGTGACGCCCGTCAAACCAACGCGTGCCGGCGTGTTCTTTGCCAGCACCTCGCACCGCCACCTGCTGCGCGGCATGCATGTTTGCAAGATCGCCGGTGAAACGGGCTACCGCACGGGCAGCCTGCTCAGCCAGTAGACGACGTGTGCTGGTGCTGGCGCGGCAGCGGCCGCATGCGCAGGCGCGCAACCAGCATCGCCGCCAGTGCCAGCAAGCCGGCGGCCGGCAAGGCCCAGGCCTGCGGCGAGCGCAGTTCCATCAGGGTGGCGCCGCTGACCGCGCACCACAGCAGCGGCACGATCCACAGGAACCAGGGTGCGCGCCACAGCAGCAGCATGCCGAGGGTGGCGATCACGGTCGGGTCGGGTGCGATGCCGAAGACTTCGGCCTGCTGCCAGCCACGGTTGTCGAACACGGCAAACAGCGGATACAGCAGCAGCCCAGCCAGCACCAGCGCAAACGCCAGGCCGCCCAGCGGACCGCGCCAGGAAGCGATGGCCGGCGCGCGGCGGTGCGTCCCCAGCCAGCACAGCAGCACGGTTTGCAGCGCAAAGCCCATCGCGAAGTACGGCGCCGCCAGGTTGATGCCGGCATAGCGCTGGGCGTGGTAAGTCCAGGCCACCCAGATCCAGCAGACGGCCAGCAACGCCGCCGCCAGGCGCCCGGCCTTGCCCGCACCGCGCACGATCGCCGCCACCAGCGCCAGCCCGGCCAGCAGCGCCACCAGGTGCGCCGGCCAGACCGCCTCGTTCAGCAGGGCGAACAGGCGGAAATAAGTCGGCTTCGAGAACATCAGCAGGTCCGACAGGGTGTAGGTCCACCACTCGCTCATGTCAGCTTCCTCACGTCAGTTTCTTGACTTCGGCGACGATGCGCCGGCGCAGGTTCTGGTCCGGCATCGGCCCGCGCGCGGCCAGCATGTTGTCAAGCGCATGGCGCGGGTTCGAGGTGGCGGGAATGGCGCAGGTAACGTCCGGGTGCGAGACGATGAACTTCAGCAGCACCTGCGCCCAGGTCGTGCAGCCGATCTCGGCCGCCCAGCCGGGCAGCGGCTTGCCGGACAAGGATTGCGTCAGCTCGCCCTGGCGGAACGGCCGGTTGACGATCACGGCGATGCGGCGCTCGCGCGCCAGCGGCAGGATGCGGTTCTCGACTTCACGGTCGATCACGTTGTAGCTGATCTGCACGAAGTCGAGCGGCTGGCTTTCCATCAGCTTGACGATCTCGCCGTGGCGCCGCCCCTCGGACGTGGTGATGCCGGCGTAGCGCAGGCGCCCCGTTGCCTTCATGCGCAGCAGCAGCGGCAGCTGGGCGTCGACAGCCAGCAGGTTATGCACTTGCAGCAGGTCGAAGCGCGGGATGCGCCACAGCTTGCGCGAGGCCTCGATCTGGGCCGCACCGTCGCTGCCGGTCCAGACTTTATCGGCGGAGAACAGCGCCTGTGGATGCTGCAGTCGTGCCAGCGCGTCGCCGATCACCGACTGGGCCGAGCCGTACATGGGCGACGAATCGATCAGGCGTCCGCCGCCGGCGAAAAAGGCTTTCACCACCTCGGTGCAGGCGGCGCGTGCCTGGGCGTCGTTGCCGACATTGAAGGTGATCCAGCTGCCCAGGCCGACGACGGGGAGTTGTTCGCCGGACGAGGGGATCGGGCGCGTGAGGATGGGTGCCTGCTGCTGCGCCAGCAAGGTTGGAGCGAACGCGCAGCCGCCGGCCGCAAGCATCGCTTGCAACGAGGCTGTGAGGATGCGCCTGCGTTCGATGGACGGCAATGACATGGCTCGCTCCGGCAAGGATCGGTATGGACCAGCAGAGCCGCCATGTCATCACAGTTCACCGGCGCGCTCAAGGGGCGCACGCTTGGGGTCAGCCGAGCGGCCTCCTGCTGGCGACTCCACTAGAATATAAAAAACACAATCATCGGCGTGCCCGCGCGCCCTTACCGATCAAGGCTTCGCATGGAAACCCTCTCTCTCCCACAGTCGCTGATGCTCCGGATACGTTTCAAAGGCAAGTCGCTCGCCATCCAGCCGCGCGTGGCGGCCTGTCCGGATTTGCCCGGTACTGGCATCCTGGCGCCGCGCCAACGGCAGTTGCTGACGATTGCCGGCAGCCATCCGCGCATCAGGTTCGTCGGAATGGAAGGTCGTGCGCACGACTCCAGCATGGCGCTGGCGCGCTCACGGTGTGAATTACAAGGATTGTCGAGCGGGGTATTTTTCGGTCCGGCCCACAGCGGTTTTCACCGCAGCACGGATTGGCTGCGCCAGAAGGCAGGAAGGTAATTGGAGCGGGTGAAGGGAATCGAACCCTCGTATGAAGCTTGGGAAGCTGCCGTTCTACCATTGAACTACACCCGCGTTGCCTGCATTCTACGCGCGTTTGCAGCGCGTTGACAACTTTGCAGTCTGCTTAGAACGTCATGTTCTCGGCAATCACCTGGCGATAGCCCTTCTTGTAGGCCACCTGCAGGATGTCGATGTCGTAGCGCCAGTTGGCTTCCACGATCACCGGGCCGTCATCGGTAATGGCCACATCCCAGCCGACCGTGTACAAACTGTCGATCGAATGGTGGGCGCGAGTCACCAGTTCGACTACCTCCTGCCAGTGCGGCAGCTTCAGGCCGACGATGGTCTTGCCGGTGCGCGGGTGGGCCAGCACGTCGGTCATCTTCGGCCAGGTGCGCGAGATCGAGCAGCGCACGCCGATCAGTTCGCCGTTTTCGGAATCGATGGCGCCGACCAGGTTGCCGCTCGATCCATGCGTGAAGTTGTCGGTCTCGCTGTCGCCGACGATGATGCGCAGGCAGGAACCGATCACCTTGATCTCGCTCCCCTTGCGCACCGTGACGATGCGCACCGTCGACAAGCCCTTGGCCTGCGTGATATTGCGGATCGTCTGGTGATTCACCATTTTAGGCTGCACGATCAGCGCGCGCGTGAACTGGAGCGCGGCCTGGCAGTGCTTGAAAAAATCCTCGAACGAGCCGCTGCGGCCGGACCAGTGCAGGGTATTGCCCTCGACGCGCAGCGAAAAGGTACCGTTCCCGTGCGAACCATTGCTCGGCTTGAAGAAGTAGTCGCCTGGCACCAGCACGCGCGCCAATTCCTCGGCCGAGTTCAGGTGCGGGATGATGCCGCCATTCGACGGCTGGCTCGTCACCAGGGCCAGGATCGGGATGGTGCGGATGCCGTGCGCGTGGCAGTGCTCGAAAAAGCGTGACTTGTCGTCCGCGATCAGGCGCGCTTCCTTCGACGTAATCGCTGCGTATTTCGCCTTCAGCGGCTCGTTGATCAGGTAATCGGACCAGGCGTGCTTCGGCGTGCTGGCCAGGCGGTACAGCGAAAAGTCCTTGGCGCCGATGCCGTAGGCCGAACGCGCATACAGCGGCCCCCAGATCAGGTGCATATCCGACAGCTTGCGGATCGAGGACAACGCGTACATTTCGGCGCGCGCGTAATTCGAGATCGTCTCGGCGACGCGGGATAACTTCATGCTCTGGCCTTTTGTTTACACTGATTATTCTGTGGGTGCGCTGGCTTCGTTTGTCACAGAACCATGTCGCAGCGACAGCAATCATATCGCAATAGCAATAATTTCAGTGCACGGCAGGCGTGCGCGAGGTTGGCAAGCCACAATGGGCCAGCCGCCCTCGCCTTCTTTGCACGAAGCGCTCAGTTCGGCTTCTCGACCGTATAGCCTTTTGCCTTGAGTTTCGCCAGCGCGCCTTGCGGCGACAGGACTTCGCGCATGCTCAGCACGGCAAAGGTGCTGGCATTGTTGTCCAATGCTTTCTCGGCTGCGGCCATCCAGTTGTCGATGGCACGCTGTTTTATCGTCAGGATTTCCGGCTGCAGTTTCGTGATTGCGCTGCTGAGGAAAGCGTTGCTGCAGGCGGTCTGGCGTTCGTCGAAATCCAGTTTTTCGATGGCGTCGAGTTCGCCGACAGCCCAGGCATTCGCGCGCACGCGGATAGCGGCAATGTCGGTGTCCAGGCCGTTCATGGTGGCAGCCAGGCAAGGTACGTCTTGCATGACAGTCTTCTTGAACTCCCGCACGGCCTTGACCGGCTCCGCGATCTTCACGTGGACCGCGGTCGCGGTGTACTTGACGTTGTGCTTCTTGGCCAGCTTGCCGAGTACCTCGCGCGGATCCGTTCCCTTCGCCAGGCCAGCCTCGATCATGGCACGGCGATACAGTTCCTGGGCTACGAACACCGGGCGCTCGTCTTCGATGTCGTCGTCGTTGGCAAAGTATTTCTGTTTCAGGGGCGCCCAGCGCGCGTACAACTCGGGCGGCAGCACATCCTTGAGCGTGACGCCGTCGGGATTCTTCTTGAAGCCGATCAGGAAGGGCAAGGCGGTCACGCCGCCCCAGCCGACGCCGATATTGGTGTCGGGCGTGCCCAGGTATTCCTGCGACTGGGCGATCTTGCGTTCGGCATCCCGGGAACGCCATTCGATGGTCTTGGGCAGCGCATCGTAGGCGCCGAATACCCACATCACGTGCTCGCCCTTCGATACCTTCCACAAGCCAGGGCCTGGCCGCTGACCGGAGACCATGACAGTTTGCGGCAGCGGTTCGCCATCCGCGGAAGCCGGCGCCGCCTCGGCCACAGGCGCCGGGGGTTCGCTTGCCGGTGCAGTCTGGGCCAGTACCGGCAGCGTCAGGAAACACAGGGTCAGAGCGGGTAAAACGCGTGTGAACATCGTGACATCCCTCTTGTTGAGTTGGCTGAAAGCATTGTCATACGACCAAGCGATATAAGCAAGAAACAAGATGTTACAAGAGGCATATGCATAACTGATATCTCTTCCGATGCCGATTTGACCAGGATCAGTATCAAACCCATCAGGAAACACGCATTTTTGCGACATTTCGGTACAAATATTTCCTGCGGCCATCAAGATACGGCGGGCGCGTCCGTTATCCATGGAGATACCGCGCTCGACTGCGCATCGAATACTCTACGGAACCGTCATGAAACTCGTCGTTGCTCTCGCCCTTGCCGCTACCACGCTGCTGACCGCATGCGGCACCGTGCGCATGCCCACCATGTCCGCCAAGCCGGCGCCCGTCCAGCGTGCCCAGCCTGTCATCGTCACATTGACCGCCACCGGCTACGGCGCCGTCAACACCGCCCTCTGCCAGGGCGAATGCGACCGCATCTCGCCGGCCCAGCGCAAGCTGCTGGCCATGCGCGCGGCGCGCCTGGATGCCTACCGCGCCATGGCCGAGCAGGTGTACGGCGTGCGCGTCGAAGGCGGCAGCACGGTTGGCTCGCTGGCCCTGAAGGATGACAGTTTCAAGGTGTATATTGACGCTTTCATCCGTGGCGCGCGCGTGA
>Ga0265797_10006076_pt1 | contig 17310 bp, 15 predicted proteins | sample P2T30metagenome_FD_192433 | JGI IMG/M metagenome (GOLD analysis project Ga0265797, IMG submission 192433) | Plant litter microbial communities from East Loma Ridge, Irvine, California - P2 T30 | ecosystem: Environmental > Terrestrial > Plant litter > Unclassified | place: USA: California...
GCACGTTGACGCCGCCCTGCATGCCCCAGCGGCCGGTGTTGTAGGAACCGTTGACGGCCGAGTTGTAGCGGCCCGCCGTGCCGTAGTTGGTATTGACCACGCCGAAGCCGCCGGCGCGGCGGTTGCGTTTCATGACCAGGTTCAGGATCGGTCCGCCGCCGCCCTCGTTGCCGAATTCGGCGCCCGGGTTGTTGATGACTTCGATCGAATCGATGTCTTCCGAGGGCATGGCCTGCAGCGCCGCGCCGCGGCTGTCGCCCTGCAGCATGGCCGAGGGCTTGCCGTCGACCAGGATCTGGACGTTGCTGCTGCCGCGCAGTGAGACCGAGCCGTCCGGGTCGACCGACACCGAGGGCACATTGCCCAGGGCGTCGGCGGCGGTGCCATTGCTGCTGCTGACGTCTTGCTTGACGTCGTAGACCTGGCGGTCGATGCGGTTGTTCTGGCGTTCGCCGACCACGTTGACCGAGGTGACTTTGCCGCTGGGCGCCGCTGCGCCCGTCGTGGTCGTGGTCGTGGTTGCGGTGGCCGCGGCAACGGGCCCGGCAGCCGCGCCGGTGACGGTATTGGCGGCCGCAGCCGCGGTGGAGGCGGCAACCGCGCTTTGCGCCTGTACCATGGCGGGCGAGAGTGCCGCGATGGCGAGGGCGACGTGGTGCAAATTGAAGGGGAAGCTGCGTTGGACCATCTGGGTGGCGTGTCTCGAGTAAGCGTATTGGATTGAAAACTTTCCAGATTTTAAGACATGGCCGCCCGCTCTGCCGTTACCGTCGTGTAAAGAAAAGTAAAACAGCAGTCTCCCCAGCCCGACCGTTTCCTTTAGAATCCTGTCTTTTCCAATAAGTATTTTCACTCCGGCAGATTCGATGGCCTCAGACCACAACCAACTCCAGCGCGGCCTCAAGAACCGGCACATCCAGCTGATCGCCCTCGGCGGCGCCATCGGCACCGGCCTCTTCCTCGGCGTGGCGGAAACCGTCGGCATCGCCGGTCCGTCCGTGCTGCTCGCCTACGCCGTGGCCGGCCTGGTCGCCTTCCTGATCATGCGCCAGCTGGGCGAAATGATGGTCGACGAACCGGTGGCCGGTTCCTTCGGCTACTTCGCCGACAAATACGGCGGCCGCTTCGCCGGCTTCGTCTCCGGCTGGAACTACTGGGTGCTGTACGTGCTGGTCAGCATGGCCGAGCTGTCGGCGGTGGGCATCTACGTGCAATACTGGTGGCCGGAGGTGCCGACCTGGGTGTCGGCGCTGGCATGCTTCCTGCTGGCCAACGGCATCAGCCTGATCAACGTACGCGCCTTCGGCGAGAGCGAATTCTGGTTCTCGGTGATCAAGGTGACGGCCGTGGTGGCGATGATCGTCTACGGCATCTTCCTGCTGGCGACCGGCGGCGCCGGCCCGCAGGCTTCGGTGGCCAATCTGTGGCAGCACGGCGGCTTTTTCGCGCACGGCTTGACGGGGCTGGTGATGTCGATCCCGATCATCATGTTCTCCTTCGGCGGCCTGGAAGTGATCGGCATCACCGCAGCCGAAGCGGCCGACCCCAGCCGCACCATCCCGCGCGCCACCAACCAGGCGCTGTGGCGCATCCTGGTGTTCTACGTCGGCGCGCTGGCCGTGCTGCTGTCGCTCTACCCGTGGACCCGGATCGTGCCCGGCGCCAGCCCCTTCGTCCTGATCTTCCAGGCGCTCGACGCCAACGCGGTCGCCCACGTGCTGAACCTGGTCGTGCTGACCGCCGCCATTTCGGTCTACAACAGCTGCGTGTATTCGAACAGCCGCATGCTGTACGGCCTGGCGACCCAGGGCCACGCGCCGAAGTCGCTCCTGAAGGTGAACCGCCGCGGCGTGCCGCTGGCATCGCTGGGCGTGTCGGCGCTGGCGACTGCGCTGTGCGTCGGCGTGAATTATGCGCTGCCGGGCAAGGCGCTCGGTGTGCTGATGGGCCTGGCGGTATCCGGCCTCCTGATCAACTGGGCGATGATCAGCTGGAGCCACCTGCGCTTCCGCGCCGCCAAGCGCGCCGCCGGCATGGCGACCGGTTTCCCGAGCCCGGCCTACCCGTTCACCAATTACCTGTGCCTGGCCTTTTTGGGCGGCATCGTCTTTGTCATGCTGGCGACGCCGGAACTGCGCTTGCCGGTGTACCTGATCCCGGCCTGGCTGATCGTGCTGGCGATTGCTTACCGGCTGGCCGAGGGAAGGCGCCTGCGCGTGCAGGCCCGCGCCTAGGGCGCGCTGCCTCAGCGGGTCACCTCGAACGCCGCCCCGGTCTCCATGAAATGGCCGCCGGCCACGTAATGAATGCTGCGCTTGCCAGCCTCCTCCATGTGCCAGTGGCCATCCGTGAACACCGCCGGATCGGCCCAGGCCCCCACGACTTCGCCCAGGAACAGATCGTAGGCCTGCTGGATGTGCGGTTCCGGAATCAGGCGGCACTCGAGCCAGGCGAGGCAGCCTTCGATCAGCGGCGCGCCGGTGTGCTCGCCCGGCGTCCAGACGATGCCGTGGGCCGCGAACTTGTCGATCTCGCGGCCCGATTCGGAGCCCACCGCCAGCGTCAGCGCCGCCAGTTCGCGCGAGGGCACGGCCAGCACGAAGGCGCCCGACGCTTCGATCAGGCCGCGCGTAAACGTCGATTTATCGATCACCACGGCCACCTTGGGCGGCGCGAAATCGAGCGGCATCGACCAGGCGGCCGACATCACGTTGGCCTTGCCGCCGTGGACGCTGCTGACCATTACCGTGGGCGTGGAAAAACCCCTATCTTACGGTCTAAGCGGCAGGCGCCGCGAGCGGTTACAATCGAAGCGTCCGCAACACCATTGGAGAAACAGCATGTCGGGTTACAGCATCAACATCGAAGAAAAAACGCTCGCCGGGAACAATTTCCGTGAAGTGCTTTATACGACCCCGCGCAGCCAGCTGGTCATCATGACCCTGCAGCCGGGCGAAGACATCGGCCTTGAAAAGCACGAAGGCCACGACCAGTTCATCCGCGTCGAAGCCGGCAGCGGCGAAGCGATCCTGGACGGCGAAAAGCACGCGCTGGAAGACGGCACCGCCCTCGTGATCCCGGCCGGCACCGAGCACAACGTCACCAACACCTCGGCCAGCGAACCGATGCGCCTGTACACGCTGTACACCCCGCCCGAGCACCCGGACGGCATCGTGCACGCGACCAAGGCCGAAGCCGACGAGTACGAAAAGCAGCACGGCCACTAATCCGCATCACGGGGGAACGTCTTCCCCCATCACCCCGCCCCTGCACGCCAGGCCGAAGCGCGTCATCTCGCATTCGCGCCGGATGCACTGGGGCTCGTCGTAACCGAGCGCCCGGCACTGCAACAGGGTTTCCTCGCGTTTGCGCCGGTCCGACTGCACGTTCTCGACCGGCGCTTTCGACGCCGCCTTCGACAGCGCATGCCCGCGCCGGATCCCCGGCATGGCCGGCTCCGTCGATACTGGTTCGGCCGGCTTGGCGACTTCTTCGAGTATGGTGGGCGCCGGCCGCGGCGACGACAGCACCGGGGCCAGCGCCGGGGCCGGGGCCGGCGTCGCTTCCGGGGTCAGCTCCGGCACCGCTGCCGGCGGCCCGGTTGCCGCCAGCGCCTGCAGGGCGCCATCGGTGCGGCGCTCCTCGATCAGCCACAAGGCGCCCGCCGCCACCAGCGCCAGCACGCCTGCAGCGATGCTCCAGCCGAACACAAGTCGACGCAAACGTCCTGCCTTTTCGCGGGCGTCCGCGCGTTCCGCGTCCTGGCGCATGAGTTCGGCGAGCCAGTCGGGCTCGGGGGTGGTGGCAAACGCGGGCGCGGTGGCGAAGTCGTCGGCGCCAGGCGCGGCGTTCGGAACAGATCGTGGCACAGGCGCAGACGCAGGCGCAGACGCCGGCGCAGATCGCGGCGAAGATGCAGACGCAGGTGCGGCCGCAGCCGCAGCCGCCGATGCCGGCGCAGATGCAGCAGCGCGCCTCGCCGAAGCCGCGGAAGGTTCGGGCCTGGCATCAGCGCCGGGCAATTGTGCGGTGGCATCGGGTCCAGTGGGTGCACGGTGCCAGACGGCCGGCCGCGCCTTCGATGGCGAGGCCGGCGCGGCGCCGCTATCGCCGATATCCTGCAACAGTTGGGTTTTCATGGCGAGATCCGGATCTGCGTCCCATCATCGCAGTCTATCCGATCTCGCCCCCAACGCCAGCGGGCCCATCTGCGCAAAAGTCAGAGCGCGATGCCGACTTTCATGGCCGTGTCCGCCAGCGGCGGCAGGCTCACTTCCAGCAGACGGCGCCTGGCGTCCCAGGTGAAGGGCAGCGATTTTCCGCCGGCCTGGACCGCACGCGGACGGCTGCCGATGTTGTGCACCTTGAGCGCAAAGCTGCGCGGCGTCGAAGTGGCATGGGCGCCACGTTCCGTCTGCAAGCCGATCTCCAGGCGGCCATCGGCAACCCGGCTGTCGAAGCGTACCAGCGTGTACTTGCCGGCTTCGAAGGCGTGCGCGGTGGTGCCGTCGTCGTCGTACAGCTGGCCAGTCGACGCCTGCACCGAGGCATCGTGGTAATAATGCAGCTCCAGCGCCTGGCCGGTGTAATCCTGGGTGCTGTGCACCACCTTGGCCAGCGGCACGAAGGCGCCGGCACGCACGAAGGTCGGAATGTGGCCCGGCACGGTCGACACCGTCTCCAGGATGCCGCCGCGGTGCGGCTGGTCGTCGTAGAAATCGAACCAGACGCCGCCCGCCTTGCCGCCCTGGTTCGGGAAGTAGACTTCCTTGCGCAGCTGGCCCGCTTCCACCACCGGCGCCACCAGGAAGTCCCGGCCCCACAGGTAGGTACTGGAGATGGTGGCGGTCGGCACCATGTCGCTGTCCGGTTCTTCGAACATTACCGGACGCATCAGCGGCATGCCGGTGCGGCTGTTCTCGAAGGCGGCCGTGTAGTTATACGGCAGCATCGCATAGCGCAGGCGGATCGCCTCGCGCGCCAGCGCTTTGGTCCGCGCTTCGCGGAACACCGGCTCGGCCGCCACCGACTCCTGCGCATGCGGACGGAAGATCGGCTGGAATACACCGTACTGCAGCCAGCGCACGTACAGCTCGTCGTCCAGCACCGGGCCGGCAAAGCCGCCCAGGTCCGAGTGCATGTAGGCCTGGCCCTGCATGCCCATCTGCAGCGAGATTTCCATCTGCGACTGCAACCCGCCCCAGCCGCGGCTGACATCGCCCGACCACGGAATCACGCCGAAGCGCTGCGAGCCCGAATAGCCCGAGCGCATCAGGATGAAGGGCCGCTCCTGCGGGAACTCGCGCGCGTAGCCGTCGGCGATCAGGTGCGCCCATTCATGGCCGTAGATGTTGTGGACTTCGTCGGCGCTGCCGGTGGCATGGCGCGCTTCGGCGGGATGCATCTCCGGTTCGCCGAGGTCGCCCCACCAGCCGGCCACGCCGCCGGCCTTCAGGCCTTTGTAGATATCCCAGAACCAGCTGCGCGCCGACGGCTTGAACACATCGACCAGGCCGGTGTTCCCGAAATAGAAATCGTAGGTGAAGGGCTTGCCGTCCTTGCCGGTGGCCAGCACCCCTTTGTCGGCGGCTTCCTGCCAGCGTGCCGAGGTGGTCAGGATGAAGGGCTCGGTGATGACGACGGTCTTGACGCCCTGTCTGGCGAAATCGGCCATCATGGTTTCGGCGTGCGGGAAGCTGTCGCGGTCCCAGGCCAGGTTGCCCATCGTGCCCTTGACTGTCTTGCCGAACCAGTACAGGTCGAGCACGACGGCGTCGAGCGGGATGTCGTCCTGCCGGAATTTGTCGACCACGGCGCGCGTCTCGGCTTCCGTGTGGTAGCCGAAGCGGCTGGCGAAATTGCCGAAAGCCCAGCGCGGCGGCAGCGGCTGGCGCCCGGTCAGGCGCGTGTAGCCGTCCATGATGCCGGCCCAGTCGTCGCCGGCCACCACCTGGTAAGTCTTGCGCCCGCCCATCGTCTCGAAACGCAGGGTGCCGTCCTTGCGGCTGTCCATGTCGAGCCAGCCGGCCTGCGGATTGTCGAAGTGGATCGCGTATTTGCGCGAGGACAGCGCCATCGGGATGCCGTAGCCCATTTGCTCGGCGCGGGCGCCGAAACCGTAGGACGCTTTGTTATACAGGCGGAAGCGGTTGCCGCGGCGGTTCATGCCGACCGCGCGCGAACCGGCGCCGTACAGCGCTTCATCGGGTTCGAGCGCGAATTCGATGGCTTGCAGGCCGTCGGCCTGGCCGTAGCCGCCCTTTTCCGCGACCAGCGGCTTGCCCTTGTAGCTGTAGCCGATGCGGAAGGGGTTCTTGTCGACCGTGACCGTGATGCCGGACGTGACCAGCTGGATGCGGCCGCCCTCTTCCTTCACGCTGGCGCCTGCCGCGTCCGGCGTCAGCACCACCGCATGCGAGGCCGGGCCGGGCTGCTCGCCGCGTGGCACGAAGGTGGTTTCGACGATGTTCGGCGCATACGGCTTGATGGTGTAGCGGCCGTCGCTGGTGACGATGTCGAGGCCGGCGGCGCTGCCGCTGAAGCTCTGGAAAGTGCGTTGCGTATTCTGGGCGGTGGCGAGCGGGCTGGCGGTCAGCGTCAGGGCGGCGGACAGGGTCCAGGCCAGCCGGGGGAAAGAGCAAGTGGTCATGGTCGCATTGTCTTTGGAATTATTGCAGCCGAGAGCATGCCAGAATTTATATGGTTCAGGTAGTTAATTTACAACGCTATCCATACGCTCTCTAAAAGACGCATCAAGTTGAAGTAGTTTGACTACTTAACCATCGCCAGATCTGATTCGTGCGGCAGCCCGGCCATTCTGCCGTCAAAATAGCGTCATCGAAACACAGGAGTCAGCACATGCGTGTCGCCACCTTTAACGTCAACGGCATCGGCGCCCGCATCGGCGCCCTGCTGCAATGGCTGGAAGAAACCAAACCCGACGTCGCCTGCCTGCAGGAGCTCAAGGCGCCGCAGGAAAAATTTCCGGAAGCCGCCATCCGCGAGGCCGGCTACCACCCGATGTGGCTCGGCCAGAAAAGCTGGAATGGGGTCGCGATCCTGGTCCGCATGCAGGAAGGCAGGCAGGAACCGCAGGAAGTGACGCGCGGGCTGCCGGGCGACCCATCGGACGAACAGAGCCGCTACCTCGAAGCCGCGGTCGACGGCATCCTGATCGCCTGCCTGTACCTGCCGAACGGAAACCCGGCCCCGGGCCCCAAGTTCGACTATAAACTGGCCTGGTTCGAGCGTTTCCACAAGCGCGCGCAGGAGTTGATGGACAGCGGCGCGCCGGTGATCCTGTGCGGCGACTACAACGTGATCCCGACCGAACGCGACGTCTACAAGCCGGAACGCTGGGTCGACGACGCGCTGTTCCGCCCCGAGAGCCGAGCCGCCTACCAGAAGATGCTGGACGCGGGCTGGTACGACGCGCTGCGCGAAACGCATCTGGACCAGACCATCTACACCTTCTACGATTACATGCGCGATGCTTACGGCCGCAATGCCGGCCTGCGCATCGACCATCTGCTGCTCAGCCCGAAGCTGGTGCCGCATCTGAAGGCGGCCGGCACCGACCACGCGGTGCGCGGGCGCGAGCGGCCGAGCGACCATGTGCCGACCTGGGTCGAGCTGGACTGGCCGGGCTGATACTCCAGCAGATCAGGCCGGGTGGGCCGGCTGCGCCGCCGCCGTGCCCAGCTTCATGGCGCTGTCGGTGACGCATTCGATGTCGGGCGTGTAGCCGTCCTCGATCCAGCGCAGCGCGATGTGCATCACGCCGCCGACAATGCCGGCCATCAGCAGCGGGTCGGACGGGGTGCCGGGCGGCTCGGCCAGGCGGCCGACTTCGTCGCCGATGGCGCGCAGCGCGCTGTCGAAGGCCTTGTCGACCGCGCGGCTGACGCCGCGGATCTCGACCAGGAACACGCGCGCCGAGCGCGGCTCGCGCTGCAGCGCCCCAAAGTAGGCGTGCAGCATGGCGCGCGAGCGCTCGTCGGCACTGGGCCCGGCCACGCGCGCCGCCGCCAGGATGTCCTCGAGCACCGCGTAGGTGACTTCGTTGAAGCAGGCGATCAGCAATTCATCGCTGTTGGCAAAGGACTCGTAAAAATAACGTTCGGTCAGGCCGGCCGCCTCGCACACCGCTTTCACGGTCGCCTGGCGGAAGCCGCGCTCGCCGTAGACGGCGATGCCGGCCGCGATCAACTGGATGCGGCGCTGGGCGCGCCGCTCGTCCTGGGGAATGCCGCGGTAGGGCCGCGCTGGAGTGGGTTCTGGAGGCATCCCTCTATTTTGGCACAGAATATTGTCTTTCAGATTGTGACAATGTAGAGTGTCAGTCTTAACAAAAGACAATGCCGGGACCCCGCATGCTTTCCTCTCATGAACCTCTCGACGTATTGATCGTCGGTGCCGGCCTGTCCGGCATCGGCGCCGCCTGGCACGTCCAGCAGCGCTGTCCCGGCAAGACCTATGCGGTGCTGGAGTCGCGCAGCGCCATCGGCGGCACCTGGGATTTGTTCCGCTACCCGGGCGTGCGCTCGGACTCCGACATGTACACGCTCGGCTACGGCTTCCAGCCCTGGACCGCGGGCAAGGCGATCGCCGACGGCCCGTCGATCCGGCGCTACATCGAAGACACCGCGCGCCGCAACGGCATCGACCGCCACATCCGCTTCGGGCACAAGGTGGTGGCGGCGCACTGGTCGAGCAGCGAGGCCCTGTGGCGCGTCGAGGCCGAGGTGGATGGCGAAGTCCGCACCCTGCATGCCCGCTTCCTGTATATGTGCAGCGGCTACTACAGCTACGACGAAGCCTACCGCCCCGCGTTTTCCGGCGAGGACAGCTTCCGCGGCCGCATCGTGCAACCGCAGTTCTGGCCGCGCGACCTGGACTGGCGCGGCAAACGGGTGGTGGTGATCGGCAGCGGCGCCACCGCCGTCACCCTGGTACCGTCGATGGCGGCGGAGGCAGCGCACGTGACCATGCTGCAGCGCTCCCCGACCTACATCGTCAGCCGTCCGTCCGAATACCGCTTCGCCCGGAAATACCGGCGCTGGCTGCCGGAAAAGGCGGCCTACTTCGCCACCCGCTGGCGCGTGATCGTCGAGAGCATGCTGCTGTATCGCGTGGCGCGCGCCAAACCGGACCTGGCGAAGCAGAAGATCGTCGCCATGGCGCGGCACCAGCTTGGGCGCGGCTACGACGTCGCCACCCACTTCACGCCGCACTATCAACCCTGGGACCAGCGCATCTGCGTGGTGCCGGACGGCGATCTGTTCAAGGCGATCCGCAGCGGGCGCGCCTCGGTGGTCACCGACCACATCGAGCGCTTCGACGAACACGCGCTGCTGCTGAAATCCGGCCAGATGCTGGCTGCCGACATCGTCGTGATGGCGACCGGCCTCAAAGTCAAGATCCTGGGCGGCATCGCCATCACGGTGGACGGCAAGCCGTTCAAGGCCAACGACGCCATGTCCTATAAAGGCATGATGCTGAGCGGCCTGCCCAACTGCGTGATGAGCTTCGGCTACACCAACGCGTCCTGGACCCTGAAGTCCGACCTCACCGCCGAATACGTGTGCTGCCTGCTGCGCCACATGGACCGCCACAGACACGCGATCGCGGTGGTGCACCGCGAAGCCGGCGTCGAACCGCGGCCCTTCCTCGGCTTTACCTCGGGCTACGTGCAGCGCGCCGCGCGCGAGCTGCCGCAGCAGGGCTCGCGCGCGCCCTGGCAGGTCTACCAGAACTACCTGCAGGACATGATTACGATACGCTACGGCCGCATCGCCGATGGCGTCATGCACTTCGGTGCCAAAGGAACCCTGCCATGACTTCTTCCGCACTGAACCTGAATAACCGCGTCGCCGTCGTCACCGGCGCCGGCGGCGGCATCGGCCGCGCCACCGCGCTGGCGCTGGCCCGGCGCGGCTGCCACCTGGCGCTGGCCGACATCGACGAAGCCGGCGTGCAGGCCACCGCGCGCGACGCCCAGGCGTTCGGCGTGCGTGCCAGCGCCCACCGTCTCGACGTCGCCGACCGCGCCGCCGTCGCCGCCTTCCCGCAACTGGTGGACACCGTCCACAAGCGCGTCGATCTGTTGATGAACAATGCCGGCGTGGCGCTCGGCGGCACCTTCGAACAGGTGGCCGAGGACGATTTCGACTGGCTGATGGAGATTAACTTCCACGCCGTGGTGCGCATGACGCGCGCCTTCCTGCCGCAGCTGCACCGCAGCGACGACGGCCGCATCGTCAACGTCTCCAGCATCTACGGCATCATCACGCCGCCGGGCCAGGCCGCCTACGCCGCCAGCAAGTTCGCGGTGCGCGGCTTTTCCAACGTGCTGCGCCACGAGCTGGAAGGCAGCAGCGTGGGCGTGTCGGTGGTGCACCCGGGCGGCGTGGCCACCTCGATCGCGAAGAACGCGCGCATCCCGGCCAGCGCGCCGCCTGATGAAATTGCGCGCGGCCGCAAGCAGATGGAGAAACTGCTGCGCCTGCAGCCCGACGAAGCCGCCGAGATCATCGTGCGCGGCATCGAAAAGCGCCAGGCGCGTATCCTGGTCGGCCGCGACGCCAGGATGGCGGCGCTGCTGGAACGCCTGGCGCCGGTGGGCTACTGGAACCTGATCAAGAAGGCGATGAAGCGATGAACATCCTGATGACACTCCTCGGTTTCCTGCTCGGGCTGCTGGTCATTACACTGGCCGGCGCCTGGCTGTCGACGCTGGCCATCAAGCGCAAGGTCGAGTCGCTGCTGCCGCCGACAGGCCGGATGGTGGACGTGCCGGGCGCGCGCCTGCACGTGCGCGAGTTCGGCCAAGGGCCGGCGATCCTGATGATCCACGGCCTGGGCGGCCAGCTGGCGCACTTCAGCTATGCCGTGGCGCCCCAGCTGGCCGGGCGCTTTCGCGTGGTGGTGGTCGACCGGCCGGGGAGCGGCTGGTCGACCGCAATGAACGTTGCGGGCAACACCGGCGGCGCCGGTAGCATGGACCTGGCCGGCCAGGCGGCAGCACTGGCGGCGCTGGTCGACCGTCTTGCGCTGGGCAAGCCGCTGGTGGTCGGCCATTCGCTCGGCGGCGCGGTCGCGCTGGCACTGGCGCTTAACCACCCGGACAAGGTGGCCGGCCTGGCGCTGCTGGCACCCTTGACCCACATGCCGGACGGCGTGCCGGCGGTGTTCCGCGGGCTGATGATCCGCTCGCCGCTGCTGCGCAAGTGCATCGCATGGACCCTGGCGACGCCGCGCTCGATCAGCAAGAGTGCACAGACCCTGGACCAGGTGTTCGGCCCCGACACGGTACCGAAAGACTTCGGCATGCGCGGCGGCGGCTTGCTGTCGCTGCGGCCGGCCGCTTACCTGGCGGCGTCCGCCGATCTGCAGGCGCTGCCCGGCGTTCTACCGGCGCAGCAGGCGCGCTATGGCACGCTGCGCCTGCCGCTCGGCATCCTGTTCGGCCGCGACGACCGCATCCTCGACTGGCGCTTCCATGGCCAGGCGCTGGCTGACACCGTGCCCGGCGCGCGTCTGGAACTGATCGACGGCGGCCACATGCTGCCCGTGACCCGGCCCGAGGCCTGCATCGGCTTCATCGACGCGATGGCCGAAGCCAGTGGGCTGACCAGCGGGCTGACACGAGCCGGGGCCCAGGCTGCCGGTGCCGCGGGCTGATGGCGCGCGCTGACTGCGATTACTCTGCGTTAGAGTAGCGCCATGGAACTCGACCGCACTCTGATCGCCGCCGGCGCCTTGTCCGCTTTCATCGGCGTGGGGCTGGGCGCCTTTGGCGCGCACGGCCTGCGCACCCGCCTCTCCGCGGACAGGTTGGCCGTGTTCGAAATCGGCGTGCGCTACCAGCTTTATCATGCGCTGGCGCTGCTCGGCGCCGGTGCCGCGGGGGCGCGACTGGCGCCGGGCGCGCTGGCGGCGGCCGGCGTACTGTTCGTCATCGGCACCCTGGTGTTTTCCGGCTCGCTCTACCTACTTGCGCTGAGCGGCCGCAAATGGCTGGGTGCCATTACGCCACTCGGCGGCCTGGCTTTACTGGCCGGCTGGGCATGCCTCGCTTGGGCCGCAATCTCATTGTAATTTCCCACATCTTTTATGCCCGAATAAAACAAATTCGATTCACTCCCGCAATCGAATTTAATTCCGGCATCCGTAATACCGCAGCATTTGACACCCCTCAATCGAAAACCCCACCTTACCCGGATTGCGTAAGCGCCGAGCTCGCTTGCCTGAAGTAGGATGAGTTCGGATCTCGCGATCCACACGCAGGCAGTTTCTCGTCACTGCCTTTTCCGGCCCACATCATGACGAGCACGACGAGAGCTGCCCTGTTTATTTCGGCTGATAACCAGCCGCTTTGATAAGGAGTTTGTCATGGCTGTCTTTGCTGATGTCGAAAATTTCGACACCCCCATTATCGAACTGCTGGAAGGTAATGACGCGGCGATCCTGACCACGAGCGCCCGCAAATTGCTGGAAGGCGATCTGTATGCGCTGGCATGGAAGAACCACACCCAGCGCACCGAGAAACTGACGCCGCGCGACCTGGTGTCGATCGAGGAAGCCTTCGCCCGCCACAGCCTGCACGGCGCCTCGACCTCGCCGCTGGTCGGCGCCAGCTGCTGCTGCACCTGCACGCCGGCCTGCTGCTGCACGGCAGTGGCGGTCGTGCGCGCCGCCTGATGGGCGCTTGAGGGGTCCTTTACGGGAACGCTGCCTTCACCTTGCACGGGACGCCGCGCAATGTGGAGGTTTTTCCAAACATTGATGCAAAACTGGCGACGACGGGACAACAGATGAATACCACCGACAAACTGGTGCTGCTGCCGATCCAGATTATCGAGCAGGACAATGGCGTCATCCTCAGGCGCGGGGTCGAGCAAATCCTGATACCCGACAATAATGCATTGCTGATCGTGCGCGTCATTCAAAAATGTTTAATGCAGGCACCGCGCCCATTGGATGAAGTGCTGAATCTTTTCGCCGGCCCGGTGCGTCCGCTGATTGCCGAACTGGTCGAGCACCTCATTCAAAAACGTTTCATCGTTTATCTCGACGCGGAAATGCCGCTTGCGAATTCGGAAACGCCGCAGGATATCTTTTATTGGCATTTCAATCAGCACCAGCACACCATCGCCACCGTATTGAACGAGAAAACCTGGCTATTCGCCGGCATCAATCGCCTGAATCAGCAATTACTGCAGGCATTGCTGGCGGAAGGCCTGGACAATTACGCGATCGTCGACGATCCGATGCTGCGCAATATCGACTTCTTCGGCGACGCCCACGCTTTGTTGCCCGGTTTCTGGGACAGCCAGCGCGAACGCATCCTTCCCGAAGACACGCTGTTCGACGCCGAACCCGACGCCATCGCCGCCTATGGCTTCGTGGTCGCGGCTTCCGAATTCGGCAGCGCCTTTTTGCTGGAACGCTGGAACGAATTCGCCGTCACGCGTGGGCTCGGCTTCTATCCGGCACTGCTGCAAAACCTGGTCGGCTACGCCGGTCCGCTGGTCATCCCGCACGAAACCGCCTGCCTGGCCTGCCTGGCGGCACGCCGCAACTCCCACAGCAGCCACTTCGGCGAGCGCCGCCTGACAGAGCCGCATGCCTTTGCCGGCCAGTCGGTGGCGGCCTGGCACAACGCCATGCTGCAGACGCTGGCCGCGGTCGCCGCCTTCGACCTGGTCAAGTTCAAGGCCAACATCCAGTGGGAAGTCGGCACCCTGTGCCAGATCGACCTGCTGGCCGGCAGCATGACCCGGCGCAAACTGCTGAAGGCGCCGCGCTGTCCGGTGTGCAGCGGCCTGCACGAGCGGCCGCTCGTCAACATCCATACCCAGCTGACCTCGAACGAAGCCTGGGAAGAGATCCGCGAGACGGTGGGCCATCATGAAGATTGACATCGCCACCCCGCTGGCGCGCCTGGCCGACGCCCTGCCCGCCATCGTCGACGACTACGTCGGCCTGATAGGCAACGTGCGCGAGCACCCGGCCGAAATCGATTCGCCGCGCTTCTTCCGCTACAACTGCAGCGCCGCGAATACCGAAGCCTTCGGCGATTACCGCAACTTCGCGGTCGGCGGCGGCGCCGCCACCACGCGCGACATGGCGCTGGCCAAGGCCATCGGCGAAGCCATCGAGCGCTATTGCGCCGCCATCTACGACAAGGCCGACTTGCCGCTGTTCGCCTACGCCGACGCGCCGGTCGACTGCATCCCGCCCTCGCAGTTCGTGCTGTACTCAAAGGCCCAGCATGCCTTCCCCGGCTTCATGTTCGATCCCTTCCTGGACAGCTCCCCGGTGCGCTGGGCCCTGGCGCGCGACCTGTTCACGGGTCGCAATGTGCACGTGCCGGCGGCCATGGTCTACGTGCCCTACTTCTTTTACCAGGACGGCGAAGAAACGCCGATCACGCAGCCGATATCGACCGGCCTGTCCTGCCACTGCAGCTACGAGGAAGCCGCAATCGGCGCGCTGTGCGAAGTGATCGAGCGCGACTGCTTCATGATCACCTGGCAGGCGCACCTGGCGCGGCCGCGCATCCGTCCCGAATCGCTGTCGCGCGCCAACCGCGACCTGCTGGCCCGTTTCGAGGCGGTCGGCTACCGGGTCCACCTGGTCGACATCGCGAACGAGAGCGGCGTGCCGACCGTGATGGCGGTGGCGCGCGGTCACGATACGCACGCCGCCTTCGTGCCGCTGGTGGTGGCCGCCTCCACCGCGCTGAGCGGCGAGGAAGTGGTGCGCAAGGCGCTCGAGGAACTGGCGCATACCGAGCGCTACGCCTTCCAGATCAAGGGCGAGATCGCACGCGTGCCGCACGACCCCGAGTACGACAACATCCTGGGCCAGGTCGACCACGTGAACTTCTGGGTCGATCCGGCGCATGCGCCGCACGCCGATTTCCTGCACGCGTCCGGCGAATGGCGCGACGAGAACGAGCTGGCCTCGTTCGAAGGCGCCACGCCGGCGGCGAGCCTAGACGCGCTGGTGCGGCGCCTGCACGACACCGGTTACCGTGCGCTGGTGGCCGACATCACCACGCCCGACGTGGCCGAACTCGGCATGCGCGTGGTGCGCGGCCTGATCCCCGGCTACCACCCGCTGTTCATGGGTTACCACAACCGGCCGCTCGGCGGCGAACGGCTGTGGCGCGTGCCGCAGTTGCTGGGCTATCCCGGCCTGGAAGCGGGGCGCGACTATCCCTTCCCGCATGCTTTTCCCTGATCCTTCTTGCTGGAGCATGCCATGCTGAACACCCTGTGGAAGACCACGGCACTGGATACCGACCCCGGCGAGATGGCCTGGGAACAGTTCCATGAAAGTTCCAAGACCGGCCGCTACGACCTCGCCCTCACCAACGAGCAGGTGCTGGCCGAGATGGACAACCTGTACACCGCGCTGCCGTACCGGAATTTCACGCCGCTCCCGCTGCCCGACACGCTGGCGCCGATGCCGCGCGGCTTTGCCGACATCGTGCGCGCCCGCGTCACGCCGCGCGCCTGCACACCGGTGCCGCTGACGCTGGAACAGCTGCGCACGGTGCTGTACTGCGCCTACGGCGAGACCCGCGACAACATCGGCAACCCTTACGTGCACCGCCCCTTCCGCACCGTGCCCTCGGGCGGCGGTTTGTATCCGCTCGAGCTGTACTTCTACCAGCGCGGCGACGTGGCCGGGCTGGAGGCCGGCATCTACCACTATTCGCCGGCGCTGAATGCGCTGCACTTCGTCAAGCCGGGCAACGTCGACGAGCAACTGGCGCATGCGCTGGTCGATTTCCAGAGCGGGCTGGCGCGCGACCTGTCGGTGGTGGTGTTCATCACCGCGCTGTTCCAGCGCTCGGTCTTCAAGTACCGCAACAAGGGTTACCGTTTCTGCCTGCTCGAAGCCGGCCACGTGGCGCAGAACCTGAACCTGAGCGCCACCGCCCTCGGCCTGGGCGTGATCAATATCGGTGGCTTCTTCGACCGCCGCATCGACGACTTGCTCGGCCTGGACGGCATCCACCATTCGGTCCTCTACCTGAACGGCCTGTGCGCGGGAGACAGCCATGGCGACATCGTGTGAGATCGTGCGCCGCGCCAGCGGCCATGTACTGCCGGCCTGGCACTGGCATTCGCTGGCCCAGCTGGCGGCGGCGCTGGACACGGCCGACCTGGCCAAAGAGTGCATCGTCGCCGACCTGAGCCTGGGCGCCTGGCGCGGCCACTGGCTGGCGCGCCAGTGGAGCCGGCAGCTCGGCCTGCCCGAGCCCGAGCCGGTGCAGCCGGTGCTGGCCCCGGACGCCGCCGGCGCCGCCCGCTATGCGGATACGGTCGGGCGCCTGATCGACAACGAAAGCCTGGGCGACGTCAACTTCATCGCCGCCTGGCGCTTTGCGCGGCGCCTGGCCGCGGTACTGCCGGAACGCGGGGTGCGCTGCGTGCTGGTGGTGGCGCCGCTGCCGGGGGTGGCCTGGGGACTGGAAAACCTCCAGCTGGTCAAGCTGCTGTGCGATGCGGCCGAAGACCACGGCTTCGTCTTCGGCCTGCTGCTGCGCGCCGATGCGCCGGCGCCGCAACTGCCGGGCGTCGACATCGTGCTGCGCAACGCGCCGCCAGCATCGCCCCGGTCCGCGCAGCACTCCGCCACGCGCCCATGGTGCGCGCTGCCCGGGCTGCTGGAGCCGGCCTGGGTGCCGCAGCCGCAACGCTGGGCGGCCGGCATCGAGATCCTGCGCCTGCGCGGCGGGCAGCTGCTGCTGTCGCCGAACTGCCGCCCGCTGCAGCCGGACGCGCAGAACGTTGCGCCGGGCACGCCGGCAGGCTTTCCACCCGGCCTGCCGCCCGGCTTGCCGGCCTGGCTGCAAGTACCGTTCGCGCTGCGCAGCGCACACCAGGATGCGGATGCACTGCAGCGCGAAGCCGGCCTGCGTTTCGCCGAAGGCGCCTATGACCTGGCATTCGCGATCCTGGACGGCATAGCCCCGGCGCCGCTGTCGCCCTTGCAGGCGGCGCTGATGGCCGCACAGAAGCAGAACACGGCGATCGCGCTGATGGATTTCAGGCGCGCCGCACAGGGGCCGCTACCGGACGACAGCCTGCCGCAGGTGGTGCAGGCCTCGCTCTACCAGAGCAAGGCCTGGGGCCTGGTGATGACCGGCGAGCCGGCCGCCGCCGAGGTCTGGTTCGCGCGCGCACGCACCCTGCTCGACCCGGTCGCCTATCCGCGACTGTATTTGTACCTGTTGAACATCTCGGCACTGGCACGGCTGCGCCTGGGCCGGCCGGCGCAGGCGCTCGCCTT
>Ga0265797_10006077_pt1 | contig 17308 bp, 9 predicted proteins | sample P2T30metagenome_FD_192433 | JGI IMG/M metagenome (GOLD analysis project Ga0265797, IMG submission 192433) | Plant litter microbial communities from East Loma Ridge, Irvine, California - P2 T30 | ecosystem: Environmental > Terrestrial > Plant litter > Unclassified | place: USA: California...
CGCCAGAGCGCCCTCTGCGATGAACGGCGGCAGCCAATCGAAGTAGTGGAAGGCTGCTGCGAAGCCGAAGAGGGGGACTATAGCTGTGATTTCGTGTAGGAGGAGGAAGGCTGAGATATGCGAGACGGGTGCTGTGCGGAGAGGGGTGGTGTAGCGGCGCAGGAAAGCCGGGAGGCGGGCTTCGAGGCGTTGGATGCGGGTTTGGGGCGCTGCTGCTGCTTGTGATTTGGTTGCGGCGCGACGGATTTGCGGGTTTTCTAGGCATCTGGTCCAGGAATTGGGGCGTAGGCTTTGGGGCTGGAGAGCGGCGAAGGATCGTGAGAGCATAGTGGTGGATTTGTTGTAAAGACTGTGAGGTGATGTTGAACACCTGAGGTCAGATGGACTTGAACCATTGGGCTGGAGAGGTGGAGCATGACATCCATGTGAAGTCTACTTGTCTTGGCGAGCATATACCTACTTTAGCATTGAACATGGACGCAGATGACTTGGATCGACAATAAGCAAGAGATGACCTTCATTAGGACCTGGAATGAATAAATCGCAATCTGCACTCGAAAAGACACAAGCCTCATAACAACGAAAAAATATAAAGTCGCTAAAGTAACACGGGATATCAAAGGTAAAGCCTAGCAATCCCCATGCAGTCTTTTCCCAGACACTTTCTCGTCTATCATCCTCTCCCTCCCTCTCCCTCTCCCTCTCCCTCTCTCGTAATAAAGCAAATGTTTCCCGCCTCGCAAAACAGACATTGCCAATGCTCTCACGACCACCTCTATCCATTTACTGAACCTGACTGACAATTTCGCTCGCCCTGCTCAAACTCTCCACCATCTGCTGGCACTCCTTGCGCCTGCGGACGGTGTAGTCGGACTCTTGCAGCAGGTTATCCATGTCCTGCTGCCTGTACAGCTGTTCGAGAAGTTCGGTTTGCATGGATTCTTTGGTGAGTCTGCAGAAGTAGTATTAGTCTCGACAAAACACACGTCAAAAAGGAAACATCGCAAGAGGACTTACTGCACAAGACTTAACATGATAGCCTTGGGAACCATATCGATCATCGTCCGCCTGACAATGTTGTAGTAGCTTGTGATCAAGAGCTTGATGACCTCGACCTCCTGTGTCTCCTTCTCGCTCAGTGTGCCAGAAGCCTTGAGGGTGGGTGGCGGCGCTTCCATAGCAGCCATCTTCTTCTTGTTCTTGCTGGCGAAGAAAGAGCCGAAGAAGCCTGACTCTTGACCATTTAAGTCCAAGCTAGGGCTGTTGCTGCGAGGCGGGCCGGGGATAGGCTTGCCTGTCTTGGGGTCGACTTGTGTCGGTTTCGAGGCGTTGTGGCGCTCGTTGACAATTGCCATGGCGCGGTGACCGTTGAGGAAATCGGGGTGGCCGGTGTTGACGTAGCAGGCTTCCATGGCGACGAGATCTTTGACGAGCTTGTTGGTGGGCTCCATGGCTTTCTTGAAGAATGAGATGACGACGCCGTGGAAGCGTTCCTTGAGCTGTGGGTAGCGGCGGAAGAGGGGCTTGTTAAGCAGTTGCGACAGAATGCGAACAAGCTCGTCGTAGACGAGGGACACGCATTTCAAAGAAGGATCCTCGAGACGCTTGATTTGTTGCTTGACGATAAGCTCGAAAGCCATGGTGCCGACGAAGAGAGCGGGAGACGAGCCGGAAGAGTTGTAAAGGATGGTGCGGATGTCAATATCCTTGACTTGATCGAAGGGGTCGACGGCTTTCACACCGTTGGAGTAGAGCTCGTGGTAAACGAATGAGATACGGGCGCCACCAGACAGCTCGATAGAGTTGAGTTCTGTGTTGGTTCCTTCCAGGACTGTGCGGTATTCGTTGGAGAACTCGGTAATGATGTTCAGAACGATGTTGGCGCTGTTCCCAAGCATGCTGTCGCCGAGGGTGGAAAGCTCGGCGCCGTATTTTTGTAGTGATGCCTGGATGCGAGCCTTGATGTCGGGGAGGGTTTGCTTGATGTGCATCATGAGGATGAGGTTGAGCTTGCGGGCGAGGTAAGGAGTACCGCAGTAGGAGGCCTTGTTACGGTATGCGCGGTGGTTCTCGAAGAAGTTCTTCTCGGCTTCCAGTGCAGACGAAATCGCTCTCTTGTTCTCGATATCCCTCTGTCCTCTGTTGACCACGGGGACGTAGCCCAGCCTCAGGGGAATGATCCTTCCAGCCAGAATGTCCACCACGTCGGTTCCATCGTCCATCAAGTCAACCTTGGTGAGCACACCGATGGTCCTCTGACCCTCAGGATCCACTTCTCTTGCCAGCTTCAGACCATCCGAGTTGGCCAAATCTGTGTTTGCAGCAGTCACCGCAAGCATAATCGCGTTGGGCTTGCTGATTTGCTTCAGAACCATCTCCCTGATTTGTCTCTCGATGTCGCGCGGCTGGTCACCGACCGGCACCTTGGTAAGTCCAGGCAAATCAACCAGTGTGAGAGTCAGGACATTGGGCGAGTAAATGCGCAGGTTGATGGGCGCAGGCGAAATGCCAGCGTTCTTGCCAGTCTTGCTCTCCGTTTCCTTGACGATCTCATCGCGGATCTTGTTGAAGTCGTAGAACTTCTGGCCAGGAATGTGAAGGAACTCGCCCCACTCGTCCGTGTTGCTGGCGGAATCTGTGGTCTCAATCTTGCTGTCCCCGCCGTTGGGCTCTCCATTCTCCTTCTTCGTTGTAGCCGCGGCCGCGCGGTTGATGAGCTGGAGCACTAATGGGCGGCGAGTGACGATGCCGGTGCCTCGAGGCAGGAAGTCGCGGCCGACGATGTTCTCGAGAACGGAGGATTTACCGCTGGACTGGGAGCCCACGACGACGATTTGGGGCAGATCGATGGGGTTCTGTACGCCGACTGTGGTGAAGACATCCTGCAGCTTGTTGACGAGGGTGATGAGGCCAGGGTCGTTCACGTTGATCCTACAGCCGGTCAGTGTTGTCCTTGTATGCCTGTAATGTATCCCAGTGCGCTCTCGGATGCCTAGAAGTGATTCCTTACGCATTAGGGTTTGTTTGGGCCATCTTGGGCCTCTCTCCTGGGGATGGTGGTGTTTCCTTGGGGTAATGGGATGCGGTGAGGTAGCGGATAAGGGTGAGCTACGCGCGATCAGAAGGTTGTGATCGCAGGCAAGAGGAGTCTGGTGGTATGCGACAGTAAAGGGGTTCTGTGGTCGGAGTGAAATGTAAGGTTTATTCTTCTGCCTGCTTGCGACGACGAGTGTCAGTCTTAGTTGGGCATGCGCAACAGCAACCTGGAGCAAGCAAGTGGATCGGCGCATGGAACATTCCGCGCGACCAAGGGACCGCCACGTACTTCGTCAGGGTTCATCAATCAACTCTTGAAGTCCATGGGTCGAACCTCTACATCAATCAACCCTTCTAGTATATACTTGCCTATACAACAATACGAACACTGAGCAAAAGAATCACAGAGATCTATTGCTCGTAGTTTCAATCGGAAGCAGACTGCCAAATGCCCTAATACTGTTGCCTAGAGCTGGAAGAGGCTCTTAGGGGAAAAATAGAAGGTGACAGATCTGTTCGACGAGGGCAATCGCCTGTCCAAATGGCTTCCCCACTGAGTGGCCAGAAATTGTCTAGCAGGATTGCGCGGACGAGACGGCTCACTAGACGCCAACAAGTCACAGACATTCCTAAAAACAGTCTATTGCTCGCTACAAAAAGATAAAAAGAGAATATGTACTGTACGTCGTCCACATATCAAGATCTCGCCCTCGCCCTTACTCGTCAGTCACACTCGCAAACTTCTCGTTCATGTGCTGAAGCAACTCCTCGTACTTCTTGGTGACCTTCTCCTCGCCCTCGTCGGGAAGCTCGAACTTCATGCTCCTCAGCTGGCTCTGGATGTCGCTGGTGGCCTCGCGAACCTTGCTCCAGTTCTGGCCCTGTGAGATGGCCTTCTGCGACTCGTCGTGGAACGCCATCATGTTCTTCATCATCCACATCGTCTTCCACAGCGGGCAGTACTGGTCGTAGTCCGAGTAACCGTTCTGCTGCAGGAAGTCCTCCTTGATGAGGGTGGCAACGTCGAGCGTGATCTTGTCACCGTCGCCGAGCGCCGACTTTCCGACGAGCTGCACGACTTGGTCCAAATCTTCGGAGGTGGTGAGGAGCTCCTTGATCCTGTTGGCCAGTACGGGGAAGTCGGGTGCTTCCTTTTGGTAGTAGGGCTGCAGCGAGGTGGTGTACTTGGAGTACGAAGCAGAGGTGTTGATCGACGGGAAGTGCTTACGCTGGGCAAGCTTCTTGTCCAGACCCCAGAAGACTTGCACAATACCGAGAGTGGAAGTCGTGACGGGGTCGGAGAAGTCACCACCCGGAGGGCTGACAGCGCCGACAATAGAGACAGAGCCCTTGCGGTCAGGCGAACCGAGAGCAACAACGCGACCGGCGCGCTCGTAGAAAGAGGCCAACTTGGCACCCAGGTAGGCGGGGAAACCTTGGTCAGCAGGCATCTCACCGAGACGACCGGAAATCTCACGAAGAGCCTCAGCCCAACGCGAGGTGGAGTCGGCCATCATGGCAACGTCTTTGCCCTGGTCACGGAAGTACTCGCTGATTGTAATTCCGGTGTAAATGGAAGCCTCACGAGCAGCGACGGGCATGTTGGAGGTGTTGGCGATCAGGCAGGTACGCTTCATGATGGGCTCTTTGCGGCCTTCAACGTCGATGGTGAGCTGATGATGTTAGCCTCTCTTGCTGTTGTAAGGAGCTCAAAATGACAGCACTCACCTCGGGGAAGTCCATCAAGACTTCGGCCATCTCGTTACCACGCTCACCACATCTATCATTAATGCATTAGCGTCAAGTGATCTCGCATAAATTGAGATGGCCACACTTACCCAACGTAAACAATGATATCACTGTTGGAGAACTTGGACACAGACTGCGAAATGACAGTCTTGCCGCATCCGAAAGCACCAGGGATACACACGGTACCACCCTGCACAGACGGGAAAAGCGCATCAAGCACACGTTGGCCAACAATGAAGGGCTCGGTGGAAGACAGCTTGTCGATGGTGGGACGCGGGACACGCACCGGCCACTCGTGCATCATGCTGAACTCGCTCTTCTTGCCCTCGAACTCGACCTCCAAGATGTTGGTGTCGACAGTGTACTTGCCCTTCTTGGGCATCTTGGTGATGGTACCCTTGGCACGCGGCGGGAGGAGGATGCGGTGGATGTTCAAGAGACTGTTCTCCCACACGGTTCCAAAGCAGTCACCGCCAGTGATGTGGTCGCCCTCCTTGAAGTCCTCGCTCGGTGTGAACTCCCATTCCTTCGTGCGATCCAAGCTAGGCACATCGATGCCGCGGGGAATGTAGATGCTACCGCTCTCGTCGCTGATACCCTTCAACGGGCGTTGAATACCATCGTAGATGGTCTCCATAAGACCAGGACCGAGCTCGACGGAGAGAGGCTTGCCAGTGCGGGTAACGGGGTCGCCAACGGTGATTCCGGCGGTTTCTTCGTAGACCTGAATGGTGGCTTTGTCGGCGTCGATGCGAATGACTTCACCGACGAGCTGCTCGTTGCCGACCTTGCAGAGTTCGTACATGGCGCAACCGATCATGTTCTCAGCGACAATAACGGGACCGGAGATGGAGAAGATCGAGCCACGCTCGTTCTCCTCCGCTTGCGAGGCGCTCTTGGTGGCCATTGTGTCGGAGGCGGTGGGCGATGTTGGTATGGGTGGTTCCTCTTCGTCTGGCTGATCCAAATCTATCTCTTTCAATTCCTCAATAGGTAGAGGCGCGGCGTCGAGCGAAGAGCGTGTGGGACTGGCGGGCAAGGCGACGTCGGTGGGTGCAGGCAACCGGGGATCTTGCGGTTCGTCGTCGTCGGCGGAGTCGAGCGACGAGGCAAGGTCGGGGGAGTCGAGGTTGATTGTTTGCGGGTTGTTCCTTGTCTTTGAGATGAGGTCGAGAAAGGACGGTCTCGGTTTCAGTTGCGGGCGTGGACGAAGACCGAGCATATACCAAGTGCTGGCAGCCAGGTGATGTTTAGCGGGAGCCCATACCACCTGGAGCTGGAGCTTCGGCTTTATCCGCCTCTGTGACGAAGCTTTGGAGAGGACCGAGGGACGTGCACCATCCGGTACATTGTGATTTAACTTGGAAAGTATTGATGGAATTATATACATGAATAAATACACTGACTGAAAGGGTTAAGCGCACAACTGTATGAACACACTTGCAATTGATCAACGTCTTGCCATTCAATACTACTTTCAATCATCGACATCGAGTCAACGACAATGTTCTCGCGTACATAGTAGCTGATACAGCAACACGATCACTCACAACTTGAACTTCGGCCTTTCCTTCACACCAACAAACTCCAGCCCTCCCTGGTTCACCTCATAATGCCTCCCGCGGCTCCAACCCATCCACTGCGCCAGGATGTCCTCGCCACCGCTCCCAGGCCTCAATCCTCCGCTAGTCCAACCGTCTCCCTCGACGCCAATCCCCTGCCCTTGCCTATAATCCCGTCCTTCAGACTCGCCGTCCTGAATCGCCCACCCAGGCGAATTCTTCAACGTGACGATGGGCCTCTGATCAAACCCAGCTTTCTCCAGCTCAGCCTGATCAAATACCGGCGTGCAGCAAGCATCCGTCCCATCAAAGATAGCCTCCCACTCATCCCTTGTCTTCGACTTGAACGTAGCCGTGAACAACTCCCTCATGGCAGGCCAAGTCTTCCTATCATCCCTCTTGCCACCCAACTGCTCCTCTCTAATCCCCAAACCTTTCAACAAAGCCGCAAAGAACTGCGGCTCCAGCGCACCAACAGCCATATAACCCCCATCCTTGGTCTCATAAGTATCGTAATACGGGCTCGCGCCATCCAGCATATTCTCCCCCCTCGGCCGATCCCACATCGGCGTCTTCCTGCCAAACCGCGGCATACTGGCCATGTAAGCACTGCCATCAACCATGTTCGCCTCCACAACCTGCCCAATCCCGGTGGTCTGCCGCTGCAGCAGCGCGAGCAAAATGCCCATGAAGCACACCGCGCCACCGCCCGCGAAATCACCGACGATATTAGCCGGCGCGTACGGTTTGTCGCCCGCGCGCCCGAGCATCCCCAACACGCCCGACACGGCGATGTAGTTGATGTCGTGGCCCGCCATGTCTTTGTACTTGCCGTCCCGGCGGAAGCCCGTCATCCGCGCTACGATGAGGCGCGGGTTCTCTTTGAGCAGGTCTTGCGGGGCGAGGCCTGCTTTCTCGAGGACGCCGGGCCGGAAGGGGTCGATTAGGATGTCGACGCGTGGGATCATGCTTTTGATCAGGGCGACGCCGGCGGGGGATTTGAGGTTGACTGCTATGGAGCTTTTGCGGCGGGTCAGCTGGTCGTTGGTCGGTGGTGGGGGTTTGGCGGAATCATTGTGAGCGGATGGGTGGGCGCGGTCGATGCGGAGGATTGAGGCACCGTAGTCTGCGAGGAGGAGGCCGGCGAAGGGACCTGGGAGATGTTAATGTCTTGTGGATTGACTGTGTGCTGTGAAGCGGTATTAGACGTACCCGGAGCCAGACCAGCGAACTCAAGGACACGGAGGCCTTGGAGAGGCGGTGATTGTGACATGGTCGATTAGTCTGTATGTTTACTATGGCATATATGCCAACAGTTCTGAAGAGACTACATGCTGCTTGATATGGTATGTTGCAGTAGGTAGAGGGGTTGTGGTGGTCGATCGGAACCTTGGGTTTAACCGCGGCAAATGGCTTCAGCCCGGGCGTTGGCTTGTAAAACCGAGCTGCTGCAGACCAACCTCGACGACTCGACAACAACATCCGACTCCATCGAAGTGTACGTTACATGTAACATATCGTCGTTCGATTTAAAGCAAAGAGAGGTCCTCTGTTACATTTCAGTGGGTGAATCAAGCGGCAAACGATCGATGTCGGTAGATGGCTCAGACTCCTTCGCGCGTAAATTGACTTCTACGACACGATTCAATCACGCGCCTGTTGCCTGTCAAAGGATCCACCCTGTCGTCACTTACCCTCTTTAATACGACGACAGCCTACCGTTGCCTCCAAAGCCAAGGTCCAAATAGGTATTTGTAACTGTTGAATTGACTTCTTGATGTGAATTCTTGATCCCAATTCACAAACTTCACTCTGCCAACGTCTTGCAAAAATGGCCGATCCCAACACCAGTAGCGAATCCGCCATCAACCCCATATCGCCAATCACAACCAACGGAAACTGGTTCTGGAAGGATGGACAACGAGTACGAACGAGCATTCACTTGCGGTCCTTCAGACAGCACTAACCCAACACCCCCAGTTCCTAATCAAAGGCCTAACATACGCCCCAAGAAACCACACCGCACACCGCCCCTGGAGTCCAGAATCCTACATCGACCCCCTCGGCGCCACCTGGCTCCCCGAACTCCGCAAAGACATCCCCCACCTGCTCCGCCTCGGCATCAACACCCTCTCCATCAACCACGCAGACATCAGCCAACCCCCCGACGAAGCCCTGCAACTCCTCGCCGACGCAGGCATCTACGTCCTCCTCGAACTCTTCACAAACATAGACCTCCCAACAAACAGAGCAACAAACCCCAGCAGTGGCCCCGCCGAGATCGACCTCCAGCGCCTCTACAGCCCGAACAAAGTCCGCAAGAACCTCGTCCTCGTCTCGCAGACGGCGAAATTTCCAAATGTCTTGGGCTACTCCATCTCGCAAGACATTCACACGCGCGCCACCACTCGACTCGCCGCTCTCCACCGCGCCGCGGTCCGGGATACGAAACTATTCCTCGAAAAGACGAAAAGCCGGCCAATCCCCGTCGGCGCCGGAATGTCTTCAAGCCAAATGTACCGGCGGCACGCGATGCGGTTCATGGCAGCCGGTGAGCCGGCGGAGAGGGTTGATTTCTTCTCCTTCGGCGTGTACGACTGGGCCGCGCCGTCGAACTTCCAGATATCGGGGTATGAGAGTCTGGTCAGGTGGTTGGGCAGCGAGCCTGTGCCCATGTTCTTTGGCGAGTATGGGAGTAGCATGGACAAGCCCAGGGATTTGGGGGAGGTGGAGTGTTTGTTCTCGCCGGCGATGACGGGGGTGTTTAGTGGAGGGTTTTTGCATACTTATGGGCATGTTGAGGTTGATGAGGGTTCGGGTGGTGGCGGTGAAGGGGGTGGGGATGAAGACGAAGACGAAGATGACGATGAGGATGGATCAGGCTATGATCTTGTTCGGATTCAGAAAGATGGGACGAGAAAGCCAAAGCGAGACTACGTTACTTATCAGCAGAGGCTCGCGGAAATTGCTGCGAAGCCGAAGGAGGAGATTTGTGGCCCTCATGAGAAGAAGGATTACGACAGCTGGCGGGGAACTTTCGACGGGGTAGATCGAACTTGGATGGCTGATCCTCAGGATGTGCCAGCATTCCCGTTGGAGTGGAGCGCTATGCTCGAGTAAGGGAGTGATTGACAAGTAACAAAGCTCATCGAGTTTCGTTCTCTTAGTGGTTGATGGCCATGGGAAGCCTGCTGATGCGCCGAGTTATCAGGTTGATAATCAAAAATCACGACCGCCGCATAGTTGCTTTCATCCCTCCGACTGTCATGTGTGAACACAAGATGGATCACACAAAGACTGTTTGCTCTCAGCCTCTCATTTTGACCTTATGACCTTCGTCAAGTTCTAAGTAATGAGAGTCGGTGTGAACTCGTACGCACCAGGAATGTGCTCTTAACACTGTGACCAAACCACCCGCAGCACTAACTAACGCCGTCCAAGAATGGATCTTCTTCCGATATCTTGAGGTTGGGGGTATCCTTCCATCACCGAATGATGCAACAAGACTAATTTTTCGTAACGCGTAATGAGCCAGCTTGAGACTTTTGTTTCTTGTGTTCTCGTTCATACCTTTGGTCTGTCAGTAGGTGTTGCTTTGACATGTTCGCGTTTAGGAGATCCGGACTTACAATCTGATTACAGGTGCCCATTTCCATCCCTAGTGGCCATTTGCCATTCGCGGTCTTCTCGTAGTGTACCTTCGCGGGACGGGGGTGTGACTTTCGTCGCCGCCAAAACTCTGTTTCGAACCTGGCAGGGGGCGCTTCATGATCTTCATTCCGGGTGTTGCAATAAGCTTACTCTGCATAGACTATGCGCTTAAGCAAGCAGATCGGCCACGTTCATCGGCATCTCGTCAATCTGGGTGGAGTAGTACACTGCGCAAGAAGTTAGCTGAGGCTCTGGGCGAATCTCTATCAATAGTACTCACGCTCGATGTCACGCAGAATCCTAACATCCTCGCTAGTGACGAAGTTGATGGCCACGCCCTTGCGACCGAATCTGCCCGAACGACCAATGCGGTGGATGTAGTTCTCACGGTTGCTAGGCAAGTCGTAGTTGATGACCAAGCTGACCTGCTGAACATCGATACCGCGAGCCCAAACGTCGGTCGAGATGAGCACACGGCTGTTGCCCTGGCGGAACTCCTGCATGATGCTGTCGCGCTCCTTTTGGGGCATCTCGCCGTGCATGCTAGAGACGGTGAAGTTGGCGTCGCGCATCTTGTCGGTCAACCAGTCGACCTTGCGGCGGGTGTTGCAGAAGATGACGGCTTGTGTGATGGTGAGAGTGTCGTAGAGATCGCATAGGGTGTCAAACTTCCACTCTTCTTTCTCGACAGCAATAAAGTATTGCTTGAGGCCCTCAAGCGTAAGTTCGTCACGCTTGACCAGCACACGCACAGGGTCAGTCATGAACTTTGTGGTCATGTCCAGGACATCGTAGGGAAGAGTGGCGCTGACAACGACGACTTGAGTCGCAGGTGGGAGGTAACGGTAGACGTCGTAGATCTGCTCACGGAAACCCCTGTTAAGGAGCTCATCGGCTTCATCGAGGACCAGCATCTTGATGTGACGGGTGCGCAGGTTACGGCGGCGGATCATGTCGGCCACGCGACCAGGTGTTCCACTGACAACATGTTGGCCGTAATCCAGCTTCCTGATGTCCTCGCCAACGTTCGTTCCGCCAATGCATGCATGGCACTGCACGTTCATGTAGTCTCCCAGTGCGAGCAGAACGCTCTGGATCTGTGTTGCCAATTCTCTCGTCGGACTGAGGACCAATGCTTGCGACTCACGCACGGCGGTGTCGATGACTTGCAGGATGCTAATGCTGAACGTCGCCGTCTTTCCGGTTCCGGATTGGGCTTGTGCAATGGTGTCGCGGCCCTTGCAGATTTGGACGATGGCACGCGATTGCACAGCAGAGGGCGATTCGTATCCGTAGGCGTAGATGCCGCGAAGCAGGTTTTCCTTGAGGTGCATGGCCTCGAAGGTCGGCGCAACGGAGACCTCCTTGGAAGTGGTGAACTCCATGCGCTCCTCCGCCTTGCGATCGATTGCGTCTTCGGCCATGTTTGCTAGAGTGTCGTGTGAATGTTGGTTGCGTGGAAACGTGGAGTGCTGTAGTCGCAAACGAAGACCAAAAGTTAGCTCGCGCCTCAGGTTGGAGATCCGCCTCCGCGATTCCGGGCCGAAGCCTTAGCTCTTGCGGCGGCTTGAGATCTGCTCGCGTTCTGGCGCGAAGCTTGGGCGGCTCGACTCTGCAAGTGCAACTACCATCTCATCCATAATCTCTACCACAACCATACCGATTGAGAAGGGTACTGAAATCCTTTCTGCAAGCTCCGCGCCCCTTTACGACTGTATTCGACCCGGAATATTCCCTCGCGCGACTGTGACAAACCGCTTGACTGGAAACTGCGGATCGCGAAGCAACATTCAAACAGATCTTGAGGAAGCGACACAAGATGCTGGCGGAGGACTTGCGTTCGGCGCACGAGGATGTGGAACGCCTAGAGGCGGCCATCGCTGAACGGATTCTGGACGAGCCCAAGCACATTCGCAACAAGCTGGCGCGCGAACACGAAATTGCCAACTTTACCGCGAGAATCACAGACCAGAGCCAGCGCGCATTGAACATTTACAACAATCAAAGAGAGCAATGGACACAGGAGATACAGTCAATGGCCGCCGGCAGCGACCCGTTTGAGGAATTCTACAAACAGTTGAACAACGTCAAGGAATTCCACAAGCGGAATCCCAACGAGCCGGTAGAAAACTTGGAGCGCGCATACAAGAAGCCTGAAAATGGAGGTCCTCCGAGTGGCTTCGCTGGAGACATCAACGGCATGTTCACAGGCGAGGAGCAGTTTGGACGCTACTTCGACCTGACCATGCTGCACGAGGAATTCCTCAACGTGCCTGGCATCAGGCAAGTAAAGAAGCCAACATACCTCCAGTACCTTGACATGTTCGATAAATTCACACCACCGCAATTGAACATCGACAAGACCCAACACAAGATGACAGACGAGTACTTCAGCTACGTTAGTAGTTTGGCTGATTACTTGCAGTCATTTATGCGACGATCGCGGCCACTCGAGGATCTCGAAAAGGTCTTTATTGCGTTTGACGCGGAGTTTCAGGAGCAATGGGAGAAGGGTCAAGTGCCCGGGTGGGAGCCAGAAGTAGAAGCCAGCAAACCTGCCGCAGAGATCACAGGAGATGGCATTTGGTGCCAAGACTGTCAAAAGGAGTTCAAGAACGACAACGTGTACCAGGCACATTTGAAGGGCAAGAAGCACATCAAGAACGCGGAAGCACGGACAAATGGTGGCGAGAAGCCTGCAGCAAAGGCCGCTGTAGTCAGCGCGGAAGCTACCAAAGAGCTGAAACGCCTGAAAGAAAGGGCTATTGCCGAGAGAGAACATCGCGTTTGCAAACTGACAGAAGCAATGCAAGGCACCCGCGAAGATACACGTGTGAACGTCGAGCGCAAATTCGGAATGACAGACAAGGAACGCCAGCAAGAAATTGCCGCCCTATACGCCGAAGACGAAGCCATGACCGGTACCGCGGAGCAAGAAGGCTCAGACGATGAGGATGGCGAGGGGAAAGTCTACAACCCTCTCAAGCTCCCCCTGTCCTGGGATGGCAAGCCTATTCCCTTTTGGTTGTACAAGCTGCACGGTCTCGGCGTTGAATTCACGTGCGAAATCTGCGGAAACTATGTCTACATGGGCCGCCGTGCGTTCGATAAGCACTTCTCAGAAGCCAGGCATGTCTATGGTCTCAAGTGCCTGGGTATCACGAACACGGCAATGTACAGGGACATCACACAGATTGAAGAAGCTGAGCGTTTACATGCAAAGCTCAACTCCGATCGCCAAGCGCAGCAAGCCGCGAAAGAGGATGTCGTGGAGATGGAGGACAGCTTCGGTACGGTAATGCCCTGGAAGGTGTGGAACGACTTGAACAAACAGGGTCTGCTCTAGATGGGGGAGATTTGTTTGCAAAGCGGCAACGCCACGCAAGCAGGATGCTTGAGATGGCTTGTACGAAATCATTGCTTGGTATGTATTATAGTCACTACAATGCAGAGCCGAACATACACGATCGCTAGTCCACACAGACAAGGTTCCGATGTAGCCTGAGAAAGAGGCACTCTGTAATTTGCCAATGGCCACTGCCGATGATCGGGAAGAACGCTCATTGAGCTCGAGGAGGTACAAACGAAAAGTGTTTGTCACGTGTATGTATGGAATCGTTCACTTCACTTCACTCTTTCACTCCACAACACAAAAGCTAAGCCAAGCCGGAAAGCCGCATACCTACGGTTCAAGGCAATCCCCCGGCTACTGTTAAGAACACCTGAACGCAACTTCCTTCCCCAATGACCAGCTTCTCTCGTTGCCTCCGACTACACTTGATGTGCTGCTGGCCTTTTGTCGACCTTTGGATCGAAGATCCACCCTCACCAAAACGCACCAAGTCAAAGTCAAAGAGACGACACAGGCGGAAGACCACATACATCGTTCGGGAGGTCGATAAAATCAAGGTATGTCGGTATGCGCTCTTCCATTGACCACTGGCAGATCCCGTCTGCTCTTCGCAATCACATGCATCCACAAACACACGCTTTGTCTTCAATTGCCCGAAGATCTCTCACCACTCAATCACCTTCACATGCGGCACCTGATCCCTGACCTCACCTCACTCGGAAGGCGGCTACTACCACTTCGCACCCCTCCTCTCCCATCTTCCCCTTCCCACTTCCTTACCCCCCCACCCCACCCCACCGCACCCCACCTCCACCTCCATCAACATCGATAACAACATGGCGTCCACCACTTTCTCTTTGGAAGACGACAGCAGCGGCAGCGAGCACGAGCATTGGCCCGAAGACTTCAAACCCGCTCCCGCCGTCGCATCGCCCGGCTACGACACCCAAAACGGCCTGCGCATGCACTCCTACCAACCCAACACCGCCGCGCCAAGCACCAAAGCCGCCTCGCCGTCGCCCTCGCTGTCGCCGCCACCGTCTCCGGAGAAGAGCGTCAAAGCAGCCGTGCTGACTGAGATCCCTGTCCAGTACGCCTACCCACTCGCAGAGCCTATCAAAATGGGCACACACACCCACGCCTACGTTTCTGCCCCGGCGCCGGCCACCGTCGCAGCCGCGCCCGCCTCAGTCGCCCCTTCGGCTAAGACTGCTGCGCCCAGGGCCAGTGAGCCGGCATCCAACACCTTCGTGTACGAGCCCAAGTTCTCCGAGAAGCCGGCCGAGGCTGCAAACAAATGGCAGGGTCGCACCAAGGCTGAAGTCGAGGAGGACATCACCAAGATCGCGGCCGATGACAAGGTCTGGGAGAAGCGCAAGGTGGTCCCGACTGGTTTGGCCAATGACCAGATGTGCTGGGTTGTCGAGGCCGATGCGAGCTACACGCTTCGGTGAGTGCGACACTGGAGTTCGATTTGGTATGCGATAGGTTACTAACAACTCACAGCACTTTCTCCGCAATCAAGGACCTCGCCGGCGACTGGAAGCAGGACCCGCGCTACGAAGACTCGTGGTACTTCGTGGTCGACAAGCCAGAGGAAAAGTAAAGCAAGCGACATCTGCTTGTCTTTCACTGCCGGCCATTAAGATTTCGAAGTTGAAGTTACTACTACTGCGACACCGAGGCAGAACTGGAAAAGGGGGTTATCTCAGAGATTGAGTCTTCTCCGCCAGCCACGATAGCATGACGAACACCGATGATGAGAATGAAGTGGGAAATTGAAGAACGGTGTTCGTACTAGTCTCAGCCGAGCCGTAACACGATAGCCAATACGTGCAATTGAAGGCAAAGAGTGCCCTGGGCTCAATGCCATCCGAATTGAAGCATTTGTAGTTTGTAATTTCAGTCCCTGTTGAGCTGTGCATCGTTTGCATCGTGAATTGATAATTCTCATTCCTCAGGTGTGTGCGGCGCACCTACATGTATCTTTCGACACCAACTCCATATCATTTGTCCGTTTCGGAAGAGAAGAGAGCGTGTTGCCGACTCGCTCGCAGCTCCCCGATCCTTTCTTGGCGTGTAGTTATACTGTGCGACCGCGAGTCTGTGGCCCTGAGAGAAATATCCGACACGTTCTTCCACATCCACTGAACAGCTGAATCACGTCAAAAGAAGACTTGGAATGTTTTGCACTTCACTGAAGTGCCTACCTTGTCTTTCGCCATCGTTCCCAGGGCTCTGGATGAACGTCACGGTCGTACGGAAGTGTCCATCTCCCATATGCTATTTCTCTCCCATGTCGCACGCAGAGTCGAGTCGATATATGGCCACCCTGAACTACGACTCCTCTTCATATCAACAGTCCGAACACACGATTCGCAGAGCGTTATAGCTAACAGGGAGGCTCGGGTGCGGCGAGCATTACATACCCCCGACATGCGGAGAAGTACAGGATGAGATAGGCTCACTTGCATGCGTCGCAGTGTACACTGATGATAGTCATCAATTCAGACCGACTCTTTCATGCTGCATCCCTTCCGGTCTCTTCGCTCGAGCCACAAATGGTCTAGGCGGTTCGGTCACGATGAACGAGATACAAGCGTCCGCGTACTGGAACAAGTGCATCTTGCCTATCATACCGCTGCGGAACTGGCAGATCCAGGTACTTTGACAGAACTTAGTGTCTCGAACGGCACGCAAGGGCTCGGTAGTGGGTTTCCCATTTCTTCCTCTGGTGGCTTGTGGTGATCATCATCCTCGGCGTGATGTTCCTCCAGTCGCCCGCCCGAAGACATATTGACAGTCACCAATGCCATTATTGATCTTGATCTTCCTCGAGGAAGAGCATAGTGGCAGTCTACTTGTGTGGTCCACACGGTCGCCCTCAAAATACTCATTATCTACTTCACATGCCCGCAAACGAAGTCCATCACATTCGATAAGACCAGCATCGTCTTTGACGTCGAACAAACAATGCAGAACACGGGCTTCCATCGCTTAAAATGTTATGTTCCCGCGACGTACGGCGCTCAACTTTGATCTCCTAACCTTCTGATCGACAAGAAAGATCTATGATGAGATTACTTATGCTACAGGGACTGCTAGAACACCTGGCACCATCACATCTCGTCGGTGTAAGTGGGCTACTCATGCTCTTTTCGATTATCGATGTGATTGAGTCGAGTTCCGTGCATTATACCGTAGAGATGAGGTATGATAGGTTATCATGGCTTGTTCCTATCTGCATGTCACTTACAGCACAAGACCTTATCGGACAAACAGTTGCCAGCTTCATGTGCCAGCCCGTGATTACTGTTTGATCTGATATGAATCGAGCAGCAAACTCCCTGATCATATAGATCATGGCGCATACGACATCGGGGAATACTTATCCTCTGTTCTCGTTGCTACAGATCTATCGATTATCCTCCTGCGTAAACCACTGTGTCTACAGGTATAACGATACAGTCTGTAAATACTCACACAACCAGACAACATGCGCCCAACTACTTCTAGCCACGGCCTGTTACTGCTCCTCGTCCTCCTCGGCATCAGCTACCTGGCTCCGACACACGGACGAGTCCTCGTTCATCCATCCACAACTTCTCTACCTCCTTATGACGCCGACTTCCATGACAACACACAAACATACGACCTCATCGATAGAGCCTCAGAGTCCCAGATAAACACGAACATCACCTCCCTCGATCGAGAAGTGGACGATATCTTTGCGTACACCACTTCGAAACGTCTCCACCGCCGCGCCGGAAAACAACCACCAATCGCTACAGACTCTCAATTCACCGCTTCGGCCGCCAAGGGTTGTGGCATGTTATACATGCTCGCCGCCAATGCAGACGATGCTCTGACCCGCATGAAGACCAATCCAAAGCTACTGTCTCTTACAACCTCGCAGAGTAAGTGGGACAACGCCGGGGCATTGAAAAGTACGGCTGGA
>Ga0265797_10006079_pt1 | contig 17307 bp, 18 predicted proteins | sample P2T30metagenome_FD_192433 | JGI IMG/M metagenome (GOLD analysis project Ga0265797, IMG submission 192433) | Plant litter microbial communities from East Loma Ridge, Irvine, California - P2 T30 | ecosystem: Environmental > Terrestrial > Plant litter > Unclassified | place: USA: California...
TCACGACCCACCTGGGACTCATCGATGCCGTGGCAAAGGTTGAGCCCGGCCTGGTTCAGCGCACGATCGAGCGCGGTCACGAGGCTCTCATCCGGGCAGGGATTCCGGAACCGAAGATCGGGGTAGCTGCCATCAACCCACACGCAGGGGAGAACGGACTGTTTGGCTACGGTGAAGAGGCCGAGAAGATTGCTCCCGGCATCGAAGCCGCTCGCAAGAATGGCGTCAATGCTGTGGGTCCGCTGCCCGCCGACACCCTGTTCTTCCTGGCTGGTCGGGGGGACTATGACCTGGTGGTGGCGATGTACCACGACCAGGGCCATGGACCTATCAAGGTCCTGGGTATCGAGGCCGGAGTGAACATCACGGTGGGCCTGCCAGTGATCCGTACCTCGGTGGATCATGGGACTGCCTTCGACATCGCAGGCAAGAACATCGCGGACTCTCGTAGCATGGTGGAAGCCCTCCACCAGGCTGCCGAGATGGCGGCGCGCTGAGGAGTTACCCCTAGGACGAGCGGAGCACCTTATGACGATGCCGGCCAAACTCAGGCGTGAGCAGATCTACGACCTTGCGAAGACTGGCGGCCCGGCGTCCGTGGAGGAGCTCTCTGCACGTTTCCAGGTCACTGCCTCGACGATCCGACGGGACCTCGCGCTGCTCAACGAGCAGGGTAAACTCGCCCGCACCTACGGTGGGGCGATGCCCATGCATTCGCATCCTGAGGCGTCGCTGCGCCAGCGCATTGGCGAGGCCTACGAGGAGAAGCAGGCCCTGGCGCGTTGGGCTGCAACCCAGATCGAGCCGGGTGAACACCTTCTGCTTGACGGCGGTTCCACGGTCGGCGCACTGGCGCACGGGCTGCGGACATTCTCCGATCTGGACGTCACCACCATCGGGATCAACACGTTGCAGGAACTCAGCGGCTGCCCGGGGATTCGGTTGTCCTGCCCAGGCGGTCAACTACGTGAGATGAGTCAGAGCTTCTACGGGCCACTGACCGAGCTGAGTCTGGAACGCCTGACCTTCGACCGGGTCTTCTTGGGCGCGGATGCGGTGACCGCGGACTACGGAATCTGCGAGGCGGATCTTCAGCAGACTCGCCTCAAAGAGATCATCGCTGGGCGCAGCGCCCGCGTCTACGTTCTTGCCCATGGCGCGAAGATCGGTCAGCGTCCGTTCCACTCCTGGGCGAAGCTGCCTCTTCCGTGGACTTTGGTCACGAATGAGGACGCGCCGGCGGACCAGGTGCAGAAGATGCGTGATGAAGGCATCACCGTGGAGACGGTCCCTGCCGGGTGGTAATTACTAGTGCCCCAACGCCTTGACCCACGGGCTCGGCGTTGTACCCGCCGAAGACATTCTCGACTGCTAGGCCAGCATCGATCAGCATTGCGTGGATCTGATCTTGTGAACGGAAGCGAATTCGCGAAGGTTCCACGCGCTCAGCCCCATCCGCTGTGATCTCATGCGCGCAGAAATCCACAAGCCCCGATTCTTCGTCTATCTGAGTCGTTTGGTACCAGTGCTGGACCTCGCCCTCGGGAAGACGGACCGTGCGCTGAGAACGCTCTCTGGTCCATGCTTCCCAACCGCGAGCATCTGGGTCCCGAGTATCAAATGCCAGGCGTCCCCCAGGTGCTAAGTGGGTGGGGAGAGCGCCACTGCCGTGACTGATGAGTCCGCGGATCGTCTCAGCGGTCTCGCTGGCGGCGTCGCTGTGGTGTCCGTAGCCGACGATGACGTCGTGCACGGCTTCGGCAAGGGCAATCGCTGACTCTCGTCCGATCCCTGAGCTTGCTCCTGTGACAAGTGTCAGTGATGACATGGATCTCTCCTTGGTTTGGTCTGCTTGGTCTGGTTTCGGGGTCAGTCGTGAAGTTCGCGCACTACACGTGCGGGGGAGCCCACCACAACGGTGCCTGCCGGAACGTCCTTCGTCACGACCGAGGCAGCCGCCACCACCGCGTTGTCACCGATGGTCACTCCCGGCAGGATGGTCGCGTTGGCTCCGATCCAGACATTTCGACCCACGACGATAGGGGCAGGGAGCATGTCCCTGCGCCGACTTGGGGCGAGGTCGTGGTTGAGGGTGGCCAGGACGACGTTGTGTCCAAGCAGAGAGTCATCACCGATGGTCACGCCTCCCTGGTCTTGGAAGCTGCATCCGGCATTGATGAAGATGCGCTCCCCGAGGGTGATGTTCTTGCCGAAGTCCGAGTGGAACGGTGGGAACACCATCACGGAATCGGCTACTGGCCTACCAGTCAGCTGGACCAAGAGTTCCCGCACGTCTTCGGGGTCGTGGTAACTGCCGTTGATCTGGCTGGTGATGCGCAGCGCGTCTTGACTCGCGCGGTGCATGACTTCATGGAGGGGTGAATCCCCGGTGATACGCCTACCGTCGTCGAGCGCGGCAAGGAGTTCGCTGAGTTCCATCGGATCCTCTCTCAAGCGGTTGCGTCGGTGAGACTACGGTTGGTTCGGGTATTCGTCACGGGTGAGCTTTTCTCCCCAAACGGTCTCCGGTTCATCGCTGTCCGTGGGCGCTTCCCACAGGGCCAGATGACACACGAATTGCTCCGCGGTGGCGCCGTGCCAGTGCCATTCCCCGGGAGGGGTGTAGACGGTGTCACCTGGGTGAAGCTCAATGACTTCCTCGCCCTGCGACTGCACGTATCCCATTCCCTCGGTGACATGCAGGGTCTGGCCGACTGCGTGTTTATGCCAGGCGGTGTGCGCCCCTGGGGTGAAGCGCACCAGGTTCAACCGGGCGCGGGACGGTTGCTCGCCGGAGTAGTAGGCGTTGAAGTACACCTCGCCGGTGAACCATTGGGTGGGACCTTTGACGGTTGAGGTTTTGGGCTGCTTCTGCGTACTCATATCAATCCTTGAAGTCGCTGGTGAGGGTTCGGAACTCCGTGCGGTCCCGGTGTACTAGAAGCATCGAGCTTCTCAGGGAGTGACCATGATTTTCAGTGCTTCGCGATTATCCATGGCGCGGTAGGCGTCGGGGACGTCGTCGAGACTGACGGTGCGGTCGAAGACCCTGCCAGGGTTCACCGTTCCGTCCAGGACTGCGGGCATCAGATCCTCGATGTAGGCGCGCACCGGGGCCGGGCCGCCCGTCAGTGAGACGTTGGCCCCGAAGAGGCTGCCGAAGCCGATGGGGGCTTCTTCATACTGGGGAACACCCACACGACTGATCACTCCGCCGGGACGCACGATGCCATAGGCCTGTTCGTAGGCAGGCAGGTGTCCGACCGCCTCGAGGACCTTCGTGGCTCCACGACCGCCGGTCAGCTCCCGGACCTTGGCGATTCCTTCATCTCCACGTTCGGCGACGACGTCGGTCGCCCCGAAGTCGCGGCCGAGATCAGTGCGACTCTGGTGGCGTCCCATGAGGATGATCTGCTCAGCCCCCATCTGCTTGGCGGAGAGCACCGCCAGCAGACCCACTGCACCGTCACCGATGACGGCGACCGTGTCCCCGTGAGTGACTCCGGCGCGAGCGGCCGCGTGCCATCCGGTCCCGTAGACGTCCGAGAGGGTCAACAGCGAGCCCAGCAGCGGGGAGTCTTCTGACACACCTGGGACTTTGACGAGCGTGCCGTCAGCGTAAGGGACCCGGATCGCTTCGGCCTGGGCGCCACCCATTCCGGGTGTGTCCCAGAAGTCGCCGTGGATGCAGGAGGTGAACAGTCCCTCCTGGCAGAACTCGCAGGTTCCATCTGAGAAGGAAAACGGGGAGATCACCAGGTCGCCCTTGGTGAGTGAACGAACCTCGGAGCCTGTCTCCTCGATGACTCCGATGAACTCGTGGCCCATGGATGCACCCTCCGTGCTGGCGTCCATGCCGTGGTATGGATGTAGGTCGGACCCGCAGACGCAAGCCCGTACGATCCGGACCACCGCGTCAGTAGGCTCCTGAAGTGTTGGGGCAGGGACCTCAATGACGCGGACGTCGCCGGCGCCGAACATGTAGGTGGCTTTCATGGTGATTCTCCAATTCTTTGGTGGTGTAGCTGATGTGGGGGTCGAGACTTTCACCGGGCGTGGATGGTCAGTCGATCGCGCGGAGAGTCATGGTTAAGTCGTTCGTTTCTGTTTCGAGGACTTCCGCGCCCTCGAACGTGCCGATCGGCACAATCCCCGAGTAGTAACCCACCTCGGCGTAGTAGAGGACCAGACTCTGGCTGGGGGAGTAGTAGCCGATCGTTCCTGGGGTGGCATCGCTCCCGTCCGGCGCGTCATCGAGACCTAGAGGGGCTGGGAGGTCAGCGATCTTCTCCTGGCCTCCGAAATCACTGAACGTCAGAGTCAGCGGCAACTGGGCCAGCAGAGATGCCGACGCCGCAGAACCGTCGAGTTGACCAGTGACCTGCTGGCCCTGGAATTCCACGACGAGTGGGGTCGAAGTCGGAGCTGCGGCGGATGGTGAAGGCGTGGCGTTAGCTTCCGAAGGTGTCGCCACAGTCGCCGGGGCGACCGATTCTTCTGCTGCATTGCCGTCGCTGCCCCGGCCGCATCCTGTGAGACCGACAGTCATCGCCACAACAGCCAGCAGTGCGTTGAGCTGCATGACCTTGAACAGACTGCGTGACGTCATCATGAATGCCTTCCAGAGAATGCTGCGGCTAAGTTCTGTGCAACCGAGCTGTCTCCGTGCCCGACCGGGATGAACTTCTTCTATGCAACGCGCTTCCCGGAAGTCGTACAAGGGACTGTTTAAACGGGTTACAGCAGTACCTCTCTACGAGCCCGGTGACCCCGTACCGTTGGTTCTATGGACAACCGAGCAGAGGTACGAGAGTTTCTCGCGTCCCGACGTGCACGCATCACGCCGGAGCAGGCGGGTATCGAAACCTATGGAGGGCGGCGTCGCGTCGAAGGGCTTCGTCGGGAAGAGGTGGCCCGCCTGGCCGGTGTCAGCATCGACTACTACACGCGGCTTGAGCGTGGAAACCTCACCGGTGTCTCGGACAGCGTTCTAGACGCGATTGCTCGCGCGCTGGAGCTCGATCGAGCCGAGCAGGACCACCTCTATGACCTGGCCAAAGCGGCAAGCTCCTCGCGGCCTCGGCAGAAGACCCCGGTGTCTTCAGGTCTGGCGCCAGCGGTCCAGCACATGCTCGCCGCGATCTCAGGCGCACCGGCCTTCGTCGGCAACAATCGAATGGACATCGTCGCAGCCAATGGACTCGGCTACGCGCTCTACTCCGATATGTATCGGGGGACTGCGCGGCCGGCGAACCATTCGCGTTTCATCTTCTTTGACCCTCGGGCCGCAGATTTCTACCCCGACTGGGAGCGAGCGGCCAACGTCAACGTTGCCATTCTGAGGCGCGATGCCGGCCGTTGGCCGCATGACAAAGGCATCGCCGATCTCGTGGGGGAGCTCTCGGTACGCAGTGAAGAATTCCGGACGCGGTGGGCCGCCCACAATGTGCGACGGCACTATTCGGGTGCGAAGTCCTTCCACCACTCAGTGGTGGGCACACTGGAACTGAACTACCAGGTCATGGAACTAGAAGACGCCCCCGGTCATTCTCTGACCGTCTACCCCGCTGTTCCTGGGAGCTCCTCGGAGGAGGCATTGAAGCTCTTGGCGTCATGGGCGGCCACAGAAGTTATTGCGGAGTCGGCGCAAGGTGTCAGGTCTGGCGACTGAAACTCTGTGAGTGGGTTTCTGTCTGCAATGAGGGCGGAGTGGTTTCGTTCTCCAAGGCCAAAGTTCTCCTCGTCCGGCTCAGGTTCGTGACACCAGCGGGGGAGGCATCCATCGACGGGATCTCCCGAGTGCATCAGGGATCGTTGCTCCGAGGCTGTTGCGAATGTGATCTCGGGACAGTTCCCTCGCCGCAGAACTGTCCCCCTCGATGATCAGATCCAGAATCTCCTGGTGCTGTTTGAAGTCCGTGCTGCGGGGGTTGTCCCCAGCCGGCAGCTCAAGAGCAAGACGTCGATACCGGTCGGCCTTGTCCCATAAGTCATCCAGGAGCCTGATCAGAACCCTGTTGTGCGATGCCATATAGATCGCGCGGTGAAAATCGCGATGTAGCGAGATCCCCTCGTCCCCCCACGCGCGGTTCACCGGGAGTATCCGATCGACGGCCGATGTCATGGAGCGGATGTCATCGGCAGTTCGGAACTGAGCTGCGAGCTCGGTGGCCAAAGGCTCTAGGGACAGGCGCACTTCCAGTAGTTCATGAGCCTCGGTGGCATCCAAAGCGGCGATCTTCACGTCACGATGGGTGTCGAGCTCTACCCACCCCTCGCTGGCCAGACGTCGAATTGCTTCTCGCAGGGGAGTGATGCTCATGCCCATATCGGCGGCAAGTTGGTATTGGGACAGACGGGAACCGGGCTCGAGATCGCCGGTGATGATGCGCCGTCGAAGTTCCCGGTATGCCAGTTCGCCCTTGCTCAGGCCGCCCGTCTCCACCTGGTCCATGATCTCCTCCCGATGTCCTCAACTTGCTCGCCTGCGTCTCAAAGTGGTCTCTGAGAGTCAATCACTCCCACTTTAGTCCCAGGACCACACGCCCTCTTGTGTCCCACGTCACTAACAGGTACCGTCGTGAACATCTTATAAGACGGTTATAAGACCACGAGAGATAGGACCCCATCTGTGAAGATCGTCTCGGCTCACGCCGGCACCATTCCCATCAAGTCATCGATGAGCAACGCGTACATCAACTTCAGCACCATGGACTGCACCATCGTCGCGCTGGTCAGCGATGTCATCGTCGATGGAAAACCCCTCGTGGGTTACGGCTTCTCCTCGAATGGTCGGTACAACGCGACCGCTATCCTCCAGAACAGGATGCTGCCGCGTCTGCAGAGTGCGGCTCCGGAAGACATTCTGGACGAGCATGGGGAGCTTTCACCCGAGAAGGCGTGGGCGATCATGATGTCCAACGAAAAGCCTGGTGGACACGGAGAACGCTCAGTGGCAGTAGGCGTCATGGACATGGCTCTCCACGATCTTGCGGCCAAGGCCGCAGGGGTCCCCCTCTATCGCTGGATCTCCGATCACTACGGCGACGGCGCACCCGACGAAGACGTTTTCGTCTACGCGGCCGGAGGCTACTACGCACCCGGCAAGAGCTACACCGACCTCCAAGACGAGATGAAAGGCTTCCTCGACGGCGGGTACGAAGTCGTCAAGATGAAAATTGGCGGAGCCGACCTCGCCGAAGACTGCCGACGCATCGAAGCGGTCCTTGAAGTCGTCGGTGGTCAGGGCGATCGGCTCATGGTCGATGTCAACGGAAAGTTTGATCTCGACACCGCATTGGAGTATGGCCGGGCGATCGATCAGTACGGCCTGTTCTGGTACGAAGAAGTCGGCGACCCCTTGGATTACCGACTCAACGCGGTGCTCTCAGAGAACTACACCCACTCCATCGCGACGGGCGAGAACCTGTTCTCCCTGCAGGACGCACGGAACTTGATTCGCCACGGCGGAATGCGCCCGGATCGGGACTACATCCAGGTCGACCCAGCTCTGAGCTACGGACTCACCGAGTATCGCCGAATCCTCACGATGCTTTCCCAGCACGGTTGGTCCTCCAGGCGATGCATACCCCACGGAGGACACCAGTTCTCTCTGCACATCGCAGCGGCACTGAAACTCGGCGGGAACGAGTCCTACCCCGGCGAATTCCAACCCACCGGCGGCTTCACCGACGACGCCGTCATCTCCCAGGGGCGGGTGTCACCGGGAGAACTCCCGGGCATCGGCCTGGAGGGCAAGTCCAAGTTCTATGACGTCCTGAAGGGTCTGCACAGCTGACCCAGAAGAAATCTTGGCTTTACATCGACCGGACCGTGCCTGAGGTGTGCTCACGATCCTTCGGTGAATGATCGAAACCACAAAGAAGGTGAGACATGTCTGCATATTCAGCACAACGCGTCTGGGACGAGCTCTGGGAGTCACATCGGCAGATCAAGAGACTTGTGATGTTCTCCGTCGGGCGGGGCTCCTACCGGTCTGAACCCGTAGGGTCGCGATCAGGGAGCGGCTCCTCGGCCTCGGTGTACCGACCGGATCAAACTCGAAACGATGACCAAGAGTCAAGGAATGGGCCACCAGGCGGTTATACCCCTGCTCGACTGTTTGGCCTGGTGGTAGGTCCGGCGCTGTTCCTGGTCACGCTGCTGTTCTTTGAATCGGAGGACCTCTCTGCGGAGGGGGTGGCGGTCCTCGCCGCCACATTGTGGATCGCAACATGGTGGATCACCGAGGTCGTCCCGATTCCAGTCACGTCCCTGCTCCCGATCGTGCTGCTCCCCCTCACCGGTGCTCTCGAGGGAGACGCGGTTGTCGCGTCCTACGGCAACGACATCATCTTTCTGTTCCTGGGCGGATTCGCCCTCGCCATTGCGATGGAGAAATGGAACCTTCATAAGCGAATCGCGCTGACCATCGTCTCGATGATCGGCACGAGTCCACGCAGGATCATCCTGGGATTCATGGTCGCGACGGCGTTCCTCTCGATGTGGGTCTCCAACACTGCGGCCACGATGATGATGATCCCTGTCGGCCTCGCTGTGGCCTACCAGGCCGCGCGGACACTGGAGAAGGGGGAGCATCTCGAGGAGATCCCCAAGTTCGAGAAGTGCATCGTCTTCTGCATCGGCTACGCCGCCACCATCGGTGGGCTCGGAACTCTGATCGGCACTCCACCGCTGGCCGTCCTCGCGGCAGTGACAGGGGAAGTCTTCGGACAGACGATCAGCTTCGGCCAGTGGATGCTCTTCGGGGTGCCCATCGTCATCCTGCTCCTCGCGTTTGCCTGGTTCTACCTGACCTTCGTGAAGTTTCGGTTCGGGTTCTCCCAGCTCCCGGGTGGAAGAGAAGTCATCCGAGATGAGAAAGCTCTGCTCGGCAAGCTCTCTACCGAAGAGAAGGCAGTTCTGGCGATCTTCATCGGCACGGCCTTCATGTGGATCACTCGAGGGTTCATCTGGGACGACCTCCTCCCCGGCATCAGTGACGGAATGATCGCAGTCACCGCGGCGATCTTGCTGTTCGTGGTGCCGACACGCAGCGGGGACGCGTCCCGAATCCTGGAATGGGAAGACTCGAAGAAGATTCCTTGGGGAATCCTGCTCCTGTTCGGCGGCGGTCTGGCTATCGCTGCGGGCTTCGTCGAGACCGGACTCTCAGACTGGATCGGCGATCAGCTTCTCGTCCTTGACGGTGTGAATATCGTGCTGACGGTCCTGGTGGCTACAGCGCTTGTTCTCTTCCTCACGGAGATCACGTCCAACGCCGCCACGGCGACCATGATCCTGCCGGTCATGGCGGCCTTCGGACTGGCTCTGGGAGTGCACCCCTACGCGCTTATGGTGCCTACCGCCATGGCCGCGAACTGTGCCTTCATGCTGCCTGTCGGCACACCGCCGAACGCAGTCATGTTTGGAACCGGCAAGGTCACGATCATGGATATGGTCCGCATCGGGTTCTGGCTCAACCTCGCTGCGCTGATTCTGATCGTCGCGGCGACTTTCCTTCTCCTGCCCCATATCTGGGGAATCGATCTCTTGTCTACCCCCGCAGAATTCCAGTGAGTGGAGGAGGCGATCTCTATGGCACATGTCCTGATCACCACCGACTATTTGATCCCCGGAGACTCCGTCGATCAGCTGCTTCGTCAGCAGGGCCACGAGACGGTGTTCAACCCATACTTCGGGCCCCGCAAAGCTGAAGAGCGCGAGACACTCCTGCAAGGGTTCGACGCCGCCATCCTCGCGAGTGAGCCGATCACTGCAGAGATGATTCGCGCGGCTGATGGGCTCAAGATCCTTGCGCGCAGCGGGGTGGGCTACGACTCCATCGATGTCACTACCGCATCCGCCCATGGGGTAGCGGTGTGCAACGCGCCGGGAACGAACCACCACTCAGTGGCAGAACTGACCATCGGCATGATGATCGCTTCTGCCCGGCATCTCGTCGAGGTCTCCAACCGGGTAAGGGCGGGGGAGTGGCCCCGGCAGGCGGGTGGCGAGCTGCGCGGCTCAACGCTGGGGGTGATCGGGTATGGGTTCAGCGGAAGGGCTGTGGCGAAACTAGGGGTCGCTCTCGGTATGAGGGTGCTAGTGGTGACCTCCCACCCGGACTCCACCGACCATGACGTGGAGTTCGTCGAATTCGACGAAGCTCTTCGGCAGTCCGACTACCTCAGCCTTCACGCCAAGGCGGACCCCAGCAGCCCTCCCATATTGGACGCGAAAACCCTTGGGGCTATGAAACCCACGGCAACGGTGATCAACACTGGGCGAGGGTCACTGATCGACGAGACGGCCCTCGCGCAGGCCCTTCGGTCCGGCGCGATAGCCGCCGCGGCGTTGGATGTTCTCAGCGCCGAACCTCTACCTCCAGACAGCCCACTTCGAGGACTGGACAACGTAATCATCACTTCCCACCTTGCGGGTCAGACCGTCCAGGCACGAATGCGCGCCGGAGAAGCGGCAGCTCAAGCCGTAATAGACACGTTGAACGGACAGGAACCGGCTCACCGCGTCCCCTCCTCATCACCGAAAGGAACCGAATCATGAGTTCAGCCCCAGATACCCAGCAGACACATCGCATTGCCGTCATCCCAGGGGATGGCATTGGAAAGGAAGTGATGCCAGAAGGGCTGAAGTGCCTGCAGGCAGCCGCCGAGAAGCACGGGATCCACCTCGAATTTGAAGAGTTCGACTTCGCCTCCGCAGACTACTGGCAGCGTCATGGTCGAATGCTCCCAGAGGATTGGGTGGAGGTCCTTCGAGGGTTCGACGCCATCTATTTCGGAGCCGTGGGATGGCCAGAGGTGATTCCGGACCATGTCTCACTGTGGGAGTCCCTGCTCCAGTTTCGACGTGTCTTCGACCAGTACGTCAATCTTCGGCCGATCAAACTTTTGCCAGGCGTGCCGTCACCCCTGGCGAATCGCAAACCTGGAGACATTGACTTCCTCGTCGTCCGGGAGAACACCGAGGGTGAGTATTCCAGCATCGGTGGCCGGATCTTTGAAGGAACCGAGCGCGAGACCGTCATGCAAGAGACCGTGATGACCCGAGTCGGAGTCGACCGGATCCTCCACTTCGCACACCAGCAGGCGCAGAAGCGCGCGGGTCGTCTGACGTCAGCCACGAAGTCCAACGGCATCTCGGTGACCATGCCGTACTGGGATGAACGAGTCGCGGCCGTCAACAGCGAGTATGACGATGTCGAGGTGAACGCGTTCCACATCGATATCCTCGCCGCGCATTTCGTGCTTCACCCAGATTGGTTCGACGTCGTCGTCGCCTCGAACCTCTTCGGAGATATCCTCTCCGACCTAGGTCCTGCCTGTACTGGGACCATCGGGGTGGCACCATCAGCGAACCTCAACCCGACCGGAGAATGGCCGTCTCTCTTCGAACCAGTCCATGGATCCGCTCCTGATATCGCAGGCCAGGGGATCGCCAACCCGATCGGCCAGATCTGGGCGGGGGCGATGATGCTGGAATTCCTGGGTTACGCGGAGGCTTCCACGACGGTCGTGGATGCTTTTGAGTCCGTGTTGGCGCAGGGTGCGACCCTGACGCCGGATCTTGGAGGGAGTGCGAGCACCACGGAGCTGGGTTCAGCGATCAGAGACGTTATCGCTGGTAATTGACGCCGGCGCTCGAGCCCGCAGCGGCCTCGGGGAAACCTGGGATCGGAATCACTGAATGAAGCGTGCCGCAGAGTACGACCGCTGATCCCTGCGCGTTCGGCCAGCTCTTTGACCGTCCATTCCATGGCAGGCTCCTGATGTTCTATGTGGGTTGCTCAGCTGGCCGTCGTGGGCGGAACATCGAGGTGTCTCAGGGCGATGTCCAGAATTTTGGTTGCTGATGTGTGGATGTTCTGCGCCGCGGTGCCTCCTGTGGCCTGAAGATAGGTGTGGACGAGTCTCGCGCCGACGGCGGAGCCGGCTCCAGTGGGGAGTCCGACGGGCTCACCGCCAAACATGCGGGCGGTGGCATCCCCAAGGACCCAGGCGCCGAAATTCTGCATCCCGGTGACGTCGAGCCCTATGATGACCTTCTCCAGCACGTCGTCGTCGGAGCGGGTGGCTTCGGCTACGAAGTGGGTATAACCGGCGGCGCCGTAAAGCTCGGTCGCGAAGACATCCGCCAGGCCCTCCGAAATGATGTGCTCGCCGACCGTCACGGTGGCAGGGTCCCAGGTGATGCCGCCCGGGGAGTAGCGGAGATTGTGGTGGAGCTCGTGGACTGCGATGGCTTCAAGCCGGTTGAGGACCTGTGGGACGGGCCAGACGGTGAGGGCGATGTATCCGCTGATTCCGCCGAAGCCCGAGAGGCCCTGGAGCTCGTTGAGGAAGTGCTTGTTGCTCGGGTCTCCCAGGACGAGCAGGACTTTCAGATCTGGCACTCTGATGGTGGGATCGGCGGATTTTAAGGCTTCGACTCCGATGTCTAGGGCCCCGGCGATGCGGTTCCACGCGTCAGCGGCCACGAGTGCGTCCAGTCCTTCGCGCAGTCGATCCGAGGAGTCTTCCCAGGGGAACCCGAAGTTTTGCCGGTGGACGTCGGCCATATCGACCCCGCCAGGGATGAAGTGATACATGCCTGCCATCGGGGCCCACATCTCGCGCACTTGTTCCGCGCGAAGCCTCGGATCCGCGTTGAGGATCTTTGTCATCGCTGGGGCGCTGTCGATCATTGAAATGGTCATATCGCTTGACTCTAAGCATTGCCGCTACGTCAAGGTCAACTTCCGCGTGTGAAATTTCTGGTGCGGTCCGGCGCGGATCCGAAGATGCAGGTCTCTTAGGTATTTCATTGTTCTGTCGCGCGGTAACTCTCTGGCCCGAGTCGAGGGTGCGGCGCGTGTGGGTCAAGAAATATCTGATTCAAGAACCGACACGCAGTGCATATTAATTCAATGGCCCCGGCCCTCAGTGCTTTGTGGTCGGGTCGACCGAAGGTGGCACGGTCTTTCACGAGCATGGAATACTTTCACCCGATGCAAAGTTGAGTAGGATGGACTCAAGTTTAAAGAGCGCTGGTCTATAACCAGCGTCATCAAGCACTGGGAGGGGCAGACATGGACGTCAAACTCACGACCAAATCGCAGGAGGCCGTCTCGGCCGCCGCAATGAACGCCAACACCGCGAGCAACCCGCAGGTGGAACCGGCCCATATCCTCAAAGCGCTCATGGACCAGCGTGAATCCATGGCCGTCGCCCTGCTCAAGGCCACCGGCGCAGATGCCGACGCCGTGAGCACCCGCGCCTCCGCCATCATCAAGTCTCTGCCTGCCACCAGTGGGGACTCGGTGGCCGCGCCACAGTTCTCGCCTGCGGGGCTCAACGTGATCAAAGCCGCCCAGGCTCAGGCCGAGGATTTCGGCGATGAGTTCGTCTCCACCGAGCACCTGCTCATCGGCGCTGCCTCCGACGGCGGGCCTGCCGGCAAGGCGCTTGCCGAAGCTGGCGCCACGATCCAGGCGCTCAAGGCTGAACTGCCCGGGCTTCGCGGAGATCGCAAGGTCACCTCACCTGACCCGGAGAACTCCTTCCAGGCACTGGAGAAGTACGGCACCGACATGACTGAGATTGCACGGTCCGGAAAGCTGGATCCGGTGATCGGACGCGATTCGGAGATCCGCCGCGTGGTCCAGGTGCTGTCCCGCCGGACCAAGAACAACCCGGTGCTGATCGGTGAGCCCGGGGTGGGCAAGACCGCCGTCGTCGAAGGTCTGGCGCAGCGGATGGTGGCAGGTGACGTCCCCGAGTCGCTGCGGGAGAAGACGCTGATCTCGTTGGATCTCGGCGCCATGATTGCCGGTGCCAAATATCGCGGTGAATTCGAAGAGCGGCTCAAGGCCGTGCTGGAGGAGATCAAGTCTGCTGAAGGCCGGATCGTCACCTTCATCGACGAGATTCACACTGTGGTGGGTGCCGGCGCCTCGCAGGGGTCTATGGATGCGTCGAACATGCTCAAGCCGATGCTGGCCCGCGGTGAGCTGCGGCTGATCGGTGCCACCACGCTCAACGAATATCGGGAGAACATCGAGGCCGACGCCGCCCTGGAACGCCGCTTCCAGCAGGTCTACGTGGGTGAACCGTCCGTGGCGGATGCCATCGCGATCCTGCGCGGCATCAAGGAACGCTACGAGGCCCACCACAAGGTCGGCATCGCCGATAACGCCCTGGTCGCCGCGGTGACGCTCTCGGACCGCTACATCAGTGGCCGGCAGCTTCCGGATAAGGCCATCGACCTGATCGATGAGGCCGCCTCACGGCTGCGCATGGAGATCGACTCGGCCCCGGTGGAGATCGATGAACTCCGCCGCGTGGTGGACCGGCTCACCATGGAAGAACTGGCCCTGGCGAACGAGACCGACCCAGGTTCCGCCGATCGACTGCAGTCGCTGCGCGCGGACCTCGCCGATAAGCGCGAGGACCTCGCGGAACTCACCGCGCGCTGGGAAGCCGAGAAGGGTGAGCTCAACCGTGCCGGTGAGCTGCGCGTGAAGCTCGATGAGCTCAAGTCCACCGCGGAACGCGCCCAGCGTGACGGTGACCTGGCCGAGGCCTCACGGCTGCTCTACGGCGAGATCCCGCAGGTGGAGAAGGACCTGGCCGCTGCGGAGGAAGAGGACGCCTCGACTCCCTCCCCGGAGAAGAAGATGGTCGCCGATGAGGTGGATGCCGATGGCATCGCCGAGGTGATCGCGGCCTGGACCGGGATCCCCGCTGGACGGTTGATGCAGGGTGAGACGCAGAAGCTGCTGCAGATGGAAGAGCTTATCGGTTCGCGGCTGATCGGTCAGAAGAAGGCAGTGGGCGCTGTCTCCGATGCTGTGCGCCGCGCCCGCACCGGGATCGCTGACCCGGACCGGCCCACCGGTTCCTTCCTGTTCCTGGGGCCCACCGGCGTGGGTAAGACCGAGCTGGCCAAGGCGCTCGCGGAGTTCCTCTTCGACGACGAACGCTCCATGGTCCGGATCGACATGTCTGAATACTCCGAGAAGCACACCGTCTCCCGCCTGGTCGGTGCGCCCCCAGGGTATGTGGGCTACGACGAAGGCGGTCAGCTCACTGAAGCCGTACGGCGTCGTCCGTATTCGGTGATCCTGCTCGATGAGGTGGAGAAGGCGCACCCGGAGGTCTTCGACATCCTGCTGCAGGTGCTCGACGACGGCCGGCTCACCGATGGTCAGGGCCGCACCGTGGACTTCCGCAATGTGGTGCTGATCATGACCTCCAATATGGGGTCCCAGTTCCTGGTGGATCAGACGCTGGAGACCTCGGTGAAGCAGCAGCGGGTCATGGACGTGGTGCAGGCATCCTTCAAGCCCGAGTTCCTCAACCGGCTTGATGACATCGTGATGTTCGATCCGCTATCCATGGAGGAGCTCAGCGGCATCGTGGAGCTGCAGATCTCACTGCTGCAGGAACGGATGAACGCCCGGCGACTGGTCCTGGAGGTCACCGAGGCCGCCCGGGATTGGCTGGCGTTCACCGGATATGACCCGGCCTATGGTGCCCGCCCGCTGCGCCGACTGGTCCAGCGCGAGATCGGCGATCAGCTCGCCCGTGCGCTGCTCTCCGGTGAGGTCGAGGACGGCGATACCGTGCTCGTGGACCGGCAGGAGCTCTCCCTGGAGGGGGAGTCCATGCACGGGTTGATCGTGAGCAAGAAGGCCTAAGCGCGCCCAGAAAGTCCGGATGCGCTCAGTGGGAGACCTCGTACACGGCCTTGAGCACCCCGTTGGCGTAGGCCTCCGACTCTCGCAACGTGAGTTTCTGCGCGTCCTGGTCCGCCCTGGTGAACAGCGTCTTCCCCGCGCCTAGCAGTACGGGATAGATCAAGAGGTTCAAGCGGTCGATGAGCTTGGCATCCATCAGGCTGCGGGCCAGTTCGGGGCTCCCATGGATGAAGATCGCTCCGCCGGGCTGTTGCTTCAGTGCGGCCACGTCCTCGGCGGAGCGCAGCAGCTCGATCTGTCCCCAGTCCGCGACCAGATCATCGGACGTCAAAGTAGTTGAGACGACGTATTTCCGCAGCTCCCGATAGCCCGCGTGGTCGGCCGAGCCTGACCAGACGGGAGCAAACGCCTCGTAGCTGCGTCGACCGAACATCAGCGCCGTCGTCTCTTCCAGCTCTTCGCCCTTGAGCGAAAAAGCCTCGGGGATGAATTCGGTCTGCAGCACCCAGCCGCCGCTGCGGTGACCTTCGATGGTGCCACCCGGTGAATCGACCACACCATCAAGGGTCATGAAACCCGTCCACACCAATTCCCTGGCCATCCGTCCTCCTCAGTCCCGAATCCCGATTCTGCAGCGGGGATCAGCTGGCTGTCACGGGTTGATGCCTTCCCGGGCTAGCAGAGCTCGTTTGGTCTGCGTCCCGCCGAAGCCGTATCCGCCGATACCACCATCGGAACGGATCACCCGGTGGCACGGCACCGCGAAGGCGACCATATTGTTTGCGCAGGCGCTCGCGGCAGCACGGTGGGCCAGGGGACGGCCTGCCATCTGCGCCAGCTCCGCGTAGGAGACTGTCTCTCCGGCTGGGATCTCCCGCATCGCTGCCCAGACGTCCTGGCGGTACTCCGAACCGGGCTGCACCACGGCCACCTCATCCAACGCGGTGTGATCACCGGCGGCGTAGGCCTCAAGGGCTTCCGCGACTTTCCCGGTCCCGGCTGGCAGTGGCTTCATCTCCCGCGCGGCCGTCTCCGGCGCGAGAAGCTCAAGCCGGTCCATGAGCTGCTCCAGCACCCGCCCGATCGCGGCCACCTCCGGCTCATCACCGAGCGCCTGCGCCAGCGACGCCGCGCGGATGGTGTCATCCTCGGGGGAGTGGATCATGACGATGGCACCCAGCCCGTCCAGTGAGGCGGAGGACCAGCGGAGCTCAGGCAGGAAAGTCTCCGGTAATGGGGCTGCAACAGTCATAATCCGAATTCTCCACCGCGGACCGACCCAGGTCCACCTCGGACCCTCCATGACCGCCAACAGCGCGGAACAGACGGAGCCATCCCGGCGTTATGTGGGTGTGAGCCCAAGAACGCCGTGTGATCGTGGCGACCTTGAGGGTGAAACGGACGACGACGCAGCGCCAGTCATGTTAACCTAGGGATCACGAACTACTTCATATACAGCTAATCCCGCGATAGCCTCTGCCCGGCATCGCATTGGGACACGAGAAGACAGAGGGGGTCTCGCTTATGGGGCGTGGCCGTCAGAAGGCGAAAGCTACGAAGCAGGCTCGGGAGATCAAGTACTACACTCCGGATACCGACCTGACTGC
>Ga0265797_10006080_pt1 | contig 17305 bp, 13 predicted proteins | sample P2T30metagenome_FD_192433 | JGI IMG/M metagenome (GOLD analysis project Ga0265797, IMG submission 192433) | Plant litter microbial communities from East Loma Ridge, Irvine, California - P2 T30 | ecosystem: Environmental > Terrestrial > Plant litter > Unclassified | place: USA: California...
GATGATGTTGTTCATGCCTTTCCAAAGCACCATGAAACTTCACACCTTGCAGATCACTTCGCTGCCTACCGCCAGCGAGGACGATGAGGCTACGACAAGCCGCCCTACCGCTCTCCAACTCTACACCAACCGTTCGCACACTCTGGGCTTCGACGAGGCAGACGATGAGCCCGCCACTCAAAAGATTGAACTCAGCGAAGACAGCTGGGATGCCGCGACCGGCACTGCGAATGTTGAGCTGCGCTTTGTCAAGTTCCAGAACATCTCAAGCTTAGTCATCTTTGTTGTTGATGGCGACGGCGAGACCGACAAGACAAGGATCGACAGGATCCGTCTTATCGGTGATACTGGCGAGAAGAAGGCAATGGGCAAGCTCGAGAAGTTTGGTGAAGAGCAGGGCGAGTAAGGGAATTACGACATTCAAGGCGACAACGAGTTAACGCCCATTTGAGCTGAGCTGATCCCATTTGCATGGCGAAAACGATTTCGAGCATGGTTGATAGACTACACGTAGAAACCCACAAAACAGTGTATGCATTGAAGCTTGAATCACATTCCTGTCGACTTGCAGAGTTGATAGTCCGCTGTTGAACGGCACTCTCAATCGTTATCCTTTGGCGTAATGACGTGGGATTATACGCTGTCTCTGGTGTGCATGTGGCATTGCTGAGGGTAGATTGCGGGGCCCAGTAAAGTTTTGCGTCTGATTCTGGACCGTTGCCTGGAGAAAGTATCGTGTGTCGCAAGGGCTGACTGGGTGCCGACCTAGTCTCGTAGTATCCAGTATCCTTGGGAGAGAATTGTAGATGCAAAAGTGCGACAAAACAAGTGAGAGAGGCATGAAAGCCAGATAACTTTCGTTTCGAAAGAAGCGTGCAATTTCCCCTGCTGCTGTCTCAAAGTATCAAACGCTCAGTAAGGCATGTTCATTTCCGCTGTATCAAAAGGCTCCCTGCGGTCGTCCGTGGACTGGCCCGCTGTAGGAAGTGCCGTTGCCATTGACGCCGGATACATGTAGCAGGTTCCACCCCGGTTGCACACCTCTCCCATGGTCATCAAACGAAAAAGCAAACGCTTAGTGGCCGGCACGCTTGCTCTCGGCGATGACGCGGGTCATCTCGTCGACCTTTCTCTTGCCACGGCCGAAGGTGCCGAGCCTCTTCTTCGCGAGCTTACGGGCGCGCTTGTCCTTGGAGTTGCGGAGGAGTTCGATAACGCGACGCTCGTAGGGGGCGAGGCTGTTCATGCTAGGTTAGTATAGTCCTGGTGGTGGCGTCGGTTCCAGCTGGCTCGAGGCCAAGCGGTGGCGGTGGGAAAGAGCGTACCCAGAAACCTCCTTGACAATGTCCCTCACGAAAGCGGTGCGCTTGCTGAGGTGACCCTTGGTGCGCGAGACACGTGGCTTCACCTGGCGAGGGGTGACCTTCTGTATACACGCAAGCCTGGTCAGCCTGTGTCCTTGTTCTCCACATCCGCATCCATCTCAATTTTCTCTCATCCTCCTCCATTCGGGTGCGGCGATTGTTTTCGGGGTGGACGTACGTGACCCTTGTTAAGGCCGATGGCAATGCCGGACTTCTGCTTGACTTCCTGGGGCATCGTGGCGGTCGTCGTTGGTCGATGTCGTCGATGGAAGTGCGGTCGTCGAATCGAACTTTCGCGCAGTCTTCACCAAAGCCCGCTTGCTGCAAGACGCTGGTGCGCGGGTCAATTTTGGTCTTGGCGGAGCCCCGATGCTGCCTCAGGCTTCAGATTTAGACTTCAAGCTTGGTCGAGTCCACAAAATACATCTTCTTTCAATATGGCAGATACATTTACGATATATGTCACAAGTCGAGCGTGACTGATCCGTTCCGATGTAGTATACGATCAACATGGTCTGCCGGAAAAGACTTATGTCATTCGCCAAAACTCACATGCAAGGCAGACGTCTGCAGCAGTTGCAACAAGACTCTCTTTACAGATTGCGAACTCGAAACAGTCCAGTTCAGCCTGATCGGATATACATGGCCAAAGGACAAATTGTAACCGTCGCATGGTGAAAAATTACCTCGGACGATCGCCACACGATTTGCGATCTGGCGGTTGATGATGGGATTTGAAACGCATAGACATATGTGATTTAACAAATCTCTCGCAACGAGATTGTCATTCTGAAGAATCCGATAAAACGATGACGACCCAAGAAATTCAATGTTTTCAGCATTTTGCCGACACGATTTGCACACTACTATAGGTAAGCATTCGATTGGATAAAGTGCCGATTGATATTCATGCATAGGATGGTACATGAGACGGTTTGTATAGCCACGCTCTCGGGGCAAATTCATTGGGACAAGCTACCATCGTAGGCCAGTCTATGTGTTCGCCGAGAGCCACAGCAATGCGGAAGTCTACAAGAGACTGGATTCCATGTTCACGTTGGAGTACCATTGTTACAAGGCAACCTGACCCTGTCTGCCTGTCGCTAGTACCAGAGTTGTCATCGCAAGCAAGGTCCAACATCCTACTTCATACACTTCGCCTTGGATCAAGTTTATGAGGTCTAAACATATTCATATTGGCATTCTATCACTGCGGAGGAAGAAACGTAACGGATGAAGGAACACACCCAATCTTGATATGACTGCCTTTGTTTTCCTTTCCCTCCACATGCAGCCATCCAGAGCACATCTCATGCATCATTCCCCACCATTGCCAATCGCAGACAGATACACACAAGAAAAAACGCCATGCATCCGGGCGATCATCCGTCGCCTTCATCATCGATCGCGTGTTACGCCCAAAACAAGACTTTTCTACTCGATGATCTCCTCGGACTCGTCGAGGATTTCTTCGAAGATCTCTTCGACAACCTGGCCCTCGTCGCTGACCTGCAGGGCCGCTTGCTCGTCGCTGATCTCGGGGAGACGGAGCTCGTGGCGCTCGTCGAGGAGGTCCTCGACGGTACGCTCGCGGTAAGCCAACCATTCGTTGAGCTTGCGGCGACGCTCCTCGACAACGGCCTTGTCGGCGGAACTGCGCTTGGCAAGATCGGCTTCGTCGAAGGCGCGTGAGTACTCGCGGAGGTTCTTGCGCACAGTCTTCATCTCCTCCTTACTAAGAAGGCGCTCGGGGCGAGGGCGCCAAACGAACTGCTTGAATTGCTCAATAGGCTCTTCGCGAAGAAGCTGGCCGGAGAAGGAGTAAAGGTGGTATCCGTTTTCCATCTGTGAAATTTGTTAGCACGTATTCACGAGTGAAACGTGTTCGAGTCGCCACTTACCCTGTGCTTCCAGACACTGGCGCTAGTGGCCACAAAGCGGCCAGAGGGGTCCCACTCAATATCGGTCACACCGTAGTGGTCCGCGGTAGTAAGCAGCTGAAGGTTGGCGGTAAGGTCCTTGTCCTTCTCGTCCTTGTCGCCCTCGAAGTCGAAGTCGTAGAAGTCCAAGTCGTAAGACTGCTGGCTGAGAACGGTAGCCACAACCACGAAACGGCCATTAGGCGACCAGTGAATGGCGTTGTTGTTCTTCTTGTCGATCGTGCGAATAAGCTTGAAGTTACCGACACCGTTACCCTTGACCTTCTCGGGGCAGAAGAAGCTAACGGCGGTCTTGGGCGCAACAGCGGCACCAGGTGTGATCTCGCCGGCAGTGATGAGGACGAAACGGTCACCCTTGGGCTCCCAGGCGAAGTTGATGACGGTTTCCTTGATGCTGTCGATGACCTCAACGGGCACGCCCTTCTCTCTGACGCGGAAGATCTCGAGGTTGGTGGCCAGACTCTTCTTGCTCTTGCTGTGCCTGTCGACCTTGACGCAGACAAAGTCGGCGTTGGATTGCCAGTGAAGCTTGGCGTCAGAGACGTTGAAAAGGTTCCTAGTACGGACAATCTCCTTGGTGGGAACGGCCATAAGACCGACCTTGGCGGGGTTGCTGCCCATTTCGGGGGTCCAGTAGCAGAAGAGCTGCTCGTAGGTCTTGACGTCGGCTCTCTGGGGAGTTGCAGGGGCCCACTCAAAGTCCATGATCCCTTCAATCTTGATGCTAGTCTTGTCCATAAGGTTCATGCGCGGAAGCTCGTAAACGCTCACACCCTGGCCAGGGTTCATGCGTGCAACGTAGTTGGAGTCGGCAGACCACTTGAATGCAGGCCATTGCAGCTTCTTCTTAATGGGTTGGCCTTCTGCGTCCATGGTGGGGCCGGGAAGATCAAGGGTGACGAAGGAGCGGATAGGCTTGCCAGTAGCGATGTCCCAGATGATGTAGTTCTTGCCGTCCTCGTCGGCGCCCAGAACGGGGTGGCCCTCGTCGATCTGCATCGGGCGGTGAGACCAGGTAGTGAGGTAGCGCTCGTTGGGTGAGAAGTCCACAAGGTTGACGCCGGGGTGCATGAAACGCTTCTGTCTTGACCAGCCGGGGCCTCCCCAGAGTTGCACACCCTGAGCGTGCATAGATGTGAGGTAAGTGCCCTTGGGAGACCACTGTACGAACGACTCAGTCCAAGCCTGCCTGTCCACGACCTGTTCGGGTTGGTCCTCCTTCTCGTTCCAGAAGACACCGACGTTCTCGCCACGGTACATGACGAACTGGTCGCGGCCCTCGTGATCACCCAACCACCAGCGCAAGTGCTCCTTCTCCTCGAAAGGTGCAATCTCCGGCTCCTTGTAGTCCTCATCGATGCGACCCTCCCTGCCGTAGCGCTCGATGTCGGTAAGCTTGTTAACGGCGATGGTGTGCCTCTTGTCCAGAGGGGTGCCGTTCAGGGCCTTGACTGCGGCGACGGCCTGCGCAGGGGTCTCGTATTCGACAAAAGCGTAGCCTCCAGTCTGCTGGGTGGCCTCGTCCATGGGCATGAAGACGTTGTCCTCCTTGGTCTTTCCAGCGGTGGTGAGCTTGCGCAACAAGAACTTGATAAGCTTGGGCCTGCTGTCTTCGGGGACCTTGGGGAGGCCATCGATCACGACAAAAGTGTCGAGACCCTCCTCCATGCGGACGTCATACTGCTCGCGGAGATCTGCATGTTGTCAGTGTCGCATTCTCGTCGCGCATCCAGCATTCTTGTCGGCAGCGTGGCATACCAGAAAAGTCGATCTCCTCCTCGCCGTCGTACTCGGCCTGCTCAGGGTCTAGTTGTTCGAAAGAAGGCGCCATATTGTCTGTGATACTCGTCGGCGCGGAGACGAGATGTGCTTGTATGTGTGCTAGCAAAGGCGGTGGCTGTAGTCTGGCACTTCGTTTGAGTTGCTCGCCGTCGCCCGACTCAGATGAACCAAATTTGCTGTGGGGTTCGATTACTGCCGCCTGAGGCAGAACTCTGATGCAGTCGGCCAAGAGAAGAGGGCCAAACAGTCTTTCGGCACGCGGCTGTCGCGGGCCGCGGTGTGGTTTGCGGGGATCCTCCGATGCGATGCGATGGATGAGATAATTGCGATCCAGACTAACTTAGTCGCCCAGTACCATCAGACTACTTCCAAGTTGCACAGCTTCACTTACCTGACATCTCCCACGTGACAGCATCTGACCTGCCGCGAGACCGAACCGCGATCTCTTTCGGTACCAGCACAAACAGTTCTTCAAGCCAACTCTGCAGCGGCATTCTGCGTTGCGCCCGGACATACATCGTACCGGCCTGCGTCAAGCCTGCTAAGCGCGACAAGGTCCATTGATTGCTGGTTGATTGCTCCTGCGAATCTTTGTCGCCGATCGACGTACATATACGGTAACGATGGCCTCCAAGCGTAAGTCATCTGTACTTATACTGCAACGCGACACTGCACGCGCCATTGCGCGCAGTCACGACCTACCAGTATGAGCTGCACCAAGACACCACATGTAGCTGACCACCTCTGTGCAGTCCCTGCCGAGCAGCGCGCTTCGTATGCGGCAATCATCGACGAGATCCTTGCAAACGCCGACCTGGAGACCATCTCCGCGAAGCGCATTCGCAATGGACTGCAGGAACGGGTGGACTATGACCTGACACCGCAAAAGGTATGCTTGGTCGATTCGACCATTATGCGAGCATATCACTAAGCTTTTGCAGGATGCCATCAAGGAGCTCATCATGGAGCGCTTCGACAAAGTACAAAGCGATGTCACAGCTGGAGCACCGGAACCTGCACCGACTGCAAACGGCGCATATCACAACGGAGGCGATGAGGAATCTCCCAAGAAACGCAAGGCCAGTGAAAAGGACGAGGAGAGCGAGCTGAGTGACGTCGCGGACTCACCACCACCCAAAAAGGCCAAAAAGAAGTCAAAATCCGAAGCTGAGAGCGACGAAGCTTTCGCAAGGAACCTACAAGCGGAGATCAACGGAGAGAAGCGAGCAACACGCGGCGGAGGAGCGACCAAGAAGAAGCCTGCCGCAAAGCAAGCCAAGAAGCCTAAGAAGAAGAGCTCCAGCAAAGTCAGTGCTGCGGACGATAGCGATCTGGCAAGCGGTTCCGAGAAGCCTGAAAAGGAAAAGAAGGGAGGGTTCCACGTAAGTCTTTCCTGTCACGTCAAGGAGATGATTTCGTTAACGACTCCCCAGAAACCCATGAATCTCTCTGAGCCACTGGCAGCGATGCTTGGTCAGCCCACTCTCTCACGGCCACAGACTGTAAAGCAGATCTGGGCCTATGTCAAGGAGCGTGACTTACAAGATCCCAACGACAAGCGTCAAATCCGGTGTGACGATAAAATGTACGCTGTGTTCAAGCAGGACAAAGTGCACATGTTCACCATGAACAAGCTGCTTGCCAGCCACCTCTATCCCGCGGAAGAAGAGTGAGCTTCATGCTTGTACCTATGAAGCCAGCTCATTCCGTTGGTCATGATGAGTCTCACAATGCAGGCTGCTTACATGCTCGATGGCCGGAAATCTGCACGTATCTCTGTCATGAGCCTTTGCTTGGATGCCTCCATCTACGCGGCTTGTTGCTGCCGAATAGCTCATAATCACCTGTCGAGTTACATCACGAACATACGACCGGACTGTCGAGAATCCAGCTATCTCCAAACATAAGGGTTGGGGCCGCGAGATTCCACTAGCGCATGCAGTCAGGTGCCTGGCTGGCGAATGGGATCAAGTTTTGTACTCGTAAGTCTTTGCTGAATCTGAAATCACGATGTTTTGTCACTGCTGCGTGTCGTCTAGCGAAGTTTGGATTCTCACATCTTGGTTCCTTGATTGGCCACTATTGCTCTGCATGTCCATAGCCGCATCGATGTTGCTCTCGTCCAAACGTATATGGTCCTCGACCAACACAGTTGACAGTGGTGCGCATGATTTCATGATTTCCACTGTTTGTCGTTAATCGTCATCCATGGACCATTAGTGGGCCTTTTGCATACCCCTACTCGTTCGATCAATGGACATTACCCTTGGCCCTGTTTTGATAAAACTCCCAAACGTCCTCTTCGATGGACCTTTCATGAATGCTATTTCTACGGTAGCTGGCATGCCGACCGGTATAGATCCACCTTGAAGGTTATCTCGACGACCGATTGGCTATCCTAGAGGATCTTTTGGGACTCTGCGAAACACGTTCCGCGCATCGCATGTTGGGGTTGTTGTTGTTTGATCATGGCTCTTTTGTAGGTACGAAGAGCGAACAGAACAAGGCAAAGTGTATAATGTTTGTTTTCACGAAGGGCGGAAGTAGCTCTAGTCGACCTAAGCAACAAGATGAGAGCACACGACGGCGTCTATGCTGGCCTTTACCATATCAATAATTTCGGACTCACAGCCCAAAAACAACTCAAAAGAAGAGTCAAACATAAAAGCAACTCCCACTATCAATGTCGACTGTTTCGCTACTTTCAGTGGCACATCGTGGATTAAATAGTTGTAATGCAACTAGTCTAATCACATGCCCTGAAGCATTGTGTACCAGATAAATACAGATATCGGTCCAATGTTCTCGAGTGTATACAACCCCAAACTCTAACCCTGACAAGGAACGGCCAAGGGCTTCCAAGGTTCACATCAAAATGAAGCTTCCCCAGATTCACGGTCGCGTTCCTTCTCCAGCTTCGCGTCCTCCGTGAACATCAATTTAATGACGTGCCCACTCTCGTCTTCACAAATGGACTGAACGCTTTGCACAGCGGTCTTGGAACAATCGCAGCCATGGTCACAGCACGCTCGCCGGCCATTCCCAGCTCCCAGCAGTCAGCGGATAAGAAACAAAAGTCGATATCGAGTTTCTTCTCTGCTAAACCAGCACAGCCTGTCAAGCCCAAGACGACACAGGATGCAACTTCACTACCGAGCAGCGAGGCCACAAAAGACATCGAAGACCGTAGCAACGAGCTGTTTGTCAGCGACGACGAGGCATCGACCAATAGCCGACGACGGTCATCGCAGGGAACCAAGCGTGCATTGAGCGACTCAAATGAGCCCAATGAAGATGACGGACTGCCGGACACGAAGAAGCTGCGGCGCGTGGTGGAAGATGACGAAGACGATGCCTTTCCAGGTGTGCAAGACCCAAGAGATCACCCAGGCGGTCAAGACCAGCCAGCCAAGAAGCTCAAAACGACGGAACGGACATCGAAGTACATGTTCTCTAGTTCCCCTGCAGTTGTGCCAAACGATGAAGTTGAACTGGCTGTAGATGACGAGGAGACGAAGAGGCTGAAGCAAAAGTTACATGAGAAGTTCAAGAAGAAGTTGGGAAGACCGGACAGTATCGCAGAGATCAAGCGTCGCAACCGGCACATCACTGAGGAAACTGCAGAAGGTCAAGATGCTGATGAGGACGGTGAGGCTGATGATGAGCCTGAGCCAGCTCCCAAAGCCAAGGGAAGGAAAGGTGCTGCAGCGGCGAAGACCAAAGACAAGCTCACTCCTTTGGAGAAGCAAGTGCTTGCGATCAAGCGCGATCATCAAGACACTCTGCTAGTCGTTGAGGTTGGCTACAAGTTCCGCTTCTTCGGCGAAGATGCTCGTACAGCGGCGAAGGAGCTGAGTATCGTCTGCATACCCGGAAAGTTCCGCTTCGATGAACATCCCTCAGAAGCGCATATCAACCGATTCGCCTCTGCGAGCGTGCCTGTCCACCGACTTCACGTCCACGTGAAGAGACTGGTATCTGCTGGGCACAAGGTCGGCGTGGTGCGTCAGCTGGAGACTGCAGCTTTGAAAGCGGCGGGCGACAACCGTGGCAAAGCCTTCGAACGTGGATTGACCAACCTGTACACGAAGGGTACCTACATCGATGACCAGGAAAGTCTTGAACCTTCAGCATCAGATGCTGGTGGGAATACTCCCGCAACAGGTCATCTGCTTTGTTTGACCGAAACAGCCCCCAAGGGTTGGGGATCTGACGAGAAGGTTCATATCGGTCTGGTAGCCGTACAACCACAGACTGGCGACATCATCTACGACGACTTTGAAGACGGCTGGATGCGAAGCGAGCTCGAGACGAGGATTCTACACATTGCTCCGTTAGAATACCTCATTATTGGTGAGGTTTCGAAAGCAACGGATAAACTCATCAAACATCTCTCAGCGTCCAAAACGAATATCTTCGGCGACAATGCACGTGTTGAGCGCAAGGAAAAGCCCAAGACGATGGCTGCACAGTCCTACAGTCACATCACCAAGTTCTATGCAGACAAGATGTCCGCCGCAGATCCGTCATCGTCACAGGTCGAGTCTTCGAAAGAGAGCGGAACGTTGCTGGACAAAGTTCACAAGCTGTCAGAGAATGCAACAATATGCCTTTCCGCGATGATCGAGCATCTGCAAGAGTACGGCCTGGAGCACGTTTTCGATCTCACCAAGTACTTCCAGTCATTTAGCGCCCGATCGCATATGCTCCTCAACGGCAACACGTTGAACAGCCTGGAAATATACCTCAACCAAACGGACCATTCTGAGCGCGGTAGTCTCTTCTGGACACTCGATCGAACGCAAACCCGTTTCGGTCAGCGCCTCCTCCGAAAGTGGGTTGGTCGTCCATTACTGGATCGTGCTAAGCTCGATGAGCGAGTGGCGGCGGTTGAAGAGCTCAAAGACGGTGAGGCGACGATGACTGTTGACCGTATCAAGACTTTACTCGGCAAGACAAGGGGCGATTTAGAGAAGTCTCTGATTCGCATCTATTACAAGAAATGCAGTCGGCCGGAACTGCTTTCCGTTCTGCAGACCCTGCAAATGATAGCACAGGAGTTCGCTCATGTCGCCTCCCCTGCAGACTCGGGATTCAAATCATCCCTTCTCGGCGATGCGGTTGTGGCTTTGCCCAGGATTGGCGACGACGTGGTCGAATATCTCGAGCGCATCAGCATGCAAGATGCCAAAGAGAACGACAAATATAACTTCTTCCGCGAGGGGAGTGAGACCGACGACATCAAAGATCACAAGGTTGGCATCCTTATGGTTGAGCAAGACTTGAACGAGTTCAAAGCGGTTGCTGCGGAGAAGTTGAAGCGCAAAAAGGTCGACTATGTCACAGTTGCAGGCATCGAGTTCTTGATAGAGCTCGACAACACTCAGTTGAAGAACGTGCCAGCCTCATGGATCAAGATCAGCGGCACCAAAAAGAACTCGCGATATCACCCTCCCGAAGTCGTCCGTTACCTCCGCGAAAGAGATCAGCACAAAGAAGCACTCGCCAACGCATGCGACGCTGCCTTTTCGGATCTACTGGGCGAGCTCGGATCAAAGTATCAGGCCTTCCGCGACTGCGTACAATCTCTCGCCACTCTCGACTGCCTACTCTCGCTCGCCGACATAGCGACGCAACCCGGTTACTGCAAACCCGAATTCACCGATCAAATCGGAGTGGACATCACAGGCGGCCGCCACCCAATGGTCGAACAACTCCTTCTCGACGCCTTCGTCCCGAACGACGTCCACCTCTCTTCAGACCAGGCCCGCGCACTCCTCATCACCGGCCCAAACATGGGCGGCAAATCCTCCTACGTGCGTTCAGTCGCGCTGATTGCCATCATGGCCCAGATCGGCTCGTACGTCCCCGCCGACTCCGTCCGCATGGGCCTGTTAGACGCCGTTTTCACTCGCATGGGCGCTTTTGACAACATGATGAAGGGCGAGAGCACGTTCATGGTCGAGTTGTCCGAGACGAGCGACATTCTCAAACAAGCAACCCCGCGCAGCCTGGTCATCCTCGACGAACTCGGCCGCGGCACCTCGACCCACGACGGCGTGGCCATCGCTCAGGCTGTTCTAGCGCACATGGTCTCCGATCTCAAGAGCCTGACGCTTTTCATCACGCACTACCAGACGCTGGCGCGCATGGCGGAACAATTCAATGGCGAGCTGAAGAACGTCCACATGCGCTTCAACGAGCAGAAGAATTTAGATGGATCGGGCGATGTCACTTTCCTGTACGAGGTTGGGGAGGGCGTGGCGCACCGCAGCTATGGGTTGAATGTAGCGAAGCTGGCTGGTTTGCCGAGGTCGTTGATTGAGAGAGCTGCGGGCGAGAGTGCTAAGATGGAATTGGAGGAAGGGAGGAAGAGGCTGGGTTTCCTCTCCAAGGCGATGGCGGATACTTTGACTGGGGATGCCGAGAAGCTGGAGCAGTTGGTCGCTGGGATTGAACAGCTGTAAACGAGTTGAAAGAGATCGATGGCTAGAGCTGGCGCATGTATACTCACGATACCCATGTTTATCTGCTTTGCTCCTGTCCACATGCATCTACTGCGTTTTCCGGCATTTTCCTACAGATGCTGCTGGGCTGGTGATGAACCAGATCAAGAGACTTCGGGCCACGCTCGAAAGTGCTGTACGCTGACTATCACGGCCTGGAGTGTATGACATCCGAAAAGCGCAAGAAATTCTCAAGTGATCTACAAGGTGAGGTATCCATAGTAAACGTACAAAACACAGATCCCGATTGAATGCCCCAACTGCAACCAGTATGTAACTCCACAGTCGGGAGTCCGCTTCCCTCCTGTTCTCCCATGCATGTTTCACTGATCAAACCCTTCAAGCATGGTATGTCTACTGCTGCTTCCCCTTGTTCTGCGCAGCAGGGCCCATCTCCTTGCTGAAAGCCATATAGGAGACCTCGAGACCGGCGATGGCAGAGACGGCAACCCACAGCATGACGAAGAGGAGCAGGCTGATGGTGAGACCCATGAAGATGCCTGAAAAGAGCGAGTTAGCGGAGGGATTCACAGCGTATTGATCAAGTAACTTACCAGGTGAGAGGAACTGGTACTTCTCGAACAGAGGAAGACCATCCTGCATGGAACGGTTGCTGGACTTGAGCGGCTCGTACTTGATGTCGCGCTTGAGGCCCTGGTGCATCGCTGTGGGGTAAGGCTCGTCCATTTCGTAGAGATTCTCGGCGAGCTCGCCGGTGGATGGTGCCGAAAGAAGAATGATCATGTGGTCGTCGGTAAGCTTCGGGGCTGCCTTGTCAAGGATGTTGTCTGCGATACGCGGTCAGACCTCGATCGATTCCATGGGCGTCATCAGGTGAAGACTTACACAATGCCTCGAGACCCTCCTTCCTCTTGTGCGCCTCCAAAGATGGCAGAGTCATCAGAGTCACTTCCTTCTCTTCGCTGGTGTACAACTGCTCAAGACTGCGAGACTCGTCTCGTGTCGTGCCGCATCTGCTCGCAATCGTCTCAACCAGTGAATCCGCATCGACAGTCCTCATGACGCTAGGAATCTCGACGCGCTGCTCGTATTGCACGCTATCCGCCCGTGCGCTTATGGACGAGCTAGCATCGTTCTGTAGGTCCGCGAGGGCGAGACCAGGCTGACGCACTATGAAGTATTTTGACTGAGCGCAGTCTCCAACAGACTCCAGGATAGCATCGGTGACGGTATCCGCAGTGCTGACTATCGCGCTCTTGAACTCTCCGCTAGACCTATAAGGTGATGTTAGACGTCTGTCTGCCTCGCGGTGGCTGATGGGGTCTCGTACGGCTTGGTGGAGAGCATGAGGAAGGGCGAGCTGGCGGTGAAGGCATGGGCGGCGCCCGCGGTTAGTAGCGCTGCTCCTATCGACCTGATCAACATGGCGGCGATGTGAATGTAACTGCAAGAGACGGGGAAGATCTCGAGGCGTGTTGCTAGAGCATGTCCAACCAGACACCAGCAACCCAAAGTGACGTTCGGCAGAGCTGCGGCCGCGTTCCCGTCGCATGTCTCTCAAAAGGCCCCGACTCTCACAAGCCGAGATCGACATGGGGAACCTTTGAGATTTGAGAAATCTCCAAAGAATCGACCATTTGCAGATTGCGATAACCACGACCACATCTTCACAAAAATGCCGCCGATAGATAGGAAACGCAAGATTCACAAGACCAACGCAAAGGCGGTGGATGCGATTTCCTTCGACCCAGATGCACGTCAGGAATATCTCACAGGCTTCCACAAGCGCAAAGTGCAACGAGCCGAACATGGCCGTGAGGTCGCGCAGAAGAAGATGAAGGAGGCCACAGTGCAGGCGAGGAAAGAGGTGCGCATGCTTGTGGCGGTGATTATTGCGGTGCCAGCAAGCTGACGAGACATGCGACAGATGAGAGAGCAGCGCAAAGCCGACCTACAAACACATTTGAAAGAATTCAACGCCGAGTTGCGGAAACAAAATCCAGACATGCCCTCGGAGTCTGAGAGCGACGACGATGCCGAGGAAGCTACATTCGAAGGATTCGGAGCAGTGGACGACATCGACGGACAGGAGGACGAGTATGTGGACGAAGACAAGTACACAACGGTCACAGTAGAAGCCATGGGTGGCAGCGATGACGAGGCCGACAAAGAAGCACATGTGCCCAAAACCGAGGAGGACAAGACAGCATTCGCGAAGCCAATAAAACGGCCCACAACGAAGGAGGGCAAGTTGAAACAGAAGAAGAGGAATTTCAGATACGAAACGAAAGCAGAGAGGAAGACGACTCGGGATAAGCAAAAGAAGCGGAATAACAAGGAGGCGGCGGCTCGTCGTGAAGCCAACGAGTCCAAAGAGAAGACAGCCAAGAGTAGAAAAGGAAAGAAATAGCGGTTGAACATGCCGCCAGAAAGCGAGCGTGTCTTCATGCATGTGAACGACGATTCTCCCTCTGTGATGTGTCTTGAGCGTTTGTTCCATTATTGCCTAACAGCCAGGGATGGTGTCTTTCAGGGTATTATAATGCAATTTCTCGTAGGGAATTATCTCTCAGGCGGTTCAATGCCACAGTAAGTGAAGTACGGACAATGGCAGCCCACTGACCCTTTGGAACGCCGATCACAAGAAACCTTTGCCTTTGCCCTTTTCGACAGCGATGGGCTTGGTCGAAGGCTGCGCTCCTTTTGGGTTGTAGAAGGCTGGCAAGACGCATGCAATGTTAGCACACTTGGATGCAATGGGAAAGTGTGCCCTGGGTGTTGAGTGGTATTGATGTTGGATGGCGCTCAGATGTTACCAATCTCCGCAACAAAGTCGTCGAGCTCCTTCTTGGTGTCGCTGTACTTCTTGGCCATGTCCTCGTACTTCTTCTCCCACTGGTCGGCGGACTGCTCAAGTGCCTGCACCTTGCGCTCGTAGTGGCCGGCCTTGACGTCGGTCTGACGGAGCCTGTGTGGAATTGTCAGCTTCAAAATGTCCATGGAGATCTCACGATCCATCAGGCGCAAGCTTACTTCTCGTTGGTCTCCCTCAGGTTCTTGTCGTTCTCCTCGGCCTCCTCCTCGAGCAGCTGGAGTCTTCTCTGCAGCGACTCATTCTGCGTGCCGTGCTGTGCGCTCTCGTCGACTGCGGCCTTTGCGTCCTTGTGCAGACCCTCGAGCTTGTCAACCTCCTGCTCGAGCACGCCGTTCTTGTGCTGCAGGGAAGTGATTTCTTGCTCCTTTTGGAGGTTCTCCTGCTCGAGCGTCCTGACCTTGGCGGAGAGCTCCTCGACCTTGGCGGCAGACTCGTCGGCCTCGGCCCTGAGGGCGTTCATGCGCTGGAGATTGTCAGTCAGTATGGGAAGCACTGGTGAGACCCGTTGCAGGCCAGCCGTAAGCCAGAACGTTCTCCCTGATTGGCACTGAGGGGTAGGTCAGCGACGGGTTGGAAAAACATACCTGCTTGATGGCGTCCATTGTGGCGGTATGTGACTGGTGGCTGGAAGATTTAGGGTGTGGATGAAGAGCAAGTCGAGCGGATTGTGTATGTGCAGTGTCAGAGTCAGCTGTCTAGATTGTTGTTCGGTAGGGGAGCATAAGTGGGAGCCTCATGGCCAAAGCGGCCAGCAACTGCCTTGGTCCCACCGCTCCTTCTTAGACGCAGGGTCCCGATCCCGCTCTGTTTGTCAACAGTCCGCCCGAGATGTGAAGAACGGCCAACGCGACAACAACAAAACATGTGATAAGCGGGTGCCCATTGCGCGACAGCATTGACACACACCACACGACGACATGTTCGCCGCGAGGACCAACCAGGAGAATGCAGTCTATCAGCAGCAGCAAGCTACCGCAGCCAAGAATCAAGGTGTAAACAGTCTCGCTCCCAAAACACCCGGCTACAAGGCCCCAAAGACACCATTCAAAGTCGCCCTGAACGATGAGAACGTAACCTTCGGTGCTGGCAAAACCGGCGGCAAGGGAAAGGATGGCTTGTTTGGTGATGGCAAAGGTGGCAAGGTGGATCCTAGCGCCTTCATGACTCCAGCTGGTATGCTCACGTACCGCCCATGATCAGCACCGACATCGACCTTGCTAACAACGACGAGCAGGTCCACGCAATAGAGCGCCGCTCGGCAACAAGACCACCAACGCCAAAGGAAATGGCCTTCGTACTCCAGCGGCACGACCTGTGCAGGAGCAGCCATCAGCCAAGCCCACGAGCCCTCGCATGCGCAGATCGAAAGTGAAAGTACTGCAGTCGGAGCCCGAGACTCAGCATGCTGACGCCGAGCGTGAGATCGAGTTCATGCCGCCCCGCGAGGTCCCACTGCCAGATTACCCAGAAGACTTGCCACATGACCGGACTTATCCACAATTCAAAGGTGATAACTTCACTCGCGGCTGGTATTCAGAATTCGCGTCCACACGAGATGACAACCAGGACAGCGAGATGAGCGATTTCGACGAGAAGGTGCGCAAGCTGGAGAAGCGCCAGGCCGAAAGGAAGGCCAAACAACACGCTCCTGTCGCGTCAAAGCCGGTACCAACGAACAGAAATCCGCTAGCCGACAAGGCACCTTCTACATTGGCAGCTAGGAAGGCTTCTTCTGCCCTCGGTATGAGGAGCACGAGTGCGCGGAGCTTTGCAGCACCTACAGCCGCCACCAAGTCGAGAGCTCCTAGCGTGCCAGCCTCTAGGAAGCCCACGATCAGCTCTACAATGACCGGCAACACTCGGCATGCAGCTGCCCGTGCTGCGTCTAACACCACACTTGGATACTCGAGAGGCCGCGCTGTTTCCGGTGCCGCGCGTCGTCTCGATGACATTCACAAGAAGCCCGATGATACTACTACTTCTTCGGACAAGCCGACGCCCTCCTCCTTGGGTGGGAGCACCTTCCTTGATCAGCTCGCCGGTCTCAAATTGGACGATGACGGCGAGGATGACAATCTGGGTGGCAGGATGGAGGTCCACGCTGAGGAGGACGAGGACGACTTTCAGCTGGAAGTACCTGCTTTGTGACGATCCAAAGTATTGAGTATGCAAGAAACGTTCGTTGATTGGATGAAACTTGAGGTTCAGAAGCAGCGTTGTTATCAAAGACAGACCGGGGGTTGAGAGACCAAGAATTAGTTAACACCATAGGCACAGCAATGAAAATGAGCAATCCTTAGGATTCCGAGCTGATTTGGTCGTGTAGTGCCGATGAGACTCTCGAACTTACCGGCTTGTCTTCTATGGCGCAAATAATCCTTCTGTCGTGCTACCTTGGGAGTAGGTGTCAGGCTTATCTTACGTTGCCGCCGAGAGCGGTCTACTTGGGAATTGTGTCACCATGCAAGTGTCACTTTTCCAGTAGCGCTGTCCTGTAAGACGATATGGCATCCGCTCCCGATACGCCTTGCACCGAAAGGCCGGCTTGGATTGAAAATCAGCTTCAGTATAACAGGCCTGTATACATATCACATTCACAATCACATTCTTGAAGACTTGGTCTGCGCGGCTCTTCAAACGGAAATTACACGTCAGCTCGTCAACGCAGACAAGATCTCAACAGCAAGGACGACCATTTCATTCTCTCATCGACTCATTACCATTCCACCAATCCACCACCCCCTCCCCCAATCAAGGCAGGCAGGCAGACAAACAAACAAACAAACGCACTCACTTCTTCAACGCATACCCCTCGCCAATCCCCCTCTGCACGGCATCCCTCTCCGCAATCCTCGCAATCCACTTCTTCAAATGCGG
>Ga0265797_10006081_pt1 | contig 17301 bp, 16 predicted proteins | sample P2T30metagenome_FD_192433 | JGI IMG/M metagenome (GOLD analysis project Ga0265797, IMG submission 192433) | Plant litter microbial communities from East Loma Ridge, Irvine, California - P2 T30 | ecosystem: Environmental > Terrestrial > Plant litter > Unclassified | place: USA: California...
TCAAACCACACCGCGTCGAGACGTTTTCAGCACTGCACATCGTCTAGGTACGACGCTGAAGGACAATCATCAGAGTTCCTTCTTGCCTTGCCGGTCAAGGGCGGCATAAACGTTGCGGCGCCCAGATACGCCGCCAAGCTGTCCGCCCCCCTGCACGTCTGTAAGAAGGCATGTAAGAGTGCATGTGCACACGGCTGAACGACCGAACGTTTCTTGTCAGGATAACGGCGAGCCCTTCAGCCACACTCTTCTAGACACGTTGTTGGAGTCTTGGCGTGTCCGCTTTGGGAGCAATTCTTGATATCAATTGAGTATTTCCCGTGCATTGTATAACCCTGGCCCATGTCCTGCATATCGTACGGGCAGAGCGGTGTTATCATTAAGCGGCTGTGATGTATGCATACATCACCCAATACCCCATGTTCGTGCATCGTACGGTATGGCGAACACGTGGGTTGTACATTTGTAGTCAACTGAAGGCGTTCGGCTGTAAAAGTCAGTCACATCGGTGGAGTTTATTCTCAGAGTCACGCCTACATTGAGCACCGTCTGCGCGAACAGATCCAAGGTATAAACGTCGCCCATCCAAATTTGACATGTTCGAGACATGCAAGGCTGAGGTTAAAGGTCGAAGTGGTCTAGGCTTCGTCTCCAAAAGTGTAACGTACCGAATCCCCGGGTGCCAAGGCCAAACACGGCAGCCGCCTCGCAACTCTATACCATGCCGTGAGGGACTGGCCCTTAAGTCTTCGCCTGCTTGGAAACGCCACTCCCAAAGCCAGAGTCAGCCATACATGTTCCACTGCCTCCCAGATCTTGACCTAGAACCTGTCAATAAGCACTCGCCGTGACAATCTTTGCCGCCTGGGCATCATCAAGACACGTGGGATGCCATGAGGCGCACTTGGCCCACGGCTTGTCCAGCTTTTGTGCAGCGTGCATGACCAAGTATCCTTCGCTGTGACAGGCCATACCATGGAAAAGCGACAGGCATCAGAGGTTGTGCCTTGCAGTCGCTGCCCAGGAATAGCACGCCGTGCTGTGGCTTGAGTCTGGCGTCGCTTGTATGTACCTCGACTCGTGAGCCATTCGCCTGCCCCGTGGGGACATAGTCATTCTGAAGTTCTGGAGCTGGATCTTGCTACAGCTGAACATGGCACCCGTTGGATCACTACACTGTCAGGCGGAAAGACTTTGGTTCGAGTTCCAGTACGAACATGAGGGCTGCTGGCCTAGGCTCCGGATACTGTTCTTGCCCTGACATGTAACAATTGGAAAGGTATATCTACCTCGTGAAGAACCTCTCTTTTCTTACACTATCATTCCAACAACCAACTCTCTCATCTCAACCAGCTGAGCAAGCAATTGCCAGCACAACAACCCCAGTCATGATTGTCCCACTGGCATCCCTGCTCCTTCTTCTACCCAGCTTCATTATTGCTGCAGTTGTTCCCTTTTCCCTCGATGGAAAGATAGACGGGTAAGTCGTTGCACACCCGACACTTAATCCTGTTCGACACTGACAGCATGTAGTCTATCTGCAGACTCAGCCGCCTACAACACCGGTGGAAAGGTCTCGGTTGGAGGTCTGTCAATCACCATTCCCAAGAACCTCCAGGTTCAATTTCCCGCTGCCTGGGTACCGTGGAAGGACTTTGTCACTGGTGGTTACAACGGATACGAGCTTTCGGTGAGTTTGAATGCGAGTTCGTACAAAGATTAGAAGCTAACTTATTCACAGGTCTTTGGCAATTACGTCGACGGCACCGCGATTGCTGGTCTCGTGCAGGTCTCGCAGCTTCTCGCAGCCGGCAATGGAGGCATCATCAAGTCTTTAGGCTTCGATGGCAAGATTACACTCGAAAGTGGCCAGGTTGTACGCATCAACGATCCCAATGCTGTGTACTCGGCGGGCTACACCGCCAAACCTGAATTCACAGCCGACGATCAGAACCCAAGCGTATCTGGTGAGTATTCGTGAGGTCCAATATACTACAAGTGGCGACTAACAGATCTTTACAGCCTTCAGCGGATTCCCTATGTGTGTGCCACGCTCAGCCAACGACCCCAAATGCCCATCATCCCAACGTCCCGCTGGACAGACAATCTTCCAAGCACCCGATCCTTTGATTATGGCGCCTTTTATGGTCGGTGATTACATTACCTTCTCTGGTATCAGCGACCAAGGCGAGACTATCGCCTACTCCATTGTCGCCGACAGCGTCCAGATTACGACCACAGGCGTCCCCACATACATCCGTGTGGAGGATGCCATCATCGGCACCTTCGACACCCAGTCTGCTGCAGAGGTTGCTCCCGCCGACAGCAGATTTATCGGCTATCTCTCAGACTCCGCCGCTAAGGTCGTCATTAGCCGCATTGACGTTGACCCTTGTGGAGGCACTCCCACAGAGGTCGAAGTAGGCTCCGCTACACCAGTCGGCGTTCGCAACAAATGGACTTGGCGTGCGTCGTCCACAACTCTTACAAAGTATGCCCGCGAGTATCGTGTCACCACTGTGGGTGGAACAAAGGCCACGAACGGAGGTCAGATCACTGCTGGCCAGTACGTTGCTCCCGTCACCGAGTGGATCTTCCCTGAGCCTGGTGTGCCCGGCCACCAGCCCGGCAAGCTTGACTTCACGACCTTTGGGCACCTTCGCGACGGCCTCGGACCTGATGCTCATGGCGACGTTTGGGGTCAGCTTGATCCTTTCCCAGATGCGACAGCTCCTTCGGCAAAGACCTGCACTGCAATTACCACTCCAACTTCATCCGCCCCAGCCGCCAGTGGCACGGCTGGCGCTGGCACTGGCACGGGCACTACCCCTGCTCTCTCAGGCTTCGCTGCTAACGCTGGTCCGGATGTCAACACTCGCCCAGGTGTGGTCGTGAAGCTCTCTGGCAAAGCCGATAACTCTTCAACTTTGCCAGCTAACGACCTCACATACAGCTGGACCCAGGTCTCTGGTCCGACCGTCACTCTCACTGGTGCTGGATCGGCAACAGCCTCGTTCACAGCTCCGGCTCAGCCGAGCTCCACGGCACTAGTTAAATACACTTTCGCACTCACGGTCAAATCTGCCTCTGAAGCTACCAGCTCCACCGACAATGTCGATGTTTCCAGCGACTTCAACGGTCTCGACACCGTGGTGATTGATAGCTACACGTCCACGACCCAGGGCGGTGGCACTATCGCTGTCTCTGCGCACACCAATGTCGTCGACGACACCGCCAAACTGAGCATACAGCTAGTCAACGCCGCAACCGGCAATCCGATCTTGATGACCAACGCAGGAGGCGGCAAGTTCACGTACAATGTAAAAGGCGTCAAGAAGCCGACCGGCGGTATCATTGTGACGAGCAACTTCAAAGGCAAAGCCACATCAACCACGACAACAACGAAGCGCAGGCGCTCGTTGAGAATTTGAGCGCATAGGTTTATTGGTTGCAGTAGAATTCAGTTTTAACTAGGCATTTGCACATAGGGTTTCCATCAAATATATTTCATAGCATCATCACAATGATCAAGTGGTGCCATCTTCGTTCGCGTAAATTAATCTATCAAGCTGAACCCAGCAGCTTTTCCGCATTTCCACGATACATGGCTTCAATCTCTTCCGCAGTAAACATACCCTTCATGCCCTCGTCCAACTTGCCACGCAAGAACTCCACACCCCCAGCTTTAGTGAAAGGGAAATCACTTCCATACATAAGCCTCTCATGACTAATGCCAGCACCCTGCAACAACCCAACGATCTGTCCCGGGAAAGGGAAGCCAGCCAAGTCGAACCAGAACTGTCTGTTCAGCGCTTCTTTAGCATCTTCCTCGGGAGATGCTTCCCAATCGCCAGGCACAAGCGTGCTGAAACCTGTCCATCGAGAAAGGAGCGGCGGGCTGGCACCGGCGAGGTGAGGCAGGATGATTTTGAGATCTGGGCAGCGCTTGATTGTGCCGCTGAGGAACATGTTGCTCACCACTCTCGCTGTGTCGAAGAGGAATTCGAGCATTGGGTTGGGGAATTTGTTGGCTAAGGGAGTGGCTTTTGTCGGCTGCTCTTTGGAAGCGTTCGTCTTGTGAGCCAGTTCCGGGGCGCATGAAATGCACGGCGTGGTTGGATGGATGAACAGTGTTGCTTTGCGCTTGTTCAGCTCGGCGAAGATCGGGTCGAAGATTGGATCACCGAGATAGTGGCCATGTCCGTTAGTCAGAAGGACATAGCCATCACAACCCTCTTCTGCTGATTTCACGATTTCCTCGAGGCAGAGGTCCACATCTGGGATCGGCAAGCTGGCCCAGTAGCCGAAGCGGTCGGGCATGCGCTTCTTTAAGTCTGCCGCATACGAGTTGCAGTCTCTGGTGACTTTGGCTGCAAGCTCACTGTCGTTGTAGACGAGGTGCGTGCCTGGCGTTGAGATCGAGAGGATCGCTTTTTGAATGCCGTTCTTGTTCATCAGCTCAAGATGAGCTTCCTCGCTCCATTCGGGGAGGTAGGGCATGCCGTCTGGATTCGCATGGCCATGGTCGAGGCACGCTTGTCGATAAGCGGGTGGAAGAAAGTGGACGTGTACGTCGATTTTTGAGGGCATGTCTGAGGCCATTTTGTCCAATGTCCAATGTCGTTTTGGTGAGGGCAGGTCGACAGAACAGTTCACAGAAAGATGGTCATGGAAGGACGATTTACTAGCAATAACAGTGTGCTAGTTGGCTGTGGCTTACAGCAAAGGATACGCACACATTACACTTCCTGTCCGTTCTACGGTGAGCGCTGTATCGGAGTTCGGGTGGGGTCCGATGAACACATGCCGGCCGGACATGCATATGTCGGAAGTGATATGCAGACAAGCTGTGTGGGAGAACGCCCGGGTCTCTGACCATATGCTTGAAGCCATTGGAGCTTCAAAACCAACGTCAACTAGTGACAGAGATATCTGACTATCTCAACTTCACAATGAAGGAGGAGCGTCGAGGAATGGTTGTCAGGATCCAACATCGGGGGATGTGCTGCAAGGTTCTCCGCAGTGGAGCAAGAGCAAGAGCAAGTCCCAAATCGGCATCACCAACGCCCGACCGAACCCAAAACAGTACAGCACAACACGCACAAATCGGTGTACCTTCAAATGCCTTCTGACACCTTGGCGGAGAACACCGAGCCTGACGTAAGATGTATATATCTGGTCCCAGCTCCAATAAGCACTGGTAATCCAGCGAGTGGGTTTACCAGACTCACAATGCTCAACGCACTCTCTGACACCAATTATTTGCGATCATGTCTTCATTCCTGTTAACTGATGTTCGCATCTTCGACGGCCAGGATAGCATCGAGTCTGGCTCCGTGCTCGTTGAAGATGGCAAGATCACCCAAGTCTCTAGCGGTACGATCTCGTGGCAAGGCACGACATACTCCGAGCCTGGCCACACAATCTTGCCAGGTCTGATTGACTGCCACGTCCACTGCGACTCTGGGAACCCCACGGCCTTGCCCCAAAGTCTACGATTCGGCGTCACAACTGTCTGTGACATGCACAATGAATACCCGAACATCGAGAAGCTGCGCAAGCAGATTAAAGAAGACGGTGACTGTGCAGATCTCAAGACAACGAGTTTTGCCGCCACCGTGGAGATGGGCTGGCCGATGCCTGTGATCGTTGCTCACAGCACGAACCCGAACATAAAGGAAGAATTCGCCCTCTGGCCGAAGCTGGAGAAGCCCGAAGACGCGAAGGGTTATGTCGAAGACAGAGTGAAGGAAGGTGTGGATTACATCAAGCTCATGCATGAGAGTGGCTTGCTCATGGGCCAGCAGTTCAACATGCCCAGCATTGAGCTGCAGAAAGCGGTGATCGAGCAGGCTCATAAGAATGGACTGATCACCGTTGCCCACGCTTTGTCAAGACAAGATACGATCGACATCTTAGACGCTGGTGTTGATGGGCTCACACATCAGTTTTGCGATCAGCCTCCAACACAGCAAGTGATAGATGCATACAAGCGGAACAACGCACATCTCAATCCTACCTTGGCAGCTCTAGGTTCGTTGACGAAGGAGGGGAAAGAGACTCAGGAGAGATTCGCCCACGACCCGCGAGTCCAACATCTTCTTCCTGAAGAAGCACGGCATCGCGTGTGTGCCTGCATGTCGATGTGCAAAGCCGAGGGCGCAACTGTTGAGTATGCGTATGAGGCTGTGCGGCAGTTGAAGGCGGCTGGAATTGATATAGTCATGTGAGTATAAATTGAAGGTTTAGCACAATGACCACTCGCTGATATGCCCATAGCGGGTCTGACGCCGCCGGACCAGCTGTTGGAACCGCATGGGGCCTCAGCGTTCACCAAGAACTTTATCTGTTCGTCAAGCACTGCGGCTTCTCCCCGGCAGAAGCATTGCGAGCTGCGACTTACCTCAACGCGAAGCGCTTCAAGTTTGCTGACCGTGGTGAAATCAAGGCGGGTCTGAGAGCTGACCTGGTGTTGGTCGAAGGCAATCCGCTAAGTGACATTGATGCCACGCTTAGCTTAAGAGGAGTTTGGAAAGAGGGAGTGCTGTGCAGCACTTATGCTGACGTAGTGTGAGACTTTCTCGAATAGTCGTCGCATTTTTCTGTGGCCATCTGAGACCTGAGAACAATTTCCAAGACTTCAGTAGACACTGGTTAATCGAGTCCCGGCGTTACTCTAAGAATATGGGATTTGTAAGTGGAGTTGTAGCTGACAATATGTATTTGAGCTGCTCACTAAGAAGGTGATGTCAAGAGAGGAAGAACAAATACATGTACATGTCAATACATGTATGACTGATGTCAGGATGCAGCTGTCGGTGTTCAGTACATGTATTGAAGGTTGGTAGGGGCAAGTGTAATAAGGGTTCAACCCTAGCCTTGTCTGTGCTTTCGCGAACTTCTGCCCGAAGCTCTCAAGCACATGTCGCGCGCAACGAAGCGAACCAGAACAGACAACCTCACCGCCAACACCCTCACTCGCTCGACTCACTACACCTACTTTGAACTGCAAAAACTCTCGTTTCCACATCAACACAACCACAAAATCACAAAATGTCGCACCGCCAAGGAGGAGGCCGCAACAAGGTCCTTCTGCCTCCGATCAACTTCATCTTCAAACTCTTGCAGCAACACTCCACGGTGCAGATCTGGCTCTATGAGCAGCTTCGACGAGTTCATGAACCTGGTCATCGACGATGCGGTGGAGGTCAAGCAGAGCACAAAGCACGACCCCAACCCACAGGATGGGCCCAATGGCGGCAGGAGAGAACTCGGTATGTACAGCTCGAAAATTCTTGCGAGTGCAATAGCTGGAATCGTAAACTGACAATGTATGTGTGAACAGGCCAGATTCTGCTCAAGGGCGACAACGTTGCGCTCATCCAGGCGCTCGAGTAGAGGAGACATGGAGGAGCTGGAAAAGATGATTTTACGGACGGCAGAATCCCTGCCAGTTCGTTACCAAAAAGACGTACTGCCGCCCACTCGCGATCGCGAAAAGCGGTCAGAGCAAGGCGCGATACATGCGCACCAAGCGCAAGCTCATGACAAGCGGATACAGAAGAATTAGGAAAATGAAAAGACCAGCAGCTGTGGACCAAGCTACCGGAGCTTGCTGGCATTGCGAGCGCTGGAGTTCCGGCGCATCTGGCACTTTCCTCGGGAAAATGTGAGTAGCCTCTCGCACGCCTACTACGTATACCACGGTTCATAGCGCTTATGACAAAAGACGAAGATTTCAAGTTCAAGACCGTACACTCCCATCGCCGACCGCGACAGCGTCTACCTTCCAATCCCACTCGGCCGTTGGGATTTTGTGCTCTTGCCCGAGGATTTGTTCGGTCAGGCAAAGGCCAACTTGTGACGAATTAGCTATTGGAGCGTTTTTGCTTTGCGTGGAATAGTGGACTCACCGAGGTATGGTTTTGCACGTTTGCCTTGCGAGCAGAAACGTGTGAGGAAGGCGTCATAGAATCCTGCGCCATGGCCCAGTCGATCCAGATTTGTGTCAAAAGCCACAGCGGGTACCACCACCAAATCCAAGCCACCAGCATTACCCTCGCTCACACTATCAGTGATCTGATCACCAGCGAGCGTTAATCCCTTACCACCCATCGCATTCTCTCTGTCTTCAACACTGTCTGCACTCAGACTAGGAATACCCCATGCGTCCTTGCTCAGCCCATCGTACTCTGACTCCGAATTAAGGCGAAGCAGATCCATGACTTTCCTAGGCTTGCCACCATCGACTGCGACATCCTGAGTTGGTGCGTACAAGAATGGGACAAAGACTTGCTTCCCTGAGCGAAGAGCATCCTTGACCAGCAGATCTGTTTGCGCTTCAGCTGCAGGCATGGAGAGGTAGATGCTTAGCGATTTTGCCTGCTTGTATTGGTCCATGTTGAGGACGACTTTCTGTGCTTGTTCCGATTGCGTGGCGATCTCGTTCTCGCTGAGCGAGGAGAGACGTGACTTGATCTCCTTGCGTAAAGCTTTCTTTGCTGCTTGCGCTTCTGTTGTCATTGTGCGATGTTGGCGCGAGATTGTGATGGGTTTGATAGTTTGTAGTTGACGAAATATGGATCGAGGGGAGTTTTGAGTCAACGAGCGCTGCATGGATATAGACGATTGTAGGGTGTTTCCAGACTTGCACGTACGTATGTGATTGCAACACAAGTTTCATCTCAAGACTACGAACAGCGTAACATGTGTAATGTGAGTCTGCGCTCGGTCTCCACTTGGACATGACACGCACTCGCAGAGTGGGCGGCTTCCTTTCAAGATTCTGGGGATGTTGCGCTAGCGTGGCTATTTGGAGAGAGGGCATTGCGACGCCAGCGTTTGTGCCGCCCTGCCACGCCCAACGCTCCCACCTTCACGGACAAACACACAAACCACCATACCATACCCTAAACGACTGCACCCCTTGATCATCGCAGTCGCAATAAACACACATCATGAAGTACTCTCTCGCCGGCCTCGCAGGCCTCGCCGCCTTCGCGACAGCACAAGGCACCTGGCCAAGCGATATAGTGGGCACGTGGAGCACCAAGTCCAACAAGACTCTCACCGGCCCGGTACGACATGACCAACGTGCTCTTACTGCTTTCTTGTACTGATGAGCTTTCGCTAGGGCTTCTACGACCCACTCAACGACGATTTCATCGAGCCTGAGCGCACCGGCATCTCCTACTCTTTCACCCAGGATGGCTACTACGAGGAGGCCTACTACCGCGCCATCGCGAACCCGCAGGACCCCTCATGTCCCAGTGGCATCATGCAGTGGCAGCACGGCAAGTGGGTGAAGAACGCAGACGGAACTTTGAACTTGACGCCTCTCGCGGTCGATGGCAGGCAATTGCTGAGCGAGCCCTGCAACGGCAAGACCGCTGTGTACACACGCTACAACCAGTCCGAGGAGTTCGAGGTAAGTTGTGTCGAGAGTTCTGTAGCGTGCAAAAGGATATACATGCTGACTATATGCGCGCTTGCAGAGATACGAGCAGATCATCGACCCCTACCACAACATTCCACGCCTGAACCTCTACAAATTCGATGGCTCTCCCATGAACCCGATGTACCTCGCCTACCGCCCGCCCCAGATGCTGCCAACAACCACTCTCAACCCTCTTCCAACTGCGACCGCAACAGCTACTGGCAAGAAGAACTCAAAGCGTGGCCTCGACGCAGAAGTGCCGCTGGACTGGAAGCTCAAGCTTGAGCCTCAGGGCAAGCACATGGTGCAGCACATCAACGCCGACAGACTGTGGTGGTTTGGCCTTGGCTTGACTGGTGTCGGCGGATTGTTGTACATGGGCCCGAGGAGAATGGGCATCCACCTTTAGGAAGCTTTGGGATCATGATAACTATGGCGGGATTGCGAATATGTACAAATGGCATTTAATCGGCGTTATGGGGTCAGTACGGGAAGTTTAGTCAAATCAGAGACTAGTTGCTAATATTGTTAAAACTGGAAACTTTTCATTCTCAATAGTTGGCTTTCCAACTACCTACTGTATGTGCATAATGCTAAACTGTTCAGTAGGCTTAAAGCAAACTCGCTGGTAGTGAAGATATGCAACCATGCAATCATGCCTTCAGTACGGCACAACTGCTACTCTCAAACCAAACTTGCTTCGCCACTTCTGGATACTCGCGATCGCGCATCCTCCGTGTCGAAGCAACATCTGCCACTCTCCAATTCGTCGCCGCCGTTCGCCACTCAACGACGCGCGCACCACAAATCCTTAAAAAAAACCAATACCAAAAACAAGAACATCGAAATCAACGCTTTTGAGTAATGAAAGAAGTTCACTTACACTGTCTCTCGCTTGAAATAGTAGCAACAACAACCTCTCACCACTTCACCTTAGGCTCCGGCGGCGGACGTGTCTGGCGTTTGTCGGTTCTGCCGCGCTTGTGCTCGCTGGCTTTGGTAGCTTTGTCGTGCATCTCGCGAGCGGCCTGCAAGTCGGCCTGCGGATAAGGGTTTGGGGTGGCGATGTTTGCCGGGCGGTTTGAGCGGGCCATGGCGGGTTGCTTAGGCTTGATGGTGGAAGCACCGGTTGAAGTTGGACTGGCGAAGGAGTCGTGGCGGTGCTTGCTGGCCTTCTTACCCTGCATGCCTACGGCATCACCTGAGATCGTGGAGATGTCTGCGACAGGCACCACCGGCGCAGTCTTCCTGGCAGGCCGAGCTTGGGTCTTCTTGAGCTCAACGAGCTTTTGGTAGAATTCCTCATCAAAACCGACGCACTGGAGATACTCCCACCACAGTCTCAGACCTTTCTCCTCGTCTGTGTCGCTGTTGTGCCACGTGCCCATGAGTGCCTCCTCTGTCAGCAGAGTGGTTTTCAACTTTGCATCTTTCTTCCAGGCTTTCAACTCGAGAGCATAACGCTCCATAGCAAGAGCGACTCGCTTCTCGAGAACGCGCTCTGGGTTGTGTGGCTCTGTGACGCCGGTGGCGGGCGACGCAGTTGCGGAATCAGTAGGGAAGGGACCCGTATAGGTTGGGATCGGCCAGAAGTGTGCCATCAGTTGATCGGTAATCCAAGCCGGTCGGTGCGGGTCAGCGAGTTGCTTCGCCCAGTACTCGAGCACACGAGGAGGGACGTGCTGCAAGAGCTCAGAGTACGAAAGCTTGTCGCTAAAGCGAGGCTGGCTATACTGACCCACGTAGGTGTACCCTTCTCCTGGCTTGAGACAAATGAATACAGGCACGTTATTGTAGTCTTTCAGCTCCGGAGCGTCGCCTTGGGCTGTCAATGTGTCGTTGAAAAAGGCTGTAAGCTTTGCGCCGTGCTGGCCTGGAGACGTCGGGGCAAAGGGCTCGTAGTTGCCTTCCAGCAGCCAGTATGTACGTCCTCGCAAGAGACGGGATGGGGATTCGTTGCAGGAGAAGTAGAGACCAGGTGAGTACTGGTTGCCTCCGAGGTGTTCGATCAACTCTTCCCAGGAGAAGGTTTCGGTGTTAGATGACGTGATGGTCACAGGAGCGAGTTGAGCGATGGTGTAAGGTTGCCACTGTGGTTCCTCGACGGAGGAGGCTTGGTGAGCCTGCTCGTCGTCGACCTGCGAGACGCGCGCGTTTGGGGATTGTTGCTCACTCATTGCAGGGCTAGTTTGCTGCTGTTCTGCTTCCGCGTACGCAGTGTCCTCGGAGGTCTCGCTTCCGTTGAACATCTGAGGAGTAGCGTGGCCAGCATCGAGCTCAAATGCTCCGTCAGTCTCATGCTGCATCGGGCCAGAACTGGCAGTCAACCGCAGCTGCTGCGGAGCATCGTTGATTCTGTGCTGCTGATTGATGAGATTGACGCTCTCACGCAAGCGTCTAGCATAAAATTCCTGGCTGTCGGCCTTAGCCATAAGATCAGCCGCCATCAAGGACGACATTTTAAGGTCTTCGTTGACCTTGGAGGTCATGAGGTGCGAGACTCTCTTGTGTTCTTTGTCAGCTGCGACGAAGCGAGAGTTCAGATCCTCGTAGTGCTTCTTCGAGGCTCGCAGCTGAGAGTTGACGGCCTGGAAGCCACTGTGTAGGTCAGACTTGAGGCTTGCGATTTGCGTAGCGTCTTGCTCGCTTTGCGCCTTATGCATGCGTGTTGGTGAGTGGTCGTGAATGTGCATGCTGCGCGCATGCGTCGCTTCTTGGTAGTTGCTGGCCTGGGCCCGAGGATGAATGTTGTAGGATCCCAGCTTACTGACAGGCTGGAGGGTAGATGAGCCAGTTGAAGGACGCACTGTGCGTGGTCCTGAGCTCACCCCAGCTGTTGATGTTGCGGTTCCAGGATGGTAGAAGGGGTCTTGCTGTGCTGCTACGGTCGCGGTGTTGGTTGTTGGCAGAGCCGTGAGGTGCAGTCCGTGGAGCATGGTGACCGAATCGATCGCGTGGGAAGAGTGAGGTTGGTGTAAAGGCTTGGGTATATAGGAAGGTGGGTGTGAGAGAAAGTGGTTGTGGCTGTGGTTGCTTAGGAAGAGGATGTCGAGAGAGGTCGGTTGTTTTGTTTGTGAGAGAAAGTGGTAGTCCAAGAAGAAAAGGTCGAGAGAGGTCGGTTGTCTTGTGGCAAGATAGTGGTAGCATGTGACATACTGCTCACTGTTCGATCCGCCGATCATGGACCTGATAAGGAAATCATGTGAAACAGTTGCGCTCACTGAAGTGAGGCTTTGTAGATGATGATGTCTGTGATGTATCAAGCAACATGTACTTATGACATTCCAACACAAAGACGCCTCAGCATTGCAGTTTGATGTTTAACTCTTACGCATAGTCACACAAGACAAAAAAAGATGCAAGACAACAATGCAGCGACAGCTTTGACATTCCCTGTTCAGTTTGTATTCCCTCGTTCATCAGCAAGCTGCATCACAGATGGATATGCATGGTCCAATCAACAGACAATATGCTCCAGCAATATGTCTCGCAAGCCTTCAGGCGACCTTCTTTTTGAAGGAGCGACTCGTATCTCCCATCGGAAAACTACAACCTAGCGCTTCCTGACACATGAGGTTGCCCACAGTGTAATACCCGAGCAAACCAGAAGCGAAGGCAAAAGCTCCACCCGCTTTGTTGACGGCAACAGCTGTGTCGAGCAATCCATCCGCCTTGAGGAAGTAGCCTGCCGAGACCAAAGTGAAGGCGAGCTGAACTGTGAAGAAGATCCCAAAGTACACCACGTTCAACGGCGCTGATCCAATGAGGAAGAAGAAATTGAACACAGACCACACTGTCACAACAATTAGCGACGAGCGTGATAATGATAGCAACGAGGTTGACAGAGGCACATACTCAACACGAAAAAGCCAAGCGCATTATTGTACCCAACGGTATCAGCGCCGCCATAGGCCTCAGCTACCCCGAAGAAAGGAGTAACGATGATCCCAAAGCCAAGGTAGAACAGCCCAAATGCGCTGAGAACCGTGTAGGCGTACGTATTGCCCAATACAATCTCCCACTGCGCGGAGATCACCATGCCGATGCCTGCCACGCCAAAGAAGTTGCCTATGAAAGCGGTTGTGACTGACAAGTCTCGCCACCCCATGAGTGCGAAAGATAGAGTCGTAAGCGTGGTTGCAAACGCTCCGATGGCGAGGGCAGTAGGGCTACCCAGTTGGGCCTTGATGGTGATGGGCACAGGTATGTATTGAACGGTCAAAGTGCCATTGGTTGAGTTTGGAGCTGAGCTTGAGGCACTGGCACTGTGGCCACTAGCCAATTTCTCGTAGAAGTCCTGGTTTGTTGTGATATTGCGCAGGCCTTCCAGCTGCTCGACTCTATTGGCGTCTGTCATGGTGATGATGAGCTCTTTGGATGGTTATCTCCACAAAGCTGATATTAATTGCTCAAGGATGGAAAAATCTCGTGTGGGTCTGGAGGATCAATAAGATGGCGCGTGAGATGAATAGGGAGATCGGAGGGACCGATGCAAGACGGCTACATCGCTTTATAGACCGCTCGAGACAACCTTTGAACTACCGCAAAGACGATATGTCGTGCCTGACGGGCCGCCATCTCGGTGACCTCGTTCGCCAAACGAGCCTTACATTGGACGCCGGGTTAGTGGTAGTCGCGATATGTGACGATCGCAGCATTGGCAATTCGCGCGTACAAGCACGCCATCCGCGGGAAAGGATTCAAGAACGCAAGCCGGCTGTACTGCGTTCGAAAACTGAGGCATCATCGAGGTGAATCCGTTGAGACGGCCATGCGTACAATCCGAATACTACTCACTTTTAGCTTTAATGCGACGTCCGGTGGTGTGTTTGTACGAAGTGCGTGGACCAGGTGAAGGATGGCGTGACAGCGTGGACCGCGGCTCGCGGCTGCCTCGTGCTTTTCCTGAGAGCGCGTACGTGTTGGCGCTGTATTGCTGAACCCTTGTAATCAGGCAGGATGCGTGTCCATGGCAGAAGTAGTTCTCACTGTAGTCCTTACATAGTAGTAGTGCTCAAGGAGATATCTGTAATCTCAAAAGAAACCTCGGGACCTCGGCTTCATCCCCGCAGCGACCATGCAACATCCACAGGTGTTGATGTACAAGCTCATGGTCACCCACTAGCACATTGTGTCTCACTGGAACAAAAGCGCTACACATTCGCGCAAATTCATACCTGCTCGATCACATCACCAAAAGCTGCAAGTAAAAATGTCCAAGCCAAACTTCGAGCTCCCCGAGCCCTCGGGCAAGTACTGCGTTCTATCATACCCAGCACCCGGCGTCTTACTTGTGCGCCTGAACAGACCGAAAGACCTCAATTGCATCAACCAGGACGGCCACGCTGAGCTCGACATAATCTGGTCATGGCTTGATGCCGAGCCTACTCTCAATGTTGGAATCATCACAGGCACTGGAAGGGCTTTCTGCGCTGGAGCTGATCTCAAAGGTAAGCCAATGGCTCAGTGTTGTTTGCATCAAAGCATCTGCTAATCCGCGAAACAGAATGGAACACGATGAATTCTTCAAAGCAATCAAGACCTATGCCACCTTCAGGTTTCGGCGCTCTTTCGCGACGCAGCGGCCGTAAGCCAATCATCGCAGCAGTCAACGGTCTCGCCTACGGCGGTGGCACTGAGCTTATCGTCAATTGCGATCTGGTGGTCGCAGCCAAGAAGGCCACCTTTGGCTTGCCTGAGGTCAAGCGCGGTGTCGTCGCAATCGCAGGTGCTCTGCCCAGAATTGTGCGCACGATTGGTAGGCCTCGGGCTATGGAAATGGCTCTCACGGGCAGAGTCGTGCCAGCCCAGGAAGCTTACGAGTGGGGATTGATCAACAAGGTTGTCGGCGATGGCGAGGGCGAAGTCGTGGCTGCTGCTGTCGAATATGCGAAGCTAATTGCAGAGAACAGTCCCGACGCTGTGATTGTTAGCAGAGAAGGCATCAAGATGGGCTGGGAGGGCGTTGGTGCCGAGGAAGGAAGCAGGCTCTTGGTCGAGAACTGGTATCCGAGATTGGCGGCTGGTGAGAACATCAAGGAGGGCGTGAAGGCATTTGTCGAGAAGAGAAAGCCGCAGTGGAAGGCGGCAAAGTTGTAAGGATGATGTATACAGTAATCGTTCAAATCGAAGTCACGACGTTCATGCGGCGCCATCTTGCGTCGCGAAAGCTCGAAGAGAGAAGTTGCGCCAGTCCCCGAATTTTGCCACGCTGCGCGCTTTGTACGGGCTTTCGACTCGACTTTCGTTCCTCATCCAAACCACGTTGACTGCTACATCTATATTTCACTAGGAAAACTTTCACACAATCACAATATTCAGGCACACTCAAATCTTCGGTACAAGGCACCCTCCGACACCATCCTAAGTTCAGCGCTGCACTCCACCCGAACCTGAGTCCGCGCCGAGTCCGCCTATCCGCAACACCACCACTATCTCGCGTGAGGACAAACCGAACATACCACCAAGATGTCGCTCTACACAATCTCGGATCTCCCACGCATGTCTCGCGAGAAGCTCGCCAGCCTTGTACGCTCCAAGTCTCCCAGCCTCGCAGTCATCGATGTACGGGACAGCGACTATATCGGCGGCCACATTGTGAACGGCATCAACGCGCCCACACACACGCACGACTACCGCATGCCCGAGCTCGTCCGCACTCTCAAAGACAAAGAGATCGTCGTATTCCACTGCGCTCTCAGTCAGCAGCGAGGCCCGAGTTCTGCGCTGAGGTATCTAAGGGAAAAAGAGCGCCTGCAACCTATCAACAAGATCACAGATGATTCGAAGGCTGATAGGAGCGCAGAGGGCGTTAAGGCGGATCCTACTGCTGACGGAGAGGGTATTGTGAAGAACGGGCAGACCGTTTACGTGCTCGAAGGCGGATTTGTGAAGTGGCAAGAAGTGTAAGTATCTTTCTCGCTCGCGCGTTCGCCTGACTTAGTAGTAAGCGCTGACTATACTGCAGATACGGTGAAGACAAGGAGCTCACAGAAGACTATGCGAAAGATATCTGGGAGTTCGGCTACTAGGTAGAATAGGAGTAGTAGAAATATCACGATTTAACCTAGACTCGAGTCCTAGATCTTCTACTATAGAGGTATATAATTTTCTTTTATAAGCGAGGTCCTTCTAGTAGTAATATTAGTTATATTAGCGATTAATATCGTATTACTCTATATCCTAAATATTATATCTATCTATAACCTAATCTAATTAGAATAGATAACTATATATTCTTTCTTAAGAGCTCTTACTAAAGTAGTATTACTAGATAGAGAACCTTAATAGTAGAAGAGATATAGTAGAGTAGTATACTTTATTATCTAAATAGGCTCTATATCTATATAAGTAACTTATAGTTAATAAACTTACTAGTAGCTATTATATCTAGTATAAGTTAGCTATTTACTTTAATAAGTTAAGAGTAACTTTAAGAATAATATTATAATTAGTTTATTAGAGATTTAATAATTTTATCTAAAGAATATACTAGAGATAATATTACTAGCTTAAGATAGTAATTAAAACTTAGGTCTTTTAAATCTATTCTATCTATAAGCTATTAATAAGAATTCTAAGAAGCTAAATTAAAATATATAACTTATTTATATTAGTTAGCTATATATAATTGTATTTAATAATTAGTAATAGATTAATGAATTATTATTATATATATAAATAGAACTATATAAGATTCTCTAGCTATTATTTTAAAAAAGTATTATCTATAAATAATAGCTAAATTAAGTTTAAATCTAAGTTTAGAATTATTATATTCTTAATAAGTAAATATATTAAGATAAGATCTAATTCTTAAATAATAGAAACTTTATAATTTTATAATTTTATAATTTTTAGAATAC